>Ga0208611_10081_pt1 | contig 35522 bp, 36 predicted proteins | sample Subbio2Mar_QV11C_FD_184821 | JGI IMG/M metagenome (GOLD analysis project Ga0208611, IMG submission 184821) | Serpentinite rock and fluid subsurface biosphere microbial communities from McLaughlin Reserve, California, USA - CR12Mar_QV11C (SPAdes) | ecosystem: Environmental > Terrestrial > Deep...
CTTGTTGCGAAGAAATTCCTCGAACCGTTACTGGCAAACTCTAACATGTAGTAGCGAAAATCACTTTTTCAGAAGCGGGAACCCTTGTCACTGTTGATATGGAAATATTTGTCGCCAAACTCGGGATACATGGAAAAAAAGGACATCGCCTGCCACCACTCGACCCTTAACCAGGAGGCAAAACCTAAAATCATCGCGGGAAGCACGGGGACGGCACCCCAATGTCATAAAGCTAAACTAACATAAATTTACATTGATCGCTTTCGGTTTAATGGGAACTTGTTTTTTCTTGAGGGTTCCTTACGAGAGAAACTTCTATTAGGACGTACCGGAATGAGGTTTTTGGTGATAACACTCATCGCATCATCAAAGGTATTTTTCCTGATGTTTACATCATCAGTAAGCAAACACTTGATCAAAATCTGGCGTATGTGGGGTATAAGAATATTCATATTAACCTTGTATTCATATTTCAAGCCTGTTTTTTGTAGTTCGACTCTTTCATTAGCCTCATTTTTTGCTAAAGTCATCATATTTGACAAGTATATTGCCGAATAAAAGTCTTGCATTATTGCGATAGGAGTTGAACCAGAAAAGTTTTCTAATTCATACCTACTCTTTAACTGATTATACTTGACCTCTACTCCCCAGCGCTTGAAATATATCTTTTTAAAATCTTCATTTGTAAAACTATCATCATGTATGTTGGTAATAAGCTTTTCAATCTCACCTGATTGTAAAGCTACATTTATCACTCGTACATGCAGACTTTCATCTTTATGTTTCACCTTAATTGTTTGGTCGTTTTTGTTTGCATTATCAAATTGTGTGGAAGATCTATTTCTTTTTATTCTTATAAGATATTTTAGACCCTTTCTCTCTAAAAATGATATGAAATCCCTTGATGGATAACCCCTGTCAAATATTATTAAATCATTTTGGAAACCTTTGGTCTCTAAACATTCAATTAGTTCTTTAGCTATAACACGTTCGGCTGCTTTCCAATTACAGATTTTAGATTCAAGTATAAGGTCATTTTCAACATCATAAATCACGCTAACCATTGATCTGGCCAATTTTCTTTCACTTTGATTATTGTAAGAGCCGAAGTATTCTCTTTTCCTGTCTGTATTTGGCACTTCTGTTATACTGCCATCAACAGCAAGCAATCTGTAACCTCGATATTTTTTAAAGTCACCATCTTCATAGAACCAGTTGATAAAGTTATCATTAATAAAATAGGTTGTATTTATCCTATTTCTGTTTATACTAGAAGCAGGAGGTGCTTTGAATGAATATTAACACTAACAGCCTGGTATCCATTACCGAGGCCAACCAGAATTTCTCAAAAGTGGCTCGCCTGGTTGATGAGAATGGTGTCGCGGTCATTATGAAAAACAATGTGCCGCGTTATGTTATCACCGAATTCAGCCAATACCAGGCGGAACAGGTGACTGATGACGAAGATGTGAAAAGCGTCGCCAAACGCCTGATTGCCAAGCACCGCGCCGCCTTCGAGGAACTGGCCAAGTGAAACGGTTGAGTGTCCCGCAGATTGTGCTGATGCACAGCGTATTAATTAAAGAAACCGGAGGCATGGGCGGGCTTCGTGATGAGAATTTGCTGGATTCGGCGGTCAACGCCCCGTTTCAGACCTGCGGCGGAGAATATCTGTATAAATCGCTGGAGGCGAAAGCGGCGCGGCTTTGCTATTCCATCATCAAAAACCATCCTTTGCGGACGGTAATAAAAGAATCGGGATGTTAGCCATGATGGTTTTCCTTGAGCTGAACGGCGCCGGTCTTATCTGTACGGATCAAGACATAATTGAAACAGGCTTAATGATTGCCGCTGGCGAAATGGATGATAAAGAACTACTGGAGTGGATTCTAAGACATAATTAAACAGCGCATATTGTAAAGGACGGAGCGATCCGTTCTTTTTTTGTTGCGTGAAAGCAGATTTCCCTGACAAAAGAAGAAATTTTTAGGGAGCTTTTCGCTCCCTAAAGTTTAAACATAAACTAAGACAGTTTTAAAGCAGTGCCCCGGTTAATCCCTGTTAGTATAGCTGTCTGCCTGATTGAAAGGTTGTTTTCATCCTTGAGCTTTTTAAGATAAATATTCCTTTGCGTCTTCTCCATCTTTTGTAATTCAAACCCGTTTTTGATCTTATAAAGGGGCTGAATGATTTTCCCGGCCTCCTGGTCGGAGTTCAAAGATATCTCGCCGCCTTATTCCTATTAAAAAATGTGATACATTCCGCTATTGCTCTTTTCCCTGGCCTGTCTTGGCACAAACGACACCTCTTTGCTGCATTAATACAGAAATGGCAATGTGACAACAACCCCGTCCCCTCGACCCCCGCTGTAGACGATTAAACAATACCACAAAAAGGCGCATGCTTTTTCTTTTTTCTATTTTAATTCTTCCGTTGCTACACCCTTAAGCCATCGCGAAGCGATTTCGTTCTTCTCTTGCTTCCTTTAAGTTAGCGCAAATTTGGGTAAAAGCAAACATCCGGCAATGGATTTAGAAGGAAGCAGAAGAACCGTCCCCGTGCTTCCCCTGCAGGATTTCCTTAACGTGCGGTATCTGATCGAACTCCTCCAGGAAATATAGTGCTTTGCGGCGCCAGTTGGGGTACTCATCCACGGTACCGGGAATATTCTGCGGAGCTGGCTCCAGCCACAGGTCCTCCAGGTTAATCAAAAGGAGACGCTTCCGGCTTCTGGACAGGTATTTTAGACAGGCCCGGAGGGCAGTTTTGGCACATGTCAGGGGTTGTCTGATTAAACCCTTCCGCATGAGGAAGGAACTAAGGGCTCTTTGCTCCCGCCAGCTTTTTCCCTGCCAGAAGGAGTTAAAGGTTGGCATGTCATGGGTGTTCAGTCCGGCTAGAGTTCGAGCAGGAACTGGCCGCAGCACCTGGCGCCGTCCGGGCCGGAACTCTCCTGGCAGTATATACATCCGGGAAAGGTTGTGTTTGCCCATGGCTGTCCTCACCCCAGGCGGTACTGTTCCCAGATCTTCCCCAATCAGCAGGGTCTGATGCCGATGGGATTCCAGGCTAAATATCGCATAAAGCTCTTCCGCACGGTAGCGGACGTAGATTCCTTCTCTTGCCGTCACCCCCTCAGGAATCCAGAATAGCCGATGGAGGCCCATCACATGGTCCAGGCGTAAAAATCCGGCGTGTCGTAAACTATGGCGCAGGCAGTCTATAAGATAGCGGTAACCCCCCTGCCTGATTCTTTCCGGGTGTAACGGGGGAAAGCCCCAGTCCTGTCCCATGGCAAAGAACAGGTCAGGCGGGGCGCCACTTCTGGCCCCCAAGGCAAACACCTCCCGGTGCCGCCAAACGTCATATCCGGCACCGTGGACTCCCAACGGGAAGTCCAGGTAAAGGCCGACGCCCCGCTCCCGGGCTGCTTTGGATATATTTTCTATCTGCTCATTGAATACCCACTGCACATAAAGGTGGTACCATTCCGATGCCGGGTCAAAATCCCCTTCTTCCAGTTGCCCATCCCGCAGCCGTTTAGGCCAGGCCGGCCAGCCACTGCCGGTTTTTTCCACAGCAGCCCGGAATCTGGCATAGTCCCTGGCCGCCGGGTTGGCCTCGGCCCATTTGAGCAGGAGATCCCGGCGCCGGCTCTCTTCCCATAAAACCTCCTGGGCAAATAGTTCCAGCACCTGCCGCTTTGCTGCCATCCCGCGCCGGTAATCCACCAGCGGAGCAGATCTTAGATCAGCAATTTCCGCTTGGAACCTTGGTGAGTTAAGTAATTCATTAGCCTGTTGACACATCTCCAATTCCGGAATATCGGTCAGAGCCAGGTAAAATTCATTCCAGAAAAGCCTGCTCACAGGCGCATAGGGGCTAGGATCAAAGGGTTGATCCAGAAAGTTCGCATAAAGGGGCAACATCCCCACCAGGCTGCCGCCTAGCCCTTGGCTCCACACAACCAGCTCCGCCAAGTCCGCCAGGTCTCCGGCCGCCCAACTGCGCCGCGAACGGAGAGCGTAAAGAGGAATAAAGACACCCCATGGGCTGGCGGCCTTGTCCCATGATCGCCCATAGGATCTTAAAGGGGCGACAATAAGCAGCCCGCTCTGGGTCTGGCCGCCGATGGCAATCGTTATTTCATGGTAGCCCCAGGGCAGTCCCCCAGGTAACGGCAAGCGTTTGCAGACATATGACTTCCCGTCCACAAAAGCCCCCCGCAAGTCTGGAAAATTATTCAGATCCAGTTGCCAAGCCATTTCTTCCCCATTCTCCAGCTGCAACAATAAGTCGACCTGCCCCCCGACCTGTTGTGCCGGAATCCGGATTAAGAGCCAGGCCGGATAACCTGCCCAGGCAACGGTCACCGGTTCCAGGCAACTTTGCCAGATCTGCCGCTGCCGTTCTTTCATTGCTTTTTCCAGACTATTCATACCTTCGACAGGAGTCCCCAGAGCCTGCAGGGCTGCCAGCAGTGAGTCCGGCGTTGCCTGATGCCGGATACCAGCCGCACTGCGATAACTTGTCTCAACACCGTAAGAACCGGCCAACCGCCTCAATTGAGCAGTATAACTTCCTTCCATGGGCCTTCCTCCCGTTTGCAGGAGCTGTCTCTTCCTTGCTTCTCCAGATGGTGTAGGCTATAATGAGCAAGTGGGGACGTTGCTTGTCTTTTTGCCATATCGTGCAGCAGCTTGAGCACCGTCTCCCTATCGCAGTATACCCTTAAAGATAATTTTTATCATACTTTGATGAGGAACAAGTGGGGACGGAAATTATGATTAATATCCATTTTTTACCCTCGAACAAGGCCGTTCAATTGCCCCCCGGGAGCACTGTCTTAGAAGCTGCTATTATAGCCGGAGTGCAGTTAGAAAGCACCTGCGGCGGCAAGGGTACCTGCGGCAAGTGCAAAGTGCAGATCAAGGCAAAAAAACTGCCCCCTTCTTCGCAGGTGGAGGAAAAATTTTTTACCTCGGACCAGTTGCAGAGCGGTTGGGCCTTGGCTTGCCTGCGCACCGTTACAGAAGACGCGGTGGTGGAGTTATGGGAGAAAAAGGATGTCCACAGCCGCAAGACCGGGACAACTGGGGTAACGGCTTTTGATGCCCTGGCGCCAAGTGTAGGGAAATACCCAGTAGCGCTCCCCCCGCCTATGGTAGATGACCAGATGCCGGACTGGGAACGATTGTTAAAAGCCTTGCCAGATAAAGGTATCCGGTTCAACCGGCCGGTTGCGGCTTCACTGCCAGGTATCTTGCGGCAAGGCAACTTCCAGGTGACTGCGGTCGTAGACGGCGACCTCTTGCTGGCTGTGGAGCCCGGCCATACCAAAAATCGTTGCTTCGGCCTGGCGGTGGATATCGGCACCACCACTTTAGTAGCCTACCTGACCGACCTGAATACCGGAAGTGTAGTGGCCAAAGGGGCCACCACCAACCCCCAGAACATATGTGGCGCCGACGTAATCTCCAGGATTACCTACGCGGCCGGCGGATCTGAAAAGCTGGGCCTCTTGCAGGAAAAGGCGGTGGCTGGCATTAACGGCATTATCGACCGGGTGTGCCAGGAGGCAAGTGTTGCCCCTGCAGAAATTTACCAGGCAGTGGTGGTAGGCAACACCACCATGACCCACCTGTTCTTGGGTATCGACCCCACCTACCTGGCACCGGCCCCCTTTGTTCCCGTCTTCCGGCAGATGGTGGCAGTAGCGGCCAGAGAGGTAGGGCTGAAGATTTTGCCAACGGGAACTGTGATAGTATTGCCCAGTGTGGCAGGCTATGTGGGTTCAGACACTGTCGGTGTAATGCTGGCAGCAGGGGCGGACCGGCTGCCGGGGTTCAGCCTGATGGTGGATATTGGGACCAACGGGGAAATAGTCTTGGCCGGTAAAGGCAGGATCCTTACCTGTTCGACAGCCGCCGGACCCGCCTTTGAAGGTGCCGAAATAAAGTGGGGCATGCGGGCTGCTGAGGGAGCCATCGAAGGTGTACGCATCGCTGGCGACGTGGAGCTGGCTGTGATTGGCGGGGGCCAGCCTGTGGGTATCTGCGGTTCCGGCCTGATCGACGCAGTGGCAGAAATGCTGCAGGCAGGCCTGATCAACTCTACCGGACGGCTGGTCAATACCAAAACCCTGATCGGCAGCCTGCCGCCACAAGTAGGCCGGCGCATACGCAGGGACGGCCAGGGAAATGAATTCGTCCTGGCATGGTCCCAGGAGACAACAGGAGGAGAAGATATTGTACTGTCGCAGAAAGACATCCGGGAGCTGCAGCTGGCTAAAGGCGCCATCAGGGCAGGGATTCAGGTTCTCTGCCGGGAAATGGGGATCAGCCCGGAGGATATCCACCGGGTGCTTTTAGCCGGGGCTTTCGGCAACCATATCAAAAAAGAAAAGGCGGTAGCCATCGGGCTTTTGCCGCCTATCTCCCTCGACCGCATTACCTCTATCGGTAACGCAGCAGGTGACGGAGCAAGACTGGCCCTCTTGTCCGCCCAAGAGAGAGAACGGGCAGCCGTCCTGGCCAACCGGGCGGAACACGTCGAACTTTCCAGCCGTAAAGATTTTACAGAAGAATTTATTAAAGCCCTTTCTTTTGAGTAGCAAGTTGGGTAGCAAGTTGGGGACGGTTCTTGACTTGCCAGCAAAATGGAGGCTCTAAACAGCTGCAGATTAACTAAACAGAATTAAATAACAAACATCAAAACATTGACACCAAACATATGTTCTTGTTATAATATTAGTGGGGGGATGTGAAGGCAGTTGTAGATTAACTAAATAAAAAACAACAAAAAACGAAGAAAGGAAAAAGGTTTCTTGGCAGGCACATCCGATGATGCGTCGCAAAGACACGCTGTGAAAGTCGGGCGCGGAGGCTAGACAAGCAGGCGGTGGGTAACACCCCCTTCCGGGCAGAACGGTCAGCGATATGCTAACGGCGGCAGGCCGCAAGGCAAGCCACCCGGAATACGGACGAGAGTCCGTAGCTCAGCAGTTGAAACCTGTGATACTGCCTCCTGCTAGTCGGCGGGAGAGAAACCTGGAATAAATCTGGATATTTTCATGTGAATCAGATTTGTTTAGGTTTCAGAAACCAGGTGTATTGTGCGTACTGTTGCTATCGCTTGCCGCACCATTGAAGACGAGATCAACGCTGTCGCCAAGGCCTTGCCCGGCTCTTGCCCAATCCGCTGGGTGGAATCCGGCCTGCACAATTTTCCGGTCAAGCTAAAGGACAGGATCCAACAGGAAATTGATATCGCAGACGGAGCAGAGAATATCCTGCTGCTTTTTGGATATTGCGGCAACAGTGTTGAGGGCCTTCGGGCCAGCAGATCCCGGCTGGTGTTGCCTAAAGTAGATGACTGCATATCACTGTTATTGGGCAGCAATAAATCCCGCCTCGAGGTGGGCAATGAGGCCCACAGCTACTTTCTGACAGACGGCTGGCTAAGGTATGAAAACAATATTTACCGGGAGTACCTGCATTGTGTGCAAAAATACGGGCAGAAAAGGGCCTTGAGTATTTTCCGCACCATGCTGGCCAACTATTCTGCCCTGGCTTTCATCGACACCGGCACTTACGACCTGGACGACTTAATGGCAAAGACCAGCGAATTCGCAGCCAGTTTAAACCTGACCCAGATGGTGGTGCCGGGCAACCTGAGCCTGATTGGCAAGGCTTTCCGAGAAGAATGGGATGAGGATTTTCTGAAAGTGCCACCTGGAGTGGTATTGCAAATCAACTACCATCCGATACCTTCACTCATTCAGCAAACCAGTGGGTAGACGGCGAACAGGGTAGCAAAATAGTACCGTACCCTACTTGCTATCCTCGACTTGCTCTCAACTAGCAAGTCAAGAACCGTCCCCGACTTGCGCACCAACTTTTTCCAGGCAGTCGTGGAAACCGGGGAAGGAGACGGCAATGCTTTCCGCCCCTTCGATCCGGGTTTCTCCCCTGGCCGCCATTCCGGCTACGGCTAGGGCCATGGCGATCCGGTGGTCCTCGTAAGCAAGGCAATGGGCACCGGCCAGGGTGCTGCCGCCTTGAATCACCATTCCGTCTGGCAGCTCCTCAATTTGGGCTCCCATCTTGCTCAGTTCTTTAGTCATCACTGCGATGCGGTCACTCTCTTTTACCCTTAGTTCGGCGGCATCACGGATTACCGTCTCCCCTTCGGCCAGGGCCGCAGCCACGGCTAAAACAGGGATTTCGTCAATCAGGCGGGGGATTATTTCTCCCTTAATTTCGGTCCCCTTTAAGGGCCGATGCCTGACCAAAAGGTCGGCAACCGGTTCCCCGGCCTCCAGCCGCTGGTTTTCCAGCCTGATCTCGGCTCCCATTGCCACCAGGACTTCCAGGATACCGGTGCGGGTTGGGTTTACCCCTACGCCTTTAATCAGGATTTCTGAACCGGGAATAATGGACCCGGCCACCAGGAAAAAAGCGGCTGAGGAAATATCCCCCGGCACCCGCAAAGTCTGGCCAAAGAGCCTGGGCCGGCCCTCCACCGAAGCAGTAAGCCCCGCTTTGGTCACCTTCGCGCCAAAGGCCTGCAGCATCCGCTCGGTATGGTCCCGGGAGGGTTCCGGCTCGGTAACCGAGGTGACGCCATCGGCCTTGAGGCCTGCCAGCAAAACGGCGGATTTTACCTGGGCGCTGGCTACCGGTGAGCGATAAGAAATGGGTTGTACCTGCCCGCCCTTTAGCACCAGCGGAGCCAACCGCCCGCCCTGCCGCCCGCTGATCTCCACTCCCATCTGCCGCAGGGGCTCAACTACTCTGCCCATGGGCCGGCGCCGCAGCGACCCATCCCCGGTCAGGACCGCCATTCCTTCCAATCCCGCCAGGACCCCCATTAAGAGGCGGATCGTGGTGCCGGAGTTGCCGCAGTCTAAGACCTGTCCTGGCTCCTGCAAGCCAAAGAGGCCCTTTCCTTCCACCTGTAATTCCCCGCCGGGCAGCCACTTAAACTCTGCGCCGCACTCCTCCAGACATTTAAGGGTGCTCAGGCAGTCCTCTCCCCGGAGAAACCCGCTGATCCTGGTCTGCCCTTCGGCTAATGCCCCCAGCATTGCCGACCGGTGGGAGATAGACTTGTCTCCCGGCACCATTATTTCCCCTTTTAGCCTTCTCACACCTGTAACCAGTAGTTCCACCTCGAAACCTCCCTATCTGAACCGCTATAGGACTATAGCGTCCATTCAATTCAAGAACCGTCCCCGAATTTACTTCATTCAATTCAAGAACCGTCCCCGAATTTACTGAAATTTCGCCCCAGGGCCGGAGCCAGCTGACCCAATTCCCGCATTAAAATAGCAAAGTTATCTGGTGTCAGTGATTGGGGTCCATCGGATAAAGCCTCGGCAGGGTTAGGATGCACCTCGATCAGAAGCCCGTCGCTGCCTGCTGCCAGGGCTGCCTTGGCCATCGGCATCACCAGCTTCCACCGCCCGGTGCCGTGGCTGGGGTCCACCATCACCGGCAGATGGCTAAGCTGTTTAGCCGCCGGCACGGCATTCAAGTCCAGGGTATTGCGGGTATAAGTCTCAAAAGTGCGGATGCCCCGTTCACACAAGATCACGTTATAGTTTCCACCGGACAGGATATATTCTGCCGCCAGGATCCACTCTTCAATCGTGGCTGACGGTCCTCTTTTTAAGAGCACCGGTTTATCAGACTTACCCAACTCTCTTAAGAGACGAAAGTTCTGCATGTTCCTGGCTCCCACCTGGAAGATATCCACATAATCCTTGGCCAGCTCCAAGGTATGTGTATCCATTACCTCTGATACCACCAAAAGTCCCGTCTCTGCTCCTGCTTCGGCCAGTAATTGCAGGGCTTTTTCCTCCAGCCCCTGGAAGGTATAAGGGGAAGTGCGGGGTTTGAAGGCGCCCCCCCGCAAAAGAGTTGCCCCCGCTTCTTTCACCCGGTGGGCGCACTCCATGAGCTGCTCCTTGCTCTCAACGGCACAGGGGCCGGCAGCTACGTGGACGGCTTTTCCTCCAATCTCGATGCCCTTGACCTTGATAATGGTATTTTCCGGTTTAAATTCCCGCCCTGCCAGTTGAAAAGGACGCTGCACCTGCAAAATTTTTTCCACACCTTCCATTGCCTCGATAGCCATATCCGCCAACCTGGCCTCGGCATGGTCGCCGATCACCCCGATAATTGTCCTGGCTACTCCCTGAGAAAGGTGGATCTGAAAACCTGCCTTGCTCAGGCGGGAGATAACGGCTTCCACCTGCGCACTGGCGGCCTGGTAGCTCATCACAACAATCATTTAGCTCACCCTTTTGTTTTTTGATAATTGTCAGTATATCCGTAACTATCCAGGTTTAGTTTACCTCTCCCCTCAGGTCATCTTTTGTCCCTCCTCATTGTCCAAGGAGCAGGCGGGTTTGCTGGGTTAAAAAAGGAAACACCACTCCTGCAGAGTGATGTCTTGTCTGCCACAACAAGTTACCTCCTGCCGTCCTACCCGTCTTTTTGTTTGGGACCCACTACCATCCTGCCGGCCTCATGGCCCCTACCCCAGCCTCCTAAACAGGCTGGTTTAGGCAGTATAATACCACAACTGATCATTTTTGGCAATGCCAAAAAAGTCGGGGCTCACTTATTGGCTACTTCCCTTAAGTTTAATATAGTCACCGCGGAAATACGTAATCCCAAGGCCCATGGATTTGTTTTCTTTGTTGAACAGTCTTTGTTCCACCACCAGTAGCGGTAGGCCATTATATATATTAAGATATTGTATTAAATCCTCATCGGGAACTTGCGCATAGATTAAAATTTCTTTTTTCAGGGCAAAAAGAGGGGTGCCTTTAGAAAACATTTCCGGAAAGGTGGCATGTTGAATTTCTTTTTCAACTATCGGCATCCCCCTGTGATACAGGAGATATTTCACGTCATAAGCGACCGGCACCCCGTCTGTATAAAACAGACGGCGAATCAATACCACATTTTTATTCTTTGAAATCTGCAAACTGTCCGCCAGTTTTTCATCCGGCTTGATGATGTTAACTCCCAAAAGCTTCGCTCGATCTACACTGTTGATTAAATTGCTCTTTTCATCGTAATAAACGGTATACTTGGTAAAATCCGGGTTTTCAACAAAGTTGCCTTTGCCCGGGATAGAGTAGATATACCCTTCATTGGCTAAAATGGCAAGTCCTTTTCTTACCGTCATCCGGCTGGCGCAAAATTCCTTGCACAATGCGTTCTCTGAATCGATGGCGTCACCGGGTTTAAGTTCACCGCCGTTTATTTTATTTTTTATCCGCTCTGCAATTTGCGTATATACCGGAAGCACCATCTGACTTCTCCCCTAATCTTCCTGATTACTGATCCAAGACGCGCAGATCTTGGCGCCAAATGTGGCATCATTGGCATAGGCATCCGCCCCGACATACCGGCAGGATTCTGCTGTCAGGTGGCTGCCGCCGATAATTATCTTTACTTTATCCCGCAAACCCGCCGCTGTTAACGCGTCCACCACGTCTTTCATGGCGTCAGTCGTATATGTCAAAACGCCTCCCAGCCCCAGGATGTCAGGCTCATTTTCCACAACTTTTCTTACAAAAGCCTCCGGCGGCACATCTACCCCCAGGTCGATCACTTCGAAACTGTTTGTTTCCATCATGCCGCGAAAAATATCTTTGCCAATGTCATGCAGGTCTCCTTTGACCGTGCCGACAACAACACAGCCGATTTTCCTGTTGGCATGGCTGCGGAAATACCGGGTCATGTGTTTTAGTTCCAATACTTCTTTAAATATAATCCCGGCCATGATCAGGTCGGCGATAAAATATGTCTTGTCTTCATATAGTTTGCCAACCCTGCGCATCCCTTCATTTACCGCTTCCAACAAGGAAAGCAAATCCATTCCGGCGTGCAAGGCCTGTTCGGCCAGTGTAAGCGCGGCTTCTTCATGCAGCTGCTCTACCGCCTCAATAATCTGTTCTCGCAACGCTTTTGGTTCTTCCATGCAATCCCTGCTTTCATGTACTTGTTGGACTATTTAGCCTATTTAGAAGAAAAACTTATTTCCGTCAACCATTTTATCACAGATGCCTGGCTGCTCCAAGGCCCTTGATTCTTTGCAGCGGCAGGATCTGTTTGACTGCGCCACGCTAAACAACTTTTTCAAAGTTTAAGCGGGGGCATTAATCCACCGCCCCCGCAAAAAGCCAGAACCCAATCCAGCAAGAGGTTCAATCCGGCTGCTACTTAATCAGCCCGACCATCTGCCAGTATGGGATGGATATCATTACTGCCAGGACGGAAATGGCAAGGAAGATATAGCACAGTTTTCTTCCTTCGGCATGGGTATAGTACTTGCCTTCCAGGAGTGTGTATTGCACCAGATACCCGGTCGCATTCAGGTGAGGCATGATCCAGTGGTTGCCAACCGTAGCATAGGCCAAAAGCAGCAGGAACGGGTTAATCCCGATTTTAACGGCGACAGGGCTGATAGCAACTAAAAGGATAATCCCGGCGGCACTGATCGATGGACTGAGCATTCTGAGCAACAAAGCCACCACCATGAACGCTAAAAAGAACAGATAGAGATTTCCGGCCAAAGGCTGAAAAACTGGCGTCAGGGCAGTGCCCAGCCACTTGTCAATGTTCACTCGCGCCATCACCGGGCCAATCTGGATTACAAAGGCAACGAAAATCCAGATCGGCCAGTTAACCGCCGCTACCAGGTCCTTGGAGGACATCACTCCAAGAATAAGCATCGCCAGCATAATCGCAACCGCACTGTGGGCAACGTCAATTTTAGTCAGCGGACTGGTAATAAAAAGGATAAACAACAAGATCACGAGGATCGCAACTGTCCGCTCCTTGGAGCTCAAGGGGCCAAGCTTGGCCAAATCTGCTCTGATCCCGTCCTTGTTTACTACAATACGGCCAGGAGAATACATTTTTAACAGCACTAAAAACATGCCCACACCGATTACCACAGTCATCGGCAGTGCGTAAACAGTCCACATTACCCAGGGAATTCCCTGTCTGACCGGTTCAGGCAAGGCCCCGAAGATGGCCAGAGTCGGCGTACCGCCGGTCATAAAAGCAACACTGGCCAGGATATAGGGCGCGATAAAGGCTGCAAAGACCAGGCCAATACTGGCCTTGCTGTTGTCGGCAAAGCCCATTGAACGGGTAACCCCTTGAATCGGCGGTGTAAATAAAGCCATCTTGCCTGCCAGGCTTGGTACTGTCGGACCAATCACAAAGAGCCCGCTCAGGAAAGTAGCCAGCATTTGGCCAAAGTAGTTAGCCGGCATTACCGATGCCAGCCAGAGACTGATCCTGCGCAATAAGCCGCTGTTCCCCAGGGCGAAGGCAAGGGCCATGGCAACCAAAAACAGCCAGGCCACGGTAGTGCCAAACCCGCCGAAGGCTACCCCCATCGGAATTGCTGCCAGCATCACAAACAATAAGCCCATCAGGATCACTGTTACCATCTCAGGCAGCACTCCGGTGATCAGATAAAAGATTGTACCACCCAGGATGCCCAAAACCCGCATACTCTGCTGATTAAGTCCTTCAGGCGGAGTTATAAGTGCAATGGCAAACCCAATCACGACACCGATTAAAAGCAGAATTGCCATGCGGCCGGGAGAACTAGTAGTCGTATCTTGCATGATTTTCCTCTCCTTTATCATTTTTAAGCCGGTATGCAAACGTTCCTGACTTCCTCGCCATTGCTGCTGGCGATGATAGTCCCAAAATGAAGCCGTGCACCCCCTTTTTAATAATAGTCCGCAGCCTGGCCCGGTTCCAGCAGTACCCGGGCCAGACCTGCTCCCGGGCGACCATTTTCAAGCCCTATTCACACCTTTAGCTAAACTAAAGGAGCAGCCCGATTACAAAATGAAACATGATGTCGTCATATTTTTGCAGTTTAGCAGCGATGATGGCATCTGGTTTTCCTGCCAGCTCCGGGTGATTTTCCTTATACTCTTCCCAATTAAGGTAATATTTTGAATTCATCGGCTCACCCCCTTCAATATGCGCCGTTTTCATACACGTACTGGTTAACCGCTATCAGGTTTGTGGCAATTTTGCCTGCTTTGTCCATGGCCAAAAGGCTCTTGTCCGGAATAAACCAGAACCTGCCGCCGGGTGCCAGAATATCTAACAGTTCTTTCGCCTTATCGATGCACTGTTCTTTTGTTCCGGTTTGCAAAAGCGTGATCGGATAAAACCCTGCCAGGATATGTTTTTTGCCCAGTTTTTCTTTGAACAGCTTAGGATCGCCGAACTCAATCCGCATCAATGTATTTTCCGGCAGTTCGTACAGGTAATCCAGGAAACGGGTCCAATCATGCTCAACAAACAGGTAAATCCCCTGTCCCGCCTGATGCAGGGCCTCCAACAGCTCCTTGAAGGTAGGCCAGTAAAACTTTTCAAAGTCTTTTTCCCGCATATAGGGGGCCATGTGCAACGGAATGAAGGTAAAGCCTTCAACCAGGGATGGCGCCGGCGGCAGGCCCTTTTTAATCATCAGGGGGGTAACCGCCTCGCAGGCCGCCACAACCTTGTCCGGAATCCGCTTGATGTCTTTAGATATCCCTTTAAAACCACGCAGAAAATCGGCAATGAAGTCATAGGGGGCAGCGGTAAAGCCAAAGGCTTGGGGAGTAGGGATGGCAGAATAACCGTACTTGGCCGCCATTTTGCCCCTCAGCATCCCCACATTGGCCATTTCATCCTGATGGGCCCGCATTGCCTTGGCCAGGACCAGAGCGTTTTGGTGGGGATTGTCTGTTGCCAGTTCAGGAAAGAGCCGGGGCAAAATCTTTTCAATAATGCAGTCATAAGGAGCGGCGATAAAGTAATCGTACTCCTCCGGCAAAAGCCCCTCTACCTCCGGATGCTGCATCAGGCCGCTGGAACTCATCACGATGGGCTTGGAACCAAGGATTTGATACCAGGAAGGAATCCTGAGGGCCGTAGCCGGAAAAGAATCTGAGAAAAAGTCGCTGCAGGTTTTCTCAAACACCTGTTCAAATTTGGCAGTATCCCAGAGGGTTTCAGCCAAATTCATACCTGCGTACTCAATGCAAAACTCTACGCCCATCGACGCTGAGACTGGCACCCGTTTAGGTATCTTCCCGCTTAACAGATCCCGGAACAGCTGGGTTCTCTCGTTTTGCAAGCCGGTTACAGAAGTCAATGCTAACTCACCCACCTTTGCACTATTTTTACCCCTTCCGCAGCGTTGGTGGTATAGGCATCGGCGCCGATCTGCTCACAGGCCTCCCTGGTAACAGGGTTGCCGCCAATAATGATTTTTACCCTGTCCCGCAGGCCGGCCTCTTTTAACGCAGTTACCGTCTCTTTCATTGAATCCAAAGCCAGAGTGAGGACACCGCTCATGCCGACAATATCCGGCTGCAGCTCTTTTGTCTTTTCCACAAAAGCGGTCGCCGATTGATCGATCCCCAAATCATATACCTTGAAGCCTGCTGCCTCCGACATGGTCTTGAAAATATTCTTGCCAATATCGTGCAGGTCACCGGCAACAGTCCCCAGCACGATGGAGCCGACTGTCGCACTCTTCCCGCCGCCCAGAACAGGCTTAATCAGGCTAGTGGCATCAGTCAGCAGTTCCCCCGCAAAGATCAGATCGCCAACAAAGTACTCTCCTTCCTCGAACAGTTCCCCCACCCTTGCCATCCCGTTTTGACAGGCTGCCACCACTTGCTGCCCTTCTTCGCCAGTAGGGTTCCCGGCAATAAACTCTTTTAGCAATGATAAAACCTTTTGTTCGTCCAGATTCCCCACGGCTGCCGTCAATTCCTTCAGATCGATCACAGGTCTTCTTCCCCCTTTAAGTAAACTAAATTGTGCACGGCCTTTGTAAGTGCTCAGGTATGTACAGGCGCTTGGCCTGGCAATTCGCTGCCCCTGGGATCAGATACGTTATCGGCAAAGGGAAAATTGCATTATCTGAAGATGCTATTGTTCCCTGACCGGACCGATTTTGTTTTTCCGGTAGGCATTCGCGAAATTTCGGCAGTGACGGTCTTTCCCAAGCAGCGCCTCAATTGTGAAGAGGGTGGCTGTCATCTCCCGGTTGAGGGGGTCCATGATTGCCGAGTCCATCCCTTCATATATTGCCAGGGCGAAAAAATGCTGGTTGACGACTTTTCTCAGGGGCATGCCGAAGGAAATATTGCTCAAGCCAGACGTCACTTTCACTGATGGGAATAGTCTTTTTATGGCCCGCATGGTTTCCACAAACTTCAGCATCGACTGGTTGTCGGTAGATAAAGCCATCACCAGCGGATCGATATGTATTTTTTCCGGCCCGATGCCAAAGTCTGCTGCCTTCTCCACCAAAGACCTGGCGATATTTACCCGGGTGTTTACATCGGCGGGGATGCCTTTATCGTCACAGGCCAAGGCTATTACCTGCCATTCTGTTCCCTGGATCAGCGGGTAGATCACAGCCCACTTGCCTTCTTCTTCGGAGACCGAATTGATGATGCCCGGCTCTTTTGCAAACTGGAAGACCTGCTCAATCACCCTGGCATTGGGGCTGTCGATACAAAGGGGTTTAGTTACGGAATCCTGCACTATATCCATCAGCCATTTTAAAGTCGCCAGCTCTTTTTCCGGCGCGGTACCTGCGCAAACATCGATATAATCCGCGCCGGCCTCAACCTGCCGGATGGCAAGAGACCGGATATACCCCTCGTCTTGCTCATCAATCGCCCGCTTTACAGCGGGAATGCTGCCGTTGATCTTTTCACCGATAATAATCAAAGAGATGCCTCCTTTCCATCAATGCCTTTACAGGTATATACATGTATCTAATAATGATGATAAATTTAATATTGCAAACTGTCAATCCTTTTCTTAAAATTCTTTTAACTACCCGAAAGCAAAGACGCAAGTTGGGGACGGTCCCCAACTTGCGCTTTTCGCACCTGTCCTCTTTAGACCACTTCAGCGGTTTTTAGGGCCTGAATGTCGGTCTCGGTATAACCGAGGGCTTTTAGAATTTCCTCCGTGTTTTGCCCCAAAAGCGGCGGCGGATTCTTGACCTCTAACGGGGTGCCAGACATTTTGATGGGATTGCCCAAAACCTTGATCGGGCCAGCCTTGGGGTGTGCCAGCTCCACAACCATCTCCCGGTGCTTTACCTGGGGATGGGCGGCCACCCGGGAAATACTGTTAATCGGGCCGCAAGGTATCCGGTGTTCATCCAGGATTTCGATCCACTCATCTGCCTCTTTTTGTCCCAGGAAATCGTCCAGCAGGCTATTCAGCTCATTCCGGTTTTGCACCCGCAGCTCATTGGTGCGGAACTTGGGGTCATCCGCCAGGTCCAGACCTACTGCTTTGCAAAAACGCTGCCAGATAGCGTCATTGCCGACTGCCAAAATGAAATACTGGTCTTTCGCCTTGTAGGCCTGGTAAGGTACGATATTGGGATGGGCTGAGCCTAAACGCTTGGGGTCTTTGCCAGATGCAAAATAGTTCGATGCCATGTAAGTAAGCCAGGAGACCGCGGAATCCAGCAAGGAAATATCGATATACTGCCCCTGGCCTGTCTCTTGTTTTGCTTTTAAGGCCGCCAAAATGCCGATCACAGCATACATTCCGGCTCCGGCATCAATTAAGGCCGTCCCTATCCGGACCGGGGGCCGCTGGTCTTCGCCGGTAATTGCCATTAAGCCGCCTACGCCCTGGATTAAGAGGTCATACCCGGGGAATTCCCTGTAGGGCCCATCCTGCCCGAAACCGGAGATTGAGCAGTAAACCATGCCCGGATTAATGCTTTTAATCTTTTCGTAGTCAATCCCCAGCCGCTCGGTGGTGCCAGGCAGAAAATTTTCTACCAGTACGTCGCATTCCTGAGCCAGCTTGTAAAATATTTCTTTGCCTTGCTCTTTTTTCAGGTTTAAAGTAATGCTTTTCTTATTCCTGTTGATGCTCAGAAAATATGCGCTTTCCCCTTCGATAAAGGGAGGGCCCCAGGACCTGGTATCATCGCCGACGCCGGGTGTCTCCACCTTGATTATTTCGGCTCCCATGTCGCCCAAGATCATTGTACAAAAAGGACCTGTCAATACCCGCGAAACATCCAAGACCTTAATGCCTGAAAGGGGGAAATTCATCTTGATTCACCTCGCCTTTTTTGTTTTCGCGCTGTTTAAAGTACCAGTTTAAAATGCCCGCTGCTGCAACTATCACCTAGCAAGTTAAGAACCGTCCCCGACTTGCTTACTCTTTCTTTAAAACTGCTCCTCTGTTGACAGGTCCCACCAGCATCCTGTACCGGGCCAGGTAGCTGCTGTTTACTTTTGGCGGCAACGGCTGCCAATTCTTAAACCTTGATTCGATTTCTTCCTTGCTCAGGGCCACTTCTAACTTCCGGTTGGGAATGTCAATAGTGATCAGATCCCCATCTTTAATTACCGCTATCGGGCCGCCTTCCGCTGCCTCTGGTCCTATATGCCCAACACAGGGACCTCTGGTTGCCCCGGAGAAACGGCCGTCAGTTATCAGAGCTGTGGTTTCACCGTAACCCATTCCCATTAAAACAGAGGTAGCTGCCAGCATTTCCCGCATGCCGGGACCGCCCTTGGGGCCTTCATAACGGATTACCAACACTTCCCCATGATTGATTTTTCCGGCCAGAATAGCCTCTACCACTTCTTCCTGAGATTCGAACACCCGGGCCGGGCCAGTATGCTTTTTCATGCTAGGGGCCACCGCAGTCTGTTTAACAGCAGCGCCCTCCGGAGCCAGGTTGCCCTTCAAAATGGCCATGCTGCCATATGGATAAACCGGGTTATCTTTCGTGCGAATGATTTGGGGGTTTTTGTTTTTCACCTTGGTCAGGATTTCCCGCCAGGTTTTACCGGCAACAGTAGGCACATCATAAGACAATAGATCTTCGCCCAGTTCCTGCATCACCACTGCCACCCCACCGGCCTCATCCATATCTTTCAAGACGTGCTTGCCGGAAGGCCTGATATCGCAGAGGTGGGGTGTAGTTTTGCTGATCTCCTCAATGTCATCAGCGCTCAGGGAAATCCCCCGTTCGTGGGCAATCGCCGGCATGTGCAATAAGAGGTTGGAAGAGCCGCCGACAGCCAGATACACCCGCAGGGCATTTTTTAAGCTTTCCGGTGTAATTAAATCAGATGGACGGATATTCTCCTGCACCATCTTCACGGCCTGAATCCCGCTCTGTTTGGCTTCCCTCAGTTTCCGCGAATATACGGCATGGGTGGTGCCGCTCCCAGGTAAGGCCACGCCGAGGGCCTCAGCTACACAACACATGGTGTTGGCAGTACCCATCATGGAGCAGGAGCCAAAGGTGGGACAGACGTTTTCCTCTATTTCCTCCAAATCCTCCAGGGTCAGATCTCCCCGGCGCACCCTGCCGACAGCCTCCCGGGACTCGTAAATGGCCATATCCTTCCCTTGGAAACGGCCCGGCAGCATGGGGCCAGAGGGGAGAAACACCGCCGGCAAATTCAGGCGGGCCATGGCCATAAGCATCCCGGGAACGATCTTATCGCAGCCCCCGATAAACACCAGCCCATCGTAGCGGTGGGCTTCCACCATCACCTCAATAGAATCAGCAACTATTTCCCGGCTGGGCAGAGAAAAGCAGATGCCTACATGGCCCTGGGCCAAGCCGTCGCAAACCGCGATGGTGTTGAACTCGAAGGGGACTCCCCCGGCCATGCGGATGCCGTGCTTAACTTCCTGGCTTAAGCGCAGGAGGTGGGCATGGCCCGGATGCATCTCGTTCCAGGAGTTGACGATGCCAATAAAGGGCTGGGATAACTCCTCGGCAATCAAGCCGATGGACCTCAGGAGAGTGCGCTGCCCGGCCCGGTCCAAACCGTTGACCAGGGTGCCGCTTCTCATTTCTTTTGGTTTATAGATAAGTTCACTCATGAACTTTATTTCACCTCTTTAATAATCAGTTTAGCTTGCGGCGGGCATCCCAGATTTGAGGATTGGCCAGGTGGGGCGGCCTTTCTCCCCGTAAAACCTGCAAGACCTGCTCGGCAGCCATCATCGCCATCATCCGCAAACCCTCCTCGCTGTGGGCAGCGGTGTGGGGGGTAACGACCACATTCGGCAGAGCAAACAAGGGGTTATCCGCCAGCGGCGGCTCCGGATCGAAAACATCGACTGCCGCACCGGCAATCTGGCCGTTAACCAGGGCCTGATAGAGAGCCGCTTCGTCCACCAAAGTACCGCGGCCGGTATTGATCAGGTAGGCGGTCTTTTTCATCAGGGCCAGGGTGCGGGCGTTGATCATCTGATAATTGTCATCGGTGGCAGGGGCATGCAGGGAAACAATATCCGCGGTTTTTAAGAGGTCGTCAACATTGTCGTACAGTTCCACATTCAATCCCGCTGCCTGCAGGGCTGCCTGGCTAAGATAGGGATCATAGCCGATAATCTTGGCGTCAAACCCATTCTGGCAGATGGCAGCAAAGCGCCGGCCGATTTGGCCTAACCCCACTACCCCGATGACCTTGTCTTTTACTTCCCTGGTCCTGGTCGTCAGGCGGACCTTGTAATCATTCAGCCTGGTGGTGGACTCGTGGCTGGGAATTATTATTTTCATCAAGGCCAGCATCAGGGCGACGGCATGTTCCGCAACCGCATTGGTGTTGGACCCAGGCCCGTAGATAACCGGAATATGGTGCTCTGTCGCAGCCTCCACATCGATGCTGTCAAGCCCTACTCCATGCCGGCCGATTACTTTCAGTTTCTCCCCAGCTTCGATAATCCCCCTGGTTAAAAGGGTTACCCGCACGATGATCCCGTCACAGTCCTTCACAGCTTGTTTAACATAGTCTTCGGCAGTTTTCTCGGCAATAACTACTTCCACTTCTTCTTTCAGCCTGGCCACCGCATCGGCATGGATGGGCTGAACAAGCAATACTTTTTTGCTCAATTATCTCACCTCAAGCTCAATTATTTTGTCCGCTTATAAGTTTAAAGCCTGCGAGTACAGTTATAAACGGTATGATAAAGTTCCGGCTTAATTCCGGCGTTAGATGCTGGGGCCAATCCGGGTAATCGCAAACTCGTAATGCTTCAGGATTTCGGCCTTGACCAGCCGCCCGGCAGCTACCTCCTGCATTAAGCTGTAAATGCGCTTGCCGACAGATTCAATAGTTTCAATACCCTGCATCACCGTCCCCGCATTGATGTCCATGTTTTCTTCCATCTGCTGGTAGGTGCGGTGATTGCCGGTGATCTTGATTACGGGGGCGATCGGGCATCCTGCCGGTGTCCCCCGGCCGGTGGTAAATAGGACCATCTGGCAGCCGCCCGCTACCATCGCGCTGACCGATTCCACATCATGCCCCGGGGTATCCATCACAAACAGCCCTTTGCCCTCTACCTGAGCTGCATAAGGAATTACCCCCTGCACTGTTTTGGTGCCGGCTTTCCTCAGGCAGCCCAATGATTTTTCCTCAATCGTAGTCAGGCCGCCGGCAATATTTCCCGGTGTAGGCTGGGTGCCCCGCAGGTCAACCCCCATCTTTACCGCGCCCTCTTCAGCCAGCTTTACGATATGCAAAAGATCCTTGCTTACGTCAGGGTTTAAGCAGCGCTTGGACAGAAGATGCTCGGCGCCGATAATTTCCGGCGTCTCCGACAGGACTACCGTACCGCCGTCATTGATCAATAAATCGCTGGCTGCTCCTACCGCCGGGTTGGCAGCCAGGCCGGAGGTGGTGTCTGACCCGCCGCACTCCAAACCCAGGATCAGGTCGCTCATTTTAATCGGCACACTGGGTATCTTTTTGGCCTCCGCTACCAGGGCTTCGGCCATTCTGATCCCTTTTTCCACCGCCCTGGTGGTCCCCCCGGCATCCTGAATAATTAGTAACTCTACCGGCTTGCCGCTTTTGGCGATCTCCTTAGCCAGGACCGGGGCTTCCATTTTTTCGCACCCTAAGCCAACCACAATTACCCCGGCCACGTTGGGGTTGGTGCCAAATCCGATTAATGTACGCTTGCTCTGTTCAAAGTCAGCGCCTAACTGCCCGCAGCCGTGCGGATGGGTAACCGGCACCGTGCCCTCCACCGCCCGGTAGATGCGGTCGGTCACCTCGTTGGCACAGACAATCACCGATATAATCAAAACGTGATTGCGGATACCAACCTTCCCGTCTGGCCGGCGATAGCCTAATATTTCCATCTTTCCTCTCTCCCTGCCTTTTATCTCTCCCTAGATAAATGTCTTGTTTCTTACTCCTGCCTCCTGCCTCCTGCCTCCTGCTTCCTGCTTCCTGCTACGCCAGATCTCCACGGCCGCGGTTGCTGAGCAGGTTTTGCACATGCACATGTTCCCCCGGCCCGATATCCTGGGTAGCCGTACCGATGGACTCGCCGTACTTGATTACCTGGCTACCGCAGGGAATAGCTCTTACCGCCACCTTGTGCCCAAAGGGGATCACATGTTTAACCTGAAGGGCACCGGTTGTCCCGGCCAGATCAAGCACAATTTGCTCATCCGCCCTGATATCCTCCACCGATGTTGCCACATTGTCCAAGGGGTCGATCACTACTGCTTTAACCACTTCCGCACCTCCCTCCCTGACAGCTTTCTGCCCGTTTCATGGTTGAAAAGGGAAGCCTGGGCAGCTTCCCTTTCTAAAAACTACTGCGGCAGCTATTTTGCACCAGGTGATCACTGCCCTGTTCTTATTAAGCTCCAATCCGGGGGGCTATCTCATTTTTTGCCCTGATTTTTTGCAGCGCAAGTACGATTACCATAAGCACAACCCCCATCATGTCAGTGGTTAGGCTGCCCTCGATCAAAAGCAGTGCGCCGGCAAAAAGGAGAGCTCGTTCATAAAGTTTGGCATGGCTTAACAGAAAACCCTGCATGGCGCCGGCAAGGCAAACAACACCAACAGTCGCTGTGATAAAATTCCTGATGACTGTTAAGGCTGGGGCTTCCATCAACAGGCCGGGGGAAAAGACAAACATGAACGGAACAATAAACCCGGCCAAACCTATCCGCACCGCAGTCCAGCCCACCTTGGCCGGGTCGGCCCCGGCGACACCGGCACCGGCATAGGCTGCCAGGGCCACCGGCGGGGTTATCGCTGACAGGCAGGCAAAATATAAAACAAACATATGGGCGACGATCGGCTCCACTCCCAGGTTAACCAAAGCCGGAGCAGCCACAACACCGGCCACAATATAGGCAGCAGAAGTGGGCAGCCCCATCCCTAAAATGATGCAGGCGATCATGGTCAGAAACATGGTGGTGATTAATAAGCCTCCGGAAATAGCCACGATGGCGTTGGCCAGCATCAGACCGATCCCGGTCAGGGTTACCACCCCGATAATAAAGCCGACCACAGCGCAGGCAATGGCCACGCCCAAGGCTCCCCGGGCGCCGCCTTCCAGGGCCTTGATCAGGCTTAAGAGGTTTAATCTGGTATGCTTGCGGAAACTGCTGATAACGATCAGGCAGATAATGCTGTAAAACGCCGAGAAAGTAGGTGAAAACTCCTCCATGATCAGGTAAACCAGCACGATGATCGGGATGAACAGGTGCCAGTTTGCCTTGAGTATAGGGCCTAGCCTGGGCAGCTGGCTCCGGTCAAGCCCTTTTAAATTGAGTTTCCGGGCCTCCAGGTGAACCATCGCCCAGCAGGACACGTAGTAGAGAACAGCCGGAATAATAGCCGCTATAATAATATCCCGGTATGGGATGCCTAAAAACTCCGCCATAATAAAGGCCGCCGCACCCATGATCGGCGGCATGATCTGCCCGCCGGTAGAAGCGACGGCTTCCACCGCCCCGGCAAAATAAGGCCGGTACCCCAGGCTTTTCATTAACGGAATGGTAAAAGCCCCTGTAGTAACAACGTTAGCGGCCGCGCTGCCACTGATCATGCCCATTAAGCCGGAGGCGAGCACCGCCACTTTGGCCGGCCCTCCGGGGGTATGTCCGGCGGCGGCCATGGATATGGAAGTGAAAAGCTGGGTCAAGCCGGTTTGGCCTAAGAAGGCACCGAATAAAATAAACAAGAAGATAAAGGTGGCGGAAACCCCCAAGGCAACGCCATAGACCCCTTCGGCGCTCAAAAACATGTGTTCAACGATCCGCTCGAAGCTAAACCCCCGGTGGCGAAGAGCCCCTGGCAGGTAAGGGCCTAAATAGGCATAAAGCATGAAGATCAAGGCCAGCACAGTAAGCTCCTTGCCGATGCACCGCCGGGCCGCCTCCAGCACCAGCAAGCCGCCGATCAGGCCCACCAGAACATCCATTTGGGTAACATAGGCTCCCGGACGCATGGCAATAATATCGATCATAAAGAACATATAAAGATTTGTCCCTGCCCCCGCCAAAGCTAATAAATAGTCTAAGGGGCTGGGTTTTTTAGTATCCGACTTCTTACCGGCCGGGTACAGGATAAAGATTAAAAACAAGACAAAGGCCAGGTGAATCATCCGGAACTGCAGGGCAGGCATCACGCCGATGCCGGCCATATAAAGGTGAAACAGCGACATAATAATAGCAGTGATCGCTACCAGCTTGCCTAACCAGCCATCCATCACCCGAAACCTTGCCTCGGAGTCATATTTTTTTGCAATCTCATTCAAATCAATTTGTTCATTCTTGCTTTCTTCGCTTGCCGGGACATTGGCCTGTTCAGGTTTTTTTTCCACAGAACTTTTTAACCTCCTTATCTAGACCTAAAACGGAAATTTGCAAAGGGGGCGGTAAGTTGTCTTGCCGCCCCCGCCTGTAGTTCATCAGCCGTCAGCCGGATATTGGTCCTGTGGGCTATCTAAGGACCCCGATTTCCCGGAAATACCTGGCAGCGCCGGGATGCAGCGGCACAGCCATACCGCGGAGGGCGTTTTCTCTCTTAATGTCAGCGGCGGCAACATGCACAGCTTGGAGCATAGGCTGGTTTTCGTAAATAGCTTTGGTTACCAGGTAAACAATATCCTCCGGCACCCTGTTTGCTACATAAAGCCAGTTGGCTACCGCAGCGACAGCAACCGGTTCCGGCTGGTTCGGGTAGAAGTTGGCCGGGATTACAAACCTGTAATAAGCAGGGTTCAGCTTATTCAGTGCCAGTACCACTTCGTCGCTAAAGGGAAGGATCTCGTAACGGCCGGTAGCCATCAGGGTGCGCATGCTGGCCGAACCCAAGGCGCCGATTAAATTGACGGCATCCACCTGGCGGTTTTGAATTAATTCAACCGAAGAGGCTTCACTGGTGAATTCAGGCACGAATTCTCTTTTGACCATGTAGTCCATATCATGGACTCTGGCCAGGTCGCGGGCATTCAGCTCAGTGGCGCTGCCCGAGGCCCCCACGGCAACCCGCCGGCCTCTCAAGTCGGTGAAGGATTTCACCTTTAAATCTTTCGGGACTACAATCTGAAACACGTTGGGATACAGGTAGGTAACACCGGAAAAGGTTTTAGTGGCAGTTGCCGGGGTATAATTCCCCACTCCGTTAAACGCCTCAAAGGCTATCCCGGCCTGGCCGAAGGCAAACTCAACATCTCCGCGGTCCATCAGGCGGATATTGGCCGCGGTGCCGGCAGTAGCCTGGGCGGAAGCTTTGAAAAATTCGGGCAATCTGGTATTTAACATTTGGGCAATACCGTTGGCCAGCAAGAAATATGTCCCGCCCGCGGTGGCGCCTGCAATCTGGATCAGGTGCGGGGAACGGGGTTTAACAACTTCAAACGGGGCTGCCGGAGCCGGTGCTGCCGGGGCCGGGGCTGCCGGGGCTGGAGCAGCTGGTGCCGCCGGGGCAGCGGGCACTGGTGCTGCCGGTCTGGCCGGAGCAGCCGGAGCAGTCGGCACTGGAGCTGCCGGAGCAGTCGGTACAGGAGCTGCCGGTGCCGCCGGTGCTGCCGGCGCAGTCGGCACAGGAGCTGCCGGAGCAGTCGGCACTGGGGCCGGAGCTGGAGCTGGTGCCGGAGCCGGAGCTGGTGCCGGAGCCGGAGCAGGAGCCGGAGCAGGGGCCGGAGCCGGAGCTGGGGCCGGAGCCTGGGTAACCGGCTGGCCGCAACCGCCCAATACTGACACCATCAACACCGCTACTAAGACTAAGGCCAATATTCTGATAATTTTGCCAGATCTCTTTTTGTTCATGGACATTAACAATACCCCTCCTTAAGTTTAATAATAACGGTCGCAAGGCTCATTAATTCTACTTGTTCGGGGCTTTCACCTCCTTAATAACAATAATAGTAGCCGGGTAATCAGACTTATTCCCGCAAACGGTAAAATTCTACGTAAACACCTGTTATTCCTGCCCGAAGCCCGATTGGTTATCGATTCCGGCCATCCGCCTATTGAGCGCGGCCGGCTGCAAAGAACTCCCTTGCCGGGCAGTTAGCCGCGCTCCCTGGGTTGGCAGCCCTATGCCAGGGCAGCGGCAAGCACTTCCTCGCCGGCCTTGAAACCGGCACGAAGAGCTACCCTGTTAAGTTCAACGGTCTTGGCCGGGACATGGTCCAGCACAGATTTCTCAATCGCCTCCCTGGTTACCACTCCGGTGGCTACGGTGAGAACTCCCAGTGCCACAATATTGGCCACAATTTCGTTGCCAAGTCCGCGGGCGATCTCCGTCAGGGGAATCCGGTATACCTTCTTCACACCTGCCAGGGCTTTTTCGTCAAAAACCATTCCGGGGTCAATAATAGCAATTCCGGTTTCCTTGACATTTTTACCGTATTTGGCAACCGCCTCCTGGGTCATCGCCAAAAAAACATCGGGATTCCTGATCTCCGGGAAACTGATTTCCACATCGTCTGCAATTACCTCCGACTTGCTGGCGCCGCCCCTGGCTTCCGGGCCGTAGGACTGCTTGTGGGTGGCCTGCCGGTCGTCGTGGACCGCGACAGCTTCCGCCAGGATAATTCCGCCTAACACCAGGCCCTGGCCGCCGAAACCGCTTAACAATATTTCACACCTGGCCATTTACTTACCCCCCTGTCCCAGACTGGATACCATTTTGCTGTACCGCTGGCAGAATTCTTCCCGGTCTGTCCGGCGGGCTAATTCGCCGATGAGGAACTTGCCCCCGATTTCTTCCGGCTTCATATTTGCTGCCGCTTTTACATTGACGGAGTTGTCTCTTTGCCAGTAAAGCATATCGACGGTAGAACCCATGTTGTTCCGGCGGCCGTAGCCAACCGGGCACTGGGAAATAACTTCCACAAAGCTGAAGCCCGGGTGCTGGAGGGCATCCTTGATCAGCCGTTCGGTCAGGGTGTGATGATACACTGTCCCTCTGGCCACGTAGGTGGCCCCGGCTGCTTCCACCAGCTTGCACACATCCACTGGCTCCTCAATGTTGCCGAAGGGGGCCGAGGTTGCCCTGGCCTGCACCGGTGTCATGGGAGAGTGCTGACCCCCGGTCATCCCGTAAATGCTGTTATTGATGAGAATAGTGGTAATGTCAATATTGCGGCGAGCCGTGTGCAAGAGGTGATTGCCACCGATACCGGCGCCGTCCCCGTCTCCGGTAACCACAATTACCTTCTGGCCTGGCATCACCATTTTGTATCCTGTGGCAAAACTCAAGGCCCGGCCATGAGTGGTCTGGAAGGTGTTAAAATCGGCAATGGCGTTGGTCCGGGCCGAACAGCCGATCCCGGTAACCATTGTAATATCGTCCTTGCTGTAGCCAAGCCCGGCCACCGCCCTGATCAGGGCGCCCATAATGGTGCCGTTGCCACAGCCGGAGCACCAGATGTGAGGAAGCTTCTTTTTGCGCAAATAATCCGTAACCCGCACCACGCTATATCACCTCTTTAATCTTGGTCATGATGTCCCAGGGCGGAATCATCCGGCCGTCAACCCGGTTCATGGGGAAGAGGTCTGCCTTGCCCTTCCGGGTAGCTCTGGCGACTTCGCCGACAACCTGGCCCATGTTCATTTCCGGCACAATTATTGCTTTGGCCTGGTCTCCCGCTTTTTTCACCATTTCATCCGGGAAAGGCCACAGGGTTTTCAGCTGCAACAGCCCGGCTTTAAGTCCCTCTTTCCTGGCATTGTTGACTGCTTCCCGGGCAGACCTGGCGGTACAGCCGTAAGCGACAATAATTACCTCGGCATCGTCCAGGTAAAGTTGGTTCACAAAGGTAACCTGGTCCCGGTAATAATCCAGTTTTTTATGCAGGCGGCGCATTAATTTGTCGGCCACTTCGTGGTTGGTTACTGCCGGGTGCCCTTCCTCATCGTAAACATTGCTGGTGACATGGAACCGGTAACCAGTTCCCCTGGGAGCAAAAGGCGGCACTCCGTCTGCATCCGCCCGGTATGGTATGTACTCTTCCGGCGGCACCTGGGTCATCTTCCGGTTGATCAGGACCAGACTTTCGGGATCCGGTACTACCACCTTCTCCCGCAAGTGTCCTACCAGAGCATCAGACAGGAGAATCACCGGTGTTCGCAGCAATTCGGAAATATTCACTGCCTGGATGGTAAGTTCAAAGGCTTCGTTAACTGACGAAGGTGAAAGAACCACGATGGGGTGATCTCCGTGGGTACCCCAACGGGCCTGCATTACGTCCCCTTGGGCCGGCAAGGTGGGAAGCCCGGTACTGGGCCCGCCCCGCTGCACATTCACCACCACACAGGGCATTTCTACCATTGCCGCATAGCCCAGGTTTTCCTGTTTCAACGTAAATCCGGGGCCGCTCGTAGCTGTCATGGCTTTCACACCGCCGATTGAAGCGCCGACGGCAGCAGCCATACTGGCTATCTCATCCTCCATTTGCATAAAATAACCACCCACCTGCGGCAGGCGCCTGGCCATTACCTCCAGGATCTCTGTCGCGGGAGTAATGGGGTAGCCGGCAAAAAAGCGGACACCCGCCAGCAGTGCTGCTTCCACTACCGCCTCATTTCCTTGCATAAACCGCAATTGTTTAGCTGACAACTTCCGTCCCTCCCACCGCAATAGCATAATCGGGGCACCTGGTCTCACAAATCCGGCAGCCGGTACATGCCGCCAGGTCAATAATCACCGGTTTCCCTTCCCGGTCCTTGTCAAAGACCTTTTGGGGGCAAAATTCCATGCAAATTCCACATGCCTTGCACCAGTTCATATTGATGTCAATGGTATGGACTTTTTTACTCAAGGCTGCGCCACCTCCTTCATAAGTTAACTGCTAATTACTTCCTTCCATGCCGTTATCTGACTGCAGTAGCTTTTCCTTGACCTTGCCTAAATGGGTGCGCAGGGCCAGCCGGGCTTCTTCCGGATCCCCTTTTTTAATAGCGTCAAATATTGCCCTGTGTTCAGCCAATACTACTCTTCGCCTTTCGGGATCCTGCTTAAGGATGCCGTGGCTGGTCTGCAGCCCCTGTTGAAAAGCTTCTCTCACAACCTGCAAGACGGTGGTGAAGAAAGAATTGCCGGCGGCCACTGCCAGGGCAAAGTGAAACTGAAAATCTGCTTTATTTGGCACCCCGCCTTCTTTAATCTCCAGATCCATCAGCTGCAGGGCTTCTTCCAGGGCGAAGTAATCATCGGGCCCGGCCCGCAGGGCTGCCAGGGCAGCAGCCTCGCTTTCCAATCCCATTCTCAGTTCCAGCAGGCCGACCAGATTCTCTTTTCTTGCAAAAAGCATCGTTGCCATGGGTTCCAGCCATGCCTTTTCATTCACATCTTTCAAATAAACCCCGGACCCGTGCCTGATTTCGATTAGCCCCACGTTTTCCATGGCGCTCATGGCCTCTCTGACGGCTGACCTGCTCACGCCGAAGATTTCGGCCATTTCTCGCTCTGAGGGAAAGCGGTCCCCTGAGGCCATCTTGTTCGTTACGACTAGTCCTTTAATCTGCTGGATTATTTCTTCGTAGAGCTTGCTGCGGCGAATGCGTTCCAAGGGACCTGCCTCCCCCCAAAGCGACAAGGTGACCTGGTGGTCTGATCACTTTTTCGCCAAAAATACCCTTTCTCCTGCAATAGTCTCAGAAATATTTTTTTACGCTTTCGCTCCCCTCGAGGTTGTTCAATCGAAAAGCCTTGAGCTGCCTGCTTTTCAGCCCCACGGGCTTAAAAGACAAAATAATTCTCTTAACTAGCGGGCGAAACGGCAGGAAAATAATAATGAATGAAGAAAAAGTGACCAGACCATCTGGTCGCTCTATGCACTTTATAACTTCATAACTTCATAACTTCATAACTAGTGGCTCTGGCAGCCACCGAGGAGGGAACAGTTTATGCGTTTAGCCACGATCAAGCTAAACGGATCAGAAACAGCGGCCGTTGTAACAAAAAGCGGACTGGTGCCAGTGTTGACGGTTAATCAGCATTTTGGTTCAGCCTATCCGGCGGACATGTTTACTTTGATTTGCTCCGGCCAGTTAGAGGCGATGAACAGCTGGTACAAAAGCGGCGGGCGGGAGAAGCTGGACCAGATTCACACCGGCGCAGTCATCCCCAGGGAAGAAGCCCAGTTTGCCCCCCTCTACCGTCATCCCAGGAAAATCTGGGGTATCGGCTTAAACTATACGGAACACGCCGCAGACCTGTCGGAAAAAACTCCCAATGTCGCTCCGGCCAGTTTCATGAAGCCGGATACCACCATAATCGGCCCCGGTGAAGCCATTAAGATCCCGCTGCAATCGGAGCGGACCACCGCCGAGTGCGAACTGGGTGTGATTATCGGCAAAACCTGCAAGGATGTGGAAGAAGAGGACGCCAGGAGCGTTATCGCCGGCTATACCGCCATTATCGACATGACCGCGGAAGACATCCTGCGGATAAACCCCCGCTACCTTACCCGGTCCAAGAGTTTTGACACTTTCTTCAGCTTTGGCCCCGAGCTGATAACTCCCGATGAGGTGGAAGACATACTGAAGCTCAAGGTGGCAACAATAATCAACAACGAGGTATACCGGGAAAACGTGGTTGCCAATATGACATACCCGCCCTTTTTTCTGGTCTCCTTCCATTCCAAAGTAATGACCCTGCTGCCGGGAGATATAATCTCCACCGGCACCCCAGGGGCAGCGGTGATTAAAGACGGCGACGAAATGGAGTGCCGCATCGACGGGTTTACTTCCCTCTTCAACCCGGTTATCGACTTGAAATTAAAAAAATAACAACCAAGAGGAGGAACGGTCTAATGGATTTAGGTTTAAAAGGCAAGGGAGCCCTGGTAATGGCCTCCAGCGCCGGCCTGGGCAAAGCCATGGCCCTGGAGCTGGCCCGGGAAGGGGCCAACGTGATGCTTTTCAGCCCCTTTGAGGAAGAGCTGAAGACAGCCCAGGCCGATATCAAGGCCGCCGCCGGGATCGAGCCGGCCTACACAGTCGGGGACATCACCGTTTATGACGACATTAAAAAAGCGGTGCAAAACACTGCCGCCAAATTCGGCAGCGTCGATATCCTGATCAACAACACCGGCGGTCCCCCGGCCGGACCATTTGACGGTTTTGACGACAATGTCTGGCAAAAAGCCTTCGAACTTACCCTGCTCTCTTATGTGCGGGCTATCAGAGAAGTGCTGCCATATATGCGGCAAAACCAGTGGGGTCGAATCCTGAACTCCACTTCCTCGTCAATCAAGGCCGTGCTGGATAACCTGGTATTGTCCAACACCCTCCGGGCCGGAGTAGTTGGTTTGAGCAAGACCCTGTCCCAGGAACTGGGCAAAGACGGCATTTTAGTAAACGTGATCGCACCCGGGCGCATCGGCACTGCCCGGACCATCTCCTTAGACCAGATGCGGGCCGACAAACAAGGGATCGCCCTGGAAGACCAAATTGCCCAGACAGCAAAGATCATTCCTTTAGGCCGCTACGGCTCGCCGGAGGAGTACGGCAAACTGGCCGCTTTCCTCTGCTCGGGTGCCAATACTTACATCACCGGCCAGGCCATCCTGGTCGACGGCGGCATGGTCAAAGCCCTATAGAAAACCTGGTAAACTTGGGGACGGGAAATTTGGGGACGGTTCTTGAATTGAATGATTACAGTGCTGGGAAATTTGGGGACGGTTCTTGAATTGAATGATTACAGTGCTGTAGCGGTTAATCGAGCTGCTATACCCCTAGATCCTAAAATAATTGGCATTAGGCTTCAGCGGGGGATTACTGCGCTCGTTAAAGCAAAAGAGGCTTTCTGACTTAATACCAATTCAATTCAAGAACCGTCCCCGTTGATTGAATTTTGAAAGGCGGTGCAATATGGCTAACGTAGGGTTTCGTATTTTCACCAAAATAACAAGACCCCCACAAGACCTGGTAGAGGCCTTCAGGGGCCTGGCAACTCCTAATATTGCCGACAACATGAGCCGATTCTTTTGTGTCGACGCGGCCATCCGGCCCATGAGCAAAGGCCACATCCTGGGAACGGCCTTCACTGTCAGGGCCAGGCCCGGCGACAACCTGTTGTTTCACAAAGCCCTGGACCTGGCCCAGCCCGGCGACGTGATCGTAGTGGACGGTCAGGGGGAAATGAGCAATTCCCTCTGCGGCGAAATCATGGTCCGCTATGCCATCAAAAGGAACCTGGCCGGCTTTTTAATCGACGGCGCCATCCGGGACTCCGGCCCCATCAGCGAAATGGATTTTCCTGTTTATGCCCGGGGAGCCCAGCCCAAAGGCCCCTATAAGGACGGCCCCGGTGAAATTAATGTCCCCGTGGCTATTGGCGGAGTAGTGATTAACCCCGGCGACATCCTGGTGGGAGACCAAGACGGCGTAGTGGTAATCTGCCCCGCAGACGCCGCCGAGATCCTGGCCAAAACAAAGGCCACCCAAGCCAAGGAAGCCGGCATTTTTCAAGCCATTGAAAACGGTGCCTGGGATCGGGCATGGGTAGACAAAACATTGCAGGAAAAAGGATGTGAAATCATTGAGTGAAGACGTGTTGATCAAGGCCGACCCCTTGCGTGCCTATTGCACGGATTTGTTTGTCAGCCAGGAGATGCCACGGGAAGATGCCCATATCATCGCCGACAGCCTGGTGGAAGCCAACTTAACCGGAGTGGACTCCCACGGCGTGAGCCGGATGGGCATTTACATCAAGCGGCTGCAGGAGAAAATGGTTAACACCAAAGCCCAGATCAAGCTGATCAGCGACTACCCCGCCGCTGCCGCTATCGACGGCTTAAACAGCATGGGAGCCCCGATTTCGGTGCAAGCCATGGAAATAGCTATTGCCAAGGCCAGGACCACCGGCTGTGCTTTTGTCACCATTAACAACTCCAACCATAACGGCACCGCGGCTTACTTTGCCCGCAAGGCCTTAGCCCATGACATGATTGGTTTTTCCTGCACCAACGCCCCTTCCACCATGCCCCCCTGGGGCGGGATTACACCTTTCTTCGGCACCAACCCCTTTGCCGTGGCCATTCCGGCCGACAAGCAGCTGCCCATCGTAATGGATATGGCTACCAGCGTGGTGGCCCGGGGCAAGATCATCCTGGCTGGCAAAAACGGCAAAGAAATTCCCTTGGGCTGGGCCATCAGCAAAGACGGGGAGATGACCACCGACCCCAAGACAGCCTTGGAAGGCGCAGTTCTGCCTTTTGGCGAGTACAAGGGCTCGGCTATCGCCCTCCTGGTCGACGTTTTAAGCGGTATTCTCTCCGGCGCGGCCTTTGGTCCCCATATCGCCAGCCTGTACGAAAACTTTACCGACCCCCAGAATGTGGGCCACGCCTTCGGAGTTATTGATATCAGCAAGTTTGGCCCGGCAGACAAGTTTAAACAGCGGATTGACCAGATGATTTTAGAAATGAAAGCCCTGCGCCCAGCCAAGGGAGTAGACCAGATCAAACTCCCTGGCGAAATCGAGCACTTTACCAGAGAGCGCCGCCTGACCGAAGGCATCCCCTTATCCCGCCCGGTCCTTAAAGAGCTGAAAGAACTCGGCACCCTCTGCGGCGTCCCCTACACCCTGGAGTAGACAAGGGGACGGTTCTCCTGTCTGGGTTTTTGGATCTTACCCATCTACCCTAAGTTCATCCCGAAATATATCAAGGGGCAGGGAGTTATGCTTTTCGGCAACCCCTGCCCCTTTAATTATTTAGAAATCAAAAAGATCGCCTAGCAAAGACTTGCGCTTGCGCTTGCCCCGATCCCGGTCGTCCCAATCGTCCCGATTCCGATTCCGGTCATCCCGATCCCGGTCAACCCAGTCATCGGCAGCAGTCTCAGGCCGGCGGGTGGCTGTGGCTGGCCGCTGGGATGCGGATAATTCGATAATCTTATCCAGCTCACCCCGATCAAGCCATATCCCCCGGCACTTGGAACAGTAGTCTATTTCCACACCTTGGCGCTCAGTCATCTTTAGTTCCACATTAACACAAACCGGACACATCATAGTCTAAATTACCTCCCTTGAATGCGGCACCAGCGCAACAAACCATATGTTCCCCTGATGCCTTTATTTATATTACTACCATAAATTGCCGATGAATGCAACTCCGACAGACAAGGGGACAGACAAGGGGACGGTTCTCCTGTCTAACTCCTATCTAAGTTTTCAGGATCTTGTTAACCTTATCCTTGTTCATACCGGTAATTAACGCAATTTTCCTGATTGAAAAGTTGGTTATTTCTTTGAACTCCTTGATTAATTCATCTGAAAGCTGTTCTTCAGACCAGTTATCTAATTTTATCTCTCGCTCCTGAAGCAATTTCCTAAAGATTTCTTTTGCTGAATACACATCTATATCTTCCTTTTCTTCAGGTAAATCAATGTATTCTTGGTCTACGTCCTGGCTCATAAACCTTATAAACTCTAGCTTAGAGGCTTCCTTGCCTGTCGCTAAAAGGGCAAGAATTAATTCCGTATCAACCATTTTTCTGTAATAATTGTTTTCGTCTAAATAGCATTCATAGCTGCTCCACCTATATTCTCCGGCTGACTTAACCTTGCCTGCTTTAACGGGGTTTTGATGTATATATCTTGCTAGTGAGAGAATATCCCTATCCTGCTCTACTACCTCACTCTTAAATCTGTCCTGAAATAGATGGCCTACTCTTTTATACTTATCATTAAAATAATAAACGTAGCTCACGGAAATACGTTTCATTATTGTAGCTATGTTCTCAGTACCTTCACTCAACATTAAATGGAAATGGTTATCCATGAGACAAAATGCATGAAGATAAAACCTGTCTCCATGTTTCTTATTGTTTAGGATCTCTAAAAAGCGGTGTTTATCATCATCGGCCAAAAAGATGTTTCTTTTCTCGTTCCCTCTAGCCATTACATGGTAATATCCGCTATCGCTTTTTATTCTCTGATGTCTTGGCATTCCACCACCCCAAACTTATCATACCAGCCAAGGGCAATTTCGTCAAGACAGAAGAACCGTCCCCATGTCTGCCACCAGCCAAGGGCAATTTCGTCAAGACAGAAATCACGGTAGGAACGCCCGTTACCGGGCGCCCCCCGCACAGATCCGTACGTGAGGAATTACCTCATACGGCTCTTACCTCGGGTATGTGACGCAAAGCCTTTCGCTGGGATATGGATGCAG
>Ga0208611_10085_pt1 | contig 33650 bp, 47 predicted proteins | sample Subbio2Mar_QV11C_FD_184821 | JGI IMG/M metagenome (GOLD analysis project Ga0208611, IMG submission 184821) | Serpentinite rock and fluid subsurface biosphere microbial communities from McLaughlin Reserve, California, USA - CR12Mar_QV11C (SPAdes) | ecosystem: Environmental > Terrestrial > Deep...
GGGGGGGGGGTTGTCATGAGATTGCTGATAAAGTTTGTGCGTTATCTCGTTGAGGTGGTTGCCGGCGGCGTTATTGTTGCCATCGCGCTGACTACTGCCAATCAGACCTGGTATCAGCTATCCACGCCGCAAATTCATGGCGTTGCTGCGTTGGCGCTTGTGCTTTTCGTCGGCGGGTTTTACCTCTACGCTTGGCTCACACGGCGTCTTTGACAACCTTGTCATTGGCAACCTTAACGGATAATTCCTGCGCTAGCGTACTATCGCCGGCATACCCTGCGCTTGCCTGGCTGTGTTTATCATCTGCAGGTTGATGTACTCAATAGATTCCGCTTTTACGTTTGGTGACATATGCGGATCAGCCTGTATCCGGCGCAACTGCTCGCGATACCATGTCAGCTTTTGCGCTGCTGACTCCATATGGCTCAGTTGTGTGTTCTCCGCCGGTGTCAATATGTGCCCTGATGCCTTGCGTCGCGATAGACCGTCCATGTCGCTATACAGTCGCTCGATACTTGCCGCGCCGGGTCCAAATGTTGGCGCCACAAACGCGCGTATCAGCGGCCTGTGTGCTTCGTCCTTTGCGGGACTTGGCACGGGGTCTACCGCGCCGACAGCCTCAAGTCCCCAGTCTGCAGCGTCCATAGCGTAGCGGCCAAGACCACCAGTGTATCCGCGTACAACGTTTTGCACATGTCGTGGTGATACGTCCAATGCTTGGCCTATTTTTTTTGCGATATGTGGCGTTTCCGGGCCATACTGATACCTTGCCAGCAGGTCTTGCTCCCGATGCGGGACGATAGGTGAGCCGGTGAACAGACTTACATTGGCGTAGCTTTCGATGACCGGCACAAGCGCAGTCGGCAGCACAGTCGGAGTAAGCCCGGCCAGCAGTCGGCTTGTCAGTCCGTCCAGTGCGCGAGGGTCTTCCGTGTCAATCCACTGCAGCACCCGCTCCGGCACCGAACCAAAGAGCATGCCCAACTCAAACGGTTTTGGGATGCGATACAGCCGCTCAGCAGTCGGGATAATCCAAAACATATCTTTTTGCCACTGTGGTAGCTCCTGATAGCGCGGATCGTTGCGATTGACGCTGTAGAGTATCACAGATGGCAGGGTGATAGACGTCATCGCGCGCAAGGTTGAGCGCCCGGGATTCTCGCGCCAGACCCTAGCCATTTTGTCCATGCCTTGCACCTGGGCGTTGAAAAATGCCACGATGCGGTTAACATCGCGCGTTGCTGTGCCGACACGTGCAAAGTCGAGCGACACGTCCCGCGATGCGAGGGCGGCTTTTTTTATGCCTGCGCCGGTGAGTCCTTCATGTTTTAGCCCTTGGCGGAATTCCCCAAGCCTAGTTGCTTGTTCGGTAAATTCGGACAGTGCCCGGAGCGTGTCAATTGGTCGTGTCACGATGTTTAGGGTTTTATCAGCCATCGACCGCTTGAGCAGATCTCGCAACGAGCCTTGCAGATAGTCCCGGTCAAGTGACACTAGAGCGCCGTGTGCGCCGCCTGACGCTTGCCATTTCCAATATAGGTCATCCTTACGGATTGCGCTGAACAGCCCTCTGAGTGTGTCCACAACAGGCTTAAATCCGTATTTGCTGTTGATGTAGGCGGTGAACTGGTCGCGGATTGGATTCCGCACCATAAATTCCGGCGTTAGCGTTGCGCCGGCTCTTAGCATCCGTGCCGGGTAACTGAGCAAATTGATAAGCATGCCGGACGATTCGAGGTCGAGTGAGAGCATAGCGCGGTATAGCTCTGGCTCAAGCTGATAAAATTCGGTATTACCGTTGCGGAAAACCGTCACAATATTGTCTTTGCCGTCTAGATGTGCTCGCGGGCGAAAGATTGTGGCCACCTGGTCTAAGTCGACGCCGCTAAGGTCGATGCCGGCACTGCGCATCTGTTTTTTTACCTCGCCCAACTCAAAAGTGGTGGCTTGCATCGGTGCTTTGACTTTTTCCACCCATGCCCCCGCACCATGATGGCGCTCTGCCAATTCGACCAAGGCTTTGCCTACGCGGTTACGCTCTGCAATGTTGGTTATGACGTAGGTGTTTTTGATGATGCTCTCTAACGGGTCTATGAGCGTTGCTTCTGCCCCGTGTATGCGCCTTACAGGACTGGCTAGATTCGCGAAGCCCCCTTTGCTCATGCCTTTGCCGCCACTTTCGACAAGGCGGTAGAACGGTACAAAGTCGGCGTTTGCGGCTCTCATTGCATTTGCCGCGTTGCGTGATAGGACGCCCGTGTCTATAAGCTGGTCAAGCACGGAATTTTGGTATTGTACGATGTCGCGGAATGCTGTGTCAAATTTGGGCTTGTGCAGCGTCCTCAGCGTTTCATCAACATCAGCCTGCGCAATGCCCGTTGCGATTTTCCTGCCATGCAGCTCGTTTGCCCGCCGTGCTACGATATAAGCGCGGAAATCGTCAAGCTGCGTGCTGATGGGTCGAACGATTTCATCAAACGATTTTCCTATTTTGTTATAGTTTTCGTCCACAATCCCATGTCGTAGCATCGTTTGTGCCTTGCCTGTCCAGCCACGAAAAAGTTGCGCTAACTGGAAAGGGTCTTTGTCCACGGCAGCAGCCTTGCCGCCGGTGATACCTTCAACAGCTCGCTTCAGTGGGTGGAGTTCGTCCACCGTCGCAGCATATAGCCGGTCTAATGTCATTTTGCGGGGCTGCCTTTCGCCTGCTGATATGCTGCCGAGTATCCGTGCTTTTGCCGGCTGGTCAAACCAGTTGCGGATATTTTGCTGTGCCTGGTGCAGTATGTCTGTAACGTCAGGCGGCAGTTTAGCCTCGAATGTGGCGTGGTAGGACGGCGCCATGTTCCTTGCTTGGGCAGGATCAGTTAGGTAGAGTCGCACATGCTCGGCAACCCCTTCCGCCCTAACTCTGGCTTTGGTGTAGCTGGGCAATGATGTTGCGCGCCCGAGTGCAAGCAGTTCGTTGTCAAATGCCGGGTTCTTGAGTCCATAGAGTTTGTCCAGATGATGCCCCACTTCGTGTGCAATAGTGGGCAGATCCTCTGCAAGTTTTGTCCTGATGACTTCCGGCTGGATTTTGTATATCCCGGCAACTGGACCGTGTTTGAGTTGTGCCTGGTATCGTCCCACTCTGACAGGGATGTCTAGCTGCTTGCTGATGTGGCTGACAATATCGGCTTTTCTGACGGGCTGTGACGTTGTGCGGGTGCGTGGAGGCACAGCATCTGCAACAGTCTGTGGTACCGCTGTGGGGCCTGGTGCTTTCCTGGCAAGCAATCTGCCTACACGCCCTAGCGCAAGCCCTACGCCTGCATCTGTCGCTGCACCGATAACTGCCGCCTTTGCCGCCCGCTGACCGATTTCCTCTAGCGGTCTACCTTGTACCGCACCTTCGCCTGCCGCTAAAGTCGCGCCGATGCCTGCACCCTCTGCGATGTTTGCGGCCAGCCGTCCTGCCTTTGGCGCAAGTCCACGCAGCCCACGGACAGCCAGAGCGCCGCCTGTTGCTTTTGCGCCGGCTACAGCGGCAATGCCGCCTGCTAATGTGCCTGCAACATCTGTTATTCTCTCGCCTGTGGTCTGTGCAGGGGCAGGGGCAGGGGCAGGCGTTGCGCCAAGCGTCATGCCGCGCAACATGTTGTCAAAAAATCTCGCGCCGCCTCTGATAGCGCCTTCAAATGGGGGGCGGCGTAGGTTAGTGCGCTTTTCTGTTCGTTGCCGCGCATCGAGGCTGCCGCCAAAGTCATACTTGTCTGCGCCTTGAGACGGTTGCGCACCGCCGCTAAAGTCAAACCGCGTCCGCTGTGGCGCAACGGTAGTGCCGCCGCTAAAATCGAATCGGTTAGCCATAACCTACACCTATCCTCTCGGCGCGCCCCATGGTAGCCAGCCGCCTAATTGTTGGTCAATCCGCGTGTAGAGTCCGGGCTGGTTTTGTGGTGCTGTCACAGGAGGACGCATTTGCATATTCCGCAGATGCACTTCGTCCACGTAAAGCAGGAGGCTGTCCACATTTACGCCATCGCGGATAAGCGCGGCTGTCTGCCTTCTGATGTTGTTTTTGATTGCTTCAGGTGTTGCGCCTTGAGCCATTGCAGCATCAACCGCCATGTGTGCGTCTGCCGTAGCGGCTCTGGTGCGCTCTGTCAGTGTGCCGGCTGGCGCTGTGCCGCCTCCTGCACGCCGCTGTGTGGCGCGGGGTGCGTTTTGGATTGCGCGTTGCTGTGCGTCTGCTGTGAGTTGACCGGCGCCAGGCATACCGCCAGGGATTCTGCCGGTTAAGTCTGCCAACAGAGTGTTATAGCGCAGGTTGAATTCGTTTGCCGCTCGCGTCTGCTCTGCCGTCCATCTTTGCTGTTCCGTTGCCTGCTCTGCCGTCCATCTTTGCTGTTCCGTTGCCTGTTCTGCTGCCCATCTTTGCTGTGCTGCCGCTTGTCCCGCTGCGTCTTGTGCGACACCAAGCGCGGCAAGTGTGGCTTGCTGGCGTCTTTGTGCTTGGTCTTCAGCAGCACGTAAGCCTTCGATTGACAGGGCACGTGTTCCCTCGAGCCGCGCGTTAGCGAGATTTTGCAAAGCACCCATCATCTGTCCGCGTAGGTTGGTCAGGCGCGTGGACAGGGCTTGTTGCTCTGCCGACAGTTGGTTATTATTGATACGATCTTCCATTTGCAGCCATATGCCAGACTGCAACAGCCCGCGCCGGTTCATGTCGTCCATCAGTCGTCCGCGTTGCTGATTGACTGTTTCCCGGATCGCGCCTAGTGCCGCCATAGTAGCAGGGTCAACTGTGCCCATCTGTTCCTCAAACATCGAGCGGATTTCAGCGCCCATGCGGTCTGTCTCTGCAAGGAATTGGTTGAGGTGGTGGGCAGAAACCGCGCTGTCCTCTGGTGATTGCATTTCACCGACGTTCCGTGTCAGTGATGATTGCAGTTCACCGACGATCCGTGTCAGTTCTGAGATTATAGGTGCAAAAGTGTTTGCCCCCGGCAGTGCTGATGCGCCTGTACCAACGCCACTGTCATGCTGTGGGTAGGCGGTTGGCTGCGGAGTGTACATAATTGTGTCGCTCCACCAGTTGGCTTGAGGTGTCGGTGCGATTGGTGCTGTTGTTGTGGTGGCCGGTGCTGTGACGCCGGGTGCTGTGGGTGCTACGCGTGGCTGAGTCGCTGTTGCTTGTTGTGGCGCACCCACAAGCGGGCGCTGCGTGGGCGGGAGTGTGACAGGGGTAACTACAGGGGTTTGTGTTGTTGTGTGTGGCGCTCTTGTTGCCTGCGGCTGGTTCAATCGCGATAAACCATACCCTACGGCGACCGCTGGTGCAGCCCGAGCGACAAGCGGAGCAACTTTTTTCGCCGCTTGCGCGACTTGCGTAGTGGCAGCTGGTGCAGCCTTAGCAGCGCCTCGCGCCAATGTTTCAGCCGCCCTCAGTGAGCCACCACCTGCCCGAGTGACAAGCGGAGCAGCTTTTTTCGCCGCTTGCGCGACTTGCGTAGTGGCAGCTGGGGCGCGATTGGTCAGCGCAGCCACTGCTCTACTAACAGCGGGCGCCGCGACAGTAGCAGCTTTTCTCGCGGCTGCTGTTATTAACGGTACTTTCCAGATCGGCATATGGATGAACCTCCTTATTTTCCTTTTGGCCTACGGGCTACTCTTTTGGCTGCCGCTACTCCGGCGGCTGCTCCGGCCTGTGCGCTTCCGCCGGCCCTGCGTCCAGCCTGTGCTCCTGCTCTTGCCGCTGTGGCAGCTAACCTTTCCATCTGCTTTTTTGCGACTTGTGTTCCTGCCGCTGCACCAGCCCTTCTTGCTTTTGCCATTTGAGTCTGCCTCCTTTTTTTACTGTGGTACAAATATCAGTCTCGCGCCCCACAAAGATGCGGCGTGACTGGCATTGCTGGTTTGTAGTTGCACCCATAAATTTTGCGCTGTTACAGGCATAGCAAGCGCCGATGACCGCACCCGCGTAAGCGCTACGCTTTGCGTTGTCACGGTGCCTATATCGCCAGCGCCGCGCAGTGTAACTGTGGCAATAGACGCGGTATTTGCTATAGCCGCGCTGACTTCGAGATGCCATGTGCCACCAGGGAACGATGCGGGGTTCCATGCGAACAGCCCGCCCACATCAACAGGTGTGATGCTGGTGGTCTGAAACACCGTTGCCGGCAACAAAAGCGGTATAGGCCACTCTCGCCATTGCAGAGCACCCATCGGAGTTGTTCTAGGGCGCAGTATTGTGCCCTCTACGCCACGCGGGAAGTTTAGTCTACTTAGGTTATTCACTGCGGTTGCAATGCGCAGGAAACGCTCAAACAACGCTCTGGCAGTGTACTCTTGCGGTTGTGGCCCTAAGTCAAGGAAACTCATAGTGACACCCTCGCCCCCTTGATAAAGAAGTTGAGCGTGATGCTGTGTACGGCTATCGCGGCGTTTGGTGTGCTTTGTTCGATTCTGATGGCTAAGTTGTGTCCTTGGACGATATTCACCTGGGACGGAATGACTCGGATAACCCTCTGCACTCTGTCCGGGCTACCTTGGATTGTGACCGGCATAGGCGCTGACAACGCGCCGTTGTTGACCCGGAATCTGAAGTTTAGTACCCCGGTTTGTGTGCCCGGCACAACAACGACCATCAGGTCGCGGAATCGTTTGATATGTTGCGGAAGCCCCATGTCCATGTGCTTTGTCTCCACAACAAACGGTATCCCTGCGCCGTGGTCACTCTGACCGCTTTCAATCAGCGAAACCTGCCCTCTCTCACTGTGACCGAAGAATGTTTGATGCTTTCTGGCTTCAGTGAACTCCACCCAGCATGACGCGCGCCAGTTTCTGCGGATATACCACGCTTTGCGGATGGTGTCATAAATCAACACCATGTCATTAGCCACGCTTTCGTCGCTTGGCAGGGCGACCCTTAGCTTGTGTCTGTTGAAACTGCTTGCCGCTTGCCACAACCGCCTTTGGTTAAGCCGGTGCCAAGTCTGGCGGATCCGTTCTGATGCGAGTACCGTTTGGCTGAAATCGCTGAAGTAAACGCCGTTTTCGCCGACAAACGAGAGCATGTTGTCAACCATGGTCAGCGAGCGTGGTGCAACGCAACCTATATCTGCGGAAATTCGGCGTATCGAAAAGTTGTCGATGGTGTCTCCGACAAGTAGCCATAGGCTTCTGTTTTTCGTCACAACGAGATAATCACCAGTGGTCAGAAGTCCTGTGCCGGTGTCGCCATCGTTGGGGCTGATGTCGATAAAATTCAGCACCGGCCAGCTGTTGATGTTTAAGATGTCGGAGAAGTGAAGTCGGCTTCCAACCAGCATCCATGCGCGGTTTTTATGTACCGCCACGTACTGGCCTCTTGGCGGTGAGCCGCCTAAGACAGCAAGGTTCGCGCCATCGAATCTGCGCGGTGGGTCGATGCCGTTAACGACGATGGCGAAATCCAGCAGTGATGCGAAAAAGTAATTGCCGCCGCTGGAGAAATTGGAGGCTAGAAGTGTGGCGTTTGGTCTGCCGTCAAAGCTGACAGAAAGACTATGCACCCTTGGCAGATTCGCACCATCCCGGGTAAGCCGCAGCCGAACCTGCACAAATGTATTCGCAGGATGCTGTAGCGTGCCATCGACAAGCGCAGTAGTCCATGCTGACCATGTCGCTTGATTTGCTGATGAACGAGATGCGATGGTCACTGCACTTAACCCCGGAACGGTTATAATCGCGCGAGCATTTCCGCTACCTGTGTTTGTCGCGGTTCCTGCGTCTATGCTGGGTGAAATCCAGTCACTTAGTCCCGCCGAAGCGGTCAATGCGCCGTTGAGAGGTAGGAGATATGTTGTAGGTTCATCAACCGTAAGTGGCTGACCACTGCTAAATGCCGCTTGATGCTCTGCTAAAGTCCTTGCGCGGTTAGAGATGCGCAAATCGTCAATCAGCCCGTTGGCTTGCAGTGTGCCATTAGGTCTGCTGCCCACAAACAGATTCGCGGGCATAGTACCGACTGGCTCAGTATAAGCTGTGTCTGTGCCTATCTGCGCCCCGTTGACGCACAGCCGCATGTTTGTGCCGTCGCCTGCTATCATCCAGTGGTATGCCGTGCCTTGGAGTGCAGCGTTGCTTGCGCTTGCTATGGTACGCTGGACACCGCCAGACATTACGGCAAAATTCCATTCACTGTTCACGCCTACACGCATCCGCAGCCAGTTGCTTGCATCAATCTCATAGGCGAACAGAGTTTTCTCCACGTTGCCGACATTCATCGGTATCTGAGGTGTGTAAATCCCTTCGACCGCCCAGTTGCCACGGGTAAATATTCCGGCTGTAGGGATGGTCAGGGACTCAGCGGCGCGTGGCGTACCGCCCAGTTGCCATGTGGTGGCGTAAGGGCGTTGTTCAAGTTGTAAGCCATCAGCCCAGAAGGTTACGGCTTGTGCGGGGTTTGTCAATATTAATACACGTATACGCTCTCCTGTTGCCCCAAAAGTACGTGTGACGCTATGCCTTGTCCATGCAGAATTTGCACTCATACTTGAGTGTGAACCCGCTATAAGTACCCCTGCTGCGGTATATTCATGTATGACTAAGTCTATGTTTCCGCTACCTCTTACCCACGCTGAAAAAGTGTACGTTTGCGAATGTGCAACAGGTATTAAAACGTCTGACATAATTCCCTGAAAGTTTTGTGCGCCGTCTGTAACAACCCTTATTGATGCGCTTCCTTGCCAAGCCACAGAAGTATCACGGATTAGAGTCGTACCTCCACCATGTATAACAAGCCCCGTCAAATCCGTTTCCACGCTGGCTTGGTTCGCTGTGAGCAAATTGGTTACGCCTTCTTCGGGAAATATGCTTGGCGTTACCTGATGTACCGCAAAGTCAAGAAAGCGTATAGCGTCTACGTGATTTTGTCGCATACCAACGCCACCGCTTGTAAATGTGGTGTCTGTTACTGCGATAACTCGCACATTATTAAACCACGCCTCAAGCAATGAGCCATTAAATCGGAATCGGATTTGTGCCGGTGTGCCACGAGGCCAAACTACCGTGCCCACAGCAAAATCTGTAAAAATCCCATTTATACGATGTAACATCCTGAGATTATTAAGAGGACTCACTCCTGAATCGTCGCTCAACGCAAGAAGATAATAATTATTATTGTCCACGTATCGAGCAATTAAGCCGCCATTGCTTGCTTGGTCAACGTTAGCAATAATCTCACCATCAGCTATTGTCAAGCCTGTCCGTAATAGTATTGATTGCGCCCCAGCAGCACTTACGCCAGTCAACACTCCGCCGCTAATCGCCCACGTTGCCAAAACATCGCCGCCTGAGGTGTAATGCGTACTGATTTGGTCAACGTCAAACGTATCACGCCACCTTGCGCCTGCTATACGGCTTGGTTCGTACCGTGGCAGGTTAGTGTTGATAAGCGTACCGTTTGAAAGGTAGGCGGTAGAGGCACGGGCAAAAGTTGGGTTTGCCGGTTCTAGCGGAGCAATATCACCCGGGGTTGTCACTGCATCTACTAAGGTGAGTGTGCCTGCCTGCCATTCTGCCTGCGAATCATAGTTTACTGCCAGATGCGGCGAATCGGAATACAGGGAGTTACCTGCCGCCATCAGTAAGCGCGATGTGCCGTCTGAGCGGTAATATGCCCCCATACCGGCGATAGGGTTTGCGTCGATGTTTGCGGCAAAGCGTTCAGCGCGACCTGTGTCCGGCAGAAGTGTCCCTTTTTGGTCTAGGGATGCACATTCGAGTACCGCGCATTCGTTATCGTTGAGCAGAGAGGCGTGAACAACGTCGTTTTGCCCTCCGCTGAAGTCGTTTAGAACGACTACCTGCCGCTGGTTTGTCTGCGGCCTAGCCGCACGCCGTCTGCTCAAGTTGATTCACCCCTCCACGGCTCTTTTAACTCCTCTATCAGCGCGTCAACAATCTTTTGTATTGATGCTTCGCGATGCCAAAGTGGTGCGCATGAGATGGCATCCTGCCCTGCAGCGCTGGTAAAGAAGTCTAGCAGCTCTTGTCTTAGCGCCACGATGTTGACCGCCTTGCCGGATTCATGGCCATGCTTTTTCGCTAACGCAAAAAATTCGTCTCTGTTCATGTCGCCCACTCCAAGGTATCCAGAATATTAGGCGTATTCATCGAGAGCGTAGTCGCGGCGAAGCGTTCTTGTGCAAGCTGTGTTTTGCCAGCCATGTAGTGCGACATAAACACAGGCCCTTCTGGCTCACCGGCAAATAATTTAGCAAGTCCTGCCGCATAGTAAACTAGCAGACTGCGCCACCGTTCTTCGACGATGGGGGTGTCACCTGCCACTGCTAAGGCAGGGATTCGTCTGAAGTATGTCAGAGTGACCGTCCCATCGGCAAAGGGTACAGGCCATATATGCAGAGCAGCAGGAGTCGCGACATAGCCGGAAGGGATGCCTCTGCTAGTGGTGTCTGGGATAGCGCCGCTTTGCAGGTTTGTCAGTGGCTGCTGTGTGCCACCGCTTGACCATTGGGCAACCCATGCCTCATGGAAGTCACCAGGCAAGGCAGCAGAGTGTGCGCCGACTGCATAGTTTAGCGGTGCGACTGCGATAACCCTTGCCACGTCGTTTAAGTCGCGCAGACCGTCATTGATGTAGCGTGTAAGCTGGGTATCGCGCCAATAGCCCTCTGTTGGCTCGCCTATCTCGATGCGTACTGCCGCGATGATTTCTGCTAGGGTCATATCACGCACTCCTTCGGGTTAAGGCATCTGCAAGTTGTCGAAAGTTTCAACCGTCAGTTTCGGCGAGATGTAATCGCTGTCTGCGAGTATGCCTGCGACAGATTGCGGCACCTTGACCATTTTGCCTACAGGGATATCAAACCTTACACCGTTTACAAACACTGGCACGGCTGTTATTCCGGGATTCATCGGGTCTGCCGGGATAATCACGGGTACTTGTGCTTCGCTTTTCATTTTTGCCCTCAGCACTTTTTGTTCCTGCTGGATGACCATCTCAAGCGTGGCATCTGCGCTTGCTTCTTTTTGTTCGGTGCCATAAACATAAGGCAGGGTGTTGACGTCTGCGACCGTTGTAGATTTTTTTTTGTCCATAACATATCCCTCCAAATTTATAAGGGAGGGGACAACCCCTCCCTCTGATTAAGCAGTTACGCCGTGTTCGATGCGGACAATCGCTTCTTCAGCCAAGCGCCTCGTTGCATGTGCGACCTTCCATCCTGCTGTCCAGCGCTGGTTGAGCGGATCCGCTGTGCCGGCAGAGCCGACCTGGTGAACGATAATATCCGGGCTGGATTCGCCGGAGAGTTCGGGTGTGCCATAAGCGCCGCGACCGACGATGATTGTTCCGTACACGTCAGCGGCTGTTAGTCCTGCGCCTACCCATACGGGGGCAAGGGTGCTTTCGATGAAACGAACGCCCCACAGTCTGCCGAGTTCACCGTCGAAGATGCGGGTCGCGCCTGCGTAGTGAGCGGCGTTTACCCATGCGGAATCTCCCGTCAGGTCGAATACGCCGTCAGGATGGACAAAGGCGATGTAGTCCCCACCTACAGCGGGGGGGACGTTGTTGCGCCTGAGAACCCTGCGTGCGCGTCTGACCAGTAGAGATGTAAGCACATGGGCGGCGCCTACCTGGTTTCGTGCGGTGCCGGTGGCAAATACTACGTTAGTGCCGGCGGCAACTACATCACGGACGATTGTGTCGATAGTTAATGCCGCTTGTTCGCCAAGCAGTTCTGACGTTTCGACAAGCACAGGGTCGATGGCCGCAAAATCCAGTACGTCGGAGCCTTGCACGAATCCGCCGAATTGCTGCATGACGGCGGTGATGGCGCTGGTGTTTAGCCCCTGCCCTGTCGGGGTTACGCCTTCAGTCAGCGGCGTGGTTAGTGCCGCCATAGCGTTGAATCTGCGCCAGTTTACAGTTAACCCTTGGCGCCGTGCCACGGTGTCCTTTGTGGCATACTTTGCAAACTGTAGGTTAGGCGTGTACCGCCTGAGCAGATTTTTGACGTAGAAGATTCTTTGTTGCGCGGTTAGCGCATTAAGAGTTTGAGTTGGCATTGTTTTAGTCTCCTTTCATGTTGTGTGGCTACAGCTTTACCTTTTCGCCACGTCGAACGCGATCACTGATTGCTTCTATTTCGGCATCCGACATATCAGCAATGCTCTTTTGTCCGGCGCCTTTACTCCCTGTTTCAGTGCCTTTAGCTTGGCCAGCTTGGAGTGCCGCCAGAACAGCTTGCTCACCTTGGCGACGGGCATTGTTACGGCTGCTCTCGTGGTTCATTATGAGATACGCGGTTTCGAGCGTAAGCGCTTCGCCTGTTTCGTTTGCCCTAGCTTGCGCAAATGCCATCACGCTGTCGATATCATAGTCCTTGCCGTATTTTGCCGCCAACCGTGCTGATTCTGCCTGTAGTGCGGCGTCATATGCCCTGCGTTCGGCGTTAGCGGCTCTTTCTTGCTCTTGCACATACTGCTGTGCCGCCCACTGATCCCAGCCTTGCTGGACTAATTCGGTGACGCTTTGCTGTCTGGCTTGATTCCTCAGCGTTTCTAGGTCATAGCCGCGTTGCTCCAGCTCACGCCCCGTCTGAAGATACTGCGCATTTTCGCGCTCCCATTTGTCCTGTGCTTGCTTCAGCCGTGCGGCAAACGCCTTCTCGACTGTATCCACCTGTGCTGGCTTGCTTGCGTCTTGCGGCAGTTGGGCAGTATCTTCTGTTTGTGTGACCCCTGTATTTGGCTCAGCACCCTCGGCGACAGGTGTAAATTCTGCGCCCGTTTGTGCGTCCTGGGGGGCAACGTTGTATTCTTCTGGCATTGTGAATCCTCCTTATTGCCGCCGGCGACGCGGCTAGTTCGTTTAGCGCCCGAATTGTCGAAAGATTAGTCTTGAAGGTCATCGTTTGGGTTAACCCATCATCCCCCCCCCAAGGGCTGCTGCAGGGTCAGCACCGCTTAGGACTTGCGCTAACGCTTGTCCCTCTGCTGTGGCTGGCTGACCGCCCTCCGGCGCAATCTGTGTTTCCTGCATTGCGTCCTGTGGCGTGGCTTGGGCTTGTTGCTCCTGCCGTTGTTTTAGGATAATCTCTTTCTGCGGGAATGCTTTTTCCGGCAGGGCGAACAGCGCTTCTTCCGGCGTGATGAGTTTCGCCTGCAGCAGATTGAAGATGATTTCAATCTGCTGCTGTTCGTCCCAAAAATTCATGCCGCCGCTTTCGATTTTGACATCGTATTCTTCGTCAACAAACATAGACCCACGGAATTCGCTGCCACTTATGATGCGTCCGGCTGAAAACAACTCTGGTTCAGTCCAAAATGCAAACCATAGCCGCCCTAAGTCCTCTAGCAAAGTATGGGTGCGCTCGATTATCGGCTGGATAAGCACCATAGCCGCTTGCTGGAGATATGCGATAGCAGTTGCATTGAGCTGTCCGCCTGCCGCATGGCCGCTTAGTGCGTCTACCAACCCCTGCTGACGGCGTATGCTCGATATAAGCATATCTACCATAGCCATCATGTACGGTGGAGCACTCGGTGGCTGCAGGTAATCGATGCCCCAGCCGCTGCCGCCGCTGCTGTCGGTGAGGATCAGCCCCGGTTCATTTGTCCACGAGCCAGGCTTGACTGCGCCTGCCTTTGCCCTTTTTTGTGGCATACCGGTAAGCTCCGCGCTCTGGATTAAAAATGCCATAAGCCGGTTGATGGATTGCTGGTTAGGCAAAAGTTGTGCAAATTCTGACAAACCCCAAAACGACTTGCGCCTTTTGTACCAACGCAATGCCGCAAATGGGTACTTGCCATGCTCATATATCCCAGGTGTAAAACGGAGCAGTTTCCCTTGTGCGGCTACGGCATAGTTCAATTTTCCTTTTTCGCGCCACCATGAGCGCACAACATAGATTGTATTCTGCCGGCGCACATTTTCCTGCGGGTAGTTTCGTGTGCGGCTACTTGCGTTGCCATCAGTCGCTAATTCCGCGATGTTCACGCCCTGCTTTGCGGCATACTTTTGATATGCGCTAACCGCGTCTTGCACAAGCATTTCATCTGCAACGATGATATACGGCTGCTTTTGCACGTCGCGTTCGATTGCGTCACCTGGGAAGAAGTTTTCCGGGTCTATTTCTTTAGCCTCTAAGTCACCCTGCCACAAGTCTTGATACGCATGGCTGCCCCCGCGTAGAGCCGGATTGTAGCTGGTTTGGACAATACCAGTCCCCATCAGCGCCGCCGTCCGCGCTATGTCATCGAGTAGTTCCGCCTGCCTGATGCGGTCAGCAGTGTAGTCTGCCGCTTGGTCGAGGACTTTCTTCATCTCCGGGTCGCTTCCTAGGCGGCGTGAGTGGTATGTGATTTTCGGTTTCGCGCCGGTAACAGCAGCGACTTTGCGCTCAACATGCTCATGCACAATGTTAAGCACAGGCTTAGGGAAAGACGCAGGAGTGCCGGCAGGCCATTGGTCAGCTTGCCAGAAACGCTCTGCGAGTTGCCATGAGCGCAACATGCCGAGTTGGTCTTTCGTGCCGGCGGCGTATTGGTATTGCTCAGCTAAAAGGCCGATGATTTTTTCATTTTCCATGTTTTTGCGCTCCTACTCTTTTTCGCTATGTGGCCACATTTCCCGCAAATCAGGGCTTCGCACTGGTGCATCCGGCTCTAAGTCTGCCATAATAGGCGACGGCATGATTGTAGGCATTGTTGTCTGCATATCAAGCCGCCGGACATACCACACCCCAAGCAACACCCCGGCCAGTGTTGCGGTCATGCCGACCACTGCGCCCGCAGTTACTCCCAAGACATCCATGTTTTCCCCTCCTGTGCTATTTCTTCGGCTGTGCGTAGCGCAAACGGTAACTGCTTTGCTTCAACGTGCGGAGTAGGCACTAACGGCCGCGCCATGAGCAGGTAACGTAGTGCGTCATATGCGTGGTCTTCTTGCGTCGTTTCCACATCTTCGAGATTATGCCTGGCGTATACTAATGTCGGCAGCGTCCTTATCAGATGCTCGCAGCAGTCCATGATTATGAGCATCGGCTGCTTGTTTGGCTGCGGCCGTAGTCTGTGATGAACCTGCATTTTGCCTGCTAAGCGGTCATTGTCGGCACGTTGCCAAAACACACCGTTTTCGCGGAACAGTTCTTCCACGCTTTTGCCACCAGATTGCGGTCTTGCGAAGATAGACGGATCTGCCAGTCCGTATAGGTCCATACCCCTGTCAATCTGCTTAATCTTTGCCGCAACCTGTGATGGGTCTTCTTCGCTGCCTGTGTCCGTCCTGCCGCCCCACCCATACAGTTCGCGGTACAGCCATATGCGGCCATCAAAATCAACGGCTCCCCACAACGCTGAATATGGCTTGGCAAATCCCCAGTCTAGGGCGCGGTATCTGTACCATTCCGGGTGCGGCTCAAACGCTGGTACGACATGTATGTCTTGGCGCCATTCACGGAACACTTGCCCGGCAAATACATTCCAATCGCCGTCTAGGTGGGCCTTACGCAAGTTGTCCGGCAAGTTCTCTAGCGTCCGAACATACTCAGGGTTTGCCGCCATCAGCACTTCGTTGTCATAAACACGTGCCTGGATGAATACGTAATCCTCCGGATTTTCTGCGCCTTGGTAAGACTTGTCTACAAAAAGCCGCTTGAACCAGGCGTGTCCGACGTTGCCCGGGTTTGCGGTGTAATAAATGCGTGGCTTGAAATCTTTGCGCACAGAGCGGTTACACGTTGTGAGGAACTGCATTTGTGTTTCGGTGAAATGCGTCGCTTCTTCCAGCCCGATAACGTCATATTCTTGCCCTTGGTATTGGTACACGTCTGTTTCGTGTTCGCAGTAGCCCAGCTTTAGGCGGCTACCATTGGGGAACGTGAATGCTTTTTCGCTGTTGTTGTGTTTGGCTATGCCGGCAAGTTCTTCGAGCAGGGGCAGAACATGGTTTTCGCGCAACTCCGGGAGCGTCCGGCGAAGCAGCAACAGCTTTAGTCCAGGATAATGCAACGCCAGCAAGACAAACTTTCGCCGCATCGCCCATGACTTGCCGCCGCCGCGACTTCCTCCATAAGCGATGTGACGCGATGTGGCCTTGAAGAATTCCTCTTGCCGTGGGTTAGGGTAGCCCTTGAGCGTAAGTGTTGCCATGTTATTTGCTCCACAGTGCCAGGGTATCGTCTAGCTTGATCACCATTGCATCAGCCACCTTGCTTGCCGGATCTTCGCCCAGCAGTTCAAGTTTTTGACGTAGCTGTTGCCGCACTTCTGCTGCCGTAGCCTGGTGGAGCGACACAATGCTGGCAGGCACGGAAGTTTTTGCGGCAACTAGCTGTTGTAGCCATAGTCGCGTAGCGAGGTGGAGTTCAAAGTTTTCCCTGGCGATTCGGTCAAGCATCTCCACTTCGCTTACAATTGCGGCCGCAAGTTGCGACCCTTGCTCTTTGCTTTTTTGGTATTGCTCCATAGCCTCAGATCGCACATTAAAGTGCTCTATCATATGTCGTCGAATAGCTTCATGGCTAACCTTTTCACCGAGCTTTGCCATACGCCCAGCGGCTTCTCTGGTGCTTACGCCTTCACTTTTGCACCAATTTTCTATCTTAACCCGGTGCGTAGAATTACAAATTTTACACCGGGTGCTGTACCCAGTTGACATCCGGTTCACCTCCGCATAAAAATTATCCGTCAAGGTTACCAACACAAAAGCCGCCCATCGGACGGCTCTCATCAATCTTCCAAACCCCGCGACGACTATCGCCACCACTGCTAACTATAACCACTATACCACAAAAAATGGGTAGGTTACTGCCAACTTTTGCATCTAAGCCCTCTTTCTTCCGCAAAGACCATTCTCGCCCGCCTCAGATACCGGTAAACGTTCCGTTCGCTGGCCGGTATCATGAGCGATGCCTTATGCACCCGCATCTTGATATCTCCCCACTCCAGTTGCTCATACGGCTTGTCCAAATAGACCATCTCTACTGCCATCCTGACCTCCCGCTCGCAGACGTTCATCACCATCTGCGCCGCATCAATGTCTGCGATTTCTGCCGCTTTCTCCCGCATCACTTGCTCCTTGCGGATGAGGGCAGCCTCTGTCGGTGAGCCGGCGCCACTGAAGCTGACGCCGCTTTTTTGCCTTTGCAGGTCGGCGATAAGCGCCTTTATGTAGGCGTCCCTGCTGCCCCACCTGGCGTAAAAGCGAAAGGCCTCGGTGCAATAATCCCGCAGATGGTCTTTTGTTTTACGGTGCAGTTTCTCTGCCAGCTTTATCGCCTCCCTTCGCATATATTATGCCTTTCCCCGTCGCCCCCGCATAAGCATGTTCGCGTATCGCGCCTGGGCTGTCCTGCCAGTTGTCCAGCATATACACCGCATCGCACGCCTCTATCATGGCAAAGCAGATGCGCATGTAGTCCTCGTAGTCAAACCCTGCAGGCAATACGGCAGGATTCATCACCAGGTGCCCCTGCCGCTCAAGTATCATCTTCGCTACCCAAAATTTGTTCTGGTAATCCTTTAACCCTGTAATCTTGCCAGCTATGTAGACTTTCTTTCTGGTTGACTCCGCCATTCGCCCGCCTCCATTTTCTTTAAGTCCCAATGCAGGACGCTTTCACAATATCCGGCCTTTGTCCTGATGGTGACAAAATACTGATTCTGGTATATGACGCGCCCCTCGATATACTCCGGTGCAGACAGCCCCGCCTGCGTTGCGTAGTATCCTTTGGGTCGTAGAACTTTAACCTTTTGCCCGATTATCACACATCACCCCTCCTACCACATCGTCAAACTGCGGGTCATACTTCCGCCCCTCAAAGGGGCACTCCGCACCCATCACACGCAGCAGCGCCAGGCTCATGTATGCGTCGATGGGGATGCCATGGCGATTGTACCACTTTTTGCCGTCGCGTCGCGGTAGTCGCTCTTTTTTGGTCATGCAGGCTCACACCCCTTTCATAAAAGTGACCCAGTGTGTCCTGCTATTTTCGTAGCGGGCTGTGCGTTCGGCGTTGATGTCGCCCGCTTTGGTTAGTTCGTAGTTTTGGAGTTCGTAGGAGTTCATTGGGCATCACCTTCAATCTTCATGAATATCAACCAGCGGGTCTTGCCTCGCCTACTTCCAAACAGCGGCTTATGGCCGATAACCTTCAACACTTCGCCGGTGGCTACCTGGTCGGCACTCCACTTGAAAACCAGCACGCCGTAATCATCCAGCACCCGCATACACTCGCTGAAGCCTTGTTTTATGTCGTCTTTCCAGCTTTTCGGTGCGTTGGGTTGCGGTTGCACAAAGATAGCAATGGTTACTCGCTTGTCAGGTCGGTTCTTGGATCCTCACATAATGGCATTACACCAGCTCCTCGATACAGATGTATATCCCCGGCTTATCTGCGTAGAATTTTTCTATTACCAGGCTGGCCACAATGGCATCATCTGTCCAATACCCTAAATCCGTCATAACATCTTCTAGCAGCTTAATTGAGTTTGAACAATCGGGCTTGGTCGTTTTATATTCACCGTCTTTGTACTTGCCTGTAATCGGGAACAGCCACTTTACTACGACACGAATGGCACCAGTATACTTTTTCTCCGGAACATGTTTCGCTAGGTGCGCCTGCAGCTTCGCCCTGGCGGCTTTTAGTTCGGCCGGTTCATAGAACACCGGCTTGCCGTTTTTGCAGGACACCGCTTTCTCCTGGTGGGTGACGGTTGGGACCTTTGCCATCGGCAGGAAGAATTCAGTCCTCATTTTTTGGCTCCAGCAGGTGCGGGTGATCCCATTTGTTGCCGATGACGCCAAAATTCAAATCGCCGTTCGGCATTTGCTCAAAAAAGTTAAGGCGTAATTCCTTGAAATTTTGTATCGCAAATTCTGGTGCCTGATAAAAGACTTCCCCGATGTATTTGCCATTGAATGCGCAGACAACGTCGCCCTCGTAAACTTCTTTGCCCGATTTATCCACTAGCCCCGTAAACTGCCCGACTGTGGCGGGGTCGACTTGCCACACCTCATCCTTGTCTACATAATCACCGTAAATATAGCCCATTGCTTCGGAGTAACCCACAAACCAGCCGTGAACCCACTTTTTGTTATCAACCCGTTTCCCGCGAAATTTAATCTCTCTCACTTTTATCAACTCCCATTTTATGGCATTTGCTTTTCATTTAAAATTTTGCTTAGTCAAGAACTGGGGAAGGGAGGTAGGCGGCACCGCTTAAGGTATCTTCAAGTTCCCGGTTATCCATAAAAATAGCGGCAGGATTTTTCTTGTCAAACCAAAACATTCTGCTGCCGCAACATGCGTCAAGAATCGGTTTCATACAGGCTCACACCCTTCGTCAGTTTCTCCCAGCCATGCCAATTTGCATCTGGCACAATTCATTTCATCTCGTACTCTGCTTTCTTCGCCGCAGCGGTATTCCCCCCAAAAATCTGCCTCAAACGGACACATAATTGTCAGCGCCATTGCGTATATGTCCAGCCTTTTAATCATTTCGTAGTTGGTCATTTCTGCCTACACCCTCTCCACCGTGATAATCAGCCTGCACTGCCCCTCACCGATACGCTCAAGCATTTTTGATACGCCTGCGGCAAGTGGCGCCAGCACTATACCTGTGTCTGTTATATCTAGCAGCGGCTTTGGCACGGTTTCGCAAGCGCATCTCAAGCAGGGGATTTCGTGCGGTGCCTGCCCCTGCCCCTGCACAGGCTCTGGGCACCCAGGTACCGGCGCCCATCTCGATTCTGGCACTGGTAATGGCTCTGTTTCCGGCGGTGGCATCTCCGGATCCACTGCCGGCTTGCCTGCCGTTTGCGCCGCCGCGTCTCTCGGCTTAGAGCCTGTCTTACCCGGCAGGCCATAGTATTTGCGCAGCCGAGATACCGCTACCACGCCGATGTCGAGTCTCTCTGCCATCTCTGTGTTAGTGTGTCCCGCCTCCACCAACGCAATAAGTATCTCTTTCGGCACGCTAATCACTTGATTCACCGTCAGCAATCCTTTGAGTCCCAACTCATCTATGCGTTCTTCGATTGTCGTTCCGCCCATATTTTCACGCTTCATCACCTGTACCTCCTCCTTTTTTCTGCGGATAATCCCAACCCCTAGGTCCGTCATCTGCTCCTCAAAGCCCCGGTCATCGTACAAGCACTCTCCCGCCTCCGGAAACATCCTAGGCTTAAGTCTAGGTTTCATGGTCGCCACCTCCGTGATTAGTTTTTGTCAGGTTTTGACAGCTTTGTCTCCGCTAAGTACCGCTCCACATCGTCCACACTCTTAGCAACGATGTACTCCCCACCATGCGCCAGCACAGCACAGCCAAACTTTGCCTGCTCTAGCGATTGCTTGCCGCGTGGCGCCTTTACCTCAATCCACAGCGACCGCCCAGCCTTGATAGCATACAGGTCGGCGATGCCTTTGTACGAGAGTGCCGACTGATGAATCTTAAAGCAGTACCAGCCTTGCCACTGGAGATAGTCTTTAATTTGGCGTTGAATATCGGCTTCTTTAATGCGATTCATCCTCCAATACCCCCTTTGACGAGCGTCTTTGGCCACAGGTGCTGGGTTTTTTCCCAACCCGGGAAGATTAAGTCCAGAAAAGCATCCGGCTCATGCCGCTTCTCGTAACGCTCTCTCGCGGTAGCTCGTCAAGCGGATAACTCATGATTCCACCCCCATATGGCTCATGAGGCAAACCTCCTGAAGCTGGTCAGCGCCGCTACAATCTGCTCCCGCCGCTCAACCACACCCGGGCAGGCAAGGACCGTAAATGCTGGCCGGCCATCTCTGATCCCCTTGTGCCAGAGAGCATAATATCCGCGAAACGTTTGGATATAACACGTTTCGTTGCACTTTCCCTCGCGGGTTTTAAGATGCCGGTACCAGTCAGAGCACTGGTGATTCAACCAGGTGCGACACGCCTTCCCGTCACAATTCTGGCAGGCATTATAATCATGCAGGGCCATTTCAAAATCTGGCTCAAAAACATCTATGGCCTTGTCAGAAAAACTATATTTCTCAAACCCAATCAGGACATTGCGGTATTTATGTTTAAGGCTCACCGGGCATCACCATCCCCTTCGAAAGTTCGACAATGAGTTTATCCGCTTTCTGGATGCGCATTCGGTCTTCGTCTGTGAGTGGTTGTACAGTTGGTGCCCTAGGTTGCTGTTCTGGATCTGGCGGCTTTCTTCGTCGTTTTGATTGAATCCGGTCGCGTTCCCGCGCTTCCGCCTGGGCTCTGGTGTTGATGCCCTCGGAATGTAGGTTGAGAAGAATGCCGTTTATATAGCTGGCTGTTCGATTCCCGGCTAGAGCGGCCTGTTCTATGGCAAAGATAAGCACCCCCGGCTCCATTCCGTCCACAAGCCAAGCCCCTATCTTCTCCGCTTCAACCGGTGTTATAGGGTGAATGTTTTTATTAAACGCATCCACCACAGATGTGAAGCCGTTACTTGACTGTTCAGTCCTCACGACGCCGACGACGACATCCTCGCGCGCGCGTTTCTCTTCGTCTTCTTCTTCTTTTCTTTTCTTCTTCTCTTCTTCTTCATTGCATACTGGTTCAAACTCGTTTATACCAGCATGAACTCGTTTATTTCCTTGACGGGTATCTTTAAACCAATAAAAATACGCGGCACTTTCAGGAGCAGGGAAGTCGCTTTCTGCTTTCATGTTACCAACCATCTTTTGATGCTTGTCCCAAGACGTGGCGGGGAACTGGATGAACTTCTCCTTGTTGATTTCGTACCAATAAAGCAGGCCGGCATTATGCAGTTGCTGTAATATCTCTGTCATTCGCTCCGGTGGCACCGCATCCCGTTGTCGGGGGAAGATCATGCTTGCCACAATATCTTCATCACCTTCCATGCGGCCCATATTGTCAGCTGAAGGGATAAGCCACGTGTAGGCAAGCATCGCCCATGGGTCTTTTAAGTCGTTCACTCTTTTATCACTGCTTATTCTCCATGATATAGGCCGAGATTTACAGTTGCGACTTGGCATTTTCCTACCTCCTGGCTGAGTTTGCGGTATGTACATCTAATTCACCACTGGGCACCCTATGCAATCCGCCGACACACATCTCCGGCAAATTTGTCCTGACAAGGCCGCAGGATTTTTCACAGTAGATTATTTGGTTAGTCATGGCGTTCTCCTTTTGTGCAGAAAATCAAATGGCCTTGCCTCTTTGTAGCCGCTTTTTGTCTGTACCGTGAGCGTCTTTTTGTTAACCCTTACACATACAACCTCACCGTAAACTGAATCCATCAATGTGTCGCCGACTTTTATGTCCTTCAGATGCAAGCCCTCTTTTGCCGCCTGCTTAAGATTGTCTGCTCTTTCTTTGCGTCCACTTTCGATGTAATCAACTTGTCGCTTCAAATACTCAATTTCTTTAACTAGTTCGGTGGATTCTACTGCGCGGTCTATCGCTTTATCTACCGCCGCTCCCCTCTTTTGGTCTAGCTTCCTGTTGTTCTTGCCGCTTCCCCCAACCATACCTAGATGGCCGCCTTAAATCGTCGTAGCAATCCGGGCAAACAAATTGTTTCGATTCAAGATGATACTTTTCACCCATTTCTTTGAGTTCAGCAAGGTCTTCATCGGTGTAACGGTCTTCGCAAAACAAGCACTTGAGTTTTTTCATTACTTGTCACCCTCCTTCAACTCAATCTTTTGGAAACTCTTGTATTTTTTGGGGCCATTTAAGATTATCTTTGAGGAACAGCGGCACACCTGCCCCTCGGCATTGGTCTATGATGCGTTCCACCCATTCCGGCTTAGGCTTAGTTGCGCCCGGTCCAGTTTGTGCGCCGACAATAACCCATCGGATATTTTTGAATGGAAATTTTGCCGACATATCCCCTAAAAGCGGTTCGATACTGACAAAAGTTTGCCTAAAGTCCAAGCAGTTAAATGGCAACTTACCTTGCCCTGTCAATGTTGTGCCGTACCAGAAATTAGAATTTTGCGGCAGTTTCCCTTGCAGGTGTAATTGCATATACCTGTAAGGGTTTTTGGTCAGAAACAGATAAGTATGTTGCGGGGCGGCATCGCAAGCCTTAAACACTTCTTGAATCCATTCAATCGGCACCCAGCCCCCGAATAAATCACCCATGCTTGATACAAATATTTTCTGCGGCACCTTAACGCGCTGTGGCTCATCCAGTCGATAGCGGTGGAATGTCGGGTCAAAATAAAACGGGTACGGCGCGGTGCGACCTCGGTCAACATCAAAGATGGCCTCTTCTAAAACATGAACCTCTCCCGTGCTGCCCGTTTCCCATTGACACTCCGTCCCTACGGTTTCGTTGTAATGGGTTTCGCTTGCACCGCCAAACCGATTAGCTATGCGATTGGCATAGCAGTATAAACAATCGTGTTTGCACCCAGTGACAACGTTCCACGTGTAGTCGCACCAATCAATCTTTGTTTTGTTCATTGTTTCGTCCTTTCTGCTTCTCTGGCGATGCCCCACCCACTCATCGCGGCCCCGGATTTGTCCGGCAGTTTAAGGGCCACACTGCGCCCACCGGTACCGGCTATACTGCAACCCCTCTTTTACACTCACCCAGTTAGTCATTTTTCTTTTGTCCCTCCTATCGGTATAAATATCACTTGCCCGGGGTGGATCACCGGAGTAATGCCGTTTACCTCTCTAACCTCATGCACGATTTCGCGCCAATCCCTGCCCGGATAAAGCCGTCGCGCAATATCGTGCAATGTGTCGCCAGGTTCGACGACGTATTGCATGTAGGAGCTGGCAAACGACGCCGGTTGTTTTTGGGTTTGCCCGAAAATTTTCGGCATAAACATAACGGTTAGTGAAATAATATAAACTGCCAGCAATGTTGCCATCACCCAGCGCGGTATTTTTTTGATGGGCTTTCGCCCGTCGTGCCATCTATTCATTGTAATTCACCCGCCGATTCTAACTGTTCTTTTGCTTCCACCCCGCACTTTTGGCAAGCAACCTTGTTCCCTTTGTTTGTAATGAAAAGGCTTATTTTTTCGCCCATTTCAAACTTTTTGTGACAAGAAAAGCACTGGAACCCTTGATATTTAAACCCCTTACGAATCCGGATAAATTCCTCGGAAAACTCAAGAAAATCAACTGCAACTTGCGTCACTTTATATATAGTCGTTCTTGTTCTGGTGATCTCCATTTCTATCCCCTCCCAAACAAACAATCTATAAACCCGCTTATCTCACCTTAATTTCATGGCGTAAAACAGTTCACACCATTTAATAGCAGTAAGCGTCTGCTCTTTGTCTGGACTGTACCATTTGTTTTTGTTCATCATGAAATTTATCTTCCTAGTAGTTAAATACAGGTTGTCAATTTCGCAATTCTGGTGGTCTTGGTCTAAAAATACAACCATATTGCCGGATGGGATGGGGCCGTAGTGTTTTTCGTAATTCAATACTTTCTTTTTTTGCCAATTAGGATTTAGTTGCTTTGAGCCTTTAACTGCCCCATCCGGTATATATTCATCATTAACTTTTACCCACACATGATGCCCGTCAAAAACCTCTGTGCCTATGGGGTGTGACGTGAAATCTTTTCTACCCTTAAAGAATACATAGGGCTTGTCTCTCTTAATGCCTAGCCTTTTTAAGCAAATATCGCTAATGTGTTGGTGATTCAAGCTCGTACCAAATTGCTTATTAAAAACTTCTGCAAGACCTTTATACGTGAAGTTGCCTATGTTTTCTTTAAGAAACCGTTTTTGTTCCTCGGTGTACTTATGGTCCCTTTTGTTCTTGCTCGCCATTATCCAATCATCTTCTCAATAGTGGACTCTTTAAGCGTCCCTTCTGACACCATTTTGTTTGTCCTTAGCACAATATCAGCATTGTTTATCATTTGCTTTGCAAGCGACGATATCACCTGCGACAGTTCTGTTTCCCTCTTTCTATCCTCGTATGACATTGATGAATCAAGCACAATATTGATTCTATCCCCTAAAATTTTTTGTAGTTCCAATAGTGTCATTTCTTTATTCCTACCCTTCCGCTTGGTTTTTGTTGGGTTTGATAAAGACTAACATCAAGCAAGCACTCCACAAACCCGCTTATCTCACCCTTCAACTCCAGAAACAGCAAATCCCCACTCGCCCTGGCTTCACTCAGCCGCAGTTCTTCCATAATCTCCGGCACCGTCGCTCCGTGGCTCCAAAGCTCCGCCATGATTTTCAGGCCGTCGGGCGGGAGCGGGCGGTCGGCGGTGACGTTGGCTAGGTCGAAGCCAGCGAGCTTAAGCCCATTCTTGACTTCCCGGGATATGTCCATTTCGACCAGGTTCGGGTGTATTCTGGCTGCCATGGTTAGCTCTCCACATCTTCAAACTGCACACTGTTAAAGGTTTTGCCCGGGAACTCCGCAAGCTCAACATAAGTAATACTACTGCCAACTTCGGTTCTTACTACCGTGTAAACTGCACCTACTGTTAGGTGTTTTTCGGCGTTCTCAATGTCACCGCGCCAACCATTTTCGGGAAATACAAATCTTACCTTATGCCCCTTTGGCGCGTATATATTCATGGTTTTCATGTATAATTAGCTCCTTTCTGCGCATACGTATGTGGGTTTCCCTGTGATGCTCTGCACTTCACGCTTGAATCTTTCGCTGTCGGAGTTTCCTTCGCTCAGGTGGATTAAATGTACCTGGCGCACCTTGCTCAAATCATTCGCCTGCAAAAACTTCTTCACGTTCGACAGCTCAAAATGTGAGCGCAACAGGCGCTTTTTTAGTTCTGCCGGTATGCGTCCGGCCGCGACGTTTTCCTCCAAGATATCCGCTGCATAATTGCACTCCACGGCGATAATGTTCAGTCCGGTAAAAGTGTTCTTTAGGTAAAAGGTGTCTGTCGCAAATAACATCCGTTCCCTGGTGCGCTTATTGTAAATCAGAAAAGCCAACGGCTCCGGAGCATCATGCTGTGCCTCGACCGGCATCACAATCCAGTTACCTGATGTAAATTGTACCCCTGCTTGGATTGCATGCGCCCGGTGGCCGACAAGCCCCAGGGCGTCAATAGTTCCCTGTGAGGTGTAAATGTCTATCCCGGCTTTCATGATGTCCGCAGCGGCTTTGGAGTGATCAAAATGGGCGTGGGTCAGCAGGCAGAATGATATTCCTGACAGACCAAACCCTAGCGCCTTTTTAATCTCCTTGATTGACAGGCCACACTCGATGAGAATTGTTTCCTGGCCGTCGCTGAGGGTATAAAGGTTGCCTTTAGAGCTGCTGGCGTAAGACTTAAATTCCATATCGTACCCCATTCCGCCGGGGCAGCCTCGCCGACCGCCCCGGCATTTGGTTGCCCTCTAAAAGTCCGGCCCATCCACGGTCTGTTGCTGGCCTTCTTCCTGCTCCTGCTCATCCGCAGGAAAGTCCTCATACTCGGCCTCAACAATATCGATCGGCGTTGTGTTGGCGTTTAATTCAATCTCTTCCGCAACTTCAATTTCTGCTTGGATTTCACCAGACCGGACGATGCTCTGCCGCAATAAATGACGATCACTGGACGAGTTGAGGATGGTTTTGCATGCCCGGTTGATGATCGTCTTTTTCGCCATTTCAGCGGTAAATTTATCATGCGTGCTCCCGGCTTTAACCTGCCCCTTTTCGTCTACCGGGTTCATTTGGCTTTGCTTCCAAGACTGCTTGATTTCTTCAAAAGTCATGATTTCAGTTTTTGCAATCTCACCGTCCGTGTTGATGATCAGGCAGTAGGCAGCCTTGATCTTCTTGCCGTTGATGTTCTCCAGCGCCTGCTCGTGTATGGAGATTTCCTTCCTCCCGCGAACCATCGCATACTTGAAGGTATCGCCCTCGTAAACCACTTCCGCTACGATGTCGGCAATGGTGTCATCAATCATCTTTGCCAGCGCCATGGTCCCGAAGTAGCTGCGCTGGAATACAAGCTGATCCCCGTAGGCAATGAAATACCCTTGTTTCTTCATGGGGTTCAGCCCCTGAACAACCATGTCCAGCAGGGCATTTGCAATGCTTGTCTTGTTGCATGCATGCAGAACCGGCTTTTTATCCCTGTTAATCGTGTTCTGTAGAATCAGCCATGCCGACTTCATTGCGTTGTCCGGCGAATATCCTGCCGGCAGGTGAAGTTCCCCCCGCTTGATAAACTCCTGCACCTTGCGCGCAACGACATCAACAACGTCTTTTTTTACTACTGCTAAATCATTAGTCATCTATACTACCTCCCCGAATAACGTATTTTGTCCCTCGATCTCAACTCTCAGCTGCTTATCCTTCGCGCTTACAATCAGACGGATCTGTTGTCCGCGAGTTTCAATAAGCTCATTTACTGATTCGCTGTTGTCTACAAAAATAACCGGGCTAAACCCGTAATACTCGGCCAGATTGTTGATAATGTCCAGCCCCACATTGATTCTGGCGGCATTGTTTAACCCACTTGAGTAAGGAACACCGTTGTAGAGCGTTTCGCAGCACTCCACCATACCGCCGTTGACCTGAACATCAAAGAGTTTAAACCGGGCCATCTTAAACCTGCTGTTAATCTTCTCTTCCAGCAGGCTGACTTTTGTGCGGATAAACTGCTCTGTAAGGTACAGCTCGTTCTCTAGCTGCTCGAATTCTTTGGCCAGGTCCTTTTCCTGTTTCTTCAACTGCTCAATCCGCTGCAAGCTCTGCTTATGGTACTCTACCTGAGCAGCCGTCTTTTCCAGGATGGTGATGTCGCCATCCAACTCCTCTATCTCCTGCTTAACCTTGTCCGAGGCATCACGCGCCCCGGCTTCAATGTCTCTGAGTTCCGCTTCCACCGCTTCCTTGTCTCTGTTCAGCGCAGCATATTCACTAGTGGTCGTAACCGGCTGAGCGCCCTGCAGAATGGAGTCAATCTCTGCCTTCTTAAACAACTCTTTGTGCTCCAGTTCGGTAAGGTCGGCAGTGTCCTTATCCATCTTAATTCGCGTGGTAGCCAGTTCTACTTCCATTTCCGTCTTCAAGGCCTTTAAGCGCTGGCCTTCCACGTTGATGCTCTCCAGTTTGTCCGCCTTGGCTTTATTAAACTGGGCGAGAGCCTTTCCCATGGCATCCCGGAGTCGTGCCTGCGGCAGATCCTGACCGCACGTGGGGCAGGTTTCTTCCTGTTCGAAGGTAAACTGCTTGCCATTTTCCTTAAGCCAGTCCTGGCGCAACTGCTCCATCCTAGCTGTGTAGCTAGCCATATCTCTTTCATAGCCTTGTATACTCCGGGCATATTCGCTGATACTGCCCTTTACATCCATGATCGCATCCCTGATTGCCATCAGCTCTTGCCGCTTGTCACTTGCCAAGCCTTCAAGCTTGCTCTGATGCTCATTTTTTTGGCGGATAAATTCCCCTTCGATAAGACGCAGCTTGCGGAGTTTCTCTGCCCCAGCACCGCCATTGTGGATCTCTAGCAGTTCCTGCTGCTTCTTATTTCTCTGATCCCGTAACTGTGAGAGTTCGACAGGCAGCCTGTCGGCCTGAATCCCCTGAATATCCGGCAGTCCTCTTTCAATCTCATCGATGCGGATTGGTATTCTCTCCAGCTCGTCATTAATGGCTCTACGGCGTTCGGCAATGACCTTACGATGATCATCCAGCTTGCGTCCGCTTAGGATCTCCGGCAGTTTGGCCAGAGTCTTGTCCGAGGCGATGACGTCGGTATCTGAGATATCACCACATACCTGAAGCAAGATTTTACGGCGGTCTTGCCATGACAGCTGGGTGTTGAAAAATGTGGGGCTGGTGAGGAGCTTGAAAATGTCTTCGTTCGCAATCTCCGCAATCTTTGCATTGTATTCAGTTTTCTTCATGGGCACGCCATGTACAAAATGATCCGTTGTGTGGCCAGTAAATGTCCGATCGACGCTGCCCCGTTTTTTGGTCCAGTCCTCTTTGTAAACCTTGCGCAGGACCAGAGGACGACCATCGATTTCAAGCGTCGCTTCTACCTCGTGTTCAAGGCCGTGTAAAACGTTGCCGGCGGCGTCAAGTGTTTTGATGTCAAAGTCTTTCTTGTTCTGGCTGTCTTTATCGAAAATCAGCCACAGAAATGCATCAAAAAGGGTGGTCTTGCCCACTGCATTTGCACCAAACACATCCACGTTGCCACCTTGGGCTTCAAGGGTAAAGCTTTTTATCCCCTTGAAGTTCTTTAATGTCAGCGAAAGCAGTTTCATGATCTACATCCATCTCCTAACTATGGCTTACACCGCACTTGGTGCAACCGCTCCCCAGGCCGTGTATAGCTCCGTTATACTCGTATCTGTTGCCGATAGCTTTGCCCCCGCAAACCGGGCAAATGAACTCCAGTCTGCCAGGCGTGGTACAATAGGGGCAACAATCATTTCGTGTGCCGCTTCCGAGCGGTCTTTTTCTTTTCCCGGTATTCTGCCAGGTGGGTTACCTGGCTTTTTTGATTGCGCAGCCAGGCACGGAAGCTGCGGACCGTACCAGCGTACCTCAATACAATAAGCACTTTATTCACCTCCTCCCAAGTGCTCCCGGCAGGCCTCCAGGACAACCCGGTCAGTCGCGGCAGCCGCCGAGAATACCGCCACATGCTCCTTGCCATGGTACAGGTCAACGCAGTGGTCATCCTGCTCCCACAGCCCAAAGTCGTCCGGCAGTGCGAACGCCGGTTCGATACGCCAACCCCGCTTGTCTTTCATTTTTGCTCGCCTCCTTGTTGCCGGATATAGGCGTAAAACCGCTCGCTATTAATGTAGTACGCCCAGCGCCGGAATTTGACCGCTGTGCCGAACGGGAACCTGCCCTGCTGTAAGCCCAGGCGCAGGAACTGTGGCGTGACGCCGAGAATGGCGGCGGCCTCAGATATGGTCAGGTATGCCTCGTTTTGTCTTGCCATGTCTGTCATGGTAAAGCCTCCTTGCTAGCATAGTATCTTTTTAAGATACCTCAGTAGCAAAAAAAATTGCCTCGATTTCGCACGCGCTCAATTTATACTTGTGCTTGATTTTGTATATTTCGGACGCGGTGAACTCTGACCCTTTTTGGTTAATTTTTGAAGAAAATGTTTGAGATGACACCCCTAACTCTTGCGCTAAAGCGCTGGCAGTGTCTCCATGTAATACCATTATGGATTTTAGTTTCGCAGCGTTCAAATGATAACACCTCCTTTTGTATCTCATCAAGATACTTGAATCATATATGATTTACTTTGCCCTGTCAACATCTTTTAAACTATTTGTATAAAATTTTTTGAAGTTTTTCGTTTTTAATGTTATTATTAAGATACACCATTTTTCTATCGAACGGAGGTAAAATTGTGAATATGGGTGAGAGAATCAAGAAGCTTCGGGAGGAAAAAGGATGGACCCAAGAAGAGCTAGGTAAAATCATTGGTGTGCAAAGAGCCGCTATCCAAAAGTATGAAAAAGGCTATGTTGAAAACATCAAAAAGACGAACATAAAGCTTATGGCCGAAGCATTAGGCGTAACGGCAACATACCTTATGGGGTGGGACGATGCTGCGCTAATCTTTGCCGAACCCTCCGCCTCGTACTCCACCGATTGCGCCAATCTCCGCCTGCTCCCCGTCCTTGGCGTAGTCCGCGCCGGTGCACCGCTTTTCGCTGAGGAAAACATTATCGGGTATGAGCCAGCCAATGCCGACGAAATAAAAAACGGGGATTTCTTCTACCTCCGCGTGACCGGCGACTCCATGACCGGCAGCCGCATCCAGGAAGGAGATTTAGTCCTCGTGAAGAAACAAAACTACATAGAAACTGGGCAAATCGCTGTCGTGCTGGTCAACGCCGAAGAAGCCACATTGAAGCGGGTTTACGCTCAGGATGGGCAGTACATACTACAGGCGGACAACCCGAAATACCCGCCGGTGGCGGTAGCGGCGAGTGATATGGTTATTATCGGGCGGGTGATTGGCGGAAATTATAAACTTTGATATGATATGTAAGGAAGCACCTGCCCAGGAAACATTAAGGAGGAGCTGAGCCATGGACAAGCCTAACAGAGAAGCACGAAGCGCACGGGACAGGATTTTATCAGCGATAGTTCGCGACGAGGATCTAAGGAAGCAAAAGACAAGAGAAGAATGGAGAAGATTTATAGAAGAAGACCTTGTGGCTGTGTCCCTGGTTTGCATATTGCCGGCAATGGTCCTGGGCTACCTTGCCGATTTGCATATGGGCATTATATTTGGATTTGCCTCCATCTATGGATATGCCATAGGAAAGAGCAGGTAAAATCCTCATAGACCTGCGGGCCTCCTTCGAGGCTTTTCTTTTACCAGAAAAGGAACAGGAGGGATCATACATGCGTAACCCAAACGGTTTCGGTAGCGTCTTCAAGCTCAAAGGCCGGCGACGCAGGCCGTGGATCGCTCGCGTAACCACCGGCTGGACAGACGAGGGCCAGCAGCTATTCCTGCCCGTCGGCTACTTTACGACCAAGCAAGAGGCCATGAACGCCCTCGCCATGCACCGGGTCAGCCCCGTGTCGCCCAGGGCTGGCATTGCCCTGTTGGAACTGTACGAAGAATGGTCTGCCGCCAAGTACAGGAAAATCTCCAAGTCCACGGAGAACAACTACCGGGCTGCTTGGCTGTACCTCAAGCCGCTGGAGAAGGCCAAGTTCGCCGACCTGCGCACCAACCACTGGCAGGGCATTGTGGACAAGTGCGCGGCGGACAACATGAGCCGGTCCAGTTTGGAGAAAATCCGTATTCTCGCGGTTATGCTCTGCGATCACGCGATAAAGAACGACATCACAAACAAAAACTACGCAAAGTTTATCGAACTGCCTCGCGCCGAGAAAACAAAAAAAGACCGGTTCACCGACCTAGAGATAAAGCAGCTTGAAAAGCAAGTCGACACTGTTCCCTGGGTGGATACGGTGCTTATCTTAATTTACACTGGGATGAGAATCTCTGAACTGCTGGGGCTGACCAGGTTCAACGTCAACCTCGAGACGCAGCTTATCACTGGAGGCGTAAAGACCGATGCCGGCAAAGACCGGGTAATCCCAATGCACCCCAAAATATTGAAATATATCAAGCAGCGATACGACCAGGCCGGCGCCGCTCTGATCTGCGATGACCAGGGACGGCGGCTGACAGCTAAGCGATACCGGGAGCGGATGTACTATCCCGCGCTGGTGTCCTGCGGCATAAGGCAGCTCACCCCTCACAAGTGCAGGCATACCTTCTGTTCCCTGTTAGCTGAAAGGGGCGCGGATACGCTCAGCATCCAGCGGCTGGCCGGCCACACTGATTATGCTTTTACTGCCAATGAATACAGCCACCCGGAGATAGAGGCGCTCCGGAGAGAGATCGGCAAGCTATAATTTTGTCACTTGCTTGTCACTTACCGCCGCGAATTCTTGCGATTTTACACGAACTTTGGACGTAAAAAAGAACAGCCACGAGAGACGAAGACTCCCGTGGCTGTTGAGTTTCTTTTGGTGGAGATGAGGGAATCGAACCCCTGGTCGCTTGACTGGGGGTCAAGAGGTCGCAGGTTCAAATCCTGTCGCTCCGACCATATAAATCAAGGGTTTTCGGGTTTTTTTTATATCAGGAATTACATGGTTGTCACGGAAATCGTCACAGGCGGCTTTTTAGTGGAGGCAGATGCTCGTAACATCTGGACTTTTCGAGTCGCTTCTTTTTTTTGCCCTTTAAAGAGATGAGCATAAGTTTTAAGTGTAACCGCTTTGTCTTGATGACCTAGCAGTTCTGACACTACACTAACATCATTTCCTGCACGTATCATTTCACTGGCATAAGTATGACGCAGGGAGTGGAGACGCAAACCGTCTAACCCAATTTCCTTGACAATTGTGCGGAACCATCTTGTGACATTGTTGGGGTCAAAAGGTTTTCCTAGTTCGTTAGCAAAAACATAATCCTCGTCCTCATAGCAATTTAACATTGATGATTTGTAGTCAGCTTGGATTCTTTTGTGTTGCAATAAGAGCTCAGCGGTAGAGTCGAAAAGAGGAATTTCTCGAACGCTAGAATTCGTTTTTACATCAACTATTTCAAACTTGCTTCCATGCTTCTGTATTTGGTTTTCAACACGAATTTCTTTTTCAGGTCCCTCTAAACTAATATCATCCCATTTAAGTTCTAACGCTTCACCGCGACGGAGACCCGTGTCGCGGACAACTTGGGCGATTAATGCTAATATGGGGAAATTACTCCTGCTTGCGGCAAAAATAAACTTTTCGAATTGAAAATCTTCAAATATGGGGTTTCTATTGTTGTCTTTAACTTTTGGCATATACTTTTTTAGCCTGTCGTGATGTCCTAGTAGTGGATTTTTTGACAAATATGATTTTTCTTCAACCGCATGCTTAAAAGCCATTTTAATTACTTTCCAGTGGTAATTGACATATTGTGCTCCAAGTTCTAAGTCCTCGTATAAATAAAGGAAGAAATCTCTTAAGTCATCAAAAGATATCTCTGCTGCAGTTTGTTTCCCAAGAATACTAACTGTATGCCGCGTAGCATAATAATAACTCAACTTTCCCACCCAAAATCAAACCTGAACCTTAAAAAACCCATATAGTAATTGACATTAAAACTACAGAAAACCCCCTCGGTATGGTATAATTGAAGTGTCCAAATCCCAATAATACCAGCCGT
>Ga0208611_10091_pt1 | contig 29803 bp, 31 predicted proteins | sample Subbio2Mar_QV11C_FD_184821 | JGI IMG/M metagenome (GOLD analysis project Ga0208611, IMG submission 184821) | Serpentinite rock and fluid subsurface biosphere microbial communities from McLaughlin Reserve, California, USA - CR12Mar_QV11C (SPAdes) | ecosystem: Environmental > Terrestrial > Deep...
CAATGCTTAGTATATTCATCATACTGCGTGGCATGCACGGTGTCAATACAAGGCTAAAAAGTATGCGTTTGGCAGGGGGCCGGGTGTAATCCCTGTATTCCTATAGGAATTCAACGGGCGTGGCCCACCGCGTGAAAAAATACCGGTTCAAACGGGGGATTAACCCCCACCACAGCAAGGAGGTGAAAGCGCGTGGCAAAAGACGGAACAAACAGGGGCGGCCGCAGAGTCCGCGCCGGCGGCAAACCGCAGCCACTTGCGGATAAAATCACGGCGGGCAAGGCCGCGCGGATGCTGGAAGCCCCGGAACTGCCTCCTGAGTTGCTCCTTGAAGCGGGCGAACTAGGTGATGCGGCGGCTTTATTTGGCGAGGATATGCCTGCGCCAAGCGATTATCTTTGCGCAAGGCAAAAAGACGGCAAGCCGCTCGGTGCGGATGCGCTATTTATCGAAACCTGGAGATGGCTTAAAGAGCGCGGGTGCGAAAAATTCGTCAACCCCCGGCTGATTGAAGCCTACGCACAAGCCTTCACGCGCTACATCCAGTGCGAAGAGGCAATCAGCACCTACGGGCTTTTGGGCAAGCACCCGACCACAGGCGGCGCGATGAGCAGCCCGTTTGTGCAGATGAGCCAGTCGTTCCAGAAACAGGCAAATCTCATCTGGTATGAGATTTTTGACATCGTCAAGCAGAACTGCACCACAGCATTTGTGGGCAATCCGCAGGACGACATTATGGAGGCGTTGCTCTCTGGCAGGAAAGGTGGGAGGAACAAATGATACTCGCCAAGCGGTCTGAAATAGTAAAAATTGATAAAATTGTACCGTCTGCTCGAAACGCCAGAACGCACAGCAAAGAGCAGATAGCTCAGATACGTGCCAGCTTTCGAGAATTCGGTGTGGTCGCACCTCTGGTTGTTGATGAGAAATACAATCTGCTTGTAGGGCATGGGCGACTTGTTGCGGCTCGTGCGGAAGGGTTAACCGAACTAAACTGTATTGTGGTCGAGCATCTGACCGAAGCTCAGAAGCGAGCATACATCATTGCCGACAACCGCCTTGCCCTAAATGCCGGCTGGGACGCGGAGATGCTGTCTATTGAACTTGCCGATTTGCAAGGGGCTGATTTTGACCTTTCGCTCCTTGGCTTTGACGACGCGGAACTGAGTAAGCTGATGGGTGGGCTTGAGGACGTTAAGGACGATGACTTCGACGTGGACAAGGCGATAAGCGAGCCGCCGTTTGCTTTAACAGGGGATCTTTGGACGCTCGGACAGCATCGGATACTCATAGGAGACGCAACGAAGGCAGAAGACGTTTCTCGGTTGATGGATGGTAAGAGGGCGAACCTACTGCTAACCGATCCGCCATATGGGGTTTCATACGAAGGCAAGGCGGGGAAAATCGCTAACGATGACCTGCGAGGTGAAGCATTATATCAATTTCTGCTTGCTGCGTTTACAGCTGCCGAGGCAGCGCTTGACAACGAGGGCAGCGCTTATGTATTCCACGCCGATACCGAGGGGGAAATCTTCCGACGGGCGTTCCGCGAGGCTGGATTCAAATTGTCCGGTACGTGCGTTTGGGTCAAGCCGAGCCTGGTGCTCGGCCGTTCACCGTACCAATGGCGCCATGAACCCTGTCAGCCCGCCGGAACGATGGTGCTTACTGTCGATGGAGAGAAGCCCATAGAAGAATTGACCGACAGCGACCGGGTGGTATCGTTTGACACCTATAGCGGACAGATAAAGGGATTCCGAAACGGCGGTTACGCAATAACAACGGCAAGCAGACCTTATCAAGGAAAAATGTATACCGTTAGGGTTGGAGGAAAGAACACACGGACTACGGATAACCACAAATTTACTATCAGGTATAACCCCATGACCAAGCATAAATATTGCAGTTACCTGATGAAACGTGATGGCTGGTGGCGAATAGGCGTAACTCGCACATATAATTCGAGGGGGTTCGGATTAAAGGAAAGGCTGCGTGGTGAGAAGGCCGAGGCTGTTTGGCTGTTAAAAACATATGATAATGCAGAGAGAGCGAGAGCTGATGAACAGCTCTTTTCTGTTAAGTACGGTATTCCGCAAACACATTGGGAAACCGAAAACTGGAGATCAAGCTGCGGAACCAGAACCTTGTCGGACATCGAGTATATTTATACGAGCTTAGACTTGGAAAAACTGAACCAAAACGCACATGAACTACTTCTAAAATGTGATCGCAATCCTAAATATCCTTTAATTACGATTGCTGAACGGGAATCTAAAATGAGCTCACGCGTGACCGCCAAGGTGTGTGCATGTAATCTGATTCCCGAAATAATGCAGATTCCAATCTCAAGGGATTATACGGACAATAAGCACTTTCAGTGGGAGACGATTGAGACCGTTGAAACATCGCCGTTTCATGGAACTGTGTATTCGTTGGATGTTAAAGAGTACGGACACTATATTGCCGATGGTATCGTGGTGCATAACTGCCTTTTCGGTTGGAAGAAATCCGGAAAGCATCTTTGGTACTCCGATAGGAAACAGACTACAATTTGGAATTTTGACAAGTCTGCCAAGAATGACATTCATTGTACGATGAAGCCTGTTCCGCTGCTAGCGTATCCAATCAAAAACAGCAGCACTGCAAACAACATCGTGCTCGATCTGTTTTCAGGGAGTTTTTCAACCGGGATGGCTTGCGAGCAATCCAATCGTATCTGCTACGCAATGGAAATTGACACGAAATACGCAAGCGCCAGTATTAAACGGTTTCACGAAAGTTTTCCAAATCAGGCAATTACATTCGAGCGCAAAGGAAAGAGACTGACATTCGAGGAGGTGCGCTCAATATTAAAACCATCCAACTGACGCGGGGAAAATGTGTGATAGTGGACGATGAGGATTTTGAGATTTTAAGCGAATTTAACTGGGCATTTCAGCCCAACAATTATCAGTCCGGGGGATATGCTATTCGCAGCTTGCCCCGACAGCGTGGAAAACCACGACACACGATCTCGATGCATCGCCAAATTCTTGAGGTTGATGATGATCTGGCAACAGACCACATAAACGGTAACGGTTTAGACAATCGTCGTGCCAACCTTCGCATAGCGACCACTCAGACAAACGCGTTCAATCGAGGCAAACCTAACGTATTGTGTACATCAAAGTACAAAGGTGTTTTGCGACGTAAGGGAAAGAACGGTTGGGAGACGAGACTTAAGTATAACGGTAAAGCAATACACCTCGGCGTTTTCCTAACAGAACGAGAAGGCGCTATGGCATATAATTATGCCGCAAAACTTATGTTTGGGGAATTTGCCAGATTAAACGAGAATGCGCCGGAACCTTCACAAAATGTTAAGATTATGGTTTATGAACGGTGCATGAACATGGTTGTCCGTCGAAACTGGCGTCCGGTAACGGGCGTTTTTTCTTTTAAAATGGAGGATTCAAGATGAATAGACAGCTTACCCTCGGCTCGCTCTTCGACGGCTCCGGCGGCTTTCCGCTTGGAGCCGTTTTAAATGGGATCATACCTGTCTGGGGATCAGAGATAGAGCCTTTTCCCATAAGGGTGACCACCAAACGCCTGCCGCAGATGAAGCACTACGGCGACATTGGACAGATTGGCGGCTCGAAGATTGAGCCTGTAGACATTATCTCCTTCGGCTCACCCTGCACTGATATGTCGGTCGCAGGCAAGCGAGCTGGTCTGGACGGAAAACAATCCGTTCTTTTTTATGAAGCAATCAGAATCATTAAGGAAATGAGGTGCGCGACAAATGGGCGTAATCCAAGATTCATCCTCTGGGAGAACGTACCCGGTGCGTTTTCCTCAAACAAAGGCGCCGACTTCAAGGCAGTCCTCGAAGCGATCATCCGGATCGCCGAGCCGGAAGCCGAGGTGCCTGCGCCTGAGAACGGCCGATGGTCTTACGCAGACATACTTTTGGGAAACGGATGGAGCGTGGCATACAGAACTATCGACGCGCAATTTTTCGGAGTCGCCCAACGCCGCAAGAGAATCTATCTTGTCGCAGATTTTGGAAGCGAATACGCCGGAGAAATACTCTTTGAGCCCGAAGGCGTGTCAAGGGATTTTGCGCCGTGCAGCTCTCCGGGGCAAAGAACTGCCGGAGGTTTTGCGGATTGCACTGGAGAGCCAGTCCGTGTCTTAAACGATCAGGGCGGTTCTTGTATGTCAGTCACGGAAGAACTAACCGCCACGCTCCGTGCCCAGGAACACGGGCATCAGCCCATCGTGTTCGAGCCGGGGGCAGCTTCAAGGCTGGGCGGGCATTCAGATAAAGGCCTATGCGGGACGCTCCGAGCCGACATGGGCGACAACCGGCTTGCAGTCGTGGTTGAGAACCATCCAACCGACAGCCGGGTTACCCTTGACACAAGTGGCAAGGTGCAAACACTGACCTCACGCATGGGGACGGGCGGCGGCAACGTGCCGTTGACTCTGGAAATCCGCTCCGGCTGTGATGGAGGCGGGAAATCCGCACTGGTTCAAGATGATATGTCTGCCACCCTTTCTTGCAACAATGAGCAGACGGTGTTCATGCCTAAAACTTACGGCATCTGTTCCAAGGACAGTAATGCCATGAAATCTGCTAACCCTAACAGCGGCATTTATGAAGCGGACACTTCCCGGACGCTGGACAAAAACGGCGGCAACCCGGCCTGCAATCAGGGCGGCATCGCCGTTGTGGAACGGGATGAGGCAAGGGATTTGCAAGGCAAATCCAGCGCAATCGCTGCAGAGCCGGGCATTTCCCGGCAGACATACGTCCTGCAGGGCAGCATGATCGGGCGCGAAGAAAAGAACGGTCCGCAGGGAGACGGCGTAAACGATGAAGTGAGTTTCACATTAAACACCGCCGACCGCCATGCAGTGGCCTATGCCATGACCACGGGCAGCTTCGCCGAGGTGCATGCGGAGAGAGCCGCCACGCTGCTGGCACGGGACTATAAAGATGTGCAAATTGTGAACCGGCCGCAGTATACCGTTCGCAGGCTCACGCCCACAGAGTGCGCCAGGCTGCAGGGCTTTCCCGACTGGTGGTGCTCGGATTTGGAAACTGCCGAGCCTACCGAAGAGGATATCGTTTTTTGGGCGGAAGTCTGGGAAATCCACCGTCTTATTATGGGCGTGTCCTCAAAGCCAAAGAGCCGGAATCAGATAATTAAGTGGTTGCAGAACCCATATTCCGATTCTGCAGAATATAAGATGTGGGGCGCTGGGGTGGCTTTACCGTGCGTGATTTTTGTCCTCGGCGGGATTGTAGAATTAATAGAAGGTGGTGGGCAACATGGCAATAAATAAAATTTTGTTCTCTTACAACGAGGTGGGTGCGGATGAGAGTCGGACTGGTTGATATTGACGGCCACAATTACCCCAACCTGGCGCTAATGAAGCTGTCGGCACACTTTAAGGCAACAGGTCATGAGGTCAAATTGGCAACACCGGATAATATAAAAGACTTTGACTGCGGTTTCGCAAGCAAGGTCTTTTCCTTTACGCTCATGCCGGAATTACCTGACTGGGTTGAAGTAGGCGGTTCGGGTATCAATCTGAAAGTGGCTTTGCCTGATGAGGTTGAGCACCTGTGTCCGGATTATGATTTGTATGATCTCGATTATTCGTTGGGCTTCCTGACGCGTGGTTGCATTCGAAACTGTGGGTGGTGCATTGTCCCTGAAAAGGAAGGGCCGATTCAGGATCATGCTGATATTACCGATTTTGCCAAGCATCGAGACGTAGTTCTGATGGACAACAATGTGCTAGCCCATGATCATGGAATCAGTCAGCTTGAAAAGATTGCTGGATTGGGACTGCGCGTGGATTTTAATCAGGGGCTGGATGCCCGTCTGATTGACGACGCAACGGCTCGACTTCTAGCGAAGGTCAAGTGGCTGACGCCGATCCGTCTTGCCTGTGATAGCCAAGCGATGATGCCCTATATACAAAAAGCGGTTAACTTGCTGCGCTGGTACAACGCCACGCCGCGTGCCTATTTTGTATATGTTCTCGTTAAAGACATCCCCGAGGCCCTGGAGCGCGTTCGCTTTTTGAAAGGGTTGAACGTAGACCCGTTTGCACAGCCATACCGAGACTTCCGGACAAATATCGAACCCACGAAGGAACAGAAAGCTTTCGCACGGTGGGTTAACCATAAGGCTATTTTCAAGTCGGTACTGTGGGAGGATTACCGTAGCCAATATACACACATGTCAAAGATATAACTTGCTAATTTACAGCTTTAGAGTGATCTATGTAAGCACCAAAGAAATTAAGGAGGCTTACAAAATGGATTTAAAGTACAACGTTATTGGCGCGCGCCGCAAGGAACTGGTCAAGGCAGTAGCTGAAATTATTGGCTCGGAGCCTGTCTACAAGGCAGCTCCGACATTTTGCTACGAGGTAGGCGGCTACCACATCGACAAGAACGGCGTGGTTACAGGTCCAGACAACCTTGACCTTGAGTCTGGCCTACATGCTCTCCACGGCTTTGAAGCAGCAGAACGCGAATATGACAACCCCGATACCTACGAGAGCGGCCTTGGCGGGATGACTGCGAAACCATCCATTGAAGAGCTAAACGAGTTTTGGGCAGAAAGCGAAATGCGCCGCATGAAACTTGAAGACGCAAACGTCCCCGATTACTCAAATCGCGGGCAGTACGGCGGGGATGATATTTCTGCCGTTGACGAACTGCAAATGACTGTTACCGAGGAAGAGGAAGTTGACCCCGACGACCACTGCGACACGCTCACTATTGAGATGCCGCTTGCGGGCTTTACTGATGCGGCGCTGGAGAACCTCGAGCGGCTAATTGCAAGCAAAGCGGCGCTGATTAAGAAAGCTATCGGCGCGGAAGCACTCCCTATCGAGCGCACGGAAACGACGCTCAGGTTTCCATGGTTTAAGTTTGGCATAGACGGCGCAACAGTCGCAGCCTACTCCCGCTTTATCGGTGCACTTTATGCGGCCGCGAAAATCCAGAAGCGTGTAACCGGCAGGGAAAAGGCGGTGGAGAACGAAAAGTACGCCATGAGATGCTTCCTCATCCGACTCGGCTTTGTGGGTCGAGAGTATGTGGACGCGCGGAAAATTTTATTGAAAAATCTCTCCGGAAGCTCAGCTTTTAAGAGCGGCGCCCGGTCTAAGGCGGAGGTGGACGCCGATGCCTAAGTTCCCCTCTAAGGAGACGGTGGAGCGCCTGCGCAAAGAGTATCCTCAAGGCACCAGAGTGGAACTTGTCAGGATTAACGACCCATACTCTGATCTGAAGCCAGGCAACAAGGGGTTCGTTGATTTTGTCGACGACGCTGGAACCATATTTTGTATCTGGGACTCTGGCTCCACCCTCGGCGTGGTGTATGGTGAGGATTATGTAGTGCGAGTGGAAAAGCTATCGGACAAAAAAGGAGCAAACAGCCCATGACTGATAAGGTGAAAGAGCAAATCCTCTCCATCCGGGCAAGCGGCTCCACCAACATGTTTGACGTAAACCGCGTCCAGCGCGAAGCATTCTTGCGCGGCTTCTACGAGCTGGTGTGTTACCTGGAGGAACACAAGGCCGCATACAGCCGCTTTATCCTGACAGGTGAGGCGGATGAATAACTTATAAATGGGCAAAGGCAAGGGGCTTCCTTGGAGGCTCTTTTCTTTTGCCCGTTTTGGGAACGGAGGCGGCAGTATGGCTAAAAAGTTTACCCCCACCCGTTTTATGCTGCCGACTTCGCGGTATGACAAAGAGCGCGCTGACCACGCGGTAGACTTCATCAAACTGCTTTGTCATACGAAGGGCGAATGGTCAGGGAAACAGTTTGTGCTGCTGCCGTGGCAGGAACAGATTATCCGGGATATCTTTGGCGTCATTAAGACGGACGGGAACCGCCAGTTTACTACCGCTTTCATAACCTGCAGCAAAAAAAGCGGTAAAAGCGAACTTGCGGCCGCCGTCGCGCTGTATATGCTCTGCGCAGACGGCGAAGAAGCCGCCGAGGTCTACGGCTGCGCAAACGACCGCAAACAAAGCGCCATCGTCTTTGATGTGGCGCGGGATATGTGCCGGCTGGCGCCTCCGGCGCTTCAGCGGCGTGTGAAGCTGCTCGATTCCACAAAACGCATCATCTATCACCCGACGCGCAGCTACTACCAAGCCTTGTCGAGCGAGGTGTCGACAAAATTCGGACTGAACATACACGCGACGGTATTTGATGAACTGCTCGGTCAAAAAGACCGCGAACTCTACGATGTAATGACAAAGGGCGCCGGCGCGGCAAGGAGGCAACCGCTAAATTTCGTCATTACGACTGTCAGCTCCGATACAAACTCAATCTGTTATGAGGTGTATGCCAAGGCTCTGGATATTCTCCATGGCCGCAAGACAGATCCGACTTTTTATCCTGTCGTATTCAGTACGCCGGAGGATGCTGACTGGACAGACCCCAAGGTATGGAAAATGTCCAACCCGTCACTCGGGATCACCGTCAAGGAGGAATACCTTCGTTCGATGTGTGAATCAGCAAAACAAAATCCGGCGGAGGAGAACCATTTCAGACAGTTCCATCTCAACCAGCCTGTCAAGCAGGCCGTCCGCTGGATGCCAATGGCGAAATGGGACGCCTGCGCTTTTCCGATAGATTCAGCAAGCCTTGAGGGGCGGGTTTGCTACGGCGGGCTAGACCTTTCCTCCACTACCGACATCACCGCCTTTGTGTTGGTGTTCCCGCCGGCGGATGAGGACGACAAATATGCCGTTCTTCCCTTCTTCTGGATGCCGGAGAACAATATCAGCCTGCGGGTACGGCGCGACCATGTGCAGTACGACCTCTGGGAGAAGCAGGGATATTTGCTGACCACCGAGGGCAACGTCGTGCATTACGGCTTCATCGAGCGCTTCATTGATGAGCTTGGCAAGCGCTACAACATCCGCGAGATCGCCTTTGACCGCTGGGGCGCGGTGCAGATGACACAAAACCTTGAGGGCCTTGGCTTCACGGTTGTTCCTTTCGGGCAGGGCTTTAAGGATATGTCGCCGCCTACAAAGGAGCTGATGAAGCTGACCTTGGAGGAAAAAATCGCCCATGGCGGGCATCCGGTCTTGCGCTGGATGATGGACAATATCTTCATCCGCACTGACCCGGCCGGCAACATTAAGCCGGACAAAGAAAAAAGCACAGAAAGGATTGATGGCGCGGTGGCTACCATTATGGCGCTGGATAGAGCCATCCGCTGCGGTTCCGGCAATACCGGCGGCAGCATCTATGACGAAAGGGGGATTTGGAGTGTCTGATGAGGTCAATCACCCGAAACATTATACAAGCGGCACCATTGAATGTATTGACGCCATACGTGCCTCCATGACAGCTGAGGCGTTTGCCGGATATCTTAGGGGCAACTGCATGAAATACCTGTGGCGCTATAAACATAAAGGCGGCGTGCAGGACCTGCAAAAAGGAGAGTTCTATTTAAAGGCCCTAATCCAGCTTGAGAAGAGTTTGGAAAAGGAAATCTCCCTTGTTGACATCCTGCCAGGCGGTTAAAAGCAGAACCGGCAAGAAACATGGTTTCATTATTCATCTGTTAACGATAAGAAAATTTTTTGTAATAATGCCTTGCAAAGATGTTCAAAATAACCTATACTCAACTTAACCCATAAGTTAAGTTAACTAAAAGGTTAAGTGTGGTGGTCGAACAAGGTGCTTATTAAGTACGAAAGCGAATCAGTTCGTGATATTTTCAATGACTTTGACTTGATGAAGAAAGAGATCGGAATGGATAGAGCTAGGGCAACCAAAAAGAGGCTGGATCAATTGAGGGCAGCGTTAAATTTTAGCATCTATTTGACGACAGGACTTGGAAAGCCGCACCCATTGTATGAAAACCTAAAGGGTTATTACGGAGTAACTATTACTGGAAATGTGAGACTGATTATGAAGCCCGATGCCGAAAGCTTGGAACCAGAAGCTTTGAAAGAGTGCAAGACTGTGGTTATTAAGGGGGTGATGGATTATCATGGCAGAAAAAACGATTGGCTTATCCCGTGACTTTATCATTCATCCGGGAGAAACGTTAAGAGAAATGCTGGAAGATAGGGATATGACGCAACGAGAGTTAGCAATGAGAACGGATGTGAAAGAGCCACACATTAGTGGCATCGTGAATTGTCAAAAACCAATCTCTGTTACTTTTGCTAAAAAATTGGAGTATGCGTTGGGGGTAGATGCAAGCTTTTGGGTCAATCTCCAGGCAAACTACGAGAAGGAACTCGCTGATTTTGAAGAGATTAACCAGATTTCAAGTGAAGAATTGGCGATCCTGCAAAAATTGAAAAGCATCACTGAGTACGCTCAGGATATCCGTCTGCTTGACCCTGATGCCCAAGGTTCGATGCTTGTCATTGAGTGGCGAAAGCTGTTAAACGTCAGCAGTTTGGTACGAATTCCTGAAATATCACAGACCGGGGCGTATCGTTTGGCAGTGGCGGATAATGTGGATCCATATGTTCTATTTACCTGGCTTAGAATTTGCGATCTAATCACAAAAAACCAGAAGGTAATCCAAGAGCTGAATATCGATAGACTAAAGAGCAAACTGCATTTAATTCGACATCTCACGTTTGAAGATGCGAATACGATTCATGTAAGACTGAAGGAGTATTTTGCAGAGTGCGGGATTAAATTTGCCATAGTCAAGCATTTCACTGGAGCACCTGTGCAGGGTGTCATCAAGAAAAACAATGATGGTAGCCTCAATCTAATCATGACATTAAGGCGCAAGTTTGCGGATGTCTTTTGGTTTACGCTTTTTCATGAAATCGGGCACATTCTCAATAGGGATATAGAGGATCGGCTCATCGACTATGAGGATACAAAAAATGAAATAGAAGACCGAGCAGATGAATTTGCAGCCAATACACTAATCGCAGAAGATATGTATAACCATTTTGTAGAAACCGGCGATTATTCGCTGTCTCACATTCACCAGCTCTGCTCTAAACAGAAGATTCCCGCCTATATCTTGATCGGCAGATTGCAGCGTGACAAGCACCTTGAGTATCATCAATATGCTCACGAGAAAATCAAGTATGAGCTGGACGGAATCGAAAAAACAATAGAATAATTTGTCAATAAGGCACAAGTAAAAAAAGATGAATAAGACCTCACAACATGGGGTCTTTTTTCACGCCCAGAATCAGGAGGCACGCCTATGAGGATACCCTTTCTATCAAAGATATTACGCTCTCGGGCCAGCCCTACAAACAGCCTGTTTGGCTCTACTTACAGCTTCTTCTTCGGCACAACATCCAGCGGCAAGAGCGTCAACGAGCGCACAGCCATGCAGACCACAGCGGTTTACGCCTGTGTTAGGATTCTAGCAGAAACCATAGCGAGCCTGCCGCTTCATACCTACAAACACACAGAACGCGGTAAGGAAAAAGCAACAAATCACCACCTCTATCATTTACTCCATGACGAGCCAAACCCTGAGATGTCTTCATTTGTGTTTCGTGAGACACTGATGAGTCATCTTTTATTATGGGGAAACGCCTATGCACAGATCATTCGCGATGGCAGGGGAAATGTGCTGTCACTCTATCCCCTGCTGCCCGACAGGATGGTGGTTGATAGAACGCAGGCTGGAGAGCTTTACTACGAATACCGAAAGGATACCGGTTCAGCCATTCTTCGAAAAGAGGATGTCTTGCATATTCCAGGGCTTGGTTTTGACGGGCTGGTCGGTTACTCTCCCATCGCCATGGCAAAAAATGCTATCGGTATGGCTCTAGCCTGCGAGGAATATGGGGCCACTTTTTTCGCAAACGGCGCAAATCCGGGCGGAGTACTTGAGCATCCCGGTGTGGTCAAGGACCCAAAACGAGTAAGGGACAGCTGGAACGCGGTTTATCAAGGTAGTGGAAACGCGCATCGGATAGCAGTCTTGGAAGAAGGCATGAAGTTTCAAAGTATCGGTATTCCGCCAGAGCAAGCCCAGTTCATTGCGACGCGCAAATTTCAGATTACAGAGATAGCTAGAATTTTCAGGATACCGCCGCACATGATTGGCGATCTTGAGAAATCCAGCTTCTCTAATATTGAGCAGCAGAGCCTTGAGTTTGTGAAGTATACGCTCGATCCGTGGGTTGTAAGGTGGGAGCAGGCAATGCAAAGGGCGCTTCTTCCCTCTGTTGAGAAGAAGGATTATTTCATCAGGTTCAATGTAGACGGTCTCCTTCGAGGAGATTATCAAAGCAGAATGAACGGTTATGCGATTGGCCGGCAAAACGGCTGGATGTCATCAAACGATATCAGAGAGCTGGAAAATCTGAATCGGATTCCGGATGAACTCGGCGGAGATCTCTATCTGATCAACGGCAACATGACCAAACTTGCTGATGCTGGAGCATTTTATGGAAAGTCCGACATAATGTAAAGCATTCGCAAATAAAAGTAGTGCGGGAAAGGAGGCAGATGAAGCTTGAACAAATTTTGGAATTGGGTCAAAAATGAAGAAGGCAGAACCCTCTACCTTGACGGTGCCATCGCTGAGGAAACTTGGTTTGGCGATGAGGTGACGCCTAAGCAATTTAAGGCTGAGCTAATCAGCGGCAGCGGAGATATCACCGTCTGGATTAACTCGCCGGGAGGCTGTGTCTTTGCGGCAAGCCAGATCTACAACATGCTGATGGACTACAAAGGAAAAGTTACAGTGAAAATTGATGGAATTGCCGCAAGTGCCGCGTCTGTTATTGCCATGGCAGGCGGGGAGGTTTTAATGTCGCCGGTTTCCATGATTATGGTGCATAATCCTATGACCATCGCCTTTGGTGACACAGAGGAAATGGAAAAAGCCATAGGCATGCTAAGCGAGGTGAAGGAAAGCATCATCAACGCCTACGAGTTAAAGACCGGCCTTTCAAGGGTGAAGCTGTCGCATTTGATGGATGCCGAGAGCTGGTTCAATGCAAAAAAAGCAGTAGAGCTTGGCTTTGCAGACCAGATCATGTTTTGGGATGCGGATGTGTCGGCTCCTGCAAACGAGGGAGCAATTTTTAGCAAAATGGCGGTTATCAACTCGCTTATGAGCAAATTGCCGCGCAAAGAAAAGACATCAGGCAAACCCATAACTGAGCTCGACACGAGACTTGAACTATTAAAATTACAAGGAGGCAATTGAAAATGAATAAAACTTTAGAACTGCGTGAAAAAAGGGCTAAGGCCTGGGAAACAGCGAAGGCGTTTCTCGATTCAAAAAGAGGCAATGACGGGATAATCTCTGCAGAAGACACCGTCACCTACGAGAAAATGGAAGCCGATGTTGTGGCGCTTGGTAAAGAAATCGACCGTTTGGAGCGCCAGGCCGCAATTGACCTTGAGCTTTCCCTTCCTGTTAACAAGGCTATCACCAACGCCCCGGCAGATACGCCCGGCAAGGATTTGACCGGCAGGGCATCAGCCGAGTACAAGAAGGCGTTCTGGAATGCCATGCGCTCCCAAAAGCCAAAGTACGAGGTCATAGACGCCCTGCAGGTTGGCTCTGATCATGAAGGCGGCTACCTTGTGCCGGATACGTTTGAGCGTACGCTCGTCGAAGCCTTAGAAGAAAAAAATATCTTTCGCCGCTTGGCAAGCGTCATCACCACCTCAAGCGGCGACCGCAAGATTCCCGTTGTTGCGAGTAAGGGCAACGCATCTTGGGTGGACGAGGAAGGCGCTATCCCTGAGAGCGACGACAGCTTCTTGCAGGTGTCAATCGGCGCCCATAAGCTTGCCACCATGATTAAGGTTTCCGAGGAACTCTTAAACGACTCCGTATTCGACCTTGAAAACTACATCGCAAGAGAGTTTGCCCGCAGGATCGGCGGTAAGGAAGAAGAAGCGTTCCTATTAGGCGACGGAATAGGCAAACCCCAAGGCATCATTCCCGGAACGGTCGGCGACCAAACAGCAAATGCCACTACCATCTCGCTAGATGATATCCTTGATTTGTTCTACAGTCTGAAAGCGCCCTACCGCAACAAGGCGGTCTTTGTGATGAACGACTCCACCGTCAAAGCGATCAGGAAACTAAAAGACAGCACCGGCCAGTACCTCTGGCAGCCGTCTATCCAAGTGGGAACGCCCGACTCTATCTTAAACCGTCCACTCTATACCTCGGCGTATATGCCTGCCATCGAGGCTGCAGCAAAAAGCGTGATCTTCGGTGATTTTAGCTATTACTGGGTGGCTGACCGCCAAGGGAGGGTGTTCAAGCGACTGAGCGAACTGTTTGCCGTAACGGGCCAGGTTGGCTTTATGGCCACTCAGCGCGTGGACGGCAGGGTGATCCTGCCGGAAGCTTTCAAGGTACTCCAGCACAAAACAGTGTAGGGGTGCGGCGGCATGAGTGTGATGGATACCCTGTTGCCTAAAGTCAAGGCGAATTTGATTCTGGAACACGGCGCGGACGATGCTCTACTTTTAGGCTTTATCCGCGCCGCTCTTTCTTATGCCGAAAGCTACCAGCATATTGCAGAAGGCCATTACTTTGAGAACGCCATGCCGCCCACCACCGAACAGGCTGTGATTATGCTCTCCAGCCATTTTTACGAGTCCAGAGACGGCTCGACAGCAGGCTTTTTTGCAGATAACGTGCAGGCAAGTCAGCAGGTGTGGCACACGGTTAATCTGCTGCTGCGGCTTGACCGGGATTGGGGGAAAAGCATATGAGCTTTGGCAAGATGAATACCTTTATCGATATCATCTCAACTGTGCCTGTTAAGGATAGCGAGGGTTTTGCGGTCACCGGCGACACCATCCTCGCCTCTATCCGCGCCTACAAAGAGGACAGGCGCGGCAATGAAAAATGGGCGAACATGGCGGCCTTCTCTGAGGCGTCCGCCCTCTTTCGCTTCCGTAAAATCCCCGGCCTTGTGTTTACGGCACAGATGGTTATCGTTTGCGCTGACGGGCGCTACAACATTTTGAGCGTCGAGGACGTGCGCGGGCGCGGCATGTATCTTGAAGTTCTGGCAAAGAAGGTGATTTCCGGTGGCTAAAGCCAAAGTATTTTCAATGCCGGAGGAATTTCTCCTGAGGCTGTCGCGGCTTGGGGAAAAAACAGATGAAATAATCACAAAGATGCTTGAAGCGGGCGGCGAGGTAGCGCTGGAGAAAGTCAAAGACAACCTGGCAGCGGTTATCGGGCGCGATACCTTGCACGCATCGCGCTCTACGGGTGAGCTGGTCGATGCACTAGGCATATCGCCGGTCAAACTCAGCAGAGACGGCACGCTAAATATCAAAGTCGGTTTTTCCGAGCCTCGGCGCGATGGCCTAAGCAACGCTATGCTCGCAAATATTATTGAACATGGCAAACACGGACAACCCGCAAAACCGTTTCTAGCCCCGGCAAGAAGCACCTCTAGAAAATTAGTCATCAAGACGATGACGGAGGCCTTTGAGCTGGAGGTGGAGAGCTTGTGAGCATTTTAGCCGGACTAAATGCGCTTTTAACCGGCGTAATCGCAGTTGAAACCGGCATCTTTAGCGGCAAGGCTCCGGATGAGTACGTCGTCATTACACCGCTCTTGGACATTTTTGAAGTTCACGCCGACGACGTTCCGGGGCTTGAGGTGCAGGAAGCGCGGCTGTCGCTCTTTTGCAAGGGCAGCTACACCCGGCGGAAAAATCAGCTTGTAGCCGCATTGCTACAAAACAACTTCACTGTCACCAGCCGGCGCTACCTCGGTTACGAGGAGGACACGGGCTACCACCATTATTCCGTAAATGTGGCAAAAGAATACGAACTGCAGGAGGAATGATTATGGCAACAATCGGTCTTGACCGGCTCTACTACGCGCCGATCACAGAGGCGGCAAACGGCAACGAAACATACGGCACGCCGCTAATGCTGGCAAAGGCGATCTCAGCTGAGCTCTCCATCGAGCTTGCCGAAGCGACGCTTTATGCCGACGACGGCGCTGTGGAGGTAGTAAAGGAATTCCAAAGCGGTACATTAACGCTGAGCGTGGATGGTATCGGCCGTGCTGTTGCTGCAGCGCTGACTGGTGCAACTGTGGATTCTAAAGGTGTGCTTATTTCAAGCAGCGAGGATGTCGGGATGCCTGTGGCGGTAGGGTTTAGGGCAAAGAAAGCAAATGGCAAGTATAGATACTTCTGGCTCTATCGCGTAAAGTTTGGCATCCCGCCTACGAATTTGGAAACGAAAAGTGACTCAATCACATTTTCTACTCCCTCCATCGAAGGTACGGTGCTTAGGCGAAACAAAGCAGATTCAAGAGGACAGCATCCTTGGAAAGCTGAAGTAAACGAGGATGATGCAAGCGTATTGCCGGCCACGATAAATGCTTGGTATACGTTGGTTTACGAACCGGCATATACGCCATAGGGGGGGTAATTGTTTATGGATAACGAAAGAAGTGCAAATATCAATATCGGCGGTGCGGACTATGAACTGGTGCTGACCACCCGCGCCACAAAAGAGATTGCAAGACGCTACGGAGGCTTAGAGAATCTAGGCGAAAAGCTGATGCAAGCCGAGAACTTTGAACTGGCGCTTGATGAGATCATTTGGCTGATTACGCTGCTCGCGAACCAGTCCATCCTCATCCACAACCTCAAAAACAAGGAAAGCCGGCAAGAGCTTCTGAGCGAAGAAGCGGTGGAGCTTTTAACCACACCGCTAGACTTGGCAGAATACAAAGCCGCCATCACCGAAGCAATGTTTAAGGGCACGAAGCGCAGCATTGCAAGCGAGGACAGTCCAAAAAACACGGAAGCCGGGTAAGCGACGATGAGTTGTTCACCCGGCTTCTCTATTACGGTACAGTTCATTTAAACCGCACAGAAGATGAAACGTGGCTCATGCCGCTTGGCCTCTTGCTTGATTTGTGGGAGTGCCACAAGCAGTTTCTAGGGCTGGCGAAACAGAAAAAAGAAATATTCATTGAAAATTTAGTTCCCTACGGAATATAGGAAATTGGAAGGGAGGTGCGCTGCGTGGCAGATTTCGGCCTGCGGATAGGCGTAGAAGGCCAAAAGGAATTCAAGACCGCCATGCAGGATATCAACCGCTCTTTTAAGGTCCTAGGCAGCGAAATGGAGCTTGTGTCTGCCCAGTTTGGCAAAAACGACAAGTCAGTCGAGGCCTTAACCGCGCGAAAAGAAGTGCTTGGCAAAGAGATTGACGAGCAGAGGAAAAAGACGGATGTCCTCCGCGCCGCCCTATTAAACGCCGCCGCCTCCTTTGGTGAAAACGACAAGCGCACACAAGAGTGGCAAATACAGCTAAATAAGGCAAACGCCGCGCTCCTTAACATGGAGCGCGAGCTAAGCGACACGAGTAATGCCCTAGAAGATGCCGCAAAGGAAACAAACGACCTAGAAACACAAACAGAACAGCTTGGCAACGAACTTGACAAAACAGGCAAAGACGCGGATGAGGCAGGTTCCAAGTTTGACAGATTGAGGGGCACACTGCAAAACGTGGGCATAGCGATGGGCGCTGCATTTGTTGCCGTTGGCGTTGCCGCTGCTGCTGCAGGCAGGGCGCTTGCCGGCATGTCCGTAGGCGCTGCAACGTATGCCGATGAAATACTTACCGCAGCCACAGTCACCGGGATGAGCACAGACGCGCTGCAGGCATACAGATATGCCGCCGAGCTTGTGGACGTGCCGCTTGAAACGCTGACCGGCAGCATGGCAAGAAACATACGCGCGATGGATGCGGCTCGCAGAGGGGCGAAATTACAAACCGGGGCGTACAAGGAGCTTGGCGTCTCTGTGACTGATGCCGGCGGCAATCTCCGTGACGCGGAAACTGTCTACTGGGAAACTATTGATGCGCTCGGGCAGGTAAAAGATGAAACTGAGCGTAGCGCCCTCTCTATGCAGATCTTTGGCAAATCGGCGCTTGACCTTAATCCGCTTATCGCGCAAGGCTCTGCCGGTATTGCAGAGCTTACTGAAGAAGCCCGGCAGATGGGCGCTGTGATGAGCGAGGATGCGCTCTTAAACCTTGGCGCATTTGACGATACAGTCCAGCGCCTTAGGGCTGGTGCCGGAGCCGCAAGAAACGCCCTTGGCATGGTGTTGTTGCCGCAGCTGCAAGTGCTTGCGGGTGATGGCGTGGGGCTGCTTGGCAAGTTTACGCGAGGACTAAACGAAGCTGGCGGCGATTGGACGAGAATCAGCGAGGTCGTAGGCGACACGGTAGGCGGCATCGTGGATACAATCATGAAAACCGTGCCTGATATCGTAGCTCTTGGCATGGATATAATCATGTCCATCGGCGGGGCGATTACAGACAACCTCTCAATACTTGTAGACGCCGCCTCCAAGATCATCATGACGCTGCTGGATGGTCTGGTCGCGGCTCTGCCCGGCCTGGCTGAGGGCGCGCTGCGGCTTGTGCTTGCTCTGGCTGATGGGATTATCGCCACGCTGCCGGTACTGATTGATGCGGCAGTAAAAATGGTGGCCACGCTTGCCGGCGGCATTGGAGACGCGCTGCCGCGACTTGTTCCGGCGATTGTTGAGGCAGTTGGCCTTGTTGCACAGACGCTTGTCAAAAACTTGCCGCTTGTGCTGGACGCAGCGCTGCAGATTATTCTTGGCTTAGCGCAAGGGCTAGTGACCGCGCTGCCCGTGCTTGTGGCTGCGCTGCCAAAAATTATTGATGCGATAGTGTCGTTTCTCATCGTCGCAACCCCGCAGATTATCGAAGCTGGCATTCTGCTTCTTACCGCGCTAGTTACTGCGCTGCCTGAGATAATTGTCGCTGTTGCAGTGGCAGTCCCGCAGATCATCGCGGCGCTTGTGGGCGGCTTTGTCGGCAGCGCTCCGCAGCTTGCCCAAGCTGGCGTGCGGGTATTTGGCTCTTTAACTCGGGACTTGCCAAAGATTATTGCAAGCATTGTGTCTGCTGTGCCGCGCATTATCTCAAGTATTGCAAATGCGTTCTCCGGCTCAACCTGGCAAATGGCGCGCGTAGGCGGCGACCTGATTAGAGGATTATGGCAGGGCATCTCTGATATGGGAGCATGGATCAGAAGGCAAATTGCCGGCTTTATGAACGGGATTGTAGGCGGCATCAAGAGTTTCTTTGGGATAAGGAGTCCGTCTTTACTCTTTGCCGGACTCGGCGGCGACATGGCAGCTGGCATCGGTGTAGGTTTTGAGCAGGCGATGTCACGCATCAGCGGCGATATGCAAAGAGCAGTGCCGGTTGGCTTTGCAGCAGAAAGCAAAAATGCGCAAATCGGACATGTGCACTCCGGTGAAATCACAATCAGAGGTGTAAATAACCAGGGCGAATTTATCGGCGCACTTGAACTGGTGATGGACGAGCTGCGCAAAAGCAACAGGAGGTGATGTTATGCCGGTAGGCATCTGGACGATTGACAATGATCTAATCACGCGCTACATCAACACCCTCCGCCGCTTTGATGCGCACCAGATTTGGCATACCACGCTTGACGGTTTGCCTCATGTAGAGACTATCGGCAACGCAACAGAGGTTATTGATGTTGAATTATGGGTGGACAAAAAAGGCAAAGAGATTATTGACCGGTGTCAGGCAAAAGGCGAGCCTATCAACGTGAGCGACGGAACTGATACATGGGTGGGGCTCATCGCAGAGGCACCAAGCTGGGAGAAAATTAGTAAATTAAAGGGTATTTTTGCCGCCAAAATTTCAGTGAGATGTTTTCAGCCGGCAGTTTGAGGTGGTGAGTATGTGAGGCAGATTAGTCAGGAACTTTTAGAAAAGATAACCTCAAGGCAAAAGACGCTATATAACAATGCGCAACCTGAGCTTAAGGCATATTTTAGCCGGGGCTTGACGACTGAACTGTTTCTTGTGCATACGCTCCAAAAAAGCGCTACACTTCAAGCTATAGATGTTACCGTCAAGCGCTTGACGGTAGGCACTGCCCCGACGAAAGCTTATGCAGTTTGCGTGGATGACGGTGTGGCGGCTGTTAAATCAAAAGCACTGCCATATGATGAACTGACACCTTGGCTGGATGAATTTATGGCAGCAGCAAATGTCACATCAGTAGGCATAGAGTTTGACGGGTATTGGGATAGAGACTGGAAGTCAAGGCGCTTTGACTTTGTGACAGAAGATGTGCCGTGGATCTTTTACGTGCAGGATGGCGCCCTATATGGCCGCTACTGGCAGGACAGCCCGATTATGCTTGCCAGTGGCGTATCAAAAATCAGTACAATCAGAGGGTGGCTGCCTGTAACGCGGGAGCACCACAACGACCAAGGGTTAATCGTCGGCTACATCAAAACAGACGGGTTCGTCTATTACAGGGCATACTGCCACCAGCCTGACGGCACAAGAATTTGGGAGGTCGAGCGCAGAGTTCCAGGGTTTATGGCCACTGCTACAGATATTGCGCTCTTTCGGACAAATGACTTTAGAGTAGGGTTTCTGGCGACGGTAAACGCTTCAATGCAATGGAGCCTAACTACGAGAAATTATGCCGGCATGAGCATCTTCCCCGATTTGGTGACAGTAGCGATAAGCAACCTATCTTTTGAAGTTATCCCGATACAAAATCGTAATGCTTACAAAAGTGAACAGCTTACAGTAGCGCTAAGCAATCTGGGGCTGCTTGTCTGCCGTCCGATTACTCCAACCATATTGTCAATCTCCAACCAGTTAAATGATTGGCGGATTCTTATAAAATTCAGCCACGCGCTCTCGCAGAATTTGGCAAGTACCACTTTGAGGAATAGCTTTACAGTAAGAGATGCTTTAGGCGTCTCTTTTGCGATTCTTTCGACCTCGGCCGGCGCTGACCAGACAGAGCTCTACCTCAACATGATAAACTTCGGTGCGGCGAAAAACGATCTAGTCGTAACATTTGCAAGCGGCGCGGCTGATGGAATACCCAGCGCTTTAACAAGCAACAACGACGGCTGTGAGTTTAATGTGCCTTCTTTCTCCGTGTCGTTCACAGCGTTGATTGAGCCGCCAAGAGGCTTTGCAAGGGATCATTTGGCGACCGGGTTAACACAGATGAGCTTTAGCGTTCTGCAAGTGTTTTACCGGAATGCGTTTACAGCTGAGCATCTAACGGCAAGCATCAGCCATCTATCATTTGTAGTTACAAGAGTCGGCGGCAACCCGCTCTAAGGAGGAAAAGAGCATGAAAGTAGAAACGGCTATCACGCTGCACAACCGCTTTGATGTTGAAGTCAGGGACGCCTTAAGCGGTGAACTCAAACAACAAGCAAAGGCATATAACATTGTGCTAGACCAGATGTGGACACGCTTATGTGCCGGCAATGCATATTTTGTCAATATCCACTTCGGTACAGGCACAGGCGCGCTCGCGGCCACAAGGACATCGTTATTTACCCATCTTGGCACTAGAGCGGCAACTGATGACACGCTTGTGCGCGCCTTCCCGAATTCGTCGTGGCGGCGCAGGGTTGTGCTTAACCCGGAGGAATTTGTCGGCGCGAGTCTCTCTGAGGTGGGCGTGGCTTTCGGTACGGGAACGACAAACCTTGTGACTCACGCGTTGCTTGAAGATGCGGCCGGCAATCCGATCACAATTCTTAAGACAAGCGTAGATGTTGTCACGATTTTTGCGACTATCTTTGTTACATTTAGTGCGCCTGCTGATGTTGTCTATATCAATATGCCAAATGGCAACGGCCTTGTGAATTATTTGATTGGCGGCGCTGCTGCACCAAGCGGCGTGTTTTCGCTTGGCGAGGCGGTCGGCGCAGGCTCCACACAAATGACAGGACTCGGCTCACAGCCGGCGCTTGGAAGCACTGCTGCCGCCACGTGGACGGCAGATACCGCAAACAGAAGGCGAACCACAGGAATTATGCGTTTTGGCACAACTGTCGGCAACGGACACGCGGCCGAGTATATTTTTAGCAACGTCTTTAGGGCTAGGCTGCCTTTGGCAAACGTCTTTGCCGGGCAAGCCTACATTAATGTCCCGGTGGGCAACGGTGACGGTGTGACGCGGGATTTTGTGTTGCCTTCAAGGAATATACGGCAGGCGTCAATAGATGTAAAGCTAAATGATCTGTCCACGGCGGCATTCACGCGGACGCTGATAGGCACCGGAGGCAATTATTGTTTTAACATGCCTTCGCCGCCGTCGCACAATAGCGGTGTAGCGCTCTCTGCTGATGGCACACTCTTTGCTCTCACAATGGCATTCAACCCTGTTGTTTTGACACATGATCGCGTCGGCCTAGTATGGGTCAGGCGCCCTGACCCTGCGATACTTCCTGCGGGGGACGGGCGCAGCGTAGCTCTTTCTGCTGATGGCAGGGTGCTTGCTGTTGGGCATTTTAGTTTGCCTCGCATCTCAACCTACGACTGGAATGGCACAGCCTGGATCAGGCGGCCTGACCCTGCGGTATTGCCTGCTGGCGAGTGTTGGGGACTGGCGCTCTCATCAGATGGCAGGGTATTTGCTGTGGCGCATGAATTTTCGCCCTTTATGTCTATCTATGATTGGACCGGCGCTATTTGGGCGAGACGTCCTAACCCTGCCGCACTTCCAGCCGGTCCCGGTAACAGCGCTGCCCTTTCTGCCGATGGCAGGGTGTTTGCTGTGGCGCATAATACCACGCCATTTATATCGACATATGATTGGAGCGGCTCTGCTTGGATTAGACGCCCTAATCCTGCAATACTTCCAGCCGGTCACGGCAGAGGCGCAGCACTTTCTGTTGATGGGTCAGTGCTAGCTGTCGGGCATGACACTTCCCCTTTCCTTTCGACCTACGACTGGAACGGCACTGCTTGGCTCAGGCGGCCGAACCCTGCGGCCTTGCCACCCTGGGGCGCGAGTGTTGCCCTTTCTGCCGACGGGTCAGTGCTTGCTGCGGCGGCGACTATGTTGCTATATGACTGGAGCGGTTCCGCTTGGCTTATGCGGCAAGCCCCTGTTGTTTTCCCTGTCACAACGGGTGAAGACATAGCAATTTCAGCTGATGGGTCGATGATTGCAGTGGCTTCGGGTTGGTCACAAGGCATCACGAGGGTTTACGAGAATGCCGCAAGAACTACCAGAATCAGGTTTGACATAGCACCGCCGGCAGGAACGAGCATAACAGCGGATTACATCGTTGACGGGGTGCATAAAACAGACCAGTTTGTTATCGATGTGGGATTTAGCATCCAGTACGGAACTCCGGCTTAAAGGAGGCAGCAGATGGAGCTGATATTTGAACATACTGCTAATTTGGGCCAAGGTGCAGAGCCTGCCGCAGTTCACCTTGACGACAACAGTGTGTACCTCTTTAACGTCGCCGGAGGGCGCCTGCGGGCAAGGCAGTGGAAACCGGGAGCCGGTGATGTGGATTGGAGCACACCGGAATTTGGCGAAGGCTTCATAGGGACAGCAGACAAAAATATGTCGCTTTTGCGGATTAAAAGCGTTCCACGTGTGGGGATATTCGGTGCATGGCATCAAAGAGAAGTTTTAAAGGATGATGTGGTCTTATCGCCCGAGCGGCAGCGCTTTGCGATTTGGGATGCTAAAATAGATTTTAGCAAGTACCTTAGTGACTGTACAATCGAGATGAATCAAGGTTCACCGATTGCCTCATTTAACATGACGCTGGAAAACCCAAAACAGCTTATCTCAGGGGAGCAAGTATCTAGAATATCGCCCGGCATGAAGGTCGAACTATTTTTGAAGCTGGGTGATAGCGAAGAGTATCCGATGGGTGTGCAGTATGTGGACCGGGTAAATATGGGTGTGACAAAAAATCACGCTGCGGTTGAGGGGCGCAGCATCAGCGGCAAGCTCTTGCGCGACCAGTCGCTAAACGAGAATCACGCGTTTCCCTTCCAAACATATCATCTTAACGTGGTCAAATTATTACGAGATGCCGGCATTGAAAATTATGATGTGCAATCAACTACGGATCCGAACGCGTGGAAATTTGGCATATTATTTACACCTGAAACCGGGGTGCTCGACGCATTAAATGAGCTGATTAGAGCCGCGTTGAACTGGGTTATGCTAGAAACGATGGAAGGCAGGATTGTCGTAGGGTCGGCAGTTTCCTACCCTCCAGTTCAAGTAAACAGTGCGTACACGTTTGAGAGGGGAAAAGATGTCTGGAGCCGTGACATTGCAAGGGACGATGAAGGCATATATGCTAAAGTGTGCGGACGGTTCAACACCGCAAGCGGCATGAGTTATCTGTACTCGCCTGTTACGGTAGAGCAGATGTGGATACTGGCGCCGCAAAAGACGCTGCATATCCAGTTTCCGGACAATTCCGAGCAAACCGAGGTTCAGGCCATCATCGACGGCATAGCGGAAAGGCTCTCTGAGGCGGGTGTAGTTGAAACATTCGTCGGGCCGGTACGCCCGCACCTTTTGGTTGGCGATGAAGCAAGGATCATTTCAGATGACGGAACTCAGATTCTGGGGATAGTTACGACTGTCAGGCATACTCTTGGCAAGAATGGTTTTATGACGGAGTTTACGGTAGACAGCGGCGCTGAAAAAGGACGCTTAAACATCAGAGACTTGATTGACAGGGCGATTAAGCCGGAAAGCGGCAGAGGCAAGCGGGTATTTAAATGAGTATAGTTCTTAGGGCGCTTTGCCGCACAGCCGGCGGGCGTTCTTTTTTTATCCTTTTTGAGACGGAGGTTTTACTTATGAAATCTATCTGGAGCAACGTACAGGCGGCCTTTGCAGCTATCGGCGGTTTTCTAGGCTGGTTTTTGGGCGGGTTGGACGGTTTTCTTTATGCCTTAATTGTCTTTGTGGTGGTCGATTACCTGACCGGCGTGATGTGCGCAATCATGAACAAAAAGCTCTCAAGTGAAATCGGTTCAAAAGGTATCTTTAAAAAGGTGCTTATCTTCGCGCTGGTTGGCCTTGGGCATATGCTAGACAGCCAGGTTATTGGCGAGGGTGGCGCGATCAGGACGGCGCTGATTTTCTTTTATCTGAGCAACGAGGGCATTTCCATCTTGGAGAACGCAGCAACACTCGGACTGCCGCTGCCAAAAAAACTTATAGCAGTTTTGAAGCAATTAAATGAATTTAGCGATGAGGGGGAATCAAAATGAACCTGCGCAAGCTGATACTCACAAACAACGCCTGCTACAAGTCGGGCAGAACGATTACGCCGCAAGGCATCATGGTGCATTCCACCGGGGCGAATAACCCGTGGCTGCGGCGCTACGTCGGCCCGGACGACGGGCTTTTGGGCGTAAACCGGCACAATAACCACTGGAATCAGGAGCGGCCGGATGGCAGGCAGGTCTGCGTCCATGCCTTTATCGGAAGGCTTGCTGATGGCTCGATTGCCACCTACCAGACGCTGCCTTGGAACCATCGCGGCTGGCACTGCGGCAGAGGTGTGAGAGGCTCCGGCAACGACACGCACATTTCAGTTGAAATTTGCGAAGATAATTTAGCCGGCGCCGTTTATTTTCGCAAAGTATATGACGAGGCCGTGGAGCTATGCGTGCATCTCTGCGGGCAGTTTGGCCTGACTGAAGCAGATATTATCAGCCACAGCGAAGGTTTCAGGCTCGGCATTGCCTCAAACCATGCCGACGTGATGCATTGGTTCCCGCGCCACGGCAAGAGCATGGATTCTTTCCGGGCTGATGTGAGGAAGGTACTGGCAGAGAGCGATTATGAGATTTACACAGTGTTAAAAGGCGATACGCTCTGGAAAATCGCAGCGGCTAGGCTTGGCAGCGGTGCGCGGCATCCTGAAATATCGGAGATGAATGCGCTCTCATCTGGCACCATAGTTGCCGGACAGAAACTCAAAATCCCAACAAAGTAGCCGCAAGAGTATAACAAGTAAGACCCCTAGTGCGGAGTTTTTCTTCTGTACAGTGGGGCTTATTTTTTTGCACCGATTTTGCCTTTTCCGCCGGCTTATAGCGAAGGCACTCGCCTTTAGAGGAGGCATCAAAATGAGGTATCAGCAAAAAGAAAAAATCAGATTAATGCGCGATGAGGGTTTCAGTTACGCGAGGATCGCGGCGGAGCTTGGCATCTTGGAGAATACGGTGAAATCATTCTGCCGCCGGAACAACCTCGGCGGTGTCAGCACGGGAATTGCCAAGAAGTGCGATGGAGCTCTTTGCCGTCAGTGCAAAGCCCCGCTCACCCATACTGTAGGAGCAAAACAGAAGCGCTTCTGCTCAGATAAATGCCGCATGTCTTGGTGGAATACTCACCTGGAAGCCCTCAGGCGTAAGGCTATCTATACCTTCATATGCGCCCACTGCGGCGCCACCTTTGAGAGCTACGGCAACAAGAAGCGTAAATACTGCTCCCGCGCCTGTTATGGCAAGTCAAAGGCGGTGCCGCGTGAGTAAACAGCAGGCAATAATCCATTATAGGACGGCAATGGCGGTTTTTAGAGTTTGGCTTGCCGAGGGCATCATCACCGAGGAAGAACTAACAAAGATCAATATAATAATAGCCCAAAAATACAGCCTCTCTTCGTGCAGTATCTATCGCTAAAACACTTGATAATACGGGCGTTTAGAGCGAATATGTCATAAACGGAAGGAGGATTTTTAATGGAGCGAATCATCACAAAAACAATGACGTCAGCCCCGACGCTTGCTAAAAGACTTAGGGTTGCCGCCTACGCACGGGTGTCAAGCGGCAAAGACGCGATGCTTCAATCCCTCGCTGCCCAGGTCAGCTATTATAGCGGACTGATCCAGCGGCGGCCGGACTGGGAATATGCCGGAGTATACGCGGACGAGGCGCTGACGGGCACAAAAGATAGCCGCCCGGAGTTTAGGCGTATGCTCGCCGACTGCAGGGACGGTAAAGTTGACATGATCATCACCAAGTCAATTTCACGCTTTGCCAGGAATACCGTTACACTTCTTGAGACTGTGCGGGAACTGAAATCACTAGGCGTGGACGTATATTTTGAGGAGCAGAACATCCACTCCATCAGTGGAGACGGTGAGCTTATGCTGACCATTCTCGCGTCCTATGCACAGGCAGAAAGCCTGTCAGCCAGCGAAAACTGTAAGTGGCGCGTACGCAAGCGTTTTGAGAACGGCGAACTGGCCGGACTCAATTTCATGTTCGGATACCGCATCGCAAAAGGTAAAATAGAAATCGAACATGAGCAGGCGGCGCTTGTCCGCATGATTTTTGACGATTATATCGGCGGCATGGGCGGCGGCAGGATTGCAAAGAAGCTGATGGGAATGAATGTGGCCACCGTGCGCGGCGCTGACTGGAATAGCGAGCGCGTAATGGAAATCCTAAGGAATGAAAAATATGCCGGAAACGCGTTGCTGCAGAAAAAGTATGTAGCCGACCATCTGACAAAAAAGTTGGTCAGAAATACTGGTGCGCTACCGCAGTATTTCGCGGAAGGCACTCATCCTGCCATCATTGATACGGCAACCTTTGAAAAAGCACAAATGGTCATGGAAGAGCGGCGCAGGCTTTATGGAGCAAAGAGTAATACCCATAACCGATACCCATTTAGCGGCATCATCCGCTGCGGTAGCTGCGGCAAGAAGTATAAGAGGAAAGTCAAAGCCGGAAAAGCCGCATGGCAGTGTCCCACCTTTTTGCAGAAGGGGAAAGCCGCATGCCACGCCAAGCAAATACCGGAAGCTGTGCTTTATTCAACAGGTGCCGAGGTTCTAGGTCTTGATGAGCTTGATGCTGAAATCTTCGAAAAAGAGATTAAGGAAATCCGGGTGCCGGATTTTAACACGTTGATCTTCATGTTCCGCGACGGACATACAGAAGAAAATGGCTGGCAGGACAGGTCGCGCCGTGAGAGCTGGACGGACGAGATGCGACAATTGGCACGAGAAAAAGTAAAAGGTGGGAGGTAGCATGGCTTCAAGCATAAGGATAATCCCGGCAACACTTCGCCAAAACTCGGCCATTGGTACGCACTTGAACGACAAACGAAGGACTGCAGCATATGCTAGAGTTTCCACCGACAGCGAAGAACAACTGACTAGCTACGAGGCACAGGTGGATTACTATACCAAGTACATTAAGGAGCGCGCCGACTGGGAGTTTGTGCGGGTTTATACAGATGAAGGCATCAGCGCAACAAATACGAAAAAGCGTGACGGCTTTAAGCAGATGATTGCCGATGCCTTAGTCGGCAAGGTTGACCTTATCATCACTAAAAGCGTATCCCGCTTTGCTCGAAACACTGTAGATAGCCTTGTGACAGTTCGCCAGCTCAAGGAAAAAGGCGTGGAGGTCTACTTTGAAAAAGAAAACATTTATACACTGGACAGCAAGGGCGAGCTGCTCATCACGATCATGTCTTCGCTCGCGCAAGAAGAATCGAGGTCAATTTCTGAAAATGTTACATGGGGGCAACGCAAGCGCATGGCTGACGGCAAGGTGAGCCTGCCATACGGTCAATTCCTCGGTTATGAGAAGGGCGAGGACGGCTTACCTAAGATTGTGGAATCCGAAGCCGAAATTGTGCGCATGATATTCCGGCTGTTCGTAGATGGCAAAACACCTTCTGCGATTGCCAAGCAGCTTGCCGGACAGGGTATTCCATCACCAGCAGGTAAAAAAACGTGGCAGGTTGCTACAATTATAAGTATATTGGGCAACGAGAAATATAAGGGCGATGCCCTTCTCCAAAAGAAATTCACTGTAGACTTCCTAACAAAAAAGCGGAAGCCCAACGAGGGCGAAGTTCCGCAATACTACGTTCAGAACAGCCACCCCGCTATTATCGAGCCGGATGAATTTGACGCAGTGCAGGCAGAAATCGAGCGACGTAAGGGTCTCGGCAGACCATCCGGCTGCGGCAGCCCGTTCTCGGCGAAGATAGTCTGCGGTGATTGTGGTGGGTTTTACGGATCCAAGGTCTGGGGTTCCAACACCAAATACCGCCGGGTAATCTGGCGGTGCAATGAAAAGTACAAGAACGGTAAAAGGTGTAAAACTCCGCACGTAACCGAGGACGATGTGAAACAACGCTTCCTGGTGGCTTTTAACACTTTGATGGGTAGCCGAGAGGAACTGCTCACCAACTGCTGCCTCGCTCAGCAGATTCTATGTAACCAGTCGGCGATTGAAGCCGAACTTGAGGAACTTAGGCGGGAAATAGAGGTGGTTACTGAACTGTCCAAAAATGCAATCTATGAGAACGCGAGGACTCCTGCCAGTCAGGATGAGTGGAGTAAGCGCAACAACAGCTATCTGAAGCGGCACCGCAAGGCCACGGAGCGGGTTGCCGAACTGGAGAGGCTGCAGCGTGAGCGCCAGAACAAGTCGTTAGTTCTTAGCAATTTTATCAGGGAAATTGAATCCCAACCGCTGGTTTTAGAGGAATTTGACGAGAAGCTGTGGGGGGTGTCGGTAAGGAAGGTCAAGGTAATGGTGGACGGTAGGATGCTGTTTGAGTTTAAAGATGGCAAGGAGTTCAAAGCATAAACTGACTTAGGCACAGTAGATGCTTGCAAGGCAGCATTTTCGATGCCTTTTTGTAATCCACAGTTTTATGCCTGCACATCTCTTCTCGAACTGTAAAATTGTTCAAAATTGACAAAATTTGGATTGACAGGCGAGGGGGGGGGCGCTCTATAATAAAAATATCGTAGCTATTGCCAAAAATTGCAAGGAGGGATGTCGTGAGTTCGGCGATAGTTGCTGAAACAAATATTGAGGAGAGTGATTTTCCCATGTTGGCAGGAAAAACCCAAAAATTGGCGAATGTGGCTAAAAAGCGTCCGGTGCTTGCGACGCTGTGTTGTTTGTTGTTGGTGTTTTCACTGG
>Ga0208611_10095_pt1 | contig 29531 bp, 26 predicted proteins | sample Subbio2Mar_QV11C_FD_184821 | JGI IMG/M metagenome (GOLD analysis project Ga0208611, IMG submission 184821) | Serpentinite rock and fluid subsurface biosphere microbial communities from McLaughlin Reserve, California, USA - CR12Mar_QV11C (SPAdes) | ecosystem: Environmental > Terrestrial > Deep...
CGGCCGCCCCTGTTTGTTCCGTCTTTTGCCACGCGCCCTCACCTCCTTGCCGCGGCGGGGCTTAATCCCCTGTTTGAACCGTGATTTTTTCGCGCGTGACCCGCCGCCCGTTGCCCGGGGCGAGGGTTGCAGAGATTTTGACCGCCCCTACCGACCCCAGCGTCCGCCTTCGCGCGCGGTGAGCTCCGAGTGGCAGGAAGTACACAAAGCCGCGAGGTTATCGTCGTCGTTGGTGCCGCCTTGCGCCAGCGGCTTGATGTGGTGGACTTCCTGCGTTGGCGTTACCCGTCCCCGCTCTAAGCAGCGTTCGCAAAGCGGATGCGCCGCGCGGTAGCGGTCACGCACCTTCCGCCACGTCCGGCCATAGAGCTTGCGCGTCGCCGGGTCACGCTGGTAGCGTTCGTATCGTTTTGCTTCCTCTTTGGCGTGTTCCGCGCAGAACCGGCCGTCTGTCAGCTTGGGGCAGCCGGGATGTGAGCAAGGCCGCTTGGGTTTGTAGGGCATCACTTCACCTCATTTTTGGCAAAGTGAAAGGGCGCCCACCGTGTGACGAGCGCCCTCTCAGATATTTTGCTAACCGAGTATCAAGTACGTTAATTTTGTCAAACACAATCCCCATGCAATTGAATAGATTTAATCTTGTAGCGGAATAATCCTCCCGGTGCTTTAACTTCTATTTCATCACCGACTTTTTTTAACAACAATGCCTTGCCAACCGGCGATAAGTATGAAATATCTCCTGCACTTACACTGCTGCGGAAGGGACTCACTATGCGGTACTCAAAGATTTCTTGGTCGAATAAATCTTGTATTTCCACTTCGCTACCTATGGTAACAAAGGGAATTTTGTTGTCTGTGGTTTGCGCCTTACTCGCATTTATAATAAGTTGTTCAACACGTTTGATATAATCTTCCACAAGCATCTCTATTTCATTACGTTCCGTTGACTGTTCCGGGTAGTATTCCTCAAGAAGCTTTTTCTTCCCCTCCTCGATTTCCACCAAGTGTTTAACCAGATTTTCAAATGTAGTTTTCGATAGTTTAACCTTAGCCAAATTAACCCCTCCATAGATACCCATTAAATGGCAAGCCCCCATATAAAAGGCAAGGGAGCTTCGCCAATAGGCGAAACACCCAGTTAAGGGAAGCTTATCATGAAATACAATGATTGTCAATGGAGTATGATATTTCCATTTAATGCAAGGGTTTATAGTTTATGGTATTTTCAAAGTGCCCTCCAAAAAAGATTGCTTGTATACTTGGAAGCTACGTTTCGCTATTCTAATGCTATCAAACTTTTGCTGTGACATTCAACAGATTATAGTGACATCTTTTACTCGCTCCGAGCAGGCGGCTAACGCTTCGTCGTGTATTCGGTGAACGTGGCGCACGCTGCAATGAAAATCCGCCGCGATTTCATCCCATGTTTTGAAGCAGAGATAGCGTAGTTCCAGGAGTACCCTGTAATCTGGGCTATTCAAAGAACGGATAGCATTCGCAATGTCCCGCTTCAAGTCGACGAGCCTGTCGATGTCTAAGTTTATTTCATTCTCCAGATCCAGCATTTTGGCGATGATCTCCTCCATGCGGTGGACATTGCGCGTCTCACTCGGCGGTGTCGGCGAGAGAGTGGAGGTGGCTTTGGCGGCGAGCTCCCGAAGTACCCGTACCTGCTCTAATTTTGCGTCTATAAGGCGGTTTATCCGCCGGGTCTGTGCCAAGTACTCCTTAACCGTCATAAACTCCGCCTCCTTTCCCCGAGTTCACACCCTGTCCAAGATATCCGCGACTGTTTGTCGCCGTTTGGCGTGATGTTTAGCAGGCACCTGTGATACTCGCTTTTATCGTTGCCGCACTGGAAAGCCGTCCATGCCCTGCTGCTAGCCGATTCGTCGGGACACGCAAACCGGCAAGACGCGCATCTGATACGTTCTGTTGTATATTCGCTCATAAGCCTACCTCCGATTCGGTTTTGTTTCCCTCGGATTGGCAGCTTTTGTCTTTAGTTGTCGTTGATTTACTACAAATTTGCCTTGACCGCCTCGATCAGGGCGGTCTGGGTTTTGTCCTTTCGCTTGAGGGCGGCCATGACCTGTTCGTCAATCGTCCCCTTGGCGATGATATGGTGGATAACCACCGTGTCTTTCTGCCCCTGCCGCCAGAGCCGGGCGCCTGTCTGCTGGTAGAGCTCCAGGCTCCAGGTAAGCCCGAACCACACGAGGGTAGAGCCGCCGGCCTGCAGGTTCAGCCCATGCCCGGCGGAAGCGGGGTGAATAACAGCGATAGGGATTTCGCCGTCATTCCATCGCTTGATGGAGTCGGCGCTGTCCAGCTTTTCTGCGGGGAACCGCTCCAGTATCCGCGCCAGGTCGTGCTTGAACCAGTAGGCGATTAAAACGGGCTTGCCGTTTGCCGCCTCAATCAGATCTTCCAGCGCGTCCAGCTTGCGGTCGTGAAGGCGGGCAACACCGCCGTTCCCATCGTAGACGGCACCATTAGCCATCTGCAGCAGCTTGCTGCTCAAAGCTGCTGCGTTAACGGCGTCAATCTCTTTATCCTTAAGGGACAGCACCATTTCTTTTTTCATAGTCTGGTAGTGTTTATCCTCAATGGGCGACATCTTCACGGGAACCTCGTTCATCACCAGTTCCGGCAGTTTCAAGTAGTCGGTGTTCTTCATGCTGATGGTGATATCGGAAATAAGGCGGTAGATGGCTTCCTCCGCGCCGGGCTTCGGCTTGTAGGAAAACACCACCTGGGCGTTGCGCTTGTCGGGGATAAAGAAGGCACTGCGGTAGTTGCCGATAAAGCGCCCCAAGCGCTGGCCCATGTCAAGGATGCCGATCTCCGCCCATAAATCCATCAGGCCATTGGATGAAGGCGTCCCCGTCAAACCCACTATCCTCTTAACACCGGGCCGGACTTTCCGCAGCGCCCTGAACCGCTTGGAGCTGTACGCCTTGAAAGATGACAGCTCATCGACCACCACCATATCGTAGTCGAAGGGTAGGCCGCTCCTGTTAACCAGCCAGTCCACGTTTTCCCGGTTGATGATGTAGACCTGCGCCCGCTGGATGAGAGCCGCTTTACGCTCTCGTTCACTGCCGATTGCTACCGTGTACGTCAACCCATGCAGGTGATCCCACTTCTCAATCTCGGCTGGCCACAGGTCCCGTGCCACTCTTAATGGGCTGATAACCAGAACCTTGCGGATTTGAAAACTATCCAGCGTAAGGTCGAAGATGGCAGAAAGTGCAATCACGGTTTTACTCAACCCAAGCCCATATCCAGAAATATCCCCGCCACGGGCCTATCAAGAAGATAGTCAATGGCGAATTGCTGATATTCGTGCGGTATGAACTTCATCGGGCATCACCCCCTCCCATAATTTCCGACAGTACCGGCTGTATCTGCCCCTCATCGTCAATGACGTAAACCTTAAACCCAAGCCGCCTGAGCATCTCATGCCGCTTTAGCTGCAAGGGCCGGGGTTTCATTCCATGCGCTTTAACCTCAACGAAAGCCATCCTGCCGCCGGGTAGAAGCACAAGGCGGTCTGGCATACCATCGAAACCGGGCGACATAAGCTTAATAGCAAGACCGCCTGCAGCACGGACAGCTCGGATCAGTTTTTGCTCTATGTGTTTTTCTCTCACGAGTACCTCCGGATACCTGCGTTCCCAAAATCCAAAAAATCTCTATACGCGCGTATATGCGTGGTTGCGTGTTCTATATCTGCTTTTATTTACTGTTTTATATTTAATAGAAGTAATTGGAACAATGGAACACATGGTGTTAAACAGCGCATCTATAAAGGGCTGCCGCCTGTTCCCATGAAGTGTTCCGAGAAGCGGAGTTTGGAACATCGGAACAGGCTTTTTTGTTCCCAACTTCATTTTTGTTCCAAGGATTGCGCTCTGGGAACAGTCGTTGGAACATATACCCACTGCGGGCCATACAGCGGGATGCGTTCCTTTTTCGGTGAAACAACCCAGCCGCCGATCCCAGCCATAATCGCCGAGATTTCGTTACTGTCCATACGTTTGCAGTTGGCGCGGTCTTTACCGAAGCACTCACACCATATCTCCATGTTAGAGACCGAAGTGCGTTTATGAACGCCAACTTTGTGGCTGTTGCCAAACTCCGTGCCGTTTATATAAGCCCGGCGTTCGTATAAATCCATGGTGTCCCAATCTTCCGGCAGGAGCATATCAAGGTAATCGCGCACCAGCCCCTCGCGCTCGTCGGACTCCATCGCTTCCCGCTGCTCATTTTTGGCCAGTTTCTCAAGGGCGATATCAAGATACAGCTTTTCCCCGTCCTTGACGTATTTGAGCGCTTCCGCCCATATCTGCAGGACCTCGTCCTGTGTGAGCTGCCACGACTGCCGCTTACCGCCGCCTGGCGTTTTCACGGGCCAGAAGCGGCGGTTGCCGGTAGTGTCGCGCAGATACCCTTTTTCGGCGTTGGTGGTGCCGAAGAAAACGCATTGCCGTAGGTGTGGCGTAGCCCGTCTGCCGAAGCTGGCACGATAAATGTCGTTTTGCCGGGACAAGAAGCTGCGCAGGGTTTCTACTTCGGCTTTCTTTAATCCGGCAAGCTCGCCAATCTCCAGTAACCAATAGCCCTGCAGCTTCTCGGCTGCGGTTTTGTCCTTAGTGTCGCTTAACGACAAACTGTCAGAGAACCATTCACCGGCAAGCTTGGCGATGAGGGTGCTTTTGCCCACACCTTGCGGGCCGTTTAACACCAGCATGGAGTCAAACTTAATGCCGGGCGAGAGGACACGGGCGATGGCCGCGCAGAGCGTTTTTCTCGTCACCGCGCGGACGTAGACGTTGTCGCTAGCGCCGAGACAATCCACCAGCAGAGTGTCCACACGGGGGATCCCGTCCCATTCCGGTAGGGCGTCAATAAAATCGCGGATAGGGTGGTAGGAACGGTCATCTGTAACTTTGGCTACCGCCACCTCATAATTGCGTGCCGAAAACGTGCCATAGCGCAAGTCAATGTAGGTAATCAGCTGCGCGTCGTCAGCATCGCGCCAGAAGCGAGAGGGGTGCTTCCACGGGACTTCCCCCTTGATCTCCATGCCGTCAGATAGCTGGTTGAACACGATGTTTTTGAGGAGCGGGTCATTTTCCAATATCAACGTGAGATTGCGGATGGTGTTTCTGACGATATTGGTTCGCGGCTCTACATCAAGCTTGCTCTCCCAGTCCGCGCTACCACTAACATGAAACTCGCTTGCCGCTCTTGCGTAACGTTCTTCGGCAAGTAAGGTTTTGACCCGCTCATCTTTAGCGGCAAGCTCCGTCATCGCTTTGAAGGATGGCAACTTGCCGGGCGGGGTGCCCTCGGCTGCCTTATCGTCAAGGTCACGGAAACGGTGAACCCGCACCAGGTCAAAGGAGTTTAAAAGCTTCCCGCAGGCCGGGTCGGTGGCGTGGTGGCTGTAGGCGAACCTGCCGTCATAGATCACAAGGCCTGCGGAGGAGTCGGCGGGGATATAATCGTAACGGCCGTTCAGCGCGCTTGGTTCGTACACATCGGTTAGAAACGCTTCTATTGCCTCTTCGATGGAATAGGCCCGGCAGAAAGCGCCCACCACGCCGTCCTTGGCAAGGGGGTCCGCTTGTTTAGTGATCTGCCGCCGCACAACCTCCGATTGCCGGGAGGATACCGGCCACATGGATGTATCCCGCCAGTCGGCGTATTTGGAAAGGTAGGCATCCGGGGCTAGCGGTTGGCCGTCCTTTTCGTAGAACAGAAACTCGCCGTCAGACGGCGTGGACGGCCAGTACATTAGCCGGGATGCCTCATAGGTGGTGTCGTCGAACAGCTCAATGCCGATTTCTTTGGCCACCATGCGCCCCAGTGCCGGGTATTCGTCCTCGCTCACCTCCCGTGAAAGGGGGATAATGAGCCGGAGCCGCGGTGATTCCGGCGTGTGCTTATGAGTGGAGTAGGCGCAGCAGGCCCAGTCATGGAGTGACTCAATCTGCTCCCAGACGCCGGGCTTGGCGTAATCCATGTCGAGGGTGAGAAGGGAGCGGCAGAGGACATAGCCGTTCCTGCGCTTGCCCTCGCGCAGGGCGCCGCCTACAAAGCCGCCCACGTCTTTAATGGCATCCTGCCGGGCGCGGCTCATCTTGCGGAACTCCGATACCGTTTCGGTGGTGCGCTTCGTAACGCGGACGGTGTTTTTGAAGTCATCCCAGGTGATGTCCTTATTTCTCCACCTCTTATCCATGCGGCTGTTGCCAACCGCTATTTTCATATGCCCTGCACCTCCTCGCAGTTTTCCGTGAAATACCTGATGGGGATACGGCGTTTCCTCGCCCTGGCGATTTCCGCGCCCATCCCGGATGAAATGTAACTTCCGAATACCCAAAGCTCGTCACACTTGCCGAGCCAGACCATACCGAAGTACAGGCCCAGTTCACGCTGGGCAGGGTCATGCTCGTCCAATACTGGCGGATAGAGCAGATGGGGCGCAAAGGGGATTACGCCCTTGTCTATCGCGAACTTCAGATACCGCCTTGCGTTCAGCGTATTTCGGTCAATATCGCCCGCAAATGGTGAGCAGATGAACACGCAGGGTTTCCAGTTTCTTGCCTTTTCCTCACGCGCTATGTTCGCCAGCGCTTCAGCAGCGGTGGGATCGGGATAGCCTTCGGCATTAAACCTGTCCATGGCTACACCTGTTCGAACTCAAGCCCCTGCTCAATCAGCGGCAGACAACCCTGTGATTTCAGCAATTCATAGATGAACAGCCGCCCCTTCTGCGTCCAGTAAGTGTGCACTTTGGCGTGGATCTCCCCGTCGCTGCCGGGATAGCTGTGGGTCTTGGTTACGGTGTATCCGTGCCGCGCGTATTTCTGGTACAGCAGCCAGATGTTGCCCTGCCTGAACTGCACGCCCAAGCTGTGCAGGTATTCGTTAAGCCAGCGCCCGGACTTGCCGTAGTCTTTAGCGATGGTGGTAATCGCCACGGCATCCTTGCAGTTCAGAACCACGTCATAGTAGCTGGCTTTGGGCTTCATCTCGGCAATCTGCTGCCGCTGGACACTGACCGTTGCGGTAAGGGCGGCATTTTTTGCCCGTTCCGCCTTAAGTTCCTGCAATGCCTTAATCCATAGGTCCGGGTCGGCAAGCAGCTCATCGACGGCATAAAGACCGTGTCTGCGGACGGACGGGAGAACCTCGTCAAACACCCAGCGCTCGAACCTTTCGGCGGAGGGAAGCTTGCTGTGGACGATCAGCCGGTATAAGTCGCCCTCGGTGATAAAGTTGATCTGCTGTTCACCGCCCGGAGTAAGGACTCGGTGTTTCACCGACCCCTTTGTGTGCCGCTTAACCGCGTCGTATGGGTCGGCGTATCCGAGCAGCCTGGCGCACTCTGTCGCGGGGAACATTTCTTTGCCGTCAATGGTCAGTACGCCAAGTATCCCGAACTCTGTGTTGCTGAAAACCTGTAGTGACTTCATAATGGAACCCTCCTGAAAAAATGGATTTTCGGAGCGGTATAAACGGCTCCTATCCATACGCGAAATTCAGGGGAGATTCGAACCCTCTGGATCAGTCTTTTTTATAAAATTGGCAAGCAAACCCATCGGCGCGAAGCGGAAGCCCCTTGGCCCAAGGCGGCGTCTCGCTCATAAGGCGGCAGACTTCCTCCGGCGACACACTAGGCGGCGCTTCGATCACCACTTCATCGTGGACGTGCATCACGATGGAAAGCCCGGCGTCATCCAGCCGCCGCATGGCGTGGCAGAGGATGTCGCGGCTGATTGCCTGCACGATGTTCTCCACGGATTTCGGGCCGTAGCTTTCGATGCGCTCCCACTTCTTGGTTTGTCCCACACCCTCGTAAGTCACCGTCTCACTGCCAAAGCGGTTAAGCTCGATGCGCGGCTTGACGTAAGCCAACCGTCTGCCGGAGGGAAGCGTGATGAACAGGAACCCACTCTGGTAAGAGAAACGGATGCCGTGGGTTTCTGCGCATGTTCTTTCTTTGACAGCGGTCATCGCGGCGCGGCCAACGTCCCACCAAAAACTCACAATATTGGGGTTGGCGCTTCGCCAGGCGTTCACCAGCGGTTTAAGTTCTTCTTCAGCGATACCCATATCAAGTGCGCCCATCGCTTTAAGCGCGCCGACTGACCCCCCGTAGCCACAGGCCAGTTCTGTTTGCTTGGCTTTTTGCCGGAGCAGGCTTCCTTTGGTGACGGATTCAATTGGCACATTGAACATGCGGGCAGCTGTTGCCTCATAGATCTTCCCGTTCCCGGCAAAGACGTCCATTTTCCACTTTTCCCCCGCGAGCCAAGCGATGACCATAGCTTCTATTGAACTGAAATCAGCCACGATAAACTTAAAGCCTGGCTTTGGGATAAACGCCGTGCGGATGAGTTCCGAGAGGACAGCAGGCGCGGAGTCGTAAAGAGCTTCCAGCGTATCAAAGTCCCCGGCTTTTACGAGTTGCCGCGCCTGTACTATATCCGGCAGATTGTTCCTTGGTAGATTCTGAACCTGGATGAGCCTGCCGGCGAATCTGCCGGTTCGGCTCGCGCCGTAGAACTGCAGTAGCCCCCTGGCCCTGCCGTCGGAACCGACAACGTTCTCCATCGCCGTGTATTTCTTCACGCTGCTTTTGGCGAGAGATTGCCTGAGGGTCAACACCTCGGCCAGATTCCCCGGCGCTGTTTTCAGCAGTTCCCTAACCGCCGCCTTGCCGAGCGTATCTGTTTCTAGCCCGTGCTCAACCAGCCATGCCTTCACCTGAGCTACCGAGTTAGGGTTTTCCAGATCGGTAAGTTCCCGCATGACCCTAGTCAGTTCCACCCTTGAGCGTTCATCACAGCTGATTGCTTGCCTAACCAGTTCCATATCCAGCCGGATGCCCCGGTCGTTAATCTCCTGATCGAGTATATAGTTTTTCCACTCATCTTCCGGCACGGGGAACTTGGAGAATTTCCTGGCTATCTCTATTTCTGCTTCCACATCGCGGGCGTTGTATGCTTTAAACTGCGCCCACTTTTGGGGGTCGTGCTCCGGCAGGTTCCGCGTTCTGCCGCCGTTTGCCTTAGTGGGCTTGCAAGGCTGGCAGAAATAACGGATTAAATCCTTGCCCCCGGCCAGTTTATGTTTTTCCGCGCCTGTGGCCAGCGTGGCACCCTCAAGTGAAAGCGGCAAGCCAAGGTAAGCAGACCAGATCATAGTACAACGCCAGCTCGCGGCCGGAAGGTATCGCAGCCCAAGGTGTCGTGATAGGCAAATTCTTTCAAACTGGGCGTTATGCGCCCATTTGATGACGCTCTCATCTGTCAGGGCAGCGCGGATTTCAGGCGGCAGGTTTTCGCCGCTGGCAAGGTCAACAACCTGAACTTCGCCGCCGTCAACGCTAAAGCCAAACAAAAGTATTTCAAAGTCCGGCGCTTCCGCGTACTTAAATACGCCGCACTTGTCTAGCTCACGGCTGGAGAAGGTCTCCACGTCGCAGAAGATGCTTTTTATTGAGGCGGGAGGGAAGGCCCCTCCCACCTCGCTGTTCTGCTTAATCGTCATGACAGGAAATCGTCGTCTGCGTCGGTGGCGAAGTCATCAGCTGCGTTAGAACGCCCGCCCAGCGGCTCGCCGTCACGGATTTTCTGGATGTTGCCAAGTCCGCAGGCGATTCCTTTGTTGCCGTTAGTGTTGAAAGCATAAAGGCTTATAGACACCCTCGCATACACGCCGGAATAGACCTCGCTGCGGTCAAGAATGGGGTTTAACTGCCTGTCCACTATCTGTGGCGCGGTATTGGAGTTGGCGTTGATAAAATAGCTGTTTGCGTAAGCTTCATCATCCGGGCGGTCGATGTCGCCGTCCCGTAGGGGTAGTTTGAGGGCAGCCTTGTTTGGCACCTTGCCGCCGAGTTTGACCTTGCCTTCCTCAATGGCGGCGTCCACAGCGGCGTTGATGGCCGCGATGGTCTTGGTATCCGACTTGGGGATGATCAGGCTGACGCTGTACTTCTCGGTGCCGCCATTGATGGACTTGGGCTCCCACACGTTGGCGTAGGATAGGCGTACGATGCCGGTGACGACTTTCATGGGGTTCTTTCCCGGGTTCGGGTTTGTGCGGTTAGCGGTGTTTGTCATGGTTTTCATTCCTCCGTAAAATCAATTTTGGCGTTGGATATATTCATCGCCGGGCGCTTGTCCGAGAGCGGAACCAGCGTCGGCTTACCTGGCGGCTTTTCAATTAGCCTGCCTAGGATTTCGTTGAATTTAGGCTTGGTCATCAAGCGCTCCATTTCTGTAATGGTAATCAGGCTTTGCTTGTAGATGTCGCGGTACCCCGCAGCTTTTGCAGCTTCCGCGACAGCTTCCTCGTCGGAATACCTGCGGTTGGAGCGTCCCTCAACCACCTTAAATCCGGGCCATTCCTTACCGTGGTTCACGGCGGCATCAGTGGCGTAGGCCATAATCTCATTGGCCCAGCTGGTCAGGTCACCGATGGCGGCCAGAACCTCGGAGATCTCCTCGTCAGAGAGTAGTGGCGGCAGGGCGAATTCGAAGGCGGCTAGTTTCAGCTTGGCCTCTGCCCTCGCCCGGCACTTAACGGCCGCCCGGCAGAACTGGCAATGCTCACCAGGGATGTACTCCCCCCCGCCCTCAAAAGCAATTACTGCCGTTGGTTTCAGGACTTCCTCCGCCCATTGGTAAAGCGATTCCTTGAATACAGTGTGGGTGCTGACGTTTTCACGGCGGGGCTGGTAGATGGTCATGGACACCGTACTGATGTCGTAAATGCCATCAAACAGTTCCAGAGCGCCGATTGCGTACAACTTCATTTGCGGATTGTTCTCGGCCTCGACCAGAACGCCCTGACCGTACTTGAAGTCGACAACGTGGAGCGTTCCGTCTGTGATGAGCAAGAAGTCACCGGTGCCGTAGCCGTCTTTCACATATCGGGAGAAGTCCAGCTTCTGCTCGATAAGTACTAGCGGATCGGTGCAGGACAGCTTCGCCTGGGCGATTTGCTCCAAGATGAAAGCAACGTAGCCGTCCGTGTAGCCATCCATCTCGTCACAGTCGTACTTGGAGATAGGTTTCTTAGAGCGCATCTTCAGGGCTTTCCGCAGTTTGTGTTCCGCCAGAGCGTGGGCGGCCGTCCCCTCATCAGCTGCGGTGCCGGAGGTGTCGTCAAACTCCAGTTCCAGCCGGGCCGATGGAGTGCAAGCCATCCAGCGGTGGGCGGCGGAAGGGGAGAGCAGGAAATGCTGTTTTTCTCCACTCATTTCAGCCCCTCCGCGTCCCTGATGAGAGCTGCATAATTCGCCGGATCGATTTCGCTGAGTTTCTTCGCGCCGTGCTTTTCCAGCAGCCCCCGAACCTCGGCGGTAAAACCGTTGTGGGATTTCTCGGCCAGCACCGCCCGGACTTGCTCCAGCGGAATCGGCTTCTTTTCGGGCTTTGATTCCGGTTCCGGTACTGGCGTTTTCGGTTGTACAGCCTTAGCAGGCTCGTTGTCTACCATTGATCCCGCGACCGCCTGGATGCTGCCGGCTAGCGACCGCAGGTCAGACACCACATCTAGAAGCAGCTTGGTTTTACTCATGCTCCGCGCCTCCTTTCCTGATTTCCTTGATTTCCACTGTTTCGACTGAGTCGCCGGGCGTGATCACGAGGATGTCCGCCTTCTCGCCGAACAGCAGGGTCAGCAGTCTGCTGCGGATTGTCTGCCAGCCGCTTTTCAGCACCGGGTCGCGGATGCCGTCGGGTTTGGTCACGCTGATAGTGACTTTGTGCTTCAGACCCATTTTTTTTGCCTCCTTTCCGGGGGCGTTTTCTGCCCCTCACCAATAAGCGAAAAAACTGGTCTGTTCGAACCCCCTTTTTAGGGGAAGAATTTACGGAGCTTGTCATGCATTTTTCTCAAGCGCTTTCTGATAACCGTCTCACTCACACCTTCTTCAGCGGCAATGTCCGTGTTGGAGCGTTTGGAAACGTATTTCTTTTCAAAGAGGGTACGCTGTTGGAGCTCAAGGCTTTCCATCGCGTTGCTGAGCCGGAACAAGGTTTCTGCGTATGCAGTGTCGTCCTCCTGAGCAATGAGGACAGTCTCCGGGTTTGCCCGGTTATCGGCAAGACGTTTGTTACGGTCGCCTGCCTCCTCGCCGTCGCCATCGTGGTAGGCGTCCAGATGCTCAGTGACGCGGTAGTCATAACGGCGTTGTTCGTTAACATCTGTGTCGTCCATAGCGTGAAGCTCTTCGACTAAGGCTTCGGTTACGCCATTCTCGCCGGGTATCAGTTCCATGATTTTCTGACCGTTAGGGCCGTAATAAATGTAGGTAGTGCGGTTCTTTTTACTAGTCTTGTACTTTCTTGACATAATTTGGCTCCTTTGGCTTTCAGATTTCTGAAATCCGCCAGAGCCGCTTGAATCCGCTTAAACGAAATAGACGGCAGGTGAACCCCCTAGTTCGGGAGTTCCGCGCTGCCGTCTTGCGTTCGGGCGGATTTCTCTTATTTACTTGTTTAGGCTTTTACAGTGATTCGCTCATGGGTGATCTGAAGAGTCCCGTCTGGTTTAGCTCTGATTCTTGTGATGCAGTCTTTTTTTGCGATTTCAGCGACCTTTGAATCACTGCTGATATCGCAAACCCGCTTGTCATCAAGGTTTCTGACTTCTTTCAAGGCTTGTCCTCCTTTCTTTTTCGTTTGGTTGACTATCGATGCTTTCGGTATAATGCAGTTTTACACGTATTTACATTGAGTTTCAGATAAATAGGTTTATTTATTTTAAAATATGTGTTATAATCTTTAATGAATTTTTGTACTTAACTGGTTGCGCACACTAAAGTCACGTTTAGTGAAGCATTAGCTGTCAGTCGATATCACCGCCCCAGCAAAAATCGTGTAACCCACAAGAAAATGATACCTGGTGGCGACTCAAAAGTATTTCCTCGCAGTTTGACCTGTTTTTGACCTGATTTTGACCTTGAGATGGGAAGGATGCGGCTTATATGGGGAGATTGTGTTTTGGGACATACGCAAAACTCCTACAAAAAACCCTTGCAGCTGACGACAATAAACATGTAGTGAGTTTACTGTTGGGGTTGATTATCGACAACGAGGATGTCAGAAATCAGCACGGCGAGCCGTTTGACGTTTCTGATAAACATGCCAGTCGCCTTCTCAACCACAAGGACAATTTGCGCAAAAAAATAAAGGATGCCTCTGGCACCCCCAAAATTATAAACGCTGCTCGTGATTATTTTGATGATGTTGTCATTCCAGAAATAATGCCTGATTTAGTCGCTGATTTGATTGCTGATTTAAGAGAACTTATTATGTCCGATGTTGGAATACCGAAGCGCAAACAAACTGACTTCCTTGCATTAGGAGATGGGGATTCTCTAGCTGAGTTTCTGGCAAAAGTGTTTTTATATGCAATAAAAAAACCCAATAAGTTATGTGCTGATAAAAAAGGCATGGAAACGAGTGATGAACTGCTTCCGCTCTCGCCTGCACGACCGAGGGCGCTTCCAGAATCAGACATTTATCTGCTTTTGGAAGCGAACAGTGTCTGTCCCTCTTGCGGGAAACCACTTGTTAACGACAAGAACAACCACAGCCTTCCCGGATACGCGATCACACCGATTATCCCGCTTCGGCCTACTGATGATGAAAGAACGGAGTTAGGTGATTTGATAAACAATACCTATGACCCGGAGACAAACAACAATAAAATTGCTCTCTGCCTTGAATGTGCGAATCGATACAAACTGCATACCACTAAGGAGGAATGCAGGCAATTACTGGATACCAAGGACAGTTTAAGGCGAAATTTCGATGCCTCTGTAATGCTGGATAAAATGTATCTGGAAGAACAGATAGAAGCAGTATTGAGGCAGATACCCTTTGCATCTGCAGAACAACTATCGGATACCCTTGAGTATAACGCTCTACGGATTAAAGAGAAAATATCCAGTAATGTGCCACTAATCATAAAAACCCAAGGCTTTGTGGTGCAGTATTACACATTTATTAAATCTGTGTTCTCACAAATGGAGCGCGAAGGAATACTGAACTTCGAAGACGTGGCGAATGATGTCCAGCGCAGTTACAGGAAGCTTTCTTCAATCGGGCTGAAGCAAGAAGAAATATTCACGCAATTAGTAGAGTGGTTCAAAAAGAAAGGGAAAGCGAGAAGTTCGCTCGCCTGCGAAATAATTGTGGCATTCTTTGTGCAGAATTGTGAGGTGTTCCATGCGCTTACCCAATAAGGTAAACAGTTTCAACGGAAGCGTAATCTCCAGATTCCCAGTTGTGTTAAATGTATTAGAGCAAGGCGATACATCACCCTCAACACTATATGACTCAGTGATCAAGACAGTTGGTGATATAAGCGAATTTATAGAGATACTGGACTGCCTTTACGCTTTAGGGAAAATAGAATTCGACGCAGAAACGAGGTTGCTACATTATGTTGCTGGAAATAAGATGTGACAGATTCAAGAGCTACGGTGAATTACGCCCTCCTATCGCCTTCCACGCGGGACTGAACACCGTACTTGGAAGTGAAACGGGCAGCAACTCCATTGGGAAATCTACCTTCCTTATGACTGTAGACTTTGCCTTTGGCGGAGATGACTATGTGTTGAAGTCAACGGACGTTCAAACACAGGTGGGGCCGCACAGTATCCAGTTTGCTTTTGAGTTCAATGGGAAGAGGCATTTCTTCTCTCGCGAAACGATTAACCACACCCGCGTCATCCGTTGCGATGCGGAATACAATCCCATATCGGAAATGTCACGAGATGAATTCCGGACGTTCCTTTTTGAACAATATGGGATTAAGCTTCCACTGATCACCTTTCGAGATATGGTTGGTCGTTACTTTCGCATCTATGGGCGAGACAATCTAGATGAAAAACGCCCGCTGCATGCAGCAAAAGGTGAAGCTCCCAAGAAAGCCATTACAGCATTGATGATGCTTTTCAATAAGTACGCTGCTGTGCATGACTTGGAAAAAGCGGTCGATGAAAGCAAAAACCAGAAGGATGCCTACAAGAGAGTACAAGAATTTCATTTTATTCCCAGAATAGGTAAGCGGCAATTTGCCGCTAATGAGAAGCGGATTGAAGAATTACAGACTGAGCTTGCACAACTTCAGGAAAGCAGTGGAAATGAACTAATGGGACTTGATTCCCAGCAAGTTGAGTTTCTTGCGGAATTAAGACGAAAACTCACTGCGGTAAAGCGTCAGAAAAGCCGCCTAACATCGCAGTTGACCGTTATCGAAAGTGATATATCAACAGACATTGCTGACAGTCCAAGGCAGCATAGTAACTTCCAGGCCTTATTGCGCTTTTTCCCGGATGCGAACCTCAAGAAAATCGAAGATATCGAGCAGTTCCATCACCAACTGGTAGGTATTTTGAATGCGGAGTATGAAGAAGCAAGGCGGCGGTATCTTTCACTTATAGAACTTGCGACCAATGAAATCAGGGTGCTGGAAAACGAAATTCGGGCCTCTGGTCTTACGCCAAAAGTATCTCGTACTCTGTTGGAAGAGTATGCCTCTAAGAAGGGGCAAATAAAAGCTTTGGAAAAGGAAAACGAGACATACAGCAAGATGGAAGAATTAAAGACTGCTGCTAAAAATATGGAAGAGCGTCTTATTGCCTTGCAGGAAGAACAAATTGGCTTTTTGCAAAGCGCCATCAACGTTCAGATGGACGAGATTAACGATGTTGTTTATCAAGGCGAAAAGAAACCTCCCGTCTTGACAATAAAGAGGCCAAACAGCTATACATTCCTCACACCGGATGATACGGGCACAGGCACTTCGTATAAAGGGTTAGTTGTGTTTGACTTGGCGGTAATGCAGTTAACACCGCTACCCGCCTTGGTTCATGACTCGGTAATACTGAAGCAAATAGCCGATGAGCCGCTTGAAAGAATACTGGAACTCTACAGCAGCACTCCAAAGCAGGTTTTCATTGCTCTGGATAAAAAGGGCTCGTATTCCGAAAAAACACAAGCAATTCTTGAGGAAAATACAGTAATTCATCTTTCCGATAACGGAAATGAGCTGTTTGGGTATTCGTGGAACATTAAGTAAGAACGACACGATTAAGCAAGTGGAGGCTCTTGAAAATGGATAACAACCAAAATATTGAAAAATGGTCATCGATGGACATCATAACCGATTATCTTGGTGTAAGCCGCGAAACAGTTCTACAATGGATTAGTAATCGTAATATGCCCGCACATAAGGTTGGGCGGCTTTGGAAATTTAAAATATCAGAAGTAGACGAGTGGATTCGCTCGGGCGGTGCAGCTGAAAAGTTTGAATCAGAAATCTAATATAATTAACGATAGGAGTTCGAGGACATATGGCACAGTGTGGTGAGAGATATGATTAACAGAACAATCCCGTACCGTCCTAAACTTGAGGGGGTATTCCGAAAACGATTTTACGCTACTGCGGCAATAATTAATGATACGAACTTAGAAGACTTAATTTCTCGTGAGTTGAAATGGGTTGAAGAAGAATGCGATTTTAATATTAAGCAACGACGAAAATATCGTGCAGTTTGGTTACTTCTTAGAGATTTAGTACGGGCTTCTTGGAATGCTACATTCCGGTCGGGAGTATTGGAATTAAGTATGCCAACTTTAGATGAAAGCGAATTACACGGCAACGATATGATTACTGCAAAAAAGTTGCAGTTGCGCCATTGGTTGAAAGAGAGCAGACTCGAACGACTTACAACTTTCAAAAAGTTCGTCGAATATATGGAGGGCGATAATCCAAACCGTCGCTCGATTCGAATGTTGGTTGCAAGCGGTGCTGAATTAGCCGAACGCTTACAAAATGCATCTAGCATAGAGCATGCAATAATACCAAGACTTGAACTGGTGACTGAAAATGCGCGCGATACTATCTCTGGTCATAAACTGTCAGATATTTGGCGCTATTTTCGTCTAACTTGGTCTACCCCATCAGAAACAACACCAGGACGGACAATGCAATACCTTATAAGGGACTACGCGAATCCCAATCATCCTGTTATGGGAATTATCTCATTGGAAAATTGTGCCGTGCAAATAACTGATCGCGATAAGTACATTGGTTGGAATGCGCCAGAGTTCATAGTTGAGCTTAAAAAGAAAAGCACTGACGAAGCCCGTGAAACTTTTTCATATTTATTGAATTGTTTAGAGAGTGGAATTAAAGGAATTGACCACAGGGGTTTATCAATTGGTGTCGAGAAAATTGATCGGCCTGATGGAAATGTAATAGCAACCCTGTTGCAAGAAGCTGCATTTGCAGAGGAAATGCGCCAGTCGTTTTTAAAGCAAGATGTGGATGATGAAAATGAGGAAGTAGAACGGAGTGAACTCGGAAGTATCTCTAAAGAAGTAGAGGATGCATTATACAAGAGAAAGCGCGCTGAACAGTTGGCAAGATTACTCTATGCAAAGATGGAATTGACGTCTCTCTACGAAAACCCTAACTTTGATAACGAATGGGTTAGATTTTTGGAGACAGAAAAAGGTTATTCTTCTGTGCGAAATGCTCTGGTGGCACAGAAAAGTAGACATATTGGTTCAAGTATGCTCGAACTTAATATTTGTGGTGCGATTCCTCCATATAATGAAATTCTTGGAGGGAAATTGGCTGCGTTGTTGGCTCTTTCGCCCCAAGTTGTAAAGGATTACAGGAATCGATATGGAAACAAAAAAAGCGAGATTGCTTCTCGCCTAAAAAACGAGGATGTAATACGCCCAGCAGATCTCGTTTATGTTGGCACGACATCACTTTACTATGTTGGGTCGAGTCAATATAACAGACTTAAACTCCCGGCAGCGGTACTTCACAGTAATTATGATATCCAATGGAAAAAACTCGGCAGAACCGTCGGCTTTGGAACGTTACATATCAGTAAAACAACAACAGCTTCTCTTGTTGAGGCGGCAGAGAATATTGGCTTTACCCGTATAAATCATGTCTTTGGTGAAGGTGCAAGTCCTAAACTTCGATTGCTAAATTTCTCAATTAGGGAATTGCTAGAAACTGGGGCAGAGGACGCAAACGATTTAGCAAAACACGCAATGTCGCGTATTGTGTATGGTGCTTGCCTTGCCCGAAACACCAAAAAGTATCTTTTAGGCCATTCTGTTAACCCTGAATTTTACTTTGATGATTCAGAGATTGGCATTAGACAAGGTACTGAAGAAATCATTCGATATTGGAAAGAAAGATGGCTTATAAGTCGATTAAGGTTCAAACCATTGTACGAACGCCTTAACGCGTTTACTCCTGATGCCTTGAGTGTTGGGGCAGAGATAAACGGTGATTGGACGTTCAAGCCACTTAAGGCAAAGGAGGAAACTGATATGAATGTCGATGAGCAACAAGAGCGTCTTGGAGTAGACTTTGTAAGGAGTCTGTATCGAGGGAGCAGCGCTTATGCAGACAAATTAAAAGAAAGCCTTTTGCAGAAAATTCATATCAAAACGAAACTTGATGATGCGGTTGTAGATGCCGTGAGGTCTGGTAAGGACGTTATATTAACAGGAAGCCCCGGCGACGGAAAGACGCATATTATTCGTGTCATTAAAAAACAGTTGGACAAGTTACACAATCCTCCGATAATCGAACTTGACGCAAGTTGCTTTTCGAATGATGAACTGTTTGCAAAATGGTCGAATGCACGAGAGCAAAGAAAACCCTTTGTGTTGGCTATCAATGCCGCTGTGTTGTTTTCACTTGCAGAGCAATACAAGGATTTCCCACCGCTAGTAAACTCGTGGAAACAGATGGCTAATGCAGTTGTTTACAACGGCATTACCTTTGAAGACTGCGATGTCATTGTGTTTGATTTGAGTCGGCGAGAGATCCTTTCTCGTGATACAGTAGATCAAGCAATTCAGAAAATTACCTCGGATGAGTTTTACACCGAATGCAATAATTGTACAAATAAAGAAAACTGCCCAGTTCACCCGTACCGCAAACTAATGAATCTTCCGCTGTTTCAAGAACGCCTCGGTGAGTTGTTCTCGAGAGTTGTGCTTAAAGGCGAGCATATTTCACTAAGGGAGTTACTTAGTTTCCTTTCCTATGTCTTATTTGGAGATAGGAGTTGCGCGCAGTTAAATTGGACAGTGGGAAGCGATAAATACTCATTATTGTCTTTGATTTACGGAGAAGGAAAAGGTCAAGCATTTGAATATATACGGAATTCTTTTGACCCTGCAAAAGTAACACATCCTGTTTGGGACGAGAGATTGCTTTCAGCTCAGGTCAAAGATAATTGGGTTACAGATTATGTTAGTACATCAGAGGCAATTGACAGCGAAAACATACAACAATTTGATCTTCGAAAACGAGGTTTTTTCTTTTTCAACTACGATGGACGAGCGTTACTAGATATTTGTGACGATGACGCAAGCATATTCCAGCGTTTCTTGGAGAAGGACGAGAAAACGTGTGTAAAAGAACTAATCAATAAACTGAATGCTTTCTTTGGAGTTAAACGCACCCGCTCTGAACTAGAGGTATGGAATGGGCATAGATTTAATAATGCGCCTCGCAAAGTATTAGTATCCACAGGGAAACTAAAATCATCGCAGTTTTCTATCGGCAAACCAACACTGCTTGCCTCTATGCAGAAAGGGATCGATATCCGCGTCAACTATATAAGACTGCAACGCAAAGATACACCAAGCATATTCTTACGTGTGGACTTAGAAATGTTCCGTTTGCTTGTAGAGGCGGAGCGCGGTGTTCCTATGCTCTTTATAGAAAACGAAGTCACCAAAAGGGTCTGGAGATTTATTGAACAACTGCAGGCTAACGATTTCGCACACGACGAAGAATTAACCATAACTCTTCTTGATATTGAGGAGAAAAAAGAACTTAGCGTTACCATCGATATGGAAGACAAAAGATACATTTCGATTGATCAACAAAGAGTTCAATTATGAGGTGTGATATGGACAGACTCATTATGCACAAAATGCGTGCAGAAGTAGATGAAAAGTATGTCGGTTTCCGACCAAACAGTGGAAGCATCAAGCCAGTTCATATTTCAAGTGGTGCTTTTCGTGCTGTTCTCGGAGAAACATTCAGTGCCGAAGGTATCAAAAAATTGTCTTATGTGAGTAATGTAAAAGGCGAGGCGCCAGACAAGAGGCAAACCCTTGAAGAAGCGTTGGAGTCAGTAATTCAATACTTGAAGGAAAACGATGCCGCCGATTTTACTGAAATAGGTCGCGAGCAACTGGCTTCGTTTAGGAGTGTTCTCCAAAAACTCGTTGATGTTGATAAAGGCGTTTATGGAGTTAATGACAGTATGCTCTCCTACACAGCTGGCTCCGGTGCATTTGTTACTGCGAAAGGAATCCTTGAAGATGCCGGAGACTTTGTTGGAGAATTGATAAAGACATATTGCCCAGAAATAAGCATGTATATCGCCAGTGTCTTAAAAGAAGCAAAAGACCCGATTTCGTTGGTATTTGAACCTGTGCTCGAATTAGGGGCAACAAGGAGTTATGAGTTTAATTTTACTGACAAAACGCCGTTAGACAAAATTAAAGCATTCGAAAAACCAGATAAATTAAGCAGGGAGATGAAGCGTTTTGTCACGAATGTTTCTGATGCCGGTAAATGCTTGAAAGCCAATTTGGAACAACATTCAAATCGTTTGACCCAGTTAAGATTGTTTAATCTTTTCTGCGTTTTGCTAGTTATACGTTATCTATCGTTACTAGAGGCATTTTACTGTGGAGGCAGTGTGCGTCCCATATTATTGGATTTTTCGAAAGGAAATAACTCAAGTGTGTCTCGGACATCTGTACTTTGTTATTCTCAGTTGCATAAATCTATTAGCCGATTCTATGCTTGGGCATATTCCGAGTGGCTCATAGAAAACGGTTGTGACAAAAAGGAATTATTATGTTCAGATGTGCCATATTTCGATAAAGACAAAGAGCCAAAGTCATTAGACGGTTTAACGAGTGTTTGGAATATGGCAAAGGAAGATGCAAAAAACGCATCTGATGAAGAAGCGTTATTGATTTTCGGAGCGGCAATAAATGATATGACTGCTCTTGAAGCAACAAGCCACCCCGTCAACTATATGCGGAAATTGGGAACAGAGATAGGTCTTTTATATCCACCGACGAACTTTCACGTTGATAAACGTTTTGTCCTTTCCGATGATATGGTTGAGGTAATCTTGCGGTGTTGTGTATTACCAGGCGAGACATTAACTTCGTCTTTGCTTCGTGAGAACCTTTGGAGCCGGTTTGGAATTGTTGTCGGAGGAAGCTACGATGACGTTGAAAAACTTAACAGATTGGGAAGCATTGTTTATGCAGATGTAGATGCACTTGTGGATAATTGGAATGCGTTTTCAGATATTATGCAAAGTATGAACTTTGCAGAACAACTTCCTGACGGCATATTACAAATAGGTTTTGGAGGAAGAAGGATATGAAAACTAAACAAGAACTGCTTATTACCGTTCTCTCTGATAGACTGGCAAATAGTAAAGTGGGATTCCTTGTAAAGGGTATATCTGACATTTCCCCTTTAGAAGTAATGCAGTCATTGGCGACAGGAATAGGGCGATTCGTTTCTGTCGCCGTTGGTTATGATTGCTCTGATTTTGAGTCTGAGAATCTAATATTGAAAACAAGGGTAGAAGATGCTGTCAGGTGGCGTAGTGATCCGACATGCGCCGGGAAAATCGTTGCTTTTGTACGTACTGAAAGCGACAAACTTCACTCACTTAAAGAACTGGACGTAATTACAATTCGTACAATATCCGATCGTCTTATTGCAGAAATAATAATCGATGCTCAAAATAATCAGAATATCCCAACGCTTAACTTTTGGAAAGCACTTAGGCAGTCCGTTGATAGCTTTTCCTTTGAAACATTACACGAGTTCTCTGAAGCTGTCGAATCGGCTGAAGATAGAACCATAGCTATCCCAGAGAATATGTGGCGACTAGGTTTACTTTGTGACCGTTCAATACTTGGTGCAAAGGTCAAACCGGATGAACAACTCACTCAGAACAGAAATCTTATTATCGCAATAGGTCAAATTAGCGAAGAACACCGCAAACGTTTGACCAGCGCCCTCACAAAAATTAAAGAAGCAGAAAAAGCACGTTTTCAAACTGCATATCGAGGATTACAATCATTTTTCAAGTATGGTAAAAAAGAGATTTTGAAAGATTTAGACTTCGAAACTGTTCGTGACTTGCTAACTGCCGCTAAGTCTCCTAAAAAGTCAAAAACCACTGGCGGAGGTGATGGTGGTAGTGATGGCGGTACAACTATTAATACAATCAGAGAAAAGGAATTACACAGGATCATTGCAGGTTGTGTTGTTAAACCTGATGATAAAGAAGACGAAGAATTCTTGAATAATTTATTTGAGGATATTATTGACCATTTTGGAGATGAGAATAACGGCGCTTCAAATGAAGTAGCGACAAAATATAACGACCGTCCGATTATACTTGACCGTCATGATACCCCTTTGCGTAAAATTGTAAGGTTGTTTTGCACACAGGAAAACTGGGGCGGTATACTTGAAACTGAAGAACCGATTTTACGTGATGCAATCTCTAGTAATCCATTGTCATCGGACAAATTTTGCCCGGAAAGCGTAACATCTGTTGCTGCATGTGATAAGGGTGGTTTGTCACTTTTTGGTTGTTTACGTAAATTCGATACAGAATTTAAAAAGCGTAAGATTGACAATGTTGACTATTTTGAGTCAACTCTCGAATTACTAAAGAAATACCGTAATAAACTGCTTGAGAATATTGACATCGTTATGTATTTCCCGATTTTGGGTTTTGGTGTGAGTCAGGAACTAAAAGAAACACTTATAAAGTACACCGAGTGCTGGGCTGCTTTGCTGCGTGCGTTCCGTAACAACGCGGCCACAATGTTCAGCATTAGCCACAATCTTACACGTTCGGCTGCTCGTTCGTTGTTGCTCCTTGATATTCTCTATATAAAAACACCGACAGAGTGGAAAGGTATGCTCCTGCCTTTACATCCGATTTTCTTGTGGCGGTATAGCGAGATTTTCAAGGCACTTGACTCAAACGCCGACTTCTCTGAAACGGATATTGAAAATCTGGCAGATGTTTTCACAAAACTTCCGCAAGTTCTGAATTTTATCGTTGTGGATTATCTTATTACAACAGACAATACAAATATAGAGTTACCTTGCTCCGGTACAATAGAAATGCTTCCCACATTCGAGAATAAATCAAACCGTTATTTAGGATATGACGGGATTGAGTGTGTCGATGAAATTCTTTCGCGATGGCTCGCTTTTGCACCTTATACCAGCAAAGAGGTGCGTCTTTGCACTGTTGACGCACCTGACCACGCCACGATACTAAAATCATTGAAGGATTTACTCTTCAAGACTCCTAACGGTAAAGTTGTATATCAGATATTTTTGACTCGCGGACAAAACGGGAATGCAGAGATTGCCAAACTTGATTACACATCAAAAGATTACGAAATTGGAGACTTAATCCGTTCAGGTCGCCTATCTGTCAACATCAAGAATGTTGCAAACCTTGCTGATATAAAGAGAGAACTTGGAATGCGCCCTGTCCATGTTGCGTTCTATTTTGATCAGTCCTCATATAACATTGAACACGGACCAAGTACGCAACAACTCTATATAAACCCACTGGTTGTAACTTATGACTATGACTATGACCCAATGACTCATCGAGGCGAGATTTTCCCCTCATCTGATATGGAATCTGGTATTATAGGCGATTATTATAGAGTTATGCGCGATGCCGAATTGACTACTTCAAATCGTACTCCGCGCCCGACATATAACCCGGAAGCAGATATAAAAGACCTAACCTCGACGATTGTCGGTGGAGAAACAATTTGGCTTGTAGCCATTGACAGAACAATTAGTAACTATCTACCTGAAGGCACTATACCTGTTGGAGAAAAGAGAAGTGGACTTCGTACTTATGGTGTTTGGGCTTCCCGTGATTCAAGGATTATTGAACAATATATGGCATTACTACGGCGATATAACCTATACCCTCAAAGAGAGACCTTAATAGACATATTATCGGAGTTCGGCCATATCTCGTCAGAGGGATTAATAAGCATCCCTCGTTTCGGCGGGGATTTAACAGCAATTGACAACAGACGTAAAGGACTTATCGGCACGATATTTGCAGCCAAATGGTTTGCCAAGACATTTCCCGGTTCTCTTGTAGCGTCGCTCGATACTCATGACGCACGTCGATGGCTTCGCGATGTTTCTATTCAGAAAGAAGCAAAAGATGGTAAAGACGAAAGGGCTGATTTGATAGGCCTTTACTATGATAATAACACACAAGAACTACATATTGTCCCCATTGAGGTTAAAACGCGTGATGACTCCCCAGGCGCGACGGTTGATACGAACCCTAATGGCGGCAAACCTTTAATAAAAGGTCATGCAGCAAACCAAATTGAATCTGTTGTCACTATGCTAAAAGACATGTTCACAGGACATTCAGAAAATATGTTTGTTTCGGCACGGCGTGAAGTCCTGAAATATCAGATTGTGTCAGAATGCTTTAGAGAAATGCACGACCACGACTGGCAGCAGAAATGGGAGCAACGTTTTAAGCAACTTTTTGGGAAAGATCCAGAACAGAACATGACTCTCCGAATCCACGGTTTGCTGCTTCACGTCAAGTTAAGCGAAGTCAGAACAGGAGTGTCAACCAACTGCATACACGCAAACAACCATGAGTGCGAGATTGAACTTCGTGAATTAACTACTGATGACATTAATAGAGGTATTCTCGGCATAGCGGGGCAAAATGTTCGCCCTGTCAGTTCCATTGACTATGATGAGACAATGATGACAGATAGTAAGATTGAAATTGACCGAGATATAGAAAAAATATTGCTTGTAGCAGAAAGCAAGTCTGCCATTGACACAACAAAAGAAATTGAAGCTGTTGTCACTATCCCTTCTGTTGTGTCGCAAGTGTCTAGAGAAGAGATAGAGCAACTCGCTAAAGACTTTAAAAGGTCATGCAATGAGCGAGGAATAAAAATAGATTCCTTTGAGGCTTCGCGCGCGATAGTCGGAGCAAGTTTAATCCGCTATACCTTTAAATTGGCTCGTGGGCAGCGCATACAAGACCTTCGCAATCGTCTTGAGGATATTGGAAGGGAAATGCAGCGCACTGGCGTTTTAGTTCAGGCAATTCCAAACTCTGCTGAATTATACCTTGACGTTCCACGGTTGACTCGTGATAAGGTTCTGTTCAGTGACGTGTTAGAACTTCTCCCAACTGTAACTTCTCCTGAACAGTTACCGTTTCCTTTGGGGCGAACACCCGATGGACGTGATTTGTTTAAAGACCTAAGAGAATGTCCGCATTTGCTGGTTGGTGGAAGTACAGGTTCCGGTAAAACGGTATTTTTGTTTACATTCCTTGTATCATTACTAAAAACGCACCCCACAAGCAAGGAACTGCAACTACTTCTATCGTCATCAGGACTTGAAGACTTCGTCCATTTTGAGGGATTACCGCACCTTGTTGGAGGGAAAGTATTCTCGGATGCTGCCGAAACATCTAAAATGATTCGTAGTGTAGTTTTTAATGAATTCGAGCGTCGGAAAGAATTGTTGACTAACGCAAGGGTTGAAAACATCGATAGATATAATGAGACTCATGATGAGAAACTCGCTCCCATGGTGGTTTTGGTGGATGAATTTGCGGATTTAACTGATCAACTTGGAAATAAGCGGGATAAAGAAGCATTTTATACGCCAATACGCCAAATTGCTCAAATAGGCCGTAAACGCGGTATTCATTTAGTTTTATGTACCCAACGCCCTGCAGCTGATCTGCTTCCTACAAATATCAAAGCTCAATTAGGCGGTAGGATTGCTTTGAGGGTTAATGATGCTACATCATCGAGAATGATATTGGAGGAATCTGGCGCTCAAGACCTTAAAAAGCACGGTGATATGATCTATAAGAACGGATCAGAAATTGAAAGAGCACAAGGGTATCTGATTACTGTCGAAGAAGTAGATTCTTTTGTAAAAACATTTGCTGGTTTGTTTGTTGTAAGATAAAATTACCGAAAGTTGCAAGTTAAAATTCCATAGTATTGCAATTGGAAATTCCATAGTATTGCAAAATCCATTGCAGGCATAAACCATACTCTGTATCCTTGTATCTGACCAGAGGATGCAAGGAGGAAAGGAGCATTGCTTACAATGGATATGGTTCAGGATGTCAGATTTCGATTCTACGTGAAAGGAGAAAACATTTCTCAAATTGCCAGTGCGCTTCATTTGGACTGGAAGACGGTACAGAAGTATGTTGATAAGACAGACTTCAACGAACCGGCTCCCAAACCGGCCTCTGAGAGGCGTTTCTGCCTCAAGCTGGACCCCTACAAACCAACAATTGACCAGTGGCTTGTAGAGGACAAGCAGGCGCCTCGTAAGCAGCGGCATACAGCCAAGAAAGTATTCCGTCGCCTTAAGAAGGAAGTACCGGGATTTAACTGTTCCTACAGGACGGTTGCCTCCTACTATGCCGTAAGACACAAAGAGATCTTCAGTGGCGCCAGAATTGGCTTCCTTCCGTTGGAACATCGCCCGGGCGAGGCACAGGTAGATTTCGGCACGGCAGATTTTTATGAAAACGGCACTCGGTTTACCGGGAAATACCTTGAGATGTCGTTCCCCTACAGTAACAAAGGTTATCTGCTGTTATTCTATGGCGAAAACATGGAGTGCCTGCTGGAAGGCCTGGATGCCATTTTCCGCCACATAGGTGCTGTACCGGATGAAATCTGGTTTGACAACACCAAAACCATAGTGACAAAAGTCATTCGGGGAGGCGGACGTGAAACCACAGAGCGTTTTGAACGTTTTCGGGAGCATTATCGTTTTCAGGCCGTATTCACAAATCCCGGTGAAAGCCAGGAAAAAGGTAATGTAGAGAATAAAGTCGGTTACCATAGACGTAATTTTCTTGTTCCCATACCGCGTTTTCTGTCGCTTGTGGATTTCAACCGACAATTGCTAAACATGTGTGAGGAAGATGCCGAAAGGGAGCATTACCGCCACAATGAGACCATTGAAGGACTGTTTAAGGAAGACCTGAAGCATTGCCATCGGCTCCCCGAGGTCGAATTTGACCTTAGTGGCAAGGGTCATGCCACCACCAACAACTGGGGCAAGTTTTATCTGAACAAAGGGATGCATGAGTATTCGGTCTCGCCAAAGTTTGCAAACACAGTGGTAAACCTGAAAATGACATCCTCCCATGTTATTGTGATGGATGAAAACTACCGCGAAATCGTCAGGCACCGCCGCATTTACGGCGATATCAAGCAACAGAGTATGGACTGGCTCCCCTATCTCCGGCAGCTCTCCCTGCGCCCACGGGCATTAAAATATTCAGGCATCTACGACATGATGCCGGCTGCCATGAAACAGTTCCTTGAAGGCTGTTCCAATACGGACACAGGCAAAGTCCTTAAAGTCCTGGCGGAACTGACGGACAGAACCGGATTTGACAGCGCACTAAATACCGTAAGACAAGCCCTCTGTTATGGGGCGTCCGATGCAGACAGCCTGCATAACCTCTACAGACGAATCTACGCCGATGTGCCGGAACTTCCGCCGATGCCGCTTGCTCCGGAAATACCGGATGTGGGACAGATGCCCACCAATCTAATCGCCTACGACGTCTTCCTGAAGAAGGGAGGCCGTATGAATGCTTAAAGAGGAAATCATCGACTGCTGTAAAAAGCTGAAATTGAGCCGGAACCTCGCTGAGATGGCACAGACAACGGATGGACAAACCCATCAGGAGTACCTATACAAACTTTTGGCTGCTGAGCTAAAAAACAGAGAACACGGACGTTCGGCCAAATTGATCAACAGTGCCGGTTTCTACAGCACTAAAACCTTTGACGGCATCCGTTTTGATGAGATCACCCTTCCTGCCGGCCTGACAATGGAAAGCTTAAAATCCCTCGACTTCATCAGGGAAAAGAAAAATATCATCATGTACGGCCGGACAGGCACCGGCAAAACCATGCTCTCGACTGCACTTGGCGTCGCTGCCTGCCAAAAGGGTATTCCAGTCCGTTTCTACCGTACCGCAACACTGGTCAACCAGCTTTCGGAAGCGAAAAAATCAGGAGCACTGGGGTCAATCCTCAAAAAACTGAATAAGGCATCCCTCATTATCCTTGACGAGTGGGGCTACGTCCCCTACGACCGTACCGGCGCCCAGCTCCTCTTTGATTATCTTTGTGAAATCCATGAGCAAAAATCCATCATACTAAACACGAATCTCGAGTTTTCCCGGTGGGTCAACGTGCTCTATGACGAGCAGATGACAGCCGCCCTGGTCGGCAGGCTCATGCATCACTGTTATCTTCTCCTGTTTCCAGGGGAAAACAACCGGTTAAGAGAGTCCAGCATCAACGAGCTTTACCGTTCCATAGCGCCACCGGCAAAGAACAAGGAGGATAACTGGCATGACCATTAATAAAAAAATGATCAAAGAACTTGAAGCCACATACAGGAAGCATTTTCCCGATGAGCTTAAACAATATCTGCTTGTACAATACGGACAGGAACCGTTTCCCTTTGAATTCAGCGAGCAGGATCTTTACACAAAAATAGACCATGCTATCTGTGCATATGAAGCCGGTGAGCTGGATGTCACTGTAAAAAGCCCGTCTGAGCGCCGGCGAGAAGAGCGTGAGTATTTGCAAAACCTTTATATTGAAAAAGCTTGCGAAGCGCGAGAGCTTGCGGACTATATACTTGAACTGGAACGCATGCTTTCGGAAAACGGCCTCGAATCTTCTAAAATGGCGGAAAGACGGATTGAATCAGCAAACCTACCGGCCGTTTGATTGATTTAATCAGGTGTTTCATGTCTGCAATTCCCTGTTTCCCTGCTGAATACGGTAGGGAAACAGAACTTGCAACATTATGGAAAATGGAGATGCAACACTATGGAAAAATAACTTGCAACTTTGTGGAAAAAGTTCTTGCAAAAAACACTGGTTAAAAGAGAAGTGTGGAATTAATTTGGTTCACGAGGCGTGAAGGTGTGCTATCCAATCTTCCAACGCCTTTCGGCAATCTTTCAACGGCTTGATTTCAGGGGGTGTGCATTGTATCAATCTATATCAGATTAGCCAAATAATCTACCATCTATTGATACAAAGGATTGTGTCGGTGGGTGGTTTTCGCTTTGCTCAAAAGCCCAGTGTTTAAGACATTTTGCTTCATCTGAATTTATGGGTGGTCAGAAACCATGATCCGACTGTAGACAAGCTCGTAAAGAATATTCCGGATAAGACAGAGTTCTATGAATTGATACAGTTCACAGAAAAAATGCAGTTGTATAATGCCTATGAGGATGACTACTCGCAGGTAACAGAGTATGCTGAGTAAGATCCCCA
>Ga0208611_10097_pt1 | contig 28867 bp, 21 predicted proteins | sample Subbio2Mar_QV11C_FD_184821 | JGI IMG/M metagenome (GOLD analysis project Ga0208611, IMG submission 184821) | Serpentinite rock and fluid subsurface biosphere microbial communities from McLaughlin Reserve, California, USA - CR12Mar_QV11C (SPAdes) | ecosystem: Environmental > Terrestrial > Deep...
CCGCCGGCTTTGCCAGCGCCGCCTTCGTGGCATTTTTGTCCAGCCTGACGAACATCCAGTTCACCGCCGTGCAGTACGCGATCTTTAGCTCGCTCATGACGCTGCTGCCCAAAACCCTGGGCGGCTACTCGGGCGCCATGGTCGATGGCATGGGCTACCCGGGCTTCTTCATGCTCACGGCGCTGCTCGGGGTGCCGGTGATCGCGCTGGTGTTGCTGGCCAAGCAGCGGCTGCAAATCGCCGAGCGGCCGCCGTAAAGTTTTCATCTGATTCTTAAGCCACCCCGGCGCGTGGTGCCCTGCGCTCCCCCAAACAGGGGATAGTCAAGCCTTTGCTGCACCTGCACAATTGGCACCTGTCGCTGTCAACACAGTCGGATGAAGGGCGCAACAGATTGCCCGCAGGGTTTGGTGGCCCACCGTTGGCCACTGCTTTACGGAACGCACGGTTTCCCAACGACGCCTTGATGGACGTCATTGCCGCCTTCGGGCGGCTTTTTTTTACCCGCATGGCAAAGTCACCGTGCAGCGCGTGGCTTCTGCGTGAGTGCTGGCCGTCTATTTGGGCACCGGTCGCGGCCGCCCCTGCTCGTCGATCGCCACATAGGTGAGCGAGGCCTCGGTCACCTTGACATAGCTGCCCTGTGCCGCAAAGCGCTCGGCATAGACCTCCACCTGCACCGTGATCGAGGTCTTGCCGATGCGCGTCAGGGTGGCGTAAAAGCTCAAAATATCGCCCACCCGCACCGGCTGCTTGAAGATGAACTGGTTCACCGCCACGGTGGCGATGCGCCCCTGCGCCAACCGCGCCGGCAGCACCGAACCGGCCAGATCGACCTGGGCCATGACCCAGCCGCCAAAAATGTCGCCGTTGGGGTTGCAGTCGGCCGGCATGGGGATGACCTTGAGCACCAGTTCGTGCTCGGAGGCGGGCCGGGGGATGTGGGCGGGGCGCTCGCTGTGTGCGGGCGCAGCGCCCCCTTCGGGAGCGGGTGAAGCAGGGGTCGTGTTCATGGCCGCATTGTCGGGCATTGGCAGGGAACAGGGCAGCATGGTCACGCTGGGCGGGCACGCGGCCCTGCCTCTCAGCCTCTCAGCCCACCCCGAGCCCGGCCGGCAGGGCGGCGCGCAAGTGTTCGATCCAAGCGCTGGCCGCCAGCGGCAGGCGGCGGTCGCGCCGCCACACCAGTTGCCAGGTGCGGCAGATCGGGAACCCGGTCATGGGCAGCAGCGCCAGCCCTTCTTGCGCCGGATCGGCATCGAGCGCGTGGCGCGACAGCACCGCCAGCCCCAGCCCGGCGGCCACGGCGTGCTTGATGGCCTCGTTGCTGCCCAGCGTCAGGCGCTCGTCGGGCTCCAGGCCGTGGGCGCGCAGGTGCTCCAGCACCACCTGGCGCGTGCCCGAGCCGCTCTCGCGCCACAGCAGCGTCTGGCCCTTGAGCGCCTTGAGCGGCAAGCGGCGCCGCTGCGCCCACGGGTGCCCGGCCGGGCCGATCAGCACCAGCGGGTTGTCCAGCACCGGCAGCGCGTGCAGCGGCGGAAAGCTGGGCGGGCGCATCATCAGCGCCAGATCCACGCGCTCGCTGTGCAGCAGTTCCACCACGGCGTCGCGGTTGTGCACCGCCAGTTCGATGTCGATCCCCGGGTGCGCCTGCGCAAACGCGCTGATCCACTGGGCGATGAAATACTCGGTGGTGGTCACGCCGGCGATGCGCAGCGTGCCGCGCTTGAGCCCCTGCAGCGCCAGCAGCTCTTCTTGCAGCGCCTGCCAGCGCGTGAACATATCCAGCACCGCCTCGCGCAGCAGCACCCCGCTGTCGGTGACGCGCACGCCGCGCCCGGCTGGGGCCAGCAACGGCTGCCCGAGTGCCGTCTGCATCTCGTGCACCTGCGCCGACACCGTGGGCTGCGCCAGGTGCAACTCGCGCGCCGCAGCGGTGATCGAACCCAGCCGCGCCACCGCCTCCCAGGTGCGCATTTGGGCAAAGGTGACGCGGGGCGGGCGCAGTTTATTCATAGCTTAATACCTATGCATATTATGCTTAATCATAATTGGTTTGCGATGCAAAAAGGCGCCATACTTCGCGTTGGCCCGCAGCCCACAAGCGCTGCTGCGCCCCAGTCCGCATCGGTTCACCCACCCCCAAGAGGAGCATCCCCCATGAGCAACCTGGTTCCCATCACCGTCGCCCCGGGCGACGGCATCGGCCCCGAGATCACCGAAGCCACGCTGCGCGTGCTGCGCGCCGCCGGAGCGCAGATCGCGCCCGAGACCATCAGCGTCGGCGAAGCGCAGTATCTGGCCGGCCACAGCTCGGGCATCGCACCCGAGAGCTGGGACAGCCTGCGCCGCACCCGCGTGTTGCTCAAAGGCCCCATCACCACCCCGCAAGGCGGCGGCTTCAAGAGCCTGAACGTGACCATCCGCAAAACGCTGGGCCTGTACGCCAATGTGCGCCCCTGCGTCACCTACCACCCCTTCGTCAAGACGCTGCACCCCGAGATGGACCTGGTGATCGTGCGCGAAAACGAGGAAGACCTCTACGCCGGCATCGAGCACCGCCAGACCGATCAGGTCTATCAGTGCCTCAAGCTCGTGACCCGGCCCGGCTGCGAAAAGATCATCCGCTACGCCTTTGAGTACGCGGTCAACAACGCGCGGCGCAAGGTCACGTGCATGACCAAAGACAACATCATGAAGATGACCGACGGCCTGTTCCACAAGGTCTTCGACGAGATCGCCAAAGAATACCCGCAGATCGAAACCGAGCACATGATCATCGACATCGGCGCGGCGCGGCTGGCCACGCGGCCCGAGCGCTTCGACGTCATCGTCACCCTCAACCTCTACGGCGACATCATCAGCGACATCGCGGCCGAGATCACCGGCTCGGTCGGGCTGGCCCCGAGCGCCAACATCGGCGAGCGCATCGCCATGTTCGAGGCCATCCACGGCAGCGCCCCCGACATCGCCGGCAAAGGCATCGCCAACCCCTCGGGCCTGCTGCTGGCGGGCGTGATGATGCTGATCCACATCGGCCAGTCCGAAGTCGCCGAACGGGTACACAACGCTTGGCTGCGCACGATCGAAGACGGCATCATCACCGCCGACCTGCGCGGCTCGCTCAGTGTGGGCCGGCCCTTTGGCAGCATGGACTTTGCCGACGCCGTGATCGACCGCCTGGGCCAAGAGCCCACCAAGCTCAAGCCGGTGCGCTACGTCGCGCCCACCCAAACCGCCCTCGAGGCCTCGGCGGCGGCCGCCAACTCGGGGCTGCACGCGCCACTGCCCGACCCGGTCTCGGTCAAGGCGCTGGTGGGGGTCGATGTGTTCGTCAACGCGCGCTGCAGCGCCGACTTTCTGGCCGGCCAGTTGAGCGCGCTGGTGACACCGGCGTTTCACCTGCAGATGATCACCAACCGCGGCGTCAAGGTCTGGCCGGGCGGCTTCCCCGAAACCTTCTGCACCGACCACTGGCGCTGCCGCTTCGTCGCCGCCAACGGCACCAGCGTGACGCACACCGACCTGATCGAGCTGATGCAGGTGCTGGCGCATCGCGGCATCGACTTCATCAAGACCGAAAACCTCTGCACCTTCGACGGCGAACGCGGCTTCGCGCTCGGGCAGGGGCAGTAAGGGGTACGCCACGGGCGGCGGTGGGGCGCAAGCCCGCCGCCCGAGATGGTGGGTTTGCCGGCAGGCTTGCGCGCGCCGGTCGATGCCACAGCACACCGACGAGCAACCGCGCGGGATACAGGGCTTGGGCCGCGCACCGCTGCGCCTAAGCTCCTATGATCAAGGGTTTGCCCCTGATCGAGTAGCCCTTGAACCCCGACCCCTCCACCGCCGCTGCTGCCCTTGCCTCCAGCGTCGCCGCAGCCGCGCCGCCCGACGATGGCTTGCCGCTGGCGCAGGCGCTGCGCCAGCCGGCTGCGCTGCCGATGCTGCGCGTGCGTGGCGCGCGCACGCACAACCTGAAAAACATCGACCTCGACATCCCGAAAAACGCGCTGGTGGTGATCACCGGGCTGTCGGGTTCGGGCAAATCCAGCCTCGCCTTCGACACCCTGTACGCCGAGGGCCAGCGCCGCTACGTCGAGAGCCTGAGCGCCTACGCGCGCCAGTTTTTGCAGCGCCTCGACAAGCCCGACGTGGACAGCATCGACGGCCTGGCGCCGGCCATCGCCATCGAGCAAAAAGCCACCAGCCACAACCCGCGCTCGACCGTGGGCACGGTGACCGAAATCCACGACTACCTGCGGCTGCTCTACGCCCGCGTCGGCAGCCCGCACTGCCCCGAGCACGGCCAGGCGCTGCGGGCGCAAACCGTGAGCCAGATGGTCGATCAGGTGCTGGCGCTGCCGCCGGGGAGCAAAATCCTGCTGCTGGCCCCGATCGCGCGCGCCCGCAAGGGCGAGTTTGCCGACACCTTGGCCGAGCTGCAAGCGCAGGGCTTCGTGCGCTTCCGGCTCGACGGCCAAGTGCTCGAGGCCGAGCGCCTGCCGGCACTCAAGCGCCAAGGCAAACACGACCTCGACGTGGTGATCGACCGCCTCAAGGTGCGCGCGCCCGAAGCCGGTTTGGGCGCAACGCCCGCACCAGACGAAGCCGCCGACCAGCGCCAGCGGTTGGCCGAGAGCTTCGAGACCGCGCTGCGGCTGGGCGACGGCAAGGCGCTGGTGCTCGAGCTCGACAGCGGCCGCGAACACGTTCTGAGCGCGCGCTTTGCCTGCCCGCTGTGCGCCTACGCGCTCGATGAGCTCGAGCCGCGCCTGTTCTCGTTCAACTCACCCCTCGGGGCCTGCCCCGGCTGCGAGGGCTTGGGGCACGTGGAGCGCTTCGACCCGGCGCGGGTGGTGGCCTTCCCCAGCCTGAGCCTGGCCGCTGGCGCCATCAAAGGCTGGGACCGGCGCAACGCCCAGGCCTTTGGCGTGCTGCAAAACCTGGCCGCGCACTACGCCTTCGACCTCGAGGCTCCTTGGGAGAACCTGCCCGAGCCGGTGCGCCAGGTGCTGCTGCACGGCTCGGGCGCGCAAGCCATCGGCTTCGACTACGCCTTCGACGCTGGCCAGACGGTGCGCAAAAGCCACCCCTTCGAGGGCCTGTTGCCCAACCTCGAGCGGCGCTGGCGCGAGAGCAGCAACCCGACCGTGCGCGAAGAGCTGGCGCGTCTGCGCAGCACCCAAGTCTGCCCGCAGTGCCACGGCAGCCGCTTGCGGCCGCAAGCGCGCCACGTGTACATTGGCGAAGGCGAGCAAGCCCGCGCCATCTACCAGATCGGCCAGATCACGCTGGCGCAAGCGCTGCATTGGTTCGAGCAGCTGCAGCTGCAGGGCGCCAAAGCCGAGATCGGGGCCCGGGTGCAGCGCGAAATCGCGGCGCGGCTGCGCTTTCTCAACGACGTCGGGCTGGGCTACCTGAGCCTCGAGCGCAGCGCCGAGACCCTGAGCGGCGGCGAGGCGCAGCGCATCCGCTTGGCCAGCCAGATCGGCTCTGGGCTCTCGGGCGTGCTGTACGTGCTCGACGAGCCCAGCATCGGCTTGCACCAGCGCGACAACGAGCGCCTGATCGGCACCCTGATGCGTCTGCGCGAGCTTGGCAACAGCGTGCTGGTGGTCGAGCACGACGAAGACATGATCCGCGCCGCCGACTACGTCATCGACCTCGGCCCCGGCGCCGGCGTGCACGGCGGGCGTGTCATGGCCCAAGGCAGCTGCGCCCAGCTCATGGCCACGCCGGGCTCGCTCACCGGCGCCTACCTCTCGGGCGCGCGGCGCATCGAGGTGCCCAAGCAACGCAAAGCCTTCGACCCGGCCAGCGGCCCGGCGCTGCGCCTGCTGCAGGCCAGCGGCCACAACCTGCGCGCGGTCAGCACCGCCTTCCCCGTCGGGCTGTTCACCTGCGTCACGGGCGTCAGCGGCTCGGGCAAATCGACCCTCGTCAACGACACCCTGTACCGCGCCGTGGCGCGCCACCTCTACCGCAGCCACGACGAAGCGGCGCCGCACCAGGGCCTGGAGGGGCTGGAGCATTTCGACAAGGTCATCAACGTCGATCAAAGCCCGATCGGGCGCACCCCGCGCAGCAACCCGGCCACCTACACCGGCCTTTTTACCGGCATCCGCGAGCTGCTGGCCGAGGTGCCGGCGGCGCGCGAGCGCGGCTACGGCCCGGGGCGCTTTTCGTTCAACGTGGCGCAGTCAGCCGGCGGCGGCCGCTGCGAAGCCTGCCAGGGCGACGGCGTGGTCAAGGTCGAGATGCACTTCCTGCCCGATGTCTATGTGGCGTGCGAGGTCTGCCAGGGCCAGCGCTACAACCGCGAAACGCTGGCTGTGCAGTACAAGGGCAAGCACATCGCGCAGATTCTGGAGCTCACGGTCGAGCAGGCCAGCGCCTTCTTTCAGGCCGTGCCGGCGCTGCAGCGCAAACTGCAAACCCTGCTCGACGTGGGGCTGGGCTACCTGCGCCTGGGCCAGAGCGCAACCACGCTCTCGGGCGGCGAGGCGCAGCGCGTCAAGCTGGCGCTCGAGCTGTCGAAGCGCGACACCGGCCGCACCCTCTACGTGCTGGACGAACCCACCACCGGCCTGCACTTCGCCGACATCGAGCTGCTGCTCAAGGTGCTGCACCAGCTGCGCGACGCCGGCAACACCATCGTGGTGATCGAGCACAACCTGGACGTGATCAAAACCGCCGACTGGCTCATCGACCTCGGCCCCGAAGGCGGCGCCGGCGGTGGCCAGATCCTGGTCTGCGGCACCCCCGAGCAAGTGGCGGCCTGCCCCGGCAGCCACACCGGGCGCTTTTTGCAGCGTGGCCTGCTTGGGCCGCAGGCCTGCGCCTCACTTTGACGTGGACCCGTCACATCTGCTCCAAACTGCATGACTCAGGCGACAACTATCTTGACAGGCGCCGTGCGCTTGGATTTCGCCAGCCGGGTCAGCTCACGCATGTGCAACCGGCGGATGGCGCGCTGCGGTGCGCGCCCCTTCTTACGGTCGGGCGAGGCTCATACCGCGCTGTCCCACGGCGCCGACAGACGCACCGCGCCGTTGATGATGCCGACCATCGAGTACGTTTGCGGGAAGTTGCCCCACAACTCGCCGGTGACCGGATCGAGGTCCTCGCCGAGCAGGCCGACGTGGTTGCGGCGCCCCAGCAGGGCCTCGAAAGCGGCCCGTGCCTCTTCGTGGCGGCCGATGCGCGCCAGGGCGTCGACACGCCAGAACGAACAGACGTTGAATGCGACCTCGGGGCGGCCGAAGTCGTCCTCCGCCTCGTAGCGGCGCATGAACGGCCCGTCGCACAGGGACGCTTCCAGCGCCGCCACGGTGCTGGCAAAGCGTGCGTCGTGGCGCGGCAGGAAGCCCACTTCGCCCATCAGCAGCACGCTGGCGTCGAGGTCGCGCCCGCCCAGGCTCTCGACGTAAGCCTGGCGCTCTTCGTTCCACGCGCGCTCAACGATGGCTGTGCGGATCACTGCGGCGCGCTGCTGCCACAAGGCCGCGCGTTCCGGCAAGCCGAGCACGACAGCGATGCGGGCCAACCGGTCGCAGGCTGCCCAGCACATCAGTGCCGACGAGGTGTGCACGCGGGCCCGCGTGCGCAGCTCCCAGATGCCGGCGTCGGGCCGGTCGTGCAGAGCCCAGGCCTGCTCGCCCATCACTTCCAACGCGGTGAAGTCGGCCGCGTCACCGCGGCGGAACAGGCGGTGATCGTGGAAGGCCTGCGCGGCGCCGAGCACCACGCTGCCGTAGACGTCGTGCTGGAAGTGCTCCTGTGCTTGGTTGCCCACCCGCACCGGCCCCATGCCGCGGTATCCCGCTGCGCGCGCCACCACCGACTCGGGCAGCGACTTCTCCAGACCGATGCCGTACAGCGGCTGCACGTGACCGTTCTCGGCGCCGCGCACCACGTTGTAGAGCCAACTGAGGTAGGCCTCCATCGTGCCGACCTCGGCCAAGCTGTTCAGCGCGCGGACGACGAAGAAGGCGTCGCGCAGCCAGCAGTAGCGGTAGTCCCAGTTGCGGCCACTATTCGCGGCTTCAGGGATGCTGGTGGTCATCGCCGCGACGATGGCGCCGGTATCCTCGAACTGGCACAGCTTGAGCGTGATGGCGGCGCGAATCACCGCGTCCTGCCACTCCAGCGGCACCGCCAGCCGGCGTGACCAGTGGCGCCAGTAGAGCGCGGTTTGCTCCTCGAACTCGCGCGCGGTGTTGTCGATGCTGCCGACCAGCGTTTCGTCGGGCCCGAGCAGCAGGCTCATCGACCGGGTCGGCGAGAACCAGGTGCCTTCGAGCAGGTAGGTCAGCGGCACGCTCGTGTTCAGCCGCAGCGTCAAGTCGGGCATCACGAAACGCAGGTGGTGGCTGCCGCGCGTCAGGGTCGGCGACGTGGCGCCCCAGTCACCGTGCGGGCGCACCGTGATGCGCACACGCGGGTGGCCGGCCAGCAGGTGGACCCGGCGCACGAGTTGTGCCGGCCGGAACACACGGTCGCGGTGGATGAAGCGTGGCGCGAAGTCCGTGAGCTCGATGCCCTGGCCGCGGTCGTCCCACAGCCGGGTGCGCACGATCGCGGTGCCGGGGTCGTAACTTTGTTCGGTGCGTGCCAGCCCTTCGAGTTCGACGGTCAGCGCGCCGTCCAGCGGCAGCCCGTCGCGGCTGTGCAGCAGCGCGTCGAAGACCGGCGTGCTATCGAAGCACGGCATGCAGCACCAGACGATGCTGCCGCGGCGCTCGATCAGTGCGCTGACGGTGCAGTTGCCGATCAGCGCCAGGTCCAGACTGGCCGCCGGGCGGGGCGCGGCTTGATTCGCAGGCATCGTTAAACTCCGCATCGAAAAAGGCGAAAGGGGTTTTGGGTCGGTCAGGATGTAAACTTGATCGAATGTACATGAAGACCGACCTGCGAGCACCGCCAAGCCTTCCCGCCCTCACCGTATGCGGCAGGCCCGTTTGCCATCCGATGGCGGCATCAACAGCGCCTTCGCCTTTCGACATGAACCCACCTAGACAGCGGCTGACGCCGCAACCCGACCCGCGCATCCGAGCGTGAAGACCTTCCGCCTGCAGTTGCGCTTTCTGGTGCCGCTGATTGCGGTGCTGGTCACGGCTTCGTACTTGGCCGTGCCGTTTATGGACCAGGTCACGCTGCGATGGTTCAGCCGCGACCTCAACAGCCGCGGCACGCTGGTCGCCAGCGCCTTGTCCGACTCGGTCGGCGAGGCCTTGATCGCCGGCCGGCCGGCGCGGCTGCAGCCGCTGTTTGACCGCGCCGTGAAGGATGAGCGGCTGCTGGCGGTCGGCCTGTGCAATGCCGATGGTCTGCTGCTGCAGAGCACCGCCGGCTTCCCAGCGACGCTGGGTTGCGCGCAGGCGCAGGTGCTGGCCGCCCAGCCCGAACCGTGGCTGGCGCTCCCCGGCGGCGCGGTGCATTTGGGTGTGCACGACGTGATCGGCCAACCGCCGCCGCCTCCCTCACCGCCGCTGGAGCAGGTGAGTCCTGCATCAGGCCTGATCCCCGACACGGCGCTGGCCAGACTTGGCGAGGCGGCTGCGGCGATCGAATCGCCAACCTCGTCACCATTGCTGTTGGGCCGCCTTGTGCTGCTGCAAGACATGAGCTTCATCGAACGCCGCAGCGCGGACACGCGGCGGTACCTGATCGGGCTGATTGCCGCCCTCGGCTTGGTGATTGCATTGATCACCGTGGTGGTGGCACAGCTCAGTTGGCGCGGATGGGTCAACGGCGCACGCGCGCTGATGCGGGGCGAGGGCCTGCTGAGCCCGCTGCTGTCGGGTGCCGCATCGGCGCCGGAACTGGCGCCGTTGGCCGCCGACCTGCGCGCGCGGCTTCGCGACATGGAGGACGAGTTCCGCCGTTCGCAAGGCCCCGAGGCCGAGTGGACCGCCGAGCGCCTGCGCGCGCTGCTGCAGACCCACCTGAGCGGCGACCAGGTGATCGTCGTCTCCAACCGCGAGCCGTACATCCACGAACACGCCGACTCGGGCATTGTTGTTAAGCGGCCGGCCAGCGGGCTGGTCACCGCGGTCGAGCCGGTGATGCGCGCCTGCTCAGGCACCTGGATCGCCCACGGCAGCGGCAGCGCCGACCGTGACGTGGTCGACGCCGGCGACCGCGTGCTGGTACCGCCCGGGCAGGACGAATACCGGCTGCGCCGCGTCTGGCTCAGCGCCGAGGAAGAGCAGGGCTACTACTACGGCTTGGCCAACGAAGGCCTCTGGCCGCTGTGCCACGTGGCCCATGTGCGCCCGGTGTTCCGCGAATCCGACTGGGAAGCCTACAAGCGTGTCAACCAACGCTTTGCCGACGCGGTGGTGGCCGAAGCGCGCAGCGAAGACCCGGTCGTGCTGGTGCAGGACTATCACTTTGCGCTGTTGCCGGCGATGGTGCGCGAGCGGCTGCCGCAGGCCACCATCCTCACCTTCTGGCACATCCCGTGGCCGAACCCGGAGTCCTTCGGCATCTGCCCGTGGCGGCGCGAGATCCTGCAAGGCTTGCTCGGCAGCACGATCCTCGGCTTCCACACCCGCTTCCATTGCAAGAACTTCATCGAGACCGTGGACCGCTACCTCGAAGCGCGAATCGAGCACGAACACTCGACCATCGCCTTTCGCGAGAAGGAGACGCTGATCGAGAGCTACCCGATCTCGATCGAGTGGCCAAGCCCGGAGCAGGCTGCGGGCTGGGCCAGCGCGGCCGAGTGCCGCCAGCGGGTGGTCGGGCGCCTGGGCCTGCCTACCGACATCTGCCTGGCTGTCGGTGTCGATCGTTTCGACTACACCAAGGGCATCCTCGAACGCCTGAATGCGGTCGAGCGGCTGCTCGAGAAGCGTCCCGAGTGGGTCGGCCGCTTCGTCTTCGTGCAGGTCGCCGCGCCGACGCGCAGCGCGCTCGAGGAGTACCGCAGCTTCCAGGAGCGCATCGAGCGTGTCGCCGAGCGCATCAACCAGCGCTTCGGCCGCCCGGGCTACCAGCCGGTGCACCTGCTCGCGACGCACCACGAGCACGACGCCGTGACCGAACTGTACCGCGCTGCCGACATCTGCATGGTCACCAGCCTGCACGACGGCATGAACCTGGTCTGCAAGGAGTTCGTTGCGGCGCGCGACGACCTGCGCGGCGTGCTGATCCTGAGCCGCTTTGCCGGTGCCGCGCGTGAGCTGTCGGAGGCGTTGATCGTCAACCCGTACCACGTCGAGGAGACCGCCGACGCACTGCACCGCGCGGCCTCGATGCCGCCGGCCGAGCAGCGCGAACGCATGGCCAGCCTGCGTGGCACGGTGCGCGAGTTCAACGTCTACCGCTGGGCCGGGCGCATGTTGGCCGATGCCGGGCGCTGGCGGCTGCGTTCGCGCATCGAAGCGCGCGTCAAGCGCTCCCAGACGGGTTGACCGGCCCCGCCTCTTTCGAAGCAAGCCGCCATGCTGCATCTGTTCACCCCCGAAGGCGAGGCCGCGCTGGCGGCCGTGCTCCGGTTGCGGCCGCTGATGGCCTTCGACTTCGACGGCACGCTCACCCCTATCGTGGCGCGGCCCGCCGACGCCCGCATCTCGGTGGCGGTGGCCAGCCGGCTCGCGGCGCTGGCCAGCCGGCTGCCGGTGGCCATCGTCACCGGGCGGGCGGTGGCCGACGTGCGGCCGCGGCTGGGCTTCGTGCCGCACTTCGTCGTCGGCAACCATGGCGCCGAGGTCGAGCCGGCGGCGGCCTCCGGCGCGGCGCTGTTCACCGCGCTGGACGGTCTTCGTGCGCAACTGTCGGCACACGCCGCAGCGCTGCGCTCGGCCGGTGTGCAGGTCGAGGACAAGGGGCTGTCGATCGCACTGCACTACCGCCTCGCGCGCGACCGCGCGCGCGCCCTGCAGCGCATCGAGGAACTGCTGACCCCGCTGCCGGCCGGCCTGCGGTGCTTCGCCGGCAAGATGGTGGCCAACGTGGTGTCTGCCGACGCGCCCGACAAGGCCCAGGCGGTGCACGCCCTAGTGACGACCACCGGCGCGGCGGCGGCCTTTTTCGCAGGCGACGATGTCAACGACGAACCGGTGTTCGCCGCAGCGCCGGCGCACTGGTTGACGCTGCGCATCGGGCGCGACGACCCGGCCAGCCTCGCGCGCTTCGGACTCGACGGCCCGCACGAGATGGCGATGCTGCTACAGCGTGTGCTGGCAATCACCGCAGCGGCTGCCAGCTGTCGCATCCCAAACAATCGTAGGGGCATAATTTCACCCCAGCAACCCCAAGCAGACGCGCCATGAACCCCTACGACTTCGACCTCTTCGTCATCGGCGGCGGCAGCGGTGGCGTGCGCGTAGCGCTGGCCGAGGCGCACGGCCAGGCTGGGCTGGACGGCACCTGCGTCAACGCCGGCTGCATCCCCAAAAAACTCTACGGCTACGCCGCGCACTACGCGGCCGCGCAGCGCGAGTCGCAGGTGCAGCGCTGCCTGCTCGGGCCGCAGGCCACGGGCAGCGCGGCAACACCCGAAGCGCAACCAGCAGCCGGCTGAAGCGGGCCGCCAGCCATTCACCACGAAATCTCGGACTCGCAATCCGAATTTTCAAGCTAAGATGCGCAGATGATTCACCGCAGCCGTCATCTGCAGGCCCTGCGCACCGCCTTGAGCCTATTCCCGGTCGTGGCCATGCTGGGCGCCCGTCAGGTAGGGAAAACCACGCTGGCGCGTGCGCTGCTCACAGAGTGGGCTGGGCCTGCGCACCATTTCGACCTACAAGACCCCGAGGACCAAGCCCGCTTGAGCGATGCCTCATTTGTGCTCAGGCGCCTCACGGGTTTGGTGGTGCTGGACGAAATCCAGCTGCGGCCCGACCTGTTTGCCTTGCTGCGCGTGCTGGCTGACCGGGCCGACGCACCGGCTAGGTTTTTGCTGCTAGGCAGCGCGGCGCCCGAACTGCTGCGCAACACCTCGGAAAGTCTGGCCGGGCGGGTGGTGTTCCACGAGCTCGAGGGCCTGATGCTGGATGAATTGCCCAGCCCCATGCTCGATGCGCGCTGGTTGCGTGGCGGTTTCCCGCGGTCGCTGCTGGCCCCAACCGACGCGGCGAGCCGCACATGGCGCGAGTCATTCATACGCACCTATCTGGAGCGCGACCTGCCGCAACTCGGTATCAACCTGCCGGCACTGACGCTGCGTCGCTTCTGGACCATGCTGGCCCACTACCACGCGCAAACTTGGAACGGCAGCGAACTCGCTCGGGCCTTGGGGGTGAGCGACAAGACGGTAGCGCGTTACCTCGACATTCTAGAGGGCACCTTCATGACTTGGCGCCTGCGGCCTTGGCACGGCAATCAAGGCAAGCGCGAAGTCAAGGCGCCCAAGGTGTACCTGAGCGACACCGGCTTGCTGCACAGCTTGCTGGGCATCGCGGCCGAGCACGACTTGCTGGCCCACCCCAAATGCGGCGCCTCGTGGGAGGGGCTGGCCGTGCGCGAAATCATGCACAAGATCGGCGCGGGGCGCGACGAAGCGCACTTCTGGGGCCTGCACTCGGGTGCCGAGCTCGACCTGCTGATCGAAAGACAAGGTCAGCGCCTGGGCTTTGAAGTCAAGCTCACCCGTGCGCCCAAAGTCACCCCGTCCATGCGCTCCGCACTGCAAGTTTTAGGTTTAACCCATCTGTATGTGGTTTGCCACGGCGACGGGCCCATTGCCCCTTTGGCCGATGGCATCAGCGCCCTGCCGCTGCAAAGCTTGAGCACGCTGCATGCCGACAGCGCATTCGAAGCCCTGCTCACGGCAAGCTGGCGCTGAATCGGCGCACTTTGCCAGCGCCCACAGCGCGGCATAATTTCCCCCTAGCAACCCCACCACCACAGCCGCCATGAACCCCTACGACTTCGACCTTTTTGTGATTGGCGGCGGCAGCGGCGGTGTGCGCGCCGCGCGCATGGCGGCGCAGCGCGGTGTGCGCGTGGCGCTGGCCGAGGCGCACGGCCAGGCCGGGCTGGGCGGCACCTGCGTCAACGCCGGCTGCATCCCCAAAAAACTCTACGGCTACGCCGCGCACTACGCGACCGCGCAGCGCGAGTCGCAGGGCTACGGCTGGGAGGCAGCGCCGGCGCGGCTCAACTGGGCCACCCTCAAGGCCAACCGCGCGCGCGAGTTGGCGCGGCTCAATGGCGTCTATGCCGATCTGCTGCGCGCCAGCGGCGTGGCGCTGCTCGAAGGCTGGGCGCGCCTGCTCGACCCCCACACGGTGAGCCTGGCCACGCTCAACGCCGACGGCTCGCCGGGCCAGCGCCGCTTCAGCGCCGCGCGCATCCTCGTGGCCACCGGAGCCGCGCCGCATCTGCCGCACTTCAAAGGCCGCGAACACGCCCTGCACTCCAGCGATCTGTTCGAGATCGAGCCCTTTCCGCAGCGGCTGCTGGTGGTCGGCGGCGGCTACATCGCCTGCGAGTTCGCCTCCATCTTTCATGGCTTGGGCGCGCAGGTGACGCAGCTCTACCGCGGCGAGCAGATTTTGCGCGGCTTCGACGACGAGCTGCGCCACTTCCTGGCCGCCGAACTGCTGAAAAAAGGTCTGGATCTGCGCCTGCAAGCCGGCGTGCTGGGGCTGGAGCGCCACGCCGACGGCCTGCACGTGGCGCTGGAAGACGGCAACCGCCTGGTGGTCGATGCCGCCCTCTACGCCACCGGGCGCCGGCCCAACGTGCAGGGGCTGGGCCTCGAGGAGCTCGGCGTGGCGCTGGGGGCGCAAGGCGAGATCGTGGTCGATGCGCAGTTCCAAAGCAGCGTGCCCAGCGTCTATGCGCTGGGCGACGTCACCGGGCCCATGCAACTCACCCCGGTGGCGCTGGCGCAGGCCATGCGGCTGGTCGATCAACTCTACGGCAGCGGCCACGCCCGCCCAGCGCTCGACCTCGATCTGGTGCCCACCGCCGTTTTCACCCACCCGAGCCTTGCCACAGTGGGCCTGAGCGAGGAGCAGGCGCGCCAGCGCTACCCGCGCGTGCGTGTGTACCGCAGCGAGTTTCGCGCCCTGCGCCACACCCTGAGCGCCAGCAGCGAGCGCACGCTCATCAAGCTGATCGTCAACGACGCCGATGACCGCGTGCTCGGCCTGCACATGGTGGGCGCCGAAGCCGGCGAGATCGTGCAAGGCTTTGCCGTGGCGCTGCAAGCCGGCGCCACCAAAGCGCAGTTCGACGCCACGCTGGGCATCCACCCGACCGTGGCCGAAGAGTTCGTGACCTTGCGCACGCCGGTGGACCAAGGCTAGCAGCGTCCACCACGCTGGCCATCAATAGCCCGCCTCTTTCTGGTGCCGAAAGGCCAGAACATACACCGCATCGTCGGCCGGCTCGTGGCGGTACAGGGCCACATAGCCGGAATCCCCAAAGGCAATCACCCACTCGCGCAGATCGGGCATGTCAGGGCACGGCCGGCCAATGTCGGGGGCGGTTTCCAGCAGCAGGAATTGCCGCTCGATGGCCTGGCCGGCGCGCTTGGCGGCGTCCGGTGCTTTGACCGCCAGAAATCGCCGGCAACGTTCCAAACCTTGCGCCGCGCCTTCGGTAACGATTACTCGTGGCACTCCGGCACCGCCTTTGCGTCATCGGTGCCCCAAGTGTTCAACCAAGTGCGAACTTCTTGGCCACTCAGGTGGCGGCCGGTTTCCTTGTAGGCCGCCCAAGATGCCAAGGCCTCCTGCTTAAAGCTCTCGCGGGCTTCTTCGCGCTCGACGTACTGCTGAATCGCTTCGAGCATGATCCAGTGAGGCGAGCGGCGGCGCTGGCTGGCGAGGTGCTGAACGCGACCTTTCAGCGTGTCGTCGATTTTGAGAGACGTTGCCATAGTGGGCCTGTTATCACATGGTAATGCTGCATGATAACCCTTTCCTGCTCCTGTGTCTAACGCACTGTGGCCTAGCAGTGTGCAGCCTAACCCCTGTCCGATGTGGTCTGGATGCAGGCTCGACCACAGTTTTTCAGCGACTGCAGCGCTCGGTCACTTCGCCTGCGCCTTGTGCGCCTCGACGTAGGAGCGCAACACGGCGTTCATGCGCGACTGGTAGCGCTTGCCGGCGTGCTTGAAGTACGCCAACACGTCGGCATCGATGCGCAGCGTCACTTGCTTCTTGGCGTGGGGCAATTCTGCCGCCGCCTTCATCCAGACCGCATCGGGTAGTGCAGGTGCGTCGCTGTAGTCGATCTGCTCATCGGGCATCGAGGCCACGGCAGCCAGTCGTGCCTTTTGCTCGGCGCCCAAGCGCGGCGGCTGCTTGAGGTCAAGGGTGCGCTTGACGATAGTGCTTTCTTTCGCTGGCATTGGCTTTCCTTGCTGAAATCAGGCGGATAGTGTGCTCGTGTCGAACGGTATAGACCACGTAGGGCACGGCAGAGCGGGCCAAGCCGAGTTCAAGCTCCATTGTGGCCGTAGTGTAGCTGCGTTTTGTAGTTACGCCAAGTCCCGGCGGCGCCTGCCTAGTCGAGCGCAGCTCTCGGCCTCTTTGCGCGTTTTTAGGCCCGACCGATACCTCGGCATCACCAAGCCCATAAAAACGCCTTCTAGGCACGGACTCATTCCTGCTCGATCGGGGAGAACCCAATCCAGACAGATCGTGTTTTTCGCCCAGCAAGTTCGATCCCCGCTCACCCGAGGGAGACGGTATCAAGGCGCTGCGGGATGTGGCCGAGTCGGGTCGATCCCCGCTCACGCGGGGGAGACAGGTTGCCGGTCGTGGCGTCGTCGTAGGTCACGGGTCGATCCCCGCTCACGCGGGGGAGACCGGCTGTTTTTTGGGAGCGCTTGCCGGCGAAGAGGTCGATCCCCGCTCACGCGGGGGAGACTGACTGCCGGTGCCCTCTATGATGGTCTTGCCGGGTCGATCCCCGCTCACGCGGGGGAGACAGCGCGAGGGCCGAAAGCTCTCGGACTGGATCAGGTCGATCCCCGCTCACGCGGGGGAGACACCGATCTTTGGGCGCACCGCGACCGCCTGCGCGGTCGATCCCCGCTCACGCGGGGGAGACTCAGCCGGCGCTTGCTGCTGGGTCACGGCCGCAGGTCGATCCCCGCTCACGCGGGGGAGACTGTGCTGGGTGTGAGCCCGGCCACGGTAGGGGAGGTCGATCCCCGCTCACGCGGGGGAGACCCTTGATGACAATGGTGTCAGACTCTGCTGACAGGTCGATCCCCGCTCACGCGGGGGAGACGCGGCGTGATCCTGCACTCGCACCGCAACGTGAGGTCGATCCCCGCTCACGCGGGGGAGACATTTGGTTCCTCGTTTGACAGGTACACATAGGGGGTCGATCCCCGCTCACGCGGGGGAGACGTCTTTTGTGCGTTGTCTAGCTCAAAAATGCCGGGTCGATCCCCGCTCACGCGGGGGAGACATGGCGGCCACCAGGGCCACGCAGTCGCCCCGGGGTCGATCCCCGCTCACGCGGGGGAGACGACAGGGTGTATGACGTGAGCTACGAATCTGCAGGTCGATCCCCGCTCACGCGGGGGAGACTTGACGCTGTTGCGGCGTGCTTGCTCGGCTTTCGGTCGATCCCCGCTCACGCGGGGGAGACGGCGGGTCAGAAGGATTGCACACGCATGGAATGGGTCGATCCCCGCTCACGCGGGGGAGACCAGACGGTTGCCATCGGCATCGAACCGGCTGGGGGTCGATCCCCGCTCACGCGGGGGAGACCTGCCATTGTCACCTTCTCCGCGACATGAAGTGGGTCGATCCCCGCTCACGCGGGGGAGACGCGCGATCAGGTCCACCGCTTGGCAGATCAGCGGGTCGATCCCCGCTCACGCGGGGGAGACAACTCCAGTACATCGGCGTCTGGGTCAACGATCGGTCGATCCCCGCTCACGCGGGGGAGACAGAAGCGAGGCTTCGTGTCGGGGTGATGCCATGGGTCGATCCCCGCTCACGCGGGGGAGACCGATTGTGGGGGCCGTAGACCTGCATGAGCAGAGGTCGATCCCCGCTCACGCGGGGGAGACTGGCCATCAGGTCATAAAACCGGCGCAGGTGATGGTCGATCCCCGCTCACGCGGGGGAGACTTGCAGGTCAACGATGGCGCGCTCTAGCACTCGGGTCGATCCCCGCTCACGCGGGGGAGACAGTGGCATGATGCCGCGCCCGTAGGCTGGCCACGGTCGATCCCCGCTCACGCGGGGGAGACCCTCGGTGCGCGGGTCGGCCAGCGCAATGAACAGGTCGATCCCCGCTCACGCGGGGGAGACTGGCCGCTTTGACTTGGCGTACCGTCCACGCCGGGTCGATCCCCGCTCACGCGGGGGAGACCCCTGTTCAATGCAGATCAGCGGTGCGGCATCAGGTCGATCCCCGCTCACGCGGGGGAGACGCAGCAAAGCGGCGAACAATGCGGCCTGACACGGGTCGATCCCCGCTCACGCGGGGGAGACTGCATTTACGTCAATGATGATCGTAGCCGGTGGGGTCGATCCCCGCTCACGCGGGGGAGACAAGACACAAAACGCGCCTGGCAATTTCAACCCAGGTCGATCCCCGCTCACGCGGGGGAGACACGAAGTCCTTGACCTTCACCAATCGGTTGAAAGGTCGATCCCCGCTCACGCGGGGGAGACAGGTCGCCATCTTCATGTCAGGCGCATGGGCAAGGTCGATCCCCGCTCACGCGGGGGAGACCACGGAGTTACACCATGCCCACACTGGACCAGAGGTCGATCCCCGCTCACGCGGGGGAGACAAGGGCGTCATGGGCGAGTCTGTCAATGGCATGGGTCGATCCCCGCTCACGCGGGGGAGACGTTATCGACCGGGGTTACACGCAATGAGTGAGAGGTCGATCCCCGCTCACGCGGGGGAGACCACTCGCGCGCAAGCTCGACCTGATCGGGCTGGGGTCGATCCCCGCTCACGCGGGGGAGACTAAAGCAAGATCTCAAGCGCTCGACATTGCCGAGGTCGATCCCCGCTCACGCGGGGGAGACCCCTTGGTCAAGGCTGTCGGAGCGCTGGATGGCGGTCGATCCCCGCTCACGCGGGGGAGACTCAACGGTGTAGTAGTGCCGGAACACCAGGTAGGGTCGATCCCCGCTCACGCGGGGGAGACGTTATCTCGGTCAACTGGAACGACAACCCGTGGGGTCGATCCCCGCTCACGCGGGGGAGACGGCCTCGCATAGGTGCAAACCCTGATTTTTTGAGGTCGATCCCCGCTCACGCGGGGGAGACCACTGGCAAGGTTCGGCACAGAGCACCGCATCAGGTCGATCCCCGCTCACGCGGGGGAGACGAGCCCTTGTGCCGCTAGGTTTGGAGCAATTAGGGTCGATCCCCGCTCACGCGGGGGAGACTGCTCTTCGCTGTAGCCAATCTCGTCATCTGGGGGTCGATCCCCGCTCACGCGGGGGAGACGGCATCAAGCTCAGTCACTTGCCCAAGCGCAGAGGTCGATCCCCGCTCACGCGGGGGAGACACGACCACGAGGCGCTCGACGGTCTGCCCTTCAGGTCGATCCCCGCTCACGCGGGGGAGACGCTTGCGCCTCTCGCGGCGCGAATCGGCTGGAAGGTCGATCCCCGCTCACGCGGGGGAGACGGCAAGACGTGAAAGACGGCATCCGCCGTAACGGGTCGATCCCCGCTCACGCGGGGGAGACACAGCTCGGACAGCTACGCGCCGCCGCATTTTAGGTCGATCCCCGCTCACGCGGGGGAGACTGTGGGAATGTTCGGCGAAGTAGCTTTCAAGCCGGTCGATCCCCGCTCACGCGGGGGAGACACAAGGAGTGTCCAACAGGAGACTACACACATAGGTCGATCCCCGCTCACGCGGGGGAGACTCTAGATCATAAGCGATTGACTGCGCTTGTGATTTCGATTTTTAAGGAACCTGTACGGCGTCAGGATGCCGCTCTGCGCGATAGCAGGAGACCATCCACCTCGACCAACTCAACCGGCGGGCTGCCGAGTGTGCGCATGGCTTGACCGCCCGGCACATCGCGCTCTTGCCAGAGCAGCACGATGGAGGCTTCGCGTTCGTTTGGAAACCAGTCTTCGAGCACGCTCCACAGGCGCGAGCGCACCGCAGGCGAGATGCGCGGAGCGCTGTAAACGCCGGGCGCCACTTCGAGCATGACCGATGCCAGCAAGCCGCGCACCCGCGCCGACACATTACGCGTCACGACCACTGTCATTGACATCAAACAGCTCCTTGATGCGGTCGATCATGCGCGGAATCAGCTTTTCCTGCCGGAACATCCGCACCGCACGGCGGCGCACCTCGCTCTCCAAGTTGTGGGCCTTGCCTTCTGTGCAGGCCTGCACGGCACCAAAAGCCAGCGGCAGCACAAGGTCGATGCGCCAGAGGTCGGCAATGTCGAGCGTGAAGGCATTGCTCGATTCTTCGTGTATAAAGCCCAACGGTGGCAGAGCCCCAACTACCGCTACCGCAATGTCGGCGGCCGCCTCGACAAAAGTGGCGGCGTGATTGATGGCTTGGTTGGGAAGGTCGGCGGCACCGGGGTCGCCGCGCTCATAACGGCGGCCTTGCCAGTCGATGCCGAAGCGTTGCGCCACCAGCCGGTAACTTTCCTTGACGCGCGCGCCTTCGATGCCGCGCAACGTCTCGATGTCGCGGTGTGGCAGGATGCGCCCAAAGCGCCAACCATAAAGGCGCCGTGCAACGTCCAACCTCTGCTTGGGGTCGGCCCACTGCTGGGCGTGCCGCCTTGCCACGTCGGAGTGGCCTTGACCCATGGGCGGCGCGGTATAGCTCTTGACGCCGCCCTCGCCTACCGCAGCGATCAGGGCTCCGTGCCGGGCGCACAGTCGCAGCACATCCTGCGTTAGGCTGGTGCCCGGGCCGAGCAAAATCATAGAAACGGCCTGATACGGGATGGCGTAGTCGCCCGCGTCCATCACCTCGCTTTGGGCGGCAACGAAACGCAAGGTGCCGTCTTCCACCGACAGCTTGCCGTATTCCAGCCACAGCAACCCATGCCGATCCGCGTGCGGAATGCGCGCTGCGGCCAGCCCCAAGCGCCCATGCAGCAGACCCAGCGCCGGACTCATGTGCCAGCCGGTGCAAGCAAGACCATGCCAAAGCCGAAGGCGCGGTGGCGGCCGATGCCGCGCGCCAACAACTCCCCAAAACGCTGCGGCTGCGCAATCGCTGCCTCGGCCACAAACAGCGCTTGCGGACGCTGCACCAGTTGCAGGCGCACCCGGTCATTGCGTGCGCGCCGCAGCAAAGACTGGCGCGCGATCAGCCCGCGCAGCTCGATGCGCTCGAAGTCCAAGGCGTGCTCCCAGCGCTCGATGAACCATTGGCGATAGACCTCGGCCCGCGCCGGGGTGGCGTCGCCCAGCCGATCCAGCGCGTTCAGGTAGGCATCTTTTTCCTCGGCGCCGTGGCGCACCACCGGGCAGGCCAACACCTCCAGCCGCAGGCGCTGCCGTGGGTTCCAAGTGTCTGGCATGGGCTTGCTGGCCACGGCGTCTTGCGCCATCACTGCCCAAGCCGCTGGCGGGGCAAAAGCTTGCGCGTGCGCCAGCAGTTCGGTTTGGCTCAGGGGCGTGTAGGCCAACACTTCGCTGCGGGCATCGAAGTATCGAAACGGCTTGGGCGCATGGTCACCAAACAACGCGGTCAGCCACAGATGCAGGCTGTAGCCCAGACCCTCGTCGCCGTGGGTGACGCCGCGCTCAGCGGCAAAACGCAGCAAGGCCGGCAAGTGCAGCGGCAAGCGGATCAAATGCAGTGTGCTCATGCCCCAAGCTCCAGAAACCCGAGCGCCATGCGCTGGCTGCCACGGTGGATGTTGTGGGCCCAGTCGCGCAGATCGTAGCGCTCCTCGTGCTGCACGCCGTCGCCCTCATCGAGGGGCCAGATGGCGCTCACGCGCCGCGCTCTGTGGCGCGGCCCGATCTCGGCCAGCGGTTCGGCGGCCAATGCTTGCCTGACACCAGACGCTTGCCTGCGTCCCAGAAAAATCGGGCCCGCCGGCAGACAGGGTTTACGGCCTATGAACAGTGGACGGGCTGGGGCAAGCAAGGCCGCCTCCAGCGCTTGCAGCGAAGGCTCACCAGCATCATCGAGCGCGTCATTGAGCGCAATGGCCAGCGTCAGCACACCATTGGCCCAATGGTCGCGCCAGCGCTGGTGCGTGCCACGGGTGGCGGCTCCATCGCCACGATCTTCGCGCCTGCCGCGCGTCGTCCAGCCGGTGTCTTGCATGAAATCCTGCCCTAGGTCCACGGTCTGGTACTCGGTCAAGGGTTCAGGCTCGGCATCCCAGCGCGCGGCAAAGCGCAGCCGCTGTTGCAGGCTTTGCAGCTGCAGCGTTTGGCGATGATCCCAGCCTAGGGCATTGCCCAGCAGCCCGGTCAGCATGGAGGCGCCGGGAAAGCGCCAAGTGGGGTTGAGTTGGTCCACCACCACGGCGCCAAAGCTCATCAAGGGCGCATCAAAGCGCAGCATCAAGCAGTCCATGGCTGGGTCTCAGGCGGTGCGCTGCGACCACAGGGCACCGAGTGCGGCCTGAAGCACCTCGGGCACCGTTTGTGCTGCCGGCAGGTTGCTCGGCAAATCGAGCGCGCTGGCGCAATGGCGGCTTGCCCCTGCACTGCCATACATGGCATCGAGGCGGGCCATATAGCCTGCCAGCGCCTCCAGCGCGGACTGTCGCAAGTCCAGACCGTCCCTGGGGCGCACGCTGTTGAGAAACGCATTGGACAGTGCGCGGGGCTGGGTGCGCCCGACCTCGAGCAGCAGAAAATCGGCATGGGCATACGGTGCGGTGCTGCCGAGTTTGGCGCCCGGACTTTGCAGCAAGATGGCTTGGAGCAGCACCTCCAGCACCTTGCGCGCCGCGCTCGGGTCGGGGCTGAGCCAGTCTTTGGTCTCGCAGCCGCTCAGGTTGGATACCAGCAATGGCACATCGACCACCACGTAACCGTAGTACACGCCGGCACCGAGTTCGGTTTGGTTGGCGTGCGCGGCCCCGGTTTCATCGTCGCGGTTGAGGTCATCGACGACGGTGAAGTAATCCATTTCGGTCTGGGCTGCGTGCACGGTGAAGGCGTGCGCCACGTGCACCGGGGCATCGACACGGGCCAACAGGTCGGAGGTGACCATGCGGCCAAACAGGGCCGCGCTCAGACCGGCCGCAGCTTTGCTCATGGCCTTGAGGTTGTCTTTCTCCCCTTTGGTTTTAAGCCGCTCCTCAAGCGCCCGCAGGGGGTCGTCCAGTTGGCTCGCGTCGCGCATTAATTGAACAAAGTAATCGGCCTCACGCAGCCCCAGCAGCACCGGCTGGTTGAGGTCTCCCCCTTCTTTGACGCCGCCTTTGATCAGGGCTTTGGCCAGCGGTTCGATCAGGCTTTGCGCACAGGCTTGTGGCACGCCCGCAGCAATGGCCTGTGGCAAAACGGTGCGGGTGAAGAAAGATCGGGTGCGCTGGCCATCGGGAAGTTCGGGCAGCTGCGGCGTCACGGTTTCACGCCAATGGCGCTTGAGGCACTGGGAAGACACTCGCAGGCGCTGCGCATTGCCAAAGGGGATGCGCTTGGCCAAGCCGGCATCGTCGCGGTTGAGCAGGCTGGCGGGGTAGGCGGTAAGGGTGTGGATTTGCAAAAACATCGCGGGCTCCTTGGGTTTTTCAAAAAGGCATGGAAACAAGGCGATCAGTTCTCGGCACCTGACGGGCTTGGCAGGTGGCGGTAGTAGCCCAGCGCGATCCGCCGGTGCAGGCTCTCGCGCTTTTCAGGGTCGTGGGTGAGCAGGTAGAGGGCCCAGTCGGTCCAGTTGCAGCCCTCGTTTTTGGCAGCCAGAAAGCGCGCGGCCGACTGATAAAAATCAAAGCGCAGCACCTCGGGGGCCGAAAGCAGGCGCTCCAAGCGTGCTTGGGCAAAGCCAGACTGCGCCAGCGCCTCGCCCAGCGCACGCTGCGCTTGGTGCGCCTTGGAGCCCGAGAGCGCCAAGCCCCAGACGATGGCCATCCAATCCAGCGTTTGCTGCTCGGAGGGCGGTTCGGTGCGCAGATGCTGTAACCAGAGGCGGTAGTAGGCCAGCGGCAGGGGCGCACTCGGGGTCCAGCGCTTGAGCGCTGCCCGGTCTGCGTTGGGGTAGTGTGCCTGGGCCAACTCGTGTGCCAGACGACTCACAGTTTGCTCTAGCCCCGGCTCGGCGGCGGCGGGCACGGTGGTGGGCTGATCGATCGCTTCGGTGTTCATGTATTGCGCTCCTGTGGTTCGGGCTTTGTGGGCAAAAGGCTGTGCTTGCTGAGCACGCCCATGAAGGCGCTGTGGGATTGGGTGAGGGCGCGCCAGCGGCGGTTGGCTGGTAGCGGCAGGCGCGTACTGGCTTGGTCGAGCACGCGCCGGGCGTTTTGCACCAGCAGGGTGCGCCAGTCGCGCAGCACCACCTCGGGGTCTTCGTCGCAGCAGCGCCACAAGGCGGGGTAGTAGTGCAGCGGCCAATCTCGCTCAAAATCGCGCTGCACAGCGGCCACCCAATGCTTGATGGCTTCGCGGTCAAAGTCGGCCTGCTCCGGTCCGCCTTGGGCGAGCACTGTCAACGCAGTGCGCAGTGCAGCCGCTGCGTGCTTGGCGTCGGTTAACAGGGTTTGCGCCTGCTCGGCTAGCCGCTTGCGTTGTGCACTTTGAGCATCGCCCATTGGGCGGGCAAAGCTCTGACGCGCCTTGGCCGGAACAGGGAGTTCCAACCGGTGCAGCCCATCGGTTTTGCCTTGACCGCGCACCAACACGCTGCCCACCAACCAACCGGCGGTTGGGCCGGCCCGAGGGGTCTGCAGTGGGCTCAGTTCGTAGCCTTGTGCAAACAGCAGGTCGGTCACCAGTTTGGGGCTGAAACCCTGGCTCGAAACCGTCAGCGCCGAAGCGCCCTTTTTCTTGTCCTCCACATTGATCGCCGTCCATGGGTCGCCCACGTCGCCACCGTCTGGGGATTTGGGGCCGATCTGGCGCGCAGCGCTGGTGGCGCCGAGCGCAAGCAAGTTTTCGTTGGCATCGAGCCCAAGGCGCAGGGGCCGACAGGCCTCGATGAAGCACGGGTCCAGATCGCTCAGGGTGTATTGATGATCGCTGCGCCGCCACGGATGCAGCCATGTGAGCACCACGCCATCTGCGCGGTAGCCGTAGCGCCCGTGCGCAAGGATGTCGGCGCGATGCGCCAGCACGATTGGCAAGGCCTCGAGAAAGCGGCGTGCCGGGTGCAAATCGTTCGCCCAAGAGAGGATGGCGCGGCTGGCAAAACCGCCGTTCATGCGCACAATGCCAAAGTTACCTGCCCCGAGATAGCCCTCGGTGGTCTGCAGCGTCAGCAGGGCGTACAACCACGCCTTGGGATCGGGACGACAAAACCGAGCGGCTTTCACATCGTGGTTTTTGGCTGTGACCAGCACATCGAGCTCGTCTGGGGTGCAGGCTTTGACCTTCTCGTAGCCCTCAATCTTGGCATCTGGGCTGCTCCATGGGTGCTGCATGAAGGCCGGCTGCGTAGAGTCTTCCACATGAAGGTGCCAAGCCGACGCTTTGCCCTCGGCCAGCAGCAGCAGCCCAGCACGCCAGTAATCGGGGTCGGGCGGCGGCGTGGCGCTGGGCTGGCGTGCCAGCACCGCAGTGGCCAGTTGCACCAAGAACACGTGCCAAGGCTCGGCTTGGTGCGCGCGCAAGCCCGTATAACCCTCCACCTCAGCCGCGCAAAGCAGGCTCAAGAGTTGCGGCAGATCGACGCGGCGCTCGCCTTGGGGCGTGCTCACACCGATCAATTCATCGCGCAGCAGGTCGTGCATCGTTTTTCTCCAACCCGAAACGGGTGTAGCTGAAGTGGAGCGCACCAATGGCAAAGTCGAAACCCGCTGCGGTTGCCACCGGCAACAAGGTTTCCGGGGCTGGCGCGCCTTTGAGCCAGCGCGCTGGCAAGGTCAGGCTGTCCAGCGCCTGCCCGAAGGGGGATCGGCACGCTGACCGCAGAGGCAGCTCGTAACTCGGATCACCCAGCCGGGTGAGGACCCGCCCTTGGTCGCTTGCATAGTGCAACTCCCCAAAAGGCAGGTCGCGCATCAGCGATCGGTCGGCTTGGCGCAAGTCGGCCAAAAAATCACCGTTCATGTAGTCGTCGTGCTTGCGCCAGAGCGGCCCAAGGGCAGCCCAAACTTCGGGGTGGGTGGTGGTTTCGATGCGCTCGCGGTTTTGCTGCGGGATGACGATCTGGGGCTGACCGGTCAAGCTCTCGAGGGTGCATTGCAGCACCCGACCGTCGGCATAGACACTGCCCAAGCCCGCTGGGCCGTTCAATTCCCCTCTGGATTGCAAGTACTGACCCAGTGGTTTTTCAGGCAAACGCACGAGCACGCGCGCCGCTGCAAATCCAGCAGGCCGATGGATACGTTCATGCCGATGTAGGCGCCCTATGCGCTGCAACAGCACGTCCATCGGAGCCAGGTCGGTGACCAACCAGTCGGCGTCGATGTCTAGGCTTTGCTCCAGCGTTTGCGTGCCGACGAGCAGCAAAGGGCCGTTGGGCGATCCTTTGCCAAGGCGCCGCGTGACTTCGGCGTCGAGCCGTTCGCGGTCGGGGCGGGCAAAGCGGCCGTGGTGCGGGCAGCGCACGCCATTGAGTTCAAACAAAGCAGGCAACAGTTGTGGCGCCTGTGCAGTCAGATGCGCTTCCAGCGCCCGCAGCAGGCTGTTGCAGCGCCCTACGGTGTTGCACACCACCAGCACCCGCGCGCCTTGAAGCAAAGCAGCGGTCAGCGGCATCAGCAAGGGGTCATCGGCCAGCGTAGGTTGAAACTCCACCGTGATGGTGCGCGCCGCCCGGCCGCTGGCCACAGGCATTAGGCTGGATCGAGTTGCCAATGCGGGATAGGGTTTTGTCAGCGCTTGCGCCAGCGGCAGGGTTTCGCGGTCAAACAATTTTGCCGCCGCCGCTTCGCCCAACGTAGCCGACAGCAGCAAGGCGCTGCCACCGCGATTGATGTGCGCACGCAGCAGCACCCGCAGCAACTCGCTCATGTAGGTGTCGGAGGCGTGCACCTCATCGACCACCAGCAGGTGCCGATCTAGGCAAACCGAACACAGCAGGCTGTGCTTGGCCTTGAGCACCGACATCAGCGCCTGATCGATGGTGCCCACTGCCACGGGCGCAGCCAGAAAACGCTTGGGCCGCTCAGCCGCCCACTGGTTTTCGCGCCGCTGCGCTTGGGCATCATCTTCCCACAAGGTGCCAACCGGATCGGGCAGGATCGGGGCCCCGTCGACCCGTGTGTAACCGGACACGGCCAGCAGCACGGGCGCGGGCCGTGCGGGCGGGTCAAAGGCCGCATCGATGGCCCGCAGCACACGCCCGTACAACTCGCGCGCGGCCACCCGGGTGGGCAAGGCGAAGTACAAGCCTTCGACCTGCCCGCTGGCATAGAGGCGCATGAACCAAGCCAGCGCGGCCTCCGTCTTGCCAGAACCGGTATCGGATTCGATCAAGGTCAGGCGCGCCGCGTCGTCAGCAGGCAGGGTGTAAGCCAGAAGATGTTGCAGGGGGTGCGCTGCAAACCCGAACACCTCGGCAAAAGGTTTGGCTTGCCGCCATCCGGGCGCCTTGGGTGGACTCAGGCCAATGGTGCGCAGCGCCCGCTGTGCTGCAACCTGGGCCAGATGAAACCGGTTTTCGTCATCGGAGGCACGGTAGGGAAAAAACTGGGTATCGGAGCCGATCCAGTCGGCCAGCATCACCAAGCCCGCAAAGCGCTGCTGCAACTCGGGTGTGGCGGCTATAGGGGCTGTGCTAGCAGAAAAAGCAGCCGCAAAGGCAGACCGCGCCCGAGCGGCCAAATCGGCCAACGCCTGCATGGGGCAGTAGCTTCCCGTTTGTGGATGCGGTGGCACCCAGTGCCGGTTCATGGCGTGAAGGCCGGCCGCATTGCAATCCAGCACCGAAACCGGCTTGCCGTGGTGCGAAATGGCGGCCAGCAGCATTTGCAAGGCCCCATCACCATCTTCGTTGGGCTTAAACCACCCACACAACGTGCCGACGAGGCTTTCCCACTCGGCGGGCCATGCAGCGCGAAGATTGTCGTTGAGAAGCAAGGCGGCGGCTTCAAAGACATGCCCCGCCGTGTCGCGCGACTCAGGCTCGGCCTTGCGCTGAAAACCCGCGTTGCACTTGCCAAAATCGTGCAGAAAAGCGATCACGCAAAGCCGCTCTTTTTGCGCGCTGCTGAGCTCCCCCAGACGCGCCAGCGCAGGCAAATCGAGCAGCGCACGCAGCACCAGTGCCACATCGAGGCAGTGGTCGGCCAAGGGGTGGCGGCGGCCATCGGGGGAGAGCTTGCCCCAAGGTTGCGTGGGTGCGGCGCAGTTCACCGCCACACCCGATGCGGCAGCGGGCCCAAGCGCGGCAGCTCCGCAGCGCCACGGCAAATACTGCGCTTGACTTGGCAACCGACGACTGAAAAAAGTGCCTCCCGCATACGCCAAAGCCCCCTTTGTCGGCCATTCTACAGTCGCTTCTGCGCCACAATGCCCCCATCATGCCGCACAGCCCGCCCCACAGCCCACCCTTCACCCCGCCCCAAAGCTACAACGACGCCGCCGCCGCGCTGGCCCAGGTGCAGGCGCTGTACCAGCGCGCGGTGGCGCATTTGCGCCAGGCGCTGCACCAGTATGTGCGCGCCGGCGGCACCAGCGCACCCCAGCGCGTGCGCGCCTGCTACCCCTTCGTGCGCCTGCACTGTCAGCGCGCCCACGGCGGGCCCGGCGCGGGCGCGCCCAGCCGCCTGAGCTATGGCTTCGTCGCCGGCCCCGGCCGCTACGAAACCACCCTGACCCGCCCCGATCTGTTTGCCAGCTACTACCTAGAGCAG
>Ga0208611_10101_pt1 | contig 28176 bp, 22 predicted proteins | sample Subbio2Mar_QV11C_FD_184821 | JGI IMG/M metagenome (GOLD analysis project Ga0208611, IMG submission 184821) | Serpentinite rock and fluid subsurface biosphere microbial communities from McLaughlin Reserve, California, USA - CR12Mar_QV11C (SPAdes) | ecosystem: Environmental > Terrestrial > Deep...
ATGCGGTCGCCCAGCGTCATGGCCTCGACCTGATCGTGCGTCACGTACACCGTGGTGGTGCGGGTGCGCTGGTGGAGCAGTTTGATCTCGGCGCGCATTTCGACCCGCAACTTGGCATCGAGGTTGGACAACGGTTCGTCAAACAAAAACAACACTGGGTCACGCGCCAAAGCGCGCCCCATGGCCACACGCTGGCGCTGTCCACCGGAGAGCTGTCCCGGCTTTCGATCGAGCAAATGCCCAATTTGCAGCATTTGCGCCACGCGCTGCACCGCAGCTTCGCGCTCGGCCTTGGGGACTTTCCGAATTTCCAAACCGAAGACTATGTTTCTAGCCACCGTCATGTTGGGATAAAGCGCATAGCTCTGGAATACCATGGCGATGTCACGGTCTTTGCTGGGCAGATCGGTGACATCGCGCTCACCGATAAAGATGCGACCTGAAGTTGGCGCATCAAGACCGGCAATCATGCTGAGCAAGGTGGATTTGCCGCAACCCGAAGGCCCGACCAAAATCAAAAACTCGCCTGCTTCAATTTCCAGATCGATGCCCTTTAGCACCTGCGTGCCCGAAGTAAATGATTTGTGAATTTGCTTGATACTCAAAGCGCCCATGTGTCACCCTTTCACCGCACCAGCGGTAAGGCCGCGCAAGAAAAACTTGCCTGCCACGATATAAATGATCAAAGTCGGTAGCGCTGCAATCAGCGCCGCCGCCATTACCACGTTGTATTCCTTAACGACACCCGATGTGTTGGCTAGGTTGTTCAGCCCCACGGTGATCGGCATGCTGCCAGAATCAGAAAACACCACACCGTATAGAAAATCGTTCCAGATGTTGGTGAACTGCCAAATTAGTGTCACCACAATAATCGGGGTTGAGAGCGGCACCACGATAAGCCAGAAAATCTGCCAAAACGTAGCGCCATCGAGTTGCGCTGCCTTGATCAACTCATCAGGCAAGCCTACGTAATAGTTTCGGAAAAACAAGGTCGTGGTAGGAATTCCTGCCAACACGTGCACCAAAATCAGACCCCAAATGGAACCGGCCAAACCTAACCAGCCCAACACCTGGCTCATGGGCAACAGCACCACTTGCATCGGCATGAATACACCAAACAACATGAATGCAAACAACAATTCACTGCCCCGGAAGCGCCATTTACTCAGCACATAACCATTGAGCGCGCCAATGAAGGTGGAAATCAGCACCGCTGGCACCACCATCTGCACCGAGTTCCAGAAAAAAGGTTGTAAGCCCTCGCACTGGACCCCCGTGCATGCCGATCCCCAGGCCTTGAACCATGCATAAAGGGTTGGATCAGTCGGCAGGCTGAGCAAGTTGCCTGCTCGCAACTGCTCTGCGTCTTTGAGGGAAGTAACCAGCATCACGTACAAAGGTGCCAGAAACCACAATGCAAAAACCAGCAGCAAAGTCCACAGGATGATGCGGTGAACAGAGAGGCGAATCGTCATCGCTTACTCCTTAATTCAGAATAAAGGTAGGGCACCACGATGGCCGCGACCACGGCCAACATGACCATGGCGCTGGCTGCACCCAATCCGATCTGACCGCGCGTGAAGGCGTGGGCATACATGAAGGTAGCCGGGAGATCGGTGGCAAAACCAGGGCCGCCGGCTGTGAGCGCCATGACGAGATCAAAACTCTTGATCGCCAAATGGCTGACCACAATGAACGTACTAAAAAATACCGGACCCAGACTGGGCAGAATGATGCTCCAATAAATCCGCGGCAGGCTGGCTCCATCCACCTGCGCCGCTTTGATGATGGAGTCGTCAATGCCACGCAAAGCAGCCAGAAATAATGCCATGACGAAGCCAGCACACTGCCATATGCCGGCGATGACGACGCAGTAAATGGCCATCCTGGGGTCAACCAGCCAACCAAAGCTGAAATTTTCGAAGCCCCACTGGTGCATCAAATGTTCGAGCCCCATGCCTGGGTTAAGCATCCACTTCCAAGCCGTGCCGGTGACAATAAAGGAAATCGCCATCGGGTACAGGTAAATCGTGCGCAGCACACCCTCAGCTCGAATTTTCTGATCGAGCATGATCGCCAACAACACCCCCACCGCCATCGACCCACCTATGAACAGAACGCCGAACACCAGCAGGTTTCTCATCGCCACATGGAATCGCTCGTTCACCCATAGCGCCTGGTAATTATCCAAGCCAATGAAATTGTAACTGGGCAAAATGCGCGAATCGGTAAACGACAAATAGCCGTTCCACACCATCAGGCCATAGATAAACAACAACGAGAGTAAAAAACTGGGGGCAACCACCAGCTTGGGCAACCAGACCGTTGCCTTGCTTTTGGGGGAACCAAACATGCGCCACTCCTCTGGCTAGCCTGGGCATCAGGCAAACAGACGGCCCCCCCGATTGGGGGTGCACGCCTGCGCTATCAATAACGAAGAATTGCAGCTAAACCAGCCACAAGATGGCTGTTAATCAGCGCGTCTGCGCTGCACGTGCAAGCCGCTCCTGAGCGTTTTGCACCGTAACGCGGTCGTCGTTCCAGAACTGGCTCACCACATCCTGCATCGCGCCCGACGCCGCCGAGCGCACCGCCATGCCGTGCGCGATCGAGGGCACCAGTGTTCCGCGGCGCGAGGTTTCAACGAAATCCCGCGAGCTCATGCGGGCACATTCGTCAAAGCGCTCCAGGTTCATGTTGAGCCGCACCGGTATCGACCCCTTGTTCAGATTGAAAACCTCTTGAAACTCGGGTGACAAAATGGCGTTGGCCAAATCGCGTTGGGCCCGGGTATTGGCCTCGCTGCGCAGGCGGAACATGGCAAAGGAGTCGACATTAAAGGTGAAAGCGTTGGCAGTTCCAGGTGCCGCCACGCAGCCAAAATCACGCCCTGGCACGCGGCCTGCGGCAATAAACTCTCCTTTGGCCCAGTCACCCATGAGCTGCATGCCCGCTTCACCCCGAATCACCATAGCCGTGGCCAAATTCCAGTCACGGCCGGGGGCGTTGCGGTCGGTATGTGCCTTGACGCGACGAAAGGTTTCCAGCACACGCGTCATGGTGGCGCTGCGCAGCGCGGTTTGATCAAGCTGGACCAAGGCACTGCGGTAAAAATCGGCCCCACCCACACCCAGCGCCACCGATTCGAACAGCGTGAAATCCTGCCAGCTTTGGCCCCCGTGTGCAAGAGGAATCACACCGGCTCGACGCAACGCTTCGGCTGCAACAAAAAACTCATCCCAATTGGTGGGCACACGGGCCCCAGCGCGCCGAAACACCTCTGGGTTGGTCCAAAGCCAATTGACCCGGTGCACGTTGACTGGAACCGCAATCCAGTTGCCGTTGTGCTTCATGATGTCGCTGATCACGCGCGGCACCAGGTTGTCCCAGTTGCCGGCGCGGGCCACGTCGTTTAGGTTGGTGAGCACCCCAAGCTCGCCCCATTCTTGCAGAGAAGGTCCTTTGATCAGCGCCGCCGAAGGCGGGTTACCCGCCATCGCGCGTGACTTGAGCACGGTCATGGCGGCGTCGCCAGCGCCACCGGCGACGGCAAAGTCGCGCCACGTGTGGCCCTTCTGCTGCAACTGCTGCTTGAGCGCGGCCACCGCACGCGCCTCGCCACCGCTGGTCCACCAGTGCAGCACCTCCACCTCACCGCCCCCAGCGGTCTGGGCCATTGCCGTGGCGGTCACCAGCACGGTGGCCGCAGCCACCAGCGTTTTCTTGATATCAATGAACTTGCGCATGATCGGATGGTCTCCTGAATTGGGTTTGAACTGCGGGAGTGCGTCCAGCGGCGGTTGAGGGTTACCACATGGCAGCCATCAAATATTAACGAAAAATTAAATTCTTAACATTAGGTTAAACCCTTAAAAAGATCCCCCTGGCAGCCACGCACAGCATGGGCAAGCAGCGGCACAATGGGGGCTAGCAACCACCACCCTACCCTCATGAAGCTCTTGCTGGCAGAAGACGACCCCCTTTTGGCTGACGCGCTGCTGCAACAGCTCGGCAAAGCGGGTTATGCGGTGCAGCACGCACCCAATGGGGCGGTTGCTGAATACCTGCTCGAGCGCCAGCCCTTTGACATCGCGGTGCTTGACCTTGGCCTGCCCATGGTCGATGGCCTGACGGTGTTGCAGCGCTTGCGTCAAAGCAATCCGAACTTGCCGGTGTTGCTGTTGTCCGCGCGCGATGCTTTGCACGACCGCGTGGCCGGATTTGAAGCCGGCGCCGACGACTACGTCACGAAACCGTTCGACTGGCCCGAACTGCAATCCCGCTTGCACGCCCTGATGCGCCGCAACCCGACGCAGCCGCAAGCGCTCCAGTGGCACGGATTGGTGCTGGAACCTGAGCGCCGACGCGCCACCCTCAATGGCACGGTGCTCGATCTCAGTGGGCGCGAATGGTCGCTGCTCAATCTGCTGGTCGAGCAACGCGACAAAGTGGTCACCAAAGACCAAATAGCCGCCACCTGGTCGGGTGAAGGTGCCGAAAGCGGCCCGGGCAACACGGTCGAGGTGTACATTCACCGCTTGCGGCGTAAACTTGAGGGTGCGGGTGTGCTGATCCGCACCGTGCGCGGACTGGGCTACCTGATGGAGGCCGAGGCCCCTTGAACGCTTGCCCGCCGCCCCAAACACAGAGCGCTGCAAAGCCGCCCAGCAAAGGGCACCGCTTGCGCCTGTCGCGCCAGTTGCTGCTTTGGTTGTTGCTGCCCCAGATCGTGCTTTGGGCTGCCGGGGGTGCGGCTGCTTACCGGCTCGCTCTCAGCTACGTGGATCAGGCACTCGACATGGGGCTGGCGCAGTCTAGCCGGGCCTTGGCGCGCCAGCTCAAACCGCTGGGCGAAGGCTTGCTGATCGATTTCCCCCGCGCCGCTCAGGCCATACTCGAAGCCGATCCGCAAGACCGCCAGTTTTATATGGTGAGCACGCCACCAGGCAGCTTCATATTGGGTAACCACAACTTGCCGCCGCCGCCGCCAGAAGTGCAGGCCAACCCGCAACCGGACCGCCCTTTTTTCTACGATGGCCTGATGCCTTTGATGCCTGACAGCAGCACCATGGTGCAGGTGCGGGTGGTGGCCCTCTACCAACTGCTCGATGCCGAATTCGGGGCGGCCCCGCAGCAGGTGCTGATTCAGGTCGCACGCAGCAAAACCACGCGCGAACAACTGGTTGAGCGCATTTTGGTTGACATGCTGCTACCTCTTTCAACCTTGATGATTTTGATGAGTCTGATCGTCTGGTTTGGTATCCAGGCTGGCCTGGCACCCATCCGGCGCCTGAGGCAGCAAGTCGAAGGGCGGGCAGCCAGCAAACTCGATCCCATCGAGCTCGACGGTGCCCCGTTGGAGCTGCACGCGCTGGCGCAGGCGCTCAACACCCTGCTGGCCGATGCCCGCCAGCATCTGGAGCAGCAACAGCGCTTCATAGGTGATGCTGCGCACCAGTTGCGCACCCCCTTGGCGGGCCTGAAGGCCCAAACCGAACTGGCTCTGCAAGAACTCGAAGCCAGCGAGCATGCCGATTTGCGCCATCGCTTAGCCAAGGTACATGAAAGCGCTGCCCGAGGCGCCCACCTCGTCAACCAGTTGCTCAGCTTGGCGCGCTCCGAACCCTCGGCACCTTTGCCCCAAATGCAGCGCATCGACTTGCTGGCCTTGCTGCAAACCGTAGTGGCTGAATGGGTGCCCAAAGCGTTGCGCGCGAAAATCGACCTAGGCTGGGAACATAGCGGAAGCCCATCAGCATGGGTCTGGGCAGAACCAACGCTGCTGCGCGAAGCCATCTCAAACCTGATAGACAACGCAATCCAATACGCGGGTGCAGGTGCCATGATCACAGTTGCACTGGAGTCGAACACCGAATCGCTGCAAATCTGGGTGCGCGACAACGGACCAGGGATCGCGCCGGCGTTGCGCGAGCGCGCCTTTGAGCGCTTTTTTAGGGGCACCCAGCAAGGCAACGGCTGCGGCTTGGGGCTGGCCATTGTGCGCGACATTGTGCGCCGTCACGGTGGTGAGGTTGACTTGCGGCACCCACCCGGTGGCGGGTTGGAGGTGGGCATCAGCCTGGCCGCAATCCCTCCTCAAGTGCTCAGGACTGCTTAAGAAAAATATCTTTATCGGGGAAAAATTGCCCGTGCAGTGGCAACAGCGCTCCCCCTAGGGCCCGTGCGTGCATACCCACCGCACCGCGCACCACGGTGGGCACCCTCAATCCAGCTGAAGGGTAATCGGCCATGCTGGTGTGCGTGCGGACACACAGGGCATCGAGCAGTTTGGCCGAGATCGATCCATCGACGATCAGAGCGTCTATGTCCAGCAAAGCCGACGCAGCCGTGGCAGTCATGGCCAGGGCGCTGGCCGAAGCAGCCAGCCAAGGCTGCACCAAGGTTTGATGCACAGGCGCACAGATTTCATCGACAAAAACCAGATTGGGATCCAGCCCGTGGTGCTTGAGTGTGCGCTCGAGCTGCCAGGCTGAAGCCACTTCGAGCAGCTGGCAGGACCGGTCCGAGGGGCCGGCCAGATGCAGGGGCAAAGAGCCAATGGCGCCGGCATTGCCGCTCGAACCATGGATCAAGCGCCCCTGCAACACCAAGCCCCCACCCACGAACGTGCCCACAAACACATACAAAAAGTTGGGCCAGTTCTGCCCCTTGCCCAAAATCAGCTCGGCAGTACAAGCCGCTACCGTATCGCGGGCAAATACAACCGGGAGCGCGGTCAATTTTTGCATCTCAGTTCGTGGCTCTACGTCGGCCCATTGTGCCAACGCCTGCGCCGTTTGCGGCCCAAGCACATCGGCCCATTGGTGCATGGAGGTGGGCGTGGCCAACCCCAGACCCACTACCCGGTCCCATTGCACACCCAGTCCAGCGCGCAGTTGCGCCAGTCCGTGATCCACCAACGGAAACACCTGTTCGGGTAGCGGAGTATCGTAGTGGTGCGTTAAATGGCGCTCGATCTGACCCACAAAATTCACCAGCACGATCTCAAGGCTGCGCCGTCCGATCTGCACACCAATGCTGTATGCCCCCTCGGGGTTCAGGGCCAGCGGCACCGAGGGCTGCCCGATGCCTCCGCGCAGACGGTCCAATTTGAGCAGCAAACCCTCATCCAACATGCGCTCGACGATAATTGATACCGTTTGCTTGGACAGCTGCGTCAGGCGCGACAAATCGGCCTTGGGTAATGGGCCGTGCAAGCGTATGGCTTGCAGCACGGTGCGCTCGTTGAATTGGCGCATGCCGATGTGGTTGGATCCACGCACCGCCCAATCGGCTTCGGCAGCCCCCACCAGACTGGTAGCAAAATTCACTTAAAAACCCTCTACCGGGCCGATAACGCCCTTACAAAAAATGAAATTTCCGTAGGCACTGGACTCGCCGCTCTGGATAAATACACTGGCTTGCTGCACCCGGCGATAGAACTCGAAGCGTTCCACCGCCTCGATCTGCTGCCTGCCAAGCTGGTTTGATTGCTGCAAAAAATCAATCACCCGTTGCTGTGCGGACGTGGTTTGCCCCACGGTCCAGTCCGAGTGTTGCATGTATCCCACAGGAGCAGGCACATCAAGCGCCAGCGGCAACACAGACAGCACAGCGCGCGAAACCCGCAACAAGTCCAGCCCCGGCAAGCGCAGCACCGGCTTGCCTTGGGCCAGCCAGTCGGCTGTAAAGTTGGCATCCACCACCGCCACCCATTCGCCGTGCCCCATGGCACACAAATGATGTAGCAGCGCCGGCGTGAGGATGGGGTCAATCCCTTTTAGCATGGCTGCTCCTCAGCCTGCGCGAGGCTGGCAGGGTCAATGGCCCCGGTGATCAGGCCAACGATTTGCTCCGGGTTGGTCTGGCCTGTGGCCAGGTTGGCAATGATGCGGCCCTGCCTGAAGATCCAGACCCGATCCACCAGATCAAACACCTGCCGCAAGTTGTGGCTGATGATGATCAACGGTATGCCGCTGCGCTTGAGGCCCTTGATGATTTCCTCCACCTTGGCGGTCTCTTGCACCCCCAGCGCCGCCGTGGGTTCGTCGAGGATTATGAGCTTGCGTGCAAAACCTGCAGCCCGAGCAATCGCCACACATTGACGCTGCCCGCCCGACATGCCGCGCAGCTTTTCTGACATGTCGGGTATTTTCACCCCGGTTGCCTCCAGCATTTGCGCTGCCTGGGATTTCATGGCTTTGTGGTTCAGCGGCGACAACGGCCCAAGGTTGAAGTAGGTGAGCTCGCGCCCCAGAAAAATGTTTGAAGCCACATCGAGGTCTTCGGCGATGGCCAGCGTCTGGAACACGGTCTCGATGCCTTGCTGGCGTGCGTCAAGAGGGGAATGGAAGTTGACTTCCCGACCATCGATTTCGACACGGCCGGCGTTCGGGCGCTCGGTGCCCGTGATCAGGCGCACGAAGGTGCTTTTGCCAGCACCGTTGTCGCCCACGATGGCAGCGTGTTCGCCAGCTGCTAAGCTGAAACAGGCGTCGGTCAGGGCCTTCACACCGCCGTAGTGCTTGGTCAGGCCCGTGATGCGCAAAACAGATGGGGGAGGCTTCATGGGATAAAGAAAGGTGGGTTGGTCTGAAGGATTATGGGGCAGTAAAATTTCCTCGCATATTAGTAAAGTCCCTAGGTTTACTTAGTCGGATGGATCGCCTACACTTTTGTCGAGTCACCTGTAAAGGGCAGCAAGCGCCCTCCAGTGACCCACCGTGCACCCACCCACACAGCGTTTTTTCATACGGAGACATCATGAAACTGCTTTCAATGCTCAAGCAAGCCGGCTTGGCCGTGCTGGCCTCCACCTGCATGCTCGCTAGCACAGCTCAGGCACAGGCTCCAACTCTGACCATTGCCTACATCACCAATGGCAACACCAATGAGGGCTGGACCCTCATCAACAACGGGGCCGAACGGGCCGGTCAAGCGGCTGGGGTGCGCCTGATCAGCGTAGCGGCCGAGCGTGGCGAGTTGTCGCGCCAACTGGCAATCGTCGAAGACATGATCAGTCGCCGCGTCAACGCGATTGCCATCGCACCGGTGGACTCGGCCGGAATCGCGCCTGCCATCAACCGAGCACTTGCCGCTGGCATCCCGGTCATCGCAGTCGATACCGGCATCACAGGGGCACGCATCACCTCCTTTGTGGCCACCGACAACGTTCGGGCTGCCGTGGTGCAAGGGCGCTGGACCGGTGAACAGGTGCGCGACGGTGATACCGTGATCTACATCACCGGTGACCAGAGCCAGAGCACCGGCCGCGAGCGCCGCAGTGGCTTTTTGCAAGGGCTCAACGAGGTCAGGCGCAATGTGCGTGTGGTTGAAGTGCCCACCACTTGGGACCAGACGATGGCGCAAAACGGGGTGGAATCGGCACTGCGCAGACACCCCAATGCGCGCGTGATCGCCTCAGCTTGGGACGGCGGCGCGCTCGGCGCTCGCGCCGCGATGCTGTCGGCAGGTCTGCGTGCAGGATCGATCCAGATCGTCGGATTTGACGGCTCCCCCGGTGGTCTGATGATGATGCGCCAGGGCTGGATGCAAGCCAATGTGGCCCAGATGCTGTCGCGCATCGGCCAGGTCGGGGTTGAAACCGCAGTGGCTGCTGCGCGCGGACAAACCGTTCCCGAGCGCATTGACACCGGCTCCTTTTTGGTTCTGCCTGCCAACCTAGAGCAGTTTGCCCGCGATTCGGGTGTGATCCAGTTCATGCGCCCCTGAACACCCGCTCCGTGCCCCTAACCCCCTCAATCCGATCATGAACAACATCAATCGCCAAGACTGGTTTGGGGCCTTGGTTGCCGTCGTCGCACTGGGCTTGGTGCTCAGTGTGGCCTCGCCCTATTTCCTGACGGCCGGGAACCTCTCCAACGTGCTGGTCCAGGCATCGGTGATCGCCTTGCTGGCTGGCGCACAAACCTTTGTCATCCTAACCAGCGGGGTGGACCTGTCGGTCGGGGCGGTCACAGCCCTGGCCGGCGCTATAGCAGGGCATTTGATGCTCAAACTTGGGGTCGATCCTTACGCTGCCATCGCCGTGGCGCTCTTGATCGGCATTGGGGTCGGGATGTTTAACGGCTATCTGATTGCGTATGTGGGCATTCCCTCGTTCATCGTTACGCTCGGCGGCCTGACACTGTGGCGCGGCCTGGCTTTTGAATCGACCGGTGGTTTTGACAACTCCGGGCTGCCCGACCCTTTCCCCTTCATAGGTTATGGCGAAATCTTGGGCATTCCGATGCCCATCCTGATCATGCTGCTGGCCTACGTGGTGATGGCTTTTGTTTTGTCGAGCACCCGCTTTGGCCGCCATGTGTATGCGATCGGCTCCAATGCGGCGGGTGCGCGCCAAGTCGGCATCAATATCCGGCGCTCCACCATGGGCGTGTATGTGGTGTCGGGCTTTGTGTGCGCGCTGGCGGCCATCGTGCTCATGGCGCGCATGGATTCATCCAGCGGTCGCATGGCGATGAACTTTGAGCTCGACGCCATTGCCGCGGTCATCTTGGGTGGCACATCGCTTTTTGGAGGTCGTGGCAGCATCTGGGGCAGCCTGCTGGGTGCCATTCTCATCACCATGATTCGCAACGGAATGAATTTGCTTGAAATTTCGCAATTCAAACAAATGATGGCAATTGGAGCGGTGGTGATTTTGGCGGTCTGGATCGATGTGATTCGCCGCAAGCGCATGCTGCGCTGACCACCAAACCCCATAGTGAGCGCACCCATGCATACCCGTTTCGTTGTGGCCGGCGAAGCCATTGTCGACCTGATCGCCCGCAGCGATGGCAGCTTTGCACCCGCCTTGGGCGGCTCGCCTTGGAATCTGGCGCGTGCGCTCGGCCGCCTAGGCTCCCAGGTGGCTTATGTCACGCCCTTGTCCACCGACACCTTTGGCGAGCAATTTTTCAATGCCCTGCTAGAGAGCCGCGTCGAATTTGCGGGCAAACGCAGCGAGCTGCCCAGCTGCCTAGCGCTGGTGCACATACAACCCGACGGCTCGCCCGCTTACCGGTTCTACCGCGAGGGTGTGGCCGACCGCGACTACAGCCCCGAATCGGTAAAAAAACACGTAGCTGGCCCTCAGACTGTGTTTCACATCGCATCGCTGGCGCTGTTTCCGCCCGACGGATATGCGTGGGCCGGGTTTTTGGGCGAGCTAAACCAGCAGGGCATCTGCACCAGCGTGGATGTGAACGTGCGGCGGCTGCCCGGAGCCGACAACGGCGCCTACACCGAACTGCTGCTGCGCGTGATGCCACAGGCGCGCGTACTCAAGGTCAGTGACGAAGACTTGCAACAACTCGGCCTTGGTCACGACCCGCTGCACGCGGCCCGCACGCTGCTCAACGACACCACCCAAGTGGTGCTGCTGACCCGTGGCTCCTTGGGTGCATGGTGCCTGACGGCTGAGGGCGCCTGGCATGAACCGGCCCCCAATACTCCCGTATGCGACACCGTGGGTGCGGGCGATTGCAGCTACGCTGGCTTTTTGCACGCCCTCGATGCCGCGGGTGCTTTTAACCCGCCATGGCGCGTACCAACGGCCCAAACCCTGCAAAATGCACTGGTTCTGGCCAGTCGCTGCGCTGCCTTCAACTTGCGCCAGCAAGGTTGTCAGCCCGCTTGGCAGCAAGAACTCTGATGACCTTGGCCGCACCCACTGCGTGGACGCACATAGGGTTTCACACCCAGCCCATTTTTTGCCCCATCTTCGCCCACTTCGTGTAACTTTGTTACAATCTTGCCATCCAATGCAAAAAACCGGAATGCGTCCATGACCGCAGCAACAGAACGCGCGCTTGATCTGCTAATTTTTGGCGGGGCCGGTGACCTCTCATGGCGAAAGCTCTTGCCTGCGCTGTACATGGCGCACGCGCACCAGCGCTTGCCAAAGGCCACCCGCATCATTGCGCTGGGCCGTCAAGCCTGGAACACCGCTCAGTACGTGGAGTTCGTGCAAGGGGCCAGCATCAAGCACATCGAGGACAGCGAACTGCACCCGGCTGCGTGGCAGGCGTTTTTGCAGCGGCTCGAATACGTGCCCCTTGACGCCACCCAAGCAGCGGAGTACGCTCGCTTGGCCGCTTGCCTTACGCCGCAGGCGCAGCGCGTGTACTACTTGGCCACTGCCCCGACCCTTTTCACGCAGATTTGCCAGCACCTTGATGGCGCCGGACTGGTCGATGCGCAAGCGCGGGTGGTGCTGGAAAAACCGCTTGGCCACGACCTGCCCTCTGCCAAAGTGATCAACGAGGCCGTGGCGCGCCATTTTGACGAACAACAAATCTACCGCATCGACCACTATCTGGGTAAGGAAACGGTGCAAAACCTGATGGTGCTGCGCTTTGGCAACGCCATTTTTGAGCCGCTGTGGCGCGCCCCCAGCATACGCAGCGTACAAATCACGGTGGCCGAATCGGTAGGCGTGGGCAACCGGGCTGGTTTTTACGACCAGACCGGTGCGCTGCGCGACATGGTGCAAAACCACCTGCTGCAACTGCTGTGCATCGTGGCCATGGAGCCCCCCATATCCCTAGACCCCGATGACGTGCGCGATGAAAAGCTCAAGGTTTTGCGCAGCCTTCAGCGGCTCGACGCTGCGGCCATCCGCCAGCACACGGTGCGTGGTCAGTACATTGCCGGGGCAGCTCAAGGCGAATCGGTGTGCGGCTACCTAGACGAGGCCAACGTACCGCCCGACAGCCAAACCGAAACCTTTGTGGCGCTGCGCACCCAAATTAACAATGCCCGCTGGGCCGGGGTACCCTTTTTCTTGCGCACTGGCAAGCGGCTGCAAACGCGGCGCTCGCAGATCGTGATCGATTTTGCCCAACCACCATTTTCGATCTTCGGTGCCCAGCCTCACGCTGAACACCCAAACCGCCTGATCATCACCTTGCAACCCGAGGAGTCGATCCAATTGCAAATGATGGCCAAAATCCCCGGTTCTGGCATGAGCATGAAACCGGTCTTCCTCGACCTCGACCTCGAATCGGCCTTTGCCGGTCGGCGCGCCGATGCCTACGAGCGGCTGCTGGTGGACGTGATCAAAGGGCGGTTGACTCACTTCATGCGTCGAGATGAGCTGGAAGCCGCTTGGCGCTGGGTTGACCCCATTTTGCAAGGCTGGCAGTCACAGAGCGACAAACCGCGACCTTATACCGCTGGGACCTGGGGGCCGGCTGCTTCGTCGGCCCTGATGGCCCGCGAGGGCTGTAACTGGTTTGAGGAATCATGAGCACCAGCGCCGCCCAAGCCACGCCAACAGCTGGCCCTGAACCTGAGCCCGGTCCGCGCGTGCACCGCTGCGCTTGCGCTGCCACGATGGCCTTGGTGCAAGCGCAGCGGATCGCACAGCAATTACAAACCGCAATCGCACAGCGCGGGAGGGCTGCGCTGGCGCTCTCGGGTGGGCGTTCGCCCATCGTCCTATTCGAGCACTTGCGCCAGCAAGACGTAGATTGGGCGCGGGTGCAGCTCACGCTCGTCGATGAGCGTTGCGTGCCCGAAGACCACCCAGACAGCAATGCCCTGCTGGTGCGCAACCACTTGTTGCAAGGTGCGGCGGCGCAGGCGCGCTTCACGGGCTGGCTCGACCTTCCCTGGCCTTTGGCTTTGGATGCAGGGGCTGAGTGCGTTGCGCACGGCGCAGACCGTTCGAACAACGGGCATCTCGCGGGCCCGGCCTTGGCCGAGCGCGCCAGCCAGCGCCTGCGCGCGCTCGGGCCGGCGATCGATGTGCTGCTGCTGGGCATGGGCGAGGACGGACACACCGCCTCGTGGTTTCCTGATAGCCCCGGTTTGCACGAGGCGCTGCACGGCATGCAACCGGTGGTTTTCACACAGCCGCGCACCGCTGCACACCCGCGTCTTACGCTTTCGCGCGCGTGGGTGCTGGCGGCACGCCACCGCCACTTGGCCTTGACCGGAGCGGCCAAGCTGGTGGTGTACCAGCGCGCCTTGCAAGCCCCATCGCCCGAATTTCCGGTCTCGTTTGTGTTGGAGCGGGCTGCTGGCCCGATTGATGTTTGGATGGCACCCTGATGATGAAACCCACCTCCCCCCCCCAGTTGCACCCCGTGGTGGCGCAAGTCACTCAGCGCGTCATAGAGCGCAGCCGCAGCACCCGCGCCACCTATATGCAAACCACGGCGGCCTCGAAACGCCCGCAGCGTTACCGCGCTGGCATGGGTTGCGCCAACGTTGCCCACGCCTTTGCCGCCATGCCCGCAGTCGACAAGCTGGTGCTGCATCAAGAGCGCCAGCCCAACGTGGGCATCATTACGGCCTACAACGACATGCTTTCGGCGCACCAACCCTACGAAGGCTACCCAACCCAATTGCGGGCTTGGGCACGCGAGATGGGCGCCACGGCCCAGGTTGCCGGGGGCGTGCCCGCTATGTGCGATGGCGTTACCCAAGGTTACGAAGGCATGGAGCTGTCGCTTTTTTCGCGCGATGTGATCGCTCTGGGCACCGCTGTGGGCCTGACGCACAACGTCTACGACGGGGCCTTGTTGCTCGGAATCTGCGACAAAATCGTGCCAGGATTGCTGATCGGGGCCTTGCAGTTCGGGCACCTGCCGATGCTGTTCGTGCCAGCTGGGCCTATGAGCTCTGGGTTATCCAACGACGAAAAGGCCAAGGTGCGCCAGCAGCATGCCCAAGGTTTGGTGGACAGAACCACCCTGCTGGCTGCCGAGGAGGCCGCGTACCACGGCCCCGGCACCTGCACGTTCTACGGTACCGCCAACTCCAACCAGATGCTGCTCGAAATCATGGGCCTGCAATTGCCGGGCTCCTCGTTCGTGCATCCGGGCACCGAACTGCGCCAGGCCCTGAGCCGCCACGCGATGCAACGGGTGCTGGAACTGGCGCGCTCTGAATCGCCGCAAACACTGGCCGACATCGTGAGCGAAAAAACCGTGGTCAACGGCATCATCGGCTTGCTGGCCACCGGGGGCTCGACCAACCACACCATCCACCTGGTGGCCATGGCACGGGCGGCAGGCATTCTTATCAACTGGGATGATTTTGACGAACTCTCCGCTGTGATTCCGTTGTTGACCCGCATTTACCCCAACGGCAAAGCCGACGTAAACCATTTTCATGCCGCTGGCGGCATGGGTTTCCTGATTGACCAACTGCTCGGCGCCGGGTTGCTGCACGAGGATGTGCAAACCGTTATGGGGTCGGGCCTGCACCGCTGCACCCTAGAGCCTTGGCTCGATTCCGGGCAACTGGCATGGCGCAAGGCAGCCAGCCAGTCGGCCGATGAGCAGGTCCTGCGCCCAGTCCAGCGCCCCTTCACCCCTGACGGTGGGCTCAAGCTGCTTAAAGGCAACCTGGGCCGCTCGGTGGTCAAATACTCGGCCGTGGCACCCGAACACCGGCGTGTGCGCGCTCCGGCACTGGTGCTCGATAGCCAGCAGGCTTTGCTTGATCTGTTCAAGACCAAGCAATTGGAGCGTGACTTCGTGGCTGTGCTGCGCTTTCAAGGCCCCCAAGCCAATGGCATGCCAGAGTTGCACAAGCTCACACCGGTATTGGGCAGCCTACTGGACCGCGGTTTTAAGGTGGCTTTGGTTACCGATGGTCGCATGTCGGGCGCTTCGGGCAAGGTACCGGCGGCCATCCACCTCAGCCCCGAGGCGCTGCTCGATGGGCCGATCGCCAAGGTGCGCGACGGCGACATGGTGCTGTTCGACTGCGAAGCGGGCTTGTTGCAAGTCGAGGTAGAAGCCACCGAGTGGAGCGCGCGCAGTGCTCAGCGCGCAGACTTGAGCAGCAGTGAACATGGATTTGGGCGCGAGCTTTTTGCGTTCTTCAGGCGCCAAGCTGGCTTGCCCGAGTGCGGTGGCTCGGCCCTGTTTGGCAACCACTGAACGCAACCATGAGCTCCACCCACACCCCATCGGCAGCCGCAGCAGCAGCAGAGGCTCTCGCAGCGCCTGAATCCTGGCACTACCCCCTGCCCCACTTTCACACCCGTTTGCTGCCCGTGGTGGCATTGTCCCGTGCCGAATATGCCATCCCGCTGGCCCATGCACTGCTCGAAGGCGGCATCGATGCCATCGAGATTACCCTGCGCACACCCGCGGCGCTGGCCAGCATCGAAATGCTGGCGCGCCAAGTGCCCGAGATGGTGGTGGGTGCTGGCACGGTGCTGCGTCCGGCCGACTTGGCTTCGGTGCGCAACGCCGGCGCCCGCTTTGCCCTCTCACCGGGCTGCACGCCATCCCTGCTGGCGGCTGCAATGGCCACGCCGCTGCCCTTTATCCCCGGAGTGGCCAGCGCCAGCGAAGCCATGTTGGCGCAGGAAGCCGGGTTTGGGTTACTCAAATGCTTCCCAGCCGTTCCCCTAGGGGGCGTGGGCTTGCTCAAGGGGTGGGCCGGCCCCTTGCCCGATCTGCGCTTTTGCCCCACTGGCGGCATTGGGCTGGAGCAACTTGGCGCCTTTTTGGCCCTGCCCAATGTGGCGCTGGTGGGCGGCTCCTGGATCACCCCAGCGGCTGCGCTAGACTTGGGCGATTGGGCTCACGTCACCAAACTGGCACGCCAAGCCAGCGCCGTGGCACGGGCTGCGGCATTGCCTGCCTTCATTGTTTCTTGACCCTATTTTTGACGCAGGAACCGCCTTGACGTCTCCCAATCCCTACAACCACTCCAGCTCACCCACCCGGCACCGCAGTTGGCAACGCTTGGAAGCCTTGGCCGCGCAGGGTCAGCCGCATTTGCGAGATTTGTTGCTCGCCGACCATGCCGTCGGGGCCGAATGCGGCTCTCAATCACATCCTGGCACCTTGCGCGCCCAGCGCTTACAGTTGCTGGCAGCGGGGTTGCGTCTCGACGCCCGGCACCAAGCCGTGACCCCCGAGGTGCTCGACGCCTTGCTTGAACTGGCATCCGATTGCCAGATCGGCCCCCAAGCCCAGGCCCTGTGCCGGGGTGAACCCATCAACGCCACAGAAGGCCGCGCCGTGCTGCATCCAGCCCTTCGCGGCGGCGCCATGCATGCCCCGCCTTGGGGTGCAGATCAGGCCCAGCGCATCGAAGCCGAGTTGCACCGTTTTTTGTCGGCTGCCGAGCGCATCCGCAACGGCCTCTGGGTCGGCCATGAAGGGCAGCGCATCACCGATGTAGTCAATCTAGGCATTGGTGGCTCCGACCTTGGGCCGCGCATGGCGGTGGCCGCGCTCGAGCACCTAGCCAGTGCGCAAGTCCGGGTGCACTTCGTCTCCAACCCCGACGCCTGGGCCTTGCACCGCGTGCTGCGCACACTTGATGCGGCACGCACCGTGTTTATTGTGCAAAGCAAGACTTTTAGCACCCAAGAGACGCTCACGCTTGCGGCATCGGCGCGGCGCTGGCTGCACGAGCACGGCTTGCAGACGCCCGCAGAACAGGCCCCGCATCTGATCGCCGTAACAGCCGCTCCTGCCGTGGCGGCACAGCAGGGCTACCTGCCGCAGCACACCTACACCTTCTGGGACTGGGTGGGCGGGCGCTATTCGGTTTGGTCGGCCATCGGTCTGCCGCTGGCGATTGCCGTCGGGCCGTTGGCGTTCCGCGAATTTTTGCAAGGCGGTCATGCCATGGACCTGCATTTTTGGAATGCCAAGCCGCAACACAATATGCCGCTCCTGTTGGCTTTGCTAGGCATCTGGAACCGCAACTTCCTGCACTGCCCAAGCCATATGCTGGCCCCCTACCCAAGCCGGCTCGATGCCTTCACCCGCTTTGTGCAACAGATGGATATGGAGTCCAACGGCAAAAGCACCCACCTCGACGGCAACACGGTGCAAATCGATACTGGGCCTATCGTTTGGGGCGGACTGGGCATCGACGGCCAACACGCTTATTTTCAACTCTTGCACCAAGGCCGCCACCGGGTTCCAGTGGATTTCATCGGTGTCGAGCGCGAAGACACGCCCTTGCCGCTGGCAGCCGAACACCACCGGGTGGTGCTGCTCAACCAACGCGCCCAAGCCCTGGCGCTGGCCGTCGGTCGCGACCGCGCCGATACCGAAGCCGAACTGCGTGCTGGTGGGATGCCCGAACATCAGGTGCAGCGCCTGCTGCCGCACCGCACCTTTGCCGGCAACGTGCCCAGCAACACCCTGTGGCTGCCGGCGCTCACGCCGCACACGCTGGGGGCGCTGGTGGCGCTGTACGAGCACAAGGTGTTTTGCCAAGCCGCCATCTGGGGCATCAACCCCTATGATCAGTGGGGCGTGGAGCTGGGCAAGACGCTGGCCAAGGCCATGGAGCACGCCGCAGACACCACCCCCCACCCACCGACTTAATCCAACGCGCAGCGCAGAGCACCCGATGGCCAAAAAAGACCAACCCCTGATCGACGACATCCGCTTGCTCGGCCGTCTGCTCGGCGACGTGATCCGCGAGCAGGAAGGAGCGCAGACGTTCGAGCTGATCGAGCAGATCCGCCAACTGTCTGTGGCTTTCAGGCGCGACGCCGACCAAGCCGCCGACCAACAGCTCAAAGCCCTGCTGCAAGCCTTGAGCGACGACCAAGCGGTGAGCGTGATCCGCGCCTTCACCTACTTCAGCCACTTGGCCAACTTGGCCGAAGACCGGCACCACATCCGCCGCCGTGCGGTGCACGAGCAGGCCGGGCGCATCCAGCGCGGCAGCCTGGCGCACACCTGGGGCCGTTTGCAGCAGGCCGGCGTGGGCCAAGCGCAACTGGCGCAGGCGCTGCAGACGGCGCATGTGGCGCCGGTGCTTACTGCGCACCCGACCGAGGTGCAGCGCAAAAGCATTCTGGACGCCGAGCGCGAACTGGCACGCCTGCTGGCCCAGCGCGACACCCTGACCCATGAGCGCAGCTTGGCCGACAACGAAGCGCAGATGCGCGCGCGCATCCTGCAACTGTGGCACACCCGTTTGCTGCGCTTTACCAAACTGAGCGTGGCCGACGAGATCGAAAACGCGCTGGGCTACTACCAAAGCACCTTCATCCCCGAACTGCCCCGGCTCTACCGCAGCGTGGAAGCGGCGCTCGAGGGCCAGCGCGTGCCGCCGTTTTTGCGCCTGGGCCAGTGGATCGGGGGCGACCGCGACGGCAACCCCAACGTGACCGCAGCCACGCTCGAACTGGCGCTGCAGCGCCAAGCCGACCTGATTTTGCGCCACCACCTGACCGAGGTGCATTGGCTCGGCAGCGAGCTCTCGCTCTCGGCCATGCTGCTGCCCGTGCCCCCCGCCATGCAGGCGCTGGCCGAGCGCTCGCCCGACACCAACGCGCACCGACTAGACGAACCCTACCGGCGCGCCCTCACCGGCGTCTACGCCCGCTTGGCCGCCACCCTGACCGCGCTCACCGGCGGCCACGCCACGCGCCACGCCGTGGCCCCGCAGGACCCGTACCCGCACGCCGAGGCCTTTCTGGCCGATCTGCGCCTGATCGACGCTGCTTTGAGCGCCCAGGGTTGCGCCGCGCTGGCCGAAGCGCGCCTGCGGCCGCTGCTGCGCACCGTCGAGGTGTTTGGCTTCCATTTGGCCACGCTGGACTTGCGCCAAAGCTCGGATCGGCACGAGGCCGCCTTGGCCGACTTGCTGGCGCAGGCACGCATCGAAGCCGATTACAGCGCCCTACCCGAAGCCGCCAAACAGGCGCTGCTGTTGCGCCTGCTCAACGACGTGCGGCCGCTGCGCATCCCCGAAGCGCCCTACCAGCCGCACACCCTGAGCGAGCTGGCGATCTTCGAGGCCGCGCGCCAAGCGCGCCAGCGCTACGGCGCGGCCTCGATTCGGCATGCCATCATCAGCCACACCGAGAGCGTGAGCGACCTGCTCGAGGTGCTGCTGCTGCAAAAAGAAGTCGGGCTGCTGCACGGCACGCTCGACGCCCACGCGCGCGCCGAACTGATCGTGGTGCCGCTGTTTGAGACCATCACCGACCTGCGCCAAGCCAGCGCGATCATGCAGGCCTACCTGCGCCTGCCCGGCATCGAGCCCATGCTGCGCCGCGCCAGCGCGCTCGAGTACGGCGAACAGGAGGTGATGCTGGGCTACTCCGACAGCAACAAAGACGGCGGCATCATCAGCAGCAACTGGGAGCTGTACCAAGCCGAAACGGCGCTGGCGGCGCTGTTCGATCGCCTCGGGGCCGAGTTCGGTGCGCCCATTCGGCTGCGTCTGTTCCATGGCCGCGGCGGCACCGTCGGGCGCGGCGGCGGCCCGAGCTACCAAGCCATTCTGGCGCAACCCCCGGGCACCGTGCGCGGCCAGATCCGCCTGACCGAGCAGGGCGAGGTGATCGGCTCCAAATACGCCAACCCCGACATCGGTCGGCGCAACCTCGAAACGCTGGTGGCCGCGACGCTCGAAGCCACCTTGCTGCCCGCCGAGCAGCCGGTGCCCGAGCGCTTTTTGCGCGCCGCCCAGCGCCTGTCTGACGCCAGCATGGCGGCCTACCGTGAACTGGTCTATGAGACACCGGGTTTTGCCGATTATTTTTTCAGCGCCACCCCGATTCGCGAAATCGCCGAACTGCACATCGGCTCGCGCCCGGCCTCGCGCAAAGCCAACCAGCGCATCGAAGACCTGCGCGCCATTCCCTGGAGCTTCAGCTGGGGCCAGTGCCGCCTCATGCTGCCGGGCTGGTACGGCTTGGGCAGCGCCATCGAGGCGCTGTGCGCCGAACTGGGCCAAGCGCAGGCCGAGCGTTTGCTGCGCCAGATGCACCAGCACTGGCCGTTTTTCAGCACCCTGCTCTCCAACATCGACATGGTGCTGGCCAAGGCCGACCTGGCCTTGGCGCGCCGCTACGCCGAGCTGTTGCCCGAGGCCGCGCTGCGCCAGCGCATCGTCGAGCGCATCGAGGCCGAATGGCAGCGCACCCGAGCGGCGCTCGCGCTCATCACCGGCCACAGCGAGCGCTTGGCCGACAACCCGGCGCTGGCGCGCTCGATCGAGCAGCGCTTCCCCTACATCGACCCGCTGCACCACCTGCAAGTCGAGCTGATCGCGCGCCACCGCAGCGGCAACACAGCCGAAAAGGTCAAGCGCGGCATTCACCTGACCATCAACGGCATCGCCGCCGGGCTGCGCAATACGGGTTGAACCCCAGACGCACCCCATATCCAGCCCCACCTTGCAGAATCGCACCATGGACACGCCCAGCACAGCCCCCGCGCCCGCCGACCCCCACAGCCCCACGCTGGTGCTGCACCACCTCGAGCAGTCGCGCTCGCAGCGCGTGCTCTGGCTGCTGGAAGAGATGGGGCTGCCCTACGAGCTCAAAACCTACGCCCGCCAGCGCGGCAACCGGCTGGCGCCGCCCGAGCTCAAAGCGGTGCATCCGCTGGGCAAGTCGCCGGTGCTGGTGCACGGCAGCGAAGTCGTGGCCGAATCGGCTGCCATTCTGGAATACCTGGCCGAGACCTTTGCCGAGCGCGCCCAAGGCGACCTAGCGCAGCTCGTGCCCGCCCCCGGCACCCCCGAACACCGGCGCTGCCGCTTCTGGCTGCACTACGCCGAAGGCTCGCTGATGCCGTGGCTGCTGATGAAGCTGGTGTTCCAGATGCTGCCGCGCCAGCCCATGCCGTTTTTCGTGCGCCCGCTGGTGCAGCCGATCGTGCACTACATCTGCCAGCAGGTGCAGCTCAAGCTCATCGACCCCAACCTGCAACGCGCCCTGCCCTTCATCGAGCAAGAACTGGCGCAGCGCCCCTGGTTCGCCGGCGAACACCTGAGCCTGGCCGACTTCCAGATGAGCTACCCCATCGAAGCCGCGCTCACGCGCCTAGGCGGCCCCCCCAGCAGCGCCAGCAAAAAATGGCCGCATCTGCACGCCTGGCTCGAGCGCGTGCACGCGCGCGCCGCCTACCAGCGCGCACTCGCCAAGGGCGGGCCGGTGATGCTGTAGCGCGCATCGAGCATGCCGCCCTAGGCATGCGGTGCGATTGAGCCCGTGGGCGGGTCAAGCGGTATTCGATCCCGCGCAAGCCCAGGCAAGCAAATTTTTTTCGTCTCAATCTTGGGTTGCGCTGGCAACTCCGGCGGCGCCTGCGCGAGATCACGCCCCATAGACAAACAATACCAAGCACGGTATCTAAAACACCCAAAACCCGGTTTTAAAACTGATGGCAATTAAGGTGTATCTTTTTATTCTCTATTGACATTAAAAATAAGTGTGTTAGCCTGTCCAAAACGCGCCAAGTCGGCTGCGGCACACAAGTCGAACCCCCGTTTGACCGAACGCCTCCCGGTCTAAACCGCCTTTCCCCACATATTTTTACAAAAGATACCCCCCATGAAAACAATCCACCTATTGCCATTCGCGCTGCTGGCGCTAAACCAAAGCCTTTTTGCGCAGCAGTTGCCCGGTGCGGGGGTGCAAATTCAGCAGATCCCACCCGCCCCGGTCTTGGAGCGGGCGCCACCGGAAATCCGTATCGAGCGCGGCCCGGCTCCGGCCATTCCCGGAGCCGCCGAGGCAAGAATTCTGGTGCGCAGCCTGCACATCACGGGTGCACGCGCCTTTACCGAGGCCGAACTGATTGCCTTGACCGGCTTCGTCCCCGGAACCGAATTGTCGCTCACCGATTTGCGCAACCTGGCGGCGAAAATTACGGCGCATTATGTGAAAAACGGCTTCTTCGCTGCCAGCGCGTTTCTTCCGGCGCAGGAAATCCGGAACAACGCCGTCACCATCGCGGTCAGCGAAGGCGCATACGGCCAGATCGTGGTGCGCAACCAGTCCACCCTGTCCGACACGGTGCCCAAGCGCCTGCTCGCCGGCTTGAACAGCGGCGACCCGATTTTGGCCGATCCGCTCGAGAGCCGCCTCCTGCTGCTCTCGGACATTCCCGGTGTCAACGTCCAATCGACGCTGGTTCCGGGCACCGCCCCGGGAAGCTCCGACCTGATCGTGGACATCACGCCCGGACAACGCATCAGCGGCAGCATCGATGCCGACAACGCTGGCAACCGCTACACGGGCGAGTACCGCCTCGGCTCAACCATCAACCTGAACAATCCGCTGGGGCTGGGCGATGTCGCCAGCCTGCGGGCGGTGACCTCCGGCTCGGGCCTGAACTACCTGCGGGCGTCTTACCAGGTTCCGTTTGGCCGCGCAACGCTCGGGGTGTCCTACAGCACCCTCGAATATGAACTGGGCCGGGAGTTTGCACCCCTGCGGGCCCATGGCGAGGCCGATGTGGCGAGCATTTACGGCATCTACACGCTGGTCCGCTCACGCCAAACGAATCTTTACGCGCAACTGCGCTACGACGCCAAAACCTTTCAGGACCGGATTGATTCCATCCCGATGGTCACGGACAGGCGCGTGGGCGTGGTCACGGCCAGCCTCTATGGCGACCACCGCGACCGCCTCGGCGGCGGCGGATTGAATACGTTCTCGCTCGGCCTGTCGGCTGGCGAGCTCGACATCCAGACGCCGGCAGCACGGCAGCACGACGCCGCCACCGCACGCAGCCATGGGCACTTCAACAAGCTCGCCTTCAGCGCAGCGCGCTTGCAGCGCGTCACCGATGCCGTCTCGCTGTTTGCCGGCATCAGCGGGCAGGTGGCGTCGAAGAACCTCGACCCTTCCGAGAAGATGACGCTCGGCGGCATGAACGGCGTGCGCGCCTTCCCCCAGGGCGAAGCCCCCGGGGACCAGGGCTATCTGATCAACCTGGAAGCCAGGTTGCTGCTGCCCAGGTTTTCTGAGCAGCAGACGGGGCAGGTGCTTTTGCTTGGCTTCGTGGACCACGGCAGCGTCAGAACCAACAAAAACCCTTGGACGACCGGGCCAAACGAGCGCAACCTGAGTGCAGCGGGGGTTGGCTTGGTCTGGGCCGATCCCAACAAATTCCTGGTGCGGGCCTACTACGCCCGCAAGCTCGGCAACGAGCGCGCGCTTTCGGCCCCGGACAAGTCGGGGCGGTTCTGGATTCAGGCCGTGAAATATTTTTGATCGCGGCCAGCGGCCAGCGGCCAGCCGCCACGGCACGGACTCGACACCGCATTTAAGGACTCACCCATGAACCGCATTCACCAATCGATCTGGAACGACAGCTCGGGCACCTTTGTCGCCGCATCGGAAAGCACCCGCACCAGCGCCGGCCAGAAAATATCGTCGCGCACGGCCGTGCACCCGAGTCCGGTGCGCTTCGCCGTCAAGGCCCTGTCCGCCTGCCTGATGCTCGCCTTTGGCGCGACCGCCTACGCCCTGCCCCAGGGTGGCGTGGTTGCACCAGGCGGTGCCGCCACCATCGCCAGCGACGCAACGAGCACAATCATCAACCAGTCGACCGCCAAAGTGGTGATCAACTGGGAGAGCTTTGGCATCGGCGCTGGCCAAACGGTGCAGTTCATCCAACCCGACAGCAGTTCGGTGGCCCTAAACCGCGTGCTGGGCACCGATCCTTCCCAAATCATGGGCAGCCTGACTGCCAACGGCAGGGTCTTCCTGCTCAACCCGAACGGCGTCTTGTTTGGCAGCAGCGCGGTCGTCAGCGTGGGCGGGCTGCTTGCATCGACCCTGAGCTTAAGCGACGCCAACTTTTTGGCGGGCCGGTACGCCTTCACTGACGCGGGCAGCGGTGCGGTCATCAACCAGGGCAACATCCAGGCTGCCGCCGGCGGATACGTGGTCTTGATGGGCACCAACGTCAGCAACCAGGGGGTGATTTCGGCAAGGCTGGGCACCGTGGCGCTGGCTGCGGGCAACGCGATCACCCTCGACGTGATGGGCGACGGCTTGCTCAACCTGGTAGTGGATCAAGGGGCGGTCAACGCCCTGGTTGGCAACAGCGGCACCATCAGCGCCGACGGTGGCCGCGTGCTGCTGAGCACACAAGCCGCAGGCAACCTGCTGCAAACTGTGGTCAACAACACCGGGGTGATTCAGGCGCAAACGATTGCGAACCGCAATGGCACGATCTTGCTGCTGGGCGACATGCAAACCGGCACGATGAACGTGGACGGCACGCTCGACGCCAGCGCGCCCACGAGCGGCAACGGCGGCCGTATCGAAACATCGGCGGCGCAGGTGAATGTCGCACCAACGGTGGACGTCACCACCGCCGCTGCCCCGCTGGCGGTGGCAGGCACTTGGCTCATCAATACGATCGATTTCGTCATCGGCAGCGCCCCGGGCAACAACATTTCGGGCAGCACGCTGTCGGCCCAGTTGGTCACCACCAGCGTCACGATAGGTGGGTTGCCGGGCACGGGCACTCAAAACCGCAATATTTCCGTCAACGAGGCGGTGTCTTGGACCGCCAGCGCAGCCCCCACCACCCTGAGCTTGATCGCTGGCCAAGACGTGACCGTGGCCGCGCCCGTGACCGCCACCAACGGAAACTTTTTGGTGTGCTGCGGCCGCGATGTCAATGTGGCTGCAGCCATCACCGCGACCAATGGCAGCGTCTCGCTCGAAGCCGGACGCGACCTGAACCAAAACGCGGCCATCACGGTCACCGACGGCAACCTCATGATGTGCGCGGCCAACAACGTGAACGTGAACGCAGCCATCACGCTGACGCGAGGCACGCTTGACCCGACGAGAAGCCTGGGCCTGCCGCTCGGCTTGACGCTGCGTGCCGACACCGACGGCACCGGGCCAGGTGTGCTGGGCGGCACGGTGCGATTCGCCCCTCTAACACCCACAACCCTCGCTGTGACGAATGCACCCGTGACCATCATTTACAACCCGGACTCCTACACCGCGCCCACGGATTTTTTACCCCGCTTCACCCTGACCGAGGGCGCCACACTGACTCAGCTCATGCTGGTGTTTCCCGAGGCAAACAAGGTTTTCGATGGCACCAACATCGCAACCTTCACCGGACTCAAGGGCAACCCCGCCAACGTCAACCTGATTGCCGACCCAGGCAGTACCGCCACGTTTGACAATGCTGCTGTCGGCAACGACAAACCCATCACCTTTTCAGGCTTCACCCTGGGGGGTGTTGACGCTGGCCTGTTTGCGCTCCCGGCCAACTGCTGCGCCCCCATTGTGCAGAGAACCACCGGCAACATCACTGCGGCACCGGCACCGGCACCGCCACCGGCACCGCCACCGCCCGTCATTCCGCCCGTCATTCCGCCCGTCATTGAGGCACCTTTGGCCGATTTCGGGCCTCAACTGTCCGTGCTGCTGCCAAGGCTCATGCCCGCTGTCAACCCTTTCTTCCCCGCGGTCGAGCCCGCACTGCTGCCGGGCTTCACTCCCGGCCCCGACAACCTGATCCTCGCGGTCCGGCAAGCGGAACTGCCCGTCCCAGTGGTGGCGCCGCCCCCCCCGCCTCCGCCCGTTGTTACGCCCCCACCTGTTGTTGTGCCCCCACCTCCGCCCGTTATCGCGCCGCCGCATGTGCCTACGCGTGCAGCGCGCGACTGAGCATCGCGCATCGCAGCCTAGCGCCCCATCAAGCCCCGACCTCTGGCCTGCGATGCGACAAGCTCCATTCAGCACCTGGTGGCACGCGCGCGCATCGGCCAAGCACGCCAAGGCGGTAGGCCGCAGACTTTGCTTGGGGCTGCTGGCAGCGGGTCTGGCCCTCGCACCCGCCTTGGCCGCTGCAGATGCCGCGGACGCCGCAGATGCCGGGCGGGTGGCCAGTCCGCTCAAGCAGGCCCACTTTGCGCAGGAAGCGGCTTCAGCGCCAGCGGTGCACCTTGCCAACTGGGTTGTCCGCTCTGCAGACAACCAGGGCAAGCCATTCATCATTGTGGACAAGGTCCAAGCCCGGGTGCTGGTGTTCAATCCCTCTGGCCAACTGCAAGGCGCTGCGCCGGCGCTGCTCGGCTTGGCAATTGGCGACGATTCCACGCCCGGCATTGGCGATCGCAAGCTGTCCCAGATTCGCCCCGAGGAGCGCACGACACCAGCCGGCCGTTTCGTCGCATTTCTGGGCCGCGACGTCAACGGCGTCGAACTGCTTTGGGTGGATTACAGCACGGCCATCGCCCTGCACCGGGTCGCGACCGGCAGGCCCAGTGAGCGGCGCGCCCAGCGCTTGGCAAGCCCGACTGCGGCCGACAACCGCATTTCCCTTGGCTGCATCAATGTGCCGGCGCAGTTCTACAACCGAGTCGTCAAACCGGCGTTCACCGGCACCCAAGGCATCGTTTACGTGCTGCCCGAAACCCGGTCCGCGCAGGAAGTCTTTGGCTCGTATGACGTGCTGCAGCACCCACACGCGCCGCTCATGGCGGCCTCAGCCACGAGCTTGAAATAGCGCGCCGTCGGCCATTGCCTCACTTGCGCGGGGTCTGGAACGGGTTGAGCACCTCGACCCCAAAAGGCTTAAAGTCTGCGACGTTGCGCGTCACCACAGTCAACTTGTGTACCCGCGTTGCAGGCCTACGCCCGAGCTCCGCCGTAGCAGGGCTTCCTGTGTTGATGCCGAACGACAAGGATTCGAATGCTTGTTTCCAGGCTTCGATACACGACCGAGTAAGGAAACACCCGCAGCGGAAACACGCGCCGCCCCCTTGTGGTGGGTGTGCCAATGCCGGGATGCTCGACCAACAGCTCGGCGACACGCTCGAACTCGCTAAGGAAGCTTTGGGCTACGAGAACTCCAGCTTGCTCGGTGTAGAAGTCGAGGGCGTCGGCGAGGTCTTGCTCGGCGCCAGGATGAAGCGCATAGGTCACCGAGCCAGCCTTGCCCGAAGACGAGCGATGGCTTGGGGCCCAGAGACCTCGAGCACAGCGCCAGATTCCAATGCGGCCTCTCGGCGATCGGCTTCGCGCTCCCACGCAGCCTCGGTTTGGGGGTCAAAATCCAAGCTTGCAATGAGTCGCGCCAGCAGGTGCGAGCGCTCTGACGGGGGGAGCTTGAGGGCCTCGGCCTCCAAGATTTCGAGCGTGGTGTTCATGGCGATCTCCGGCGCAATTGCAAGCAACATATCCTAACCCACAAGCCTCTGCTGCGGCCCTTGCGGGCGTGAGCACTCGGGCCGCCAGCGCCTCATGGCGCAGTCGCCCTTCATGCCATGCCCTACTGCGCCGCCTGCCGCAGCGTCTGCACCACCGGGGTGCGCAGCACGGCGCGCAGCCCGGCCCAGCCCGCCGCCAGCGCCAGCGCGGCCCCGGCCAGTGCGCCGGCGGCGGGGGCCCATAGCGCGGGCGTCCAGTCAAAGCCAAACACCCACCGCGCCAGCGCCCAGTTGATGGCC
>Ga0208611_10103_pt1 | contig 27912 bp, 29 predicted proteins | sample Subbio2Mar_QV11C_FD_184821 | JGI IMG/M metagenome (GOLD analysis project Ga0208611, IMG submission 184821) | Serpentinite rock and fluid subsurface biosphere microbial communities from McLaughlin Reserve, California, USA - CR12Mar_QV11C (SPAdes) | ecosystem: Environmental > Terrestrial > Deep...
CCCTCAAAGGGAGGGGAATTTTGAAGGGAGGGGAATTTGGGGGGAGAGATTTGGTGGGAGTGGAGGGGGAGAGGAAACGAGGGGGAGAGGGAGAAAAGTTGGGCGGGGTGAGGACCACCCCGGTGCTGCGCACCACCCCTCCAAGGGAGGGGAATCTTTGGGGAGGGGAATTTGGGGGGAGAGGGGAGTTTTGGGGGAGGAAGTAGAGGGGAAATGTAGGGAAGAGGGAGAGGGGGAAAGCGTTGCTCTTGTCAAGCATTGCTTGGCTCTGTATAATGTAGATTAAAATGGAGGGAAAGGGCAAAAAAGGGGTATACTAGGCGGAGGAGGTGCTGTTTGATGGAACAAATCGGCCAAGTGGTAAAAGTGAGTGAGGGCAGGGCGGTGGTGCTGGTGAGCAGGCATCAGGTCTGCGGAAAGTGCGGCGGGTGCGGTGTGGCCATTTCCGGTGCCGGTGAAAACCAGCTTGAAGTGCTGAATCAAGTGGGTGCTGAAGTCGGCGATAGGGTAAAAGTTGTTTCCGATTCGGCACATGTCTTGAGGGCATCGTTTGTGGCTTATATATTGCCGATATTAGCATTGCTTGTAGGTATTTATATTGGTCAGGTGCTTGAGCGGACTTTTATGTTTTTTGCTCGTCTCGATATTCTGTTTGGGGTCATTCTCTTTTTCGCTTCATATTTTCTTGTGCGTGCCTATGACAAAAAGATGGCTGCCTCTCAACCTAAGGCAGCCATTGTGGCTGTCGTGCCAAATGATACTCTGCCGGAGGACGAAAAATGTTAGTGCTGGGGATTGCGGGGAGCCCGCGGCGCAACGGTAATTCGGAAATCCTTTTGGATGAGGCGCTTGCGGCGGCGGCGGCGATGGGGGTTGAGGTGGATAAGGTTGTGCTTAGTGCGTTGCAGTATCTTCCTTGTATTTCCTGCGGCGCTTGTGAGAAAACGGGGATTTGTCCGCTGGAGGATGAAATGCAGCCGCTCTATGAAAAAATCGGTGCGGCACAAGCTTTAATATTTGCTTCCCCAATGTACTTTTATACTGTTTCCGCTTGGGCTAAGGGAGCAATTGACAGGGCACAGGCGCTCTGGTCGCGTAAGTATGTGTTAAAAGATCCGCGTTATACTGCCGCTAAGTCAGGTTATTTTATCGCGGTGGGCGCCACAAGCGGCAGTAAGCTGTTTGACGGTGCGCTGCTGACAATGAAATATTATTTTGACGCGGCAGGTTATCGTCTGTCGGGGAGTTTGCTGGTGCGAGGGATGGATGAAAAAGGGGCCGTTAAGAGTTTTGCGGAAAAGATGGACGCCGCAAGGGAGTTAGGGCAAAAAGCGGCTCTTGGTTGCGGGAAGTAAGGGGGATGGTGCCCTCTGCCCTCACCCGGCCCTCACCCTAGCCCTCTCCCAGGGGGAGAGGGGATTTGTTAGGCATGGAGAGGGGATTTCGGATGCCCTCACCCTAGCCCTCTCCCAGGGGGAGAGGGGAATTGTTAGGCAGGGAGAGGGGATTTCGGATGCCCTCACCCTAGCCCTCTCCCAGGGGGAGAGGGGATTTGTTAGGCAGGGAGAGGGGAATTGCTGGGATGGCAGATGGGAACGCTTATGACTCGCTCGTACCATGTAGGGGCGGGAGTTAAACCCGCCCGCTCAGAGGGAATGAGGTTAGCAAAATGAAAGCACCGGAGTTGCGGTAGAATTCTTGAAACCTAATCAATGAAGATAAGCAGAGGGAGGTAAGATTCTTGTTTTTAACCGGAACGGGGAGAATTAATCAGGCGGGGCATTTGGAAATTGGCGGCTGTGACACGGTGGATTTAGCAAAAGAATTCGGCACACCGCTATATATTATGGATGAGGAATTGATGCGGCAAAACTGCGCCGCATACCGTGATACGCTGGCCGGAATATATCCGGACAGTCAGGTGGCGTACGCGGGCAAGGCTTTCCTGACTAAGGCGATGTGCCGCTTGGTGGCGGAGGAAGGGCTGGCGCTCGATGTTGTCTCGGGCGGTGAAATTTATACGGGGCTTGACGCCGACTTTCCAGCCGAGAAAATGATTTTTCACGGCAACAACAAGTCGCCGGCTGAAATTTTGCTGGCACTGAAGCACGGAGTAGGCCGTTTTGTGGTCGACAGCCACGGAGAATTGGAGCTCTTGGGGGAGCTTGCTGCGGCGGCCGGCAAGGTGGCAGCCATTTATTTGCGAGTCAAGCCGGGGATAGAAGCGCATACCCATCACTTTATTCAGACTGGGCAGCTTGATTCCAAGTTTGGTTTGGGGCTTGCCGATGGAGAAGCCATGCGGGCGGTTGTGGCGGCTGCAAAAACTAAGGGGCTTGAGCTGAAAGGGCTGCACTGCCATATCGGTTCCCAGATTTTTGATTTAGAACCGTTTAAGCTTACGGCTGCCGTGATGCTTGATTTCTGCAAAGAAATTTACAGTCAGACCGGCATAATTATAAAAGAACTGGACTTAGGCGGCGGGGTGGGAATTCGCTATCTGCGCCAAGACAATCCTTGTCCGCTGGCCGACTTTGCCCGGCTAATTGCTGACACGGTAAAAGAGAAGTGCGCAGAACATAATCTGCCGCTGCCGAAGCTGCTGCTTGAGCCTGGCCGTTCGATTGTGGGTGAAGCTGGGACAACGCTTTATACGGTGGGCACCATCAAGGAGGTTCCGGGTATCCGCAAGTATGTGGCGGTGGATGGCGGGATGATGGATAATTTGCGCACAGCGCTCTATGATGCGAAGTATGAGGCGGTGCTGGCTAATCGCATGAACGATCCGGCGGAGGAAATAGTCTCTATTGCCGGCAAAGCTTGCGAGTCAGGCGATATGCTGATTTGGGATATTTTGCTGCCAAAGCTTGGGCGTGGCGATTTGCTCGCCTGTTTATCTACAGGCGCATACCATTATTCGATGTCTAATAATTATAACCGCTTCCCAAGGCCTGCGGTAGTTTTTGTCAGGGGCGGCAGGGCGGATTTGGTGGTGGCAAGGGAAACTTATGATGATTTGATTAGAAACGATTTGCTTCCATCCGGAATATAATTATTTTGAGGGGGGATTTGGGGTGAAAAAGTATAACGTGGCGATTGTTGGCGCTACAGGTATGGTGGGGCAGTCGCTTGTGCAGGTGCTGCAGGAGAGGAATTTTCCGCTTGGGGAGCTCAAACTGCTTGCTTCCGCCCGCTCGGTTAATCTGACGGTCGAGGTGTTGGGCAAGAAATATAATGTGGAAGAAGCCAAACCTGAAGCGTTTGCAGGGGTGGACGTGGCTTTTTTTAGTGCAGGTGAGGCCATCAGTAAAGAGCTGGCACCGGAGGCTGTGCGGCAAGGTGCCGTTGTCATAGATAACAGTAATGCTTTTCGTATGGATGAAGGTGTCCCGCTGGTGGTGCCGGAAGTGAACGCCGCCGCACTGGCTGATCATCAAGGGATTATTGCTAATCCCAACTGTTCCACTATTCAGTTAGTAGTGGCTTTGCAACCGCTGCACCAGATAGCCGCTCTAAAAAGGGTGGTAGTTGCCTCTTATCAGGCGGTTTCCGGGGCCGGCAAAGAGGCGCTTGATGAATTGCTGCAGCAGAGCAGAGCAATTATTGAGGGTGCAAGCGATTTTCCAAAAGAGAGGATTCCGCATGCTAACGCGAAAGTGCAGTACCAGCTTGCCTTTAATGTGGTACCGCAGATTGATGTTTTCGGGGATGACGGCTATTGCAAAGAAGAGATGAAGATTATCAGGGAAACTCGCAAGATTATGGGCTTGCCGGAGTTGAAGATTACGGCAACTACAGTGCGCGTTCCGGTGCTAAACGGTCATTCGGAAGCGGTGAATCTGGAATTTGTCAGCGCGATTTCTGCCGCCGAGGCGCGGGCTGCGCTGGAGAGGGCGCCGGGGGTAATAGTGCTTGATGATACGGCAGAGTTGAGTTATCCGATGCCGGCGCTGCAAGACGGACGTGATGAAGTTTTTGTGGGTCGCATCAGGCCGGACGATTCCGTGCAGCATGGCTTAAATATTTGGGTGGTGGCTGATAATATCCGCAAAGGAGCAGCCACAAATTCAATTCAGATTGCGGAAACACTTATCGCCCGAGGGCAGTTGTAGGAGGGGCAACAGTGAAAATTATTGTGCAAAAATTTGGCGGCACGTCTGTTGCCAACTCTGTTTTGCGGGAAGAAGTGGTGAAGCGGGTACGTGAAGCGCGGGAGAAGGGTTTTCGGCCTGTGGTGGTTGTTTCTGCTATGGGGCGTGAAGGCGACCCTTACGCCACCGATACTTTAAAGAATTTAATGCTCTCTACCTGCGGTTGCGGTGAGCAGTCGCTGCGTGATATGGATTTGATTATGGCTTGCGGGGAAATAATCTCTGCTGTGGTGATGTCGTCAACGTTGTGCGCTTATGGCATTCCGTCACTTGCTCTCACAGGTGCTCAGGCGGGGATGGTGACAGACGGTAATTACGGCAGCGCCCAAGTAGTTGAATTTCACCCGGAACGCCTGCTGGCTCATCTGCGCAGCGACGAGGTGGTGGTAGTGGCAGGTTTTCAGGGGGTGACGCCGGAGGGGGAGATCAATACGCTCGGGCGAGGTGGCAGTGACACGAGCGCCGTAATTCTTGGCGCAGGACTCGGCGCCGAAAAAGTGGAGATTTACACCGATGTGAACGGAATTATGACGGCGGATCCCAAGCTGGTTTCCGCTGCCCGTATCATCGATCACCTTACTTATAACGAAGTTTGCCAACTTGCGCATGAAGGCGCCAAGGTAATTCACCCGCGGGCGGTTGAAGTAGCGATGCAGCACAATGTGCCTTTGGTCGTTAAGCATTTGGATGAAAAGGCCGCCGGCACGGTTATCAGCGCCGAAAGCAATGTTGTGGGGGAAGGACGTTTCGGTGAGCGTGAAATGCGGGTGATTACAGGAATTGCTCATTCCACCGGCTTGGCACAGTTGACTGTGGAGATGGGCGCGGATGAAGCCGAACTTGAGCTGGAAATTTTCGAAAGCTTGGCTGATTTACGCATTTCAATTGATCTTATTTCTATTTTTCCGCAGCAAAAGATTTTTACCGTCAAAGAGGAGCATTTGCCGCGCGCCGAGGCTCTGCTGAAAAAATTGGGGGTTTCTTATCGGATTAATGCAGGTTGTGCCAAAGTTGCTGTGGTGGGACTGGGGATGCGCAATCTGCCGGGTGTGATGGCAAGAGTAATTAAAGCGCTTAGTGATAAGAAAATCCGTATTCTCCAAAGCGGAGATTCCAATATTACCATTTCCATTTTAATTCAGGAGCATGATTTGCCTGAGGCGCTCTGTACGCTGCATGAATATTTTCGGCTTGATTCGCCATCCGGCGAAGATGAACGCGTTTTGGCTTGACAAATGGGACTTGTAAGAGAAGTGTTTTTTTTAACTCTAGTGACCACCCCGCCCTGACGGGCACCCCTCCAAAGGAGGGGAATTTTTTTTGGGGGAAGGGAATTTTGGGGAGGGGAATTTTGGGGTAGGGAACTTTTTTGGGGCAAGGGGAATTGTTAATTCCCCTCTGGTGGAGGGGTGGTGCGAAGCGCCGGGGTGGTTTGCGCTAAAATTGCTTGACAGTCGGCTGACGAACCGCTAGAATTAGCTTAAGATAACGCAATGACAGGGAAACAGTATGCAGGGGATAAGGATTTCAGAGAGCCGGTGGTGCTGCGAACCGGTATCCCTCCTTGCGGAAATTACCCCCTTGAGCGGCGGACCGAAATAAAGTAGGCTCCGACGGATTCCCACCGTTAGCCGGGAAGGGCATCATCCCGTTGACGGGACGTGCTTGCTGAGTGGGCTGCAAAGCCAAATTGGGTGGTAACGCGGATAAAATCCGTCCCTTAAAGTGGGGCGGTTTTTTTGTTGCCAGGAGAAATTGTTAGTATTTATGCGGCCCTCACCCTAGCCCTCACCGTAGCCCTCACCCTAGCCCTCACCCTAGCCCTCTCCCAGAGGGAGAGGGGAATTGTGGTAAGAGGGGAATTTTTGGGGGAGAGGGGAATTGTGGTAAGAGGGGAATTTTGGGGGAAGAGCGAGAGGGGAGCCTCTTGTCCCCTCGCCCCTTTTGGGGGGAGAGGGAAAGGGTGAGGGGGAGAGGGAGGCGACCACCCCGCCCTGTCGGGCACCCTCCAAGGGAGGGGAATTTTTGGGGAGGGGAATTGTGGTAAGAGGGAGATGGAGGCGACCACCCCGCCCTGTCGGGCACCCCTCCAAGGGAGGGGAATTTTCGGGGAGGGGAATTGTAGGGAAGAGGGGAATTTTTGGGGAAGAGATAAAGGGGAATTGTGGTAAGAGGGGAATTTTGGAGGAAGAGCGAGAGGGGAGCCTCTTGTCCCCTCGCCCCCTTTGGGGGGAGAGGGAAAGGGTGAGGGGGGAGAGGGAGGCGACCACCCCGCCCTGTCGGGCACCCCTCCAAGGGAGGGGAATTTGTGGGGGAGAGGGGAATTTTGGGGGAAGAGGGGAATTTTGGGGGAAGAGATAAAGGGGAATTGTGGTAAGAGGGGAATTTTGGGGGAAGAGCGAGAGGGGAGCCTCTTGTCCCCTCGCCCCCTTTGGGGGGAGAGGGAAAGGGTGAGGGGGGAGATGGAGACGACCACCCCGCCCTGTCGGGCACCCCTCCAAGGGAGGGGAATTTTTGGGGAGGGGAATTAAACCGGAGTTAAGTGTGAGGATGATGGGCAAGGAGTAAACGAAAAGAAAAACAGAGTTGGAGGTTTGGAAATTATGATTATAGTGATGCAGACAGGCGTGACGGCAGAACAGATTGAAGAGGTGACTGAACGGCTGCAACGGAGGGGCTTGGGGGTTCACCTTTCTGTCGGGGAGTTTAAAACAATTATCGGCGCCATTGGAGACGAGAAGGTTGTGCGGGAGATGGGGCTGGAGGCTTTGCCGTTTGTGGAGAGGGTGCTGCCGATTACGCAGCCTTTTAAACTTGTGAGTCGGGAATTTCAAGCGGAGAACTCGCTGTTTACAGTGGGCGATTGCCAGATCGGCGGAGACGAGGTCGTTTTGATGGCAGGTCCTTGCGCAGTTGAGAGCGAGGAGCAACTTTTAGAGGCGGCGGAAGGCGTCAAGGCTGCCGGAGCGCAAATTTTACGAGGCGGCGCATATAAGCCGCGCTCTTCTCCCTACTCGTTTCAAGGCTTGGAAGAGGCAGGCCTGCAGATTTTAGCGCGGGTACGCGAAAAAACAGGCATGCCCATTGTTACCGAGGTAATGGACCAGCATACTGTGGAGATGGTGGCGGAATACGCGGATATTATCCAGGTCGGCACCCGTAATATGCAGAACTTTTACATGCTGCGCGAATTGGGCAAATTGAACAAGCCGATTCTTTTGAAACGGGGTTTATGCGCCACTATGGAAGAATGGCTGATGGCTGCCGAATATATTGTTTCCGGCGGAAACCGCCAGGTGATTTTATGCGAGCGGGGCATCCGCACTTTTGAGACTTACACTCGCAATACGCTGGATTTGAGTGCGGTGCCGGTGATGAAAAAGCTGACGCATTTGCCTGTGATTGTCGACCCCAGCCACGGAACAGGAAGTTGGCGCTGGGTGCCGGCGATGAGCCGGGCTTCGGTTGCTGCCGGAGCCGACGGGGTAATGATTGAAGTGCATCCGCAGCCTGAACAGGCGCTCTGCGACGGGGCGCAGTCATTGACTGTGGAAAAGTTTGCCACTTTAACGGACGATTTGGACAGACTGGCTGTGGCCATGGGGCGGCGGCTGAAAAAGCAGGTGTTTTAATGGGAGCGCTCTTTCAGCGCGCAGCTTTGGTAGGTGTCGGCATGCTAGGGGGATCGCTGGGACGCGCCATGCTGGAAAGAGGTTTGGTTGATGAGGTGATAGGCATAGATCAATGCCACGATGTGCTTGCTAAAGCATTGCGTTTAGGTGCCGTCAGCAGCACAACCGTTTCATTGCCGGAAGGTGTGCGGGGGGCAGATTTGGTGATTTTAGCTGCCCCCGTTGTGGCGGTGCTCGAGTTGCTGCCAAAAATAGCACCGCTTTTAGCACCAGGCGCGCTTGTCAGCGATGTTTGCAGTACAAAAGCGGCTGTACTGGAGCAGGCGCGGGCATGTTTGCCTGAGAGCGTTACTTTTTTGGGCGGACATCCCATGGCCGGTTCCGAAAAGGACGGGGTGGAGGCGCTTGACGAGCAGCTTTTTGAAAATGCTGTTTATGTGCTGACTCATACTGTTTGCAATGACGCGAGCCGGCAGTTTGTCCGTTTACTCGAGCAGCTTGGCGCGATACCGGTCGAAATGGGAGCGGAGCAACATGACCGGGTAGTGGCTAATATTTCTCATTTGCCCCATTTAGCTGCTTCTGTGTTGGCGGAGGTGGTTGCCGCAAACTACAAAGACAGGGAAGAGATCCTAAAATTAGCGGCAGGCGGTTTTCGCGATACTACCAGGGTGGCGCTCGGCAGTCCGCAGCTTTGGCGGGATATATGTCTGACAAATCGCAACGAGCTTGTGCTGCTGCTGGATGACTATTTGCGAGAACTTGGCGCGGTGCGGGAATTAGTGGCTGCGGGGGATGAGAATGGTTTGCTCGCTCACTTCCAGCGGGCGCGTGACTTTCGCAACTTGCTGCCACCGCAAAATCGCACAGCAAAGAGCAAACAAAATGAGCCGGAGGAGTGTCGAGAATGAAAGTGCTGATAGAGGGCAGCGGTCCCTTGCGTGGCGAGCTGACGGTGCCCGGGGATAAGTCGATTTCTCATCGGGCGCTGATTTTGGGCGCCTTAGCGGAGGGAGAAACACAAATTTCCGGCTTTCTTGCCGGAGAAGATTGTTTGTCGACTGTTGATTGCCTGCGTAAGTTGGGGGTAGAAATAGCTGTGCAGGAGTCAAACGTGCGGGTGGCGGGCGTGGGTCTTTACGGCTTGAGGGAGCCGGCTGACATTTTAGACTGCGGCAACTCCGGAACAACGGCTCGGTTGTTGCTTGGCGTTTTGGCAGGGCAGCCTTTCTATACGGTGCTGACAGGCGACGGCTCGCTGCGGCAGCGGCCGATGAGTCGGGTGGCAGAGCCGCTGCGCCGGATGGGTGCGTCAATCTGGGGGCGCAGCCAAGGGAAATTGCTGCCGCTTTCAGTGCAGGGCGGAGGGTTGCGTGAGTTGGAATACGTCTCACCTCTTGCCAGCGCTCAGGTTAAATCGGCGCTGCTGCTGGCCGGGTTGTATGCACAAGGTATTACGGCGGTGCGGGAACCGGAAAAAAGCAGAGATCATTCGGAGAGGATGCTGGCTGCCTTCGGAGCGACAATCGAGGCGGATGGGAAGCTTGTGCGCCTGCAGGGGCAGCCTAGGCTGCAGGGTCAATCGGTCAGTGTGCCGGGCGATATTTCATCCGCCGCCTTTTTCTTGGTGGCAGCAAGTATCATGCCCGGGTCGGATTTGATTGTACGGAATGTGGGCGTCAATCCTACCCGTACCGGTGTGCTTGACGTGCTGCGTGAAATGGGCGCTGCGCTGGAGCTGCTTAACCATAGGTTGGAGGGTGGTGAGCCGGTGGCAGATATCCGCGTCCAGTCAGCCGATTTGCGCGGGGTGGAAATTGGCGGTGAGATTATTCCCCGCTTGATTGACGAATTGCCTATTTTGGCGGTGGCGGCGATGTTTGCGGACGGAGAAACTCTTGTGCGCGATGCGGCGGAGCTGCGGGTGAAGGAGACCGACCGGATTTTGGCGGTGGCTGAAGAGTTTGGCAAGTTGGGGGCAGTTATTGTGCCTAAGGCTGACGGTTTTGTGGTGACCGGCGGACGACAGTTGCAGTCTGCCACAGCAAACAGTCGCGGCGACCATCGTATTGCCATGGCGTTATGTGTAGCTGCTATGGCTGGAAAAGTGCGCTTGACGATGGATTCTGCCGAAAGCGTGGCAGTTTCTTTCCCCGGTTTTTGGCAGGCGCTGTATCAGGGAAGAATAAACCGTTTGGATTTTTCTGAGTAAAATGCGGAGACAGGAAAACTGTCTCATTTTTTTGTTGCGGTAGGATATTATGTTAGTGTTTTTAAGATTTGTTGTTGTTTTGGGAATTGCCTTTGTTTTATATCCCTCACCCTAGCCCTCTCCCGGAGGGAGAGGGGAGTTGTAGGGGAGGGCAGGCAAAAAAGGAAATATAATGGTTTTGTGGAATAGAAAATCATATCAGTGGAATAGAAAATTATATCATTCGTCAAGTTTAGATGGGAGAAATGTATGTCGAAAACCAGTCTTCTGCCCGAAAAAAGTACAGCAAGCATCTATCAAGATTTTTTATGTAATTTGCCTCAGGCAACCAGCTTTTTAGGGCCGCATTTTAGTGAGCCTGCTGTTTTTGTTGCCAAGGCTGAAGAGGTTTGTAATAAATTCAGCGGAGAACGGGAGCAGCTTGCCGAGCTATTGCTTGCTTATAACCGGCGGCTTGGCTGCTCAGCCGCAGTTTTGACTCAGATTGAGAAACTGCGCGACGAAAGAGCGGTGGCAGTGCTGTGCGGTCAGCAGGCAGGGCTGCTTACGGGTCCCCTTTATACAATCTACAAGGCGCTTTGCGCAGTAAAGCTCGCGGCAAAGCTGGAGGGGGAGCTCGGACGCCCCGTCGTGCCGGTATTCTGGATTGCGGCGGAAGATCATGATTTTTCCGAAGCAAATCATTGCTATGTGCAGGATAAGGAGGGTAAGCCGCGGCGTATTCAGTTGGAGTTAGCTCACAGCGGAGAACCGGTAGGGCAAATTAAGCTGACTGAAGAGGCAGGCAGGGAAGTGTTAGCCGCTTTGGCGGCTACTGTACCCGTCTCGGAGTTTAGCGCGGAAGTCATGGCATGGTTGGAGGAAGCGCGCAGCTTGGCGGCGACGCCTGTCGATTGGTTTGCGCGGATTATGATTAAACTTTTTGCACGGGAAGGGCTGGTCTTATTTGAGCCGCTATTAGCGGAGGCACGCCCGCTCGCTTCCGCAGTGTTCCGCCAGGCAATCGAACAAAGGGAGGCGGCAGAATCGGCCTTGGCTTTACGGGAGGCGGCGCTGAGGTCGGAAGGCTACCGGCTACAGGTGGAGCGGGAGGCTGGAGCCACTTTGCTGATGATGCTTGGGAAAAAGCGCACCGGACTGTACTGGCGCGACGGTCATTTTATGACAAGAGATGGTTTGTTTCGTCGAAGCGAAGCAGAACTTTATGAGTTTGCTTGTGATTTGCCGGAGTCGTTAAGCGCCAATGTTTTACTGCGCCCACTTGTGCAGGATAAGATATTCCCTACGGTTGCCTGTATTACGGGGCCGGGGGAGCTTGCTTACTTTGCCCAAGTGACGGCGCTCTATCCTGTTTTCGGCATTGAGCAGCCGCTGCTTTGGCCGCGTCCGGGCGTGACGCTGGTGGAGAGGCGGCTGGCTCGTTATCTGGAAAAATATCGGGTGGCGGAAGAGGAAATTTTGCGGGGGCTGGACGAAGCGCTTGCCCGGGAAATAAAAAAGAAGAGTGAACTCGACATTGAGGGGATATTTGCGCATTTGCGCGGACATCTGGCGTTGGAATATGAACATCTAAAGCGTGATCTGGTAAAGCTAAATCCGCAGCTTGGCGTTTTGGCAGATAAGAACTTGTCTCTTGTTAGTAATCAAATAAGTTACTTGGAAGATAAAGCGCGGGAAGAAGACAAAAAGAAGAATGAAATCATGATCCGCCATTTTCTTGCCTTGGAACAGACGCTTAGACCAAACGGTAAACTTCAGGAAAGGGTCTTTTGCTTTTTGCCTTTTCTTTTAAAATACGGTCCGGCTTTTTGGGAACAGTTGGTCTCCGACTTTCCTTGCCAGCCGGGACATCACCTGTTTTATCTTTAGTACTGTCAAACCTTTAGGACTGCCAAAGCACGGCAATTTTTTCTGAAAGGAAGTGCGAGCTGATGAAGCTGAATATTTTGGCGTTTGGCGCTCATCCGGACGATGTGGAAATAGGTTTTGGCGGCACACTGATTAAACATGCGGCCAAAGGGTATAAGTGCGGAATTGTCGATTTGACTGCTGGAGAGATGGGTACTAACGGAACGCCGGAGATTCGCAGGCAGGAGGCGCTGCGGGCGGCGGAGATTATGGGGATGCAGCTGCGGGACTGTCTTGGTTTGCCGGATGCGCGGCTTGAGATCAATGAGGAGAGTAAGCGGGCGGTGATTGAAGTAATTCGCAAGTACCGTCCTCATGTGGTGGTCGGTCCTTATCATGCCGATAGGCATCCGGATCATTTGCGGGCAAGCCAGCTGGTGCGGGAAGCGGCTCATCTGTCAGGTTTGCGGAAATATCCGGCGGAGGGTGAGGCTTATCGGCCGGCGGTGGTGGCTCAATATTTTCTGGCGGTGCATGGTGAGCCTTCTTCAATCGTGGATATCAGCGAACATTATGAGAAAAAGGTGGCTGCGCTTTGTGCCCATGAAAGCCAATTCGGTATGCGCCAGGAAACCGATTGGCAGACTCTTGTCAATGACCCGGCATTTATCAGAATGATTATCAGCCGTGACCAGTTTGTCGGTTCGCTGATTCAGGTGTTATACGGTGAAGGTGTCTACTTGGAGGAAAAAATAATTATGGATGACTTAATGTCACTGAGGGGGCGAATACCTAAGCCGGCAATGGAGATGATTAAGGGGGTTGTGCGGCAATGAACATCGGTATAGTTTGTTATCCCACTCATGGCGGCAGCGGCGTGGTCGCCACCGAATTAGGGAAAGAGCTGGCGATGCTGGGGCATACAGTCCATTTTATTTCTTATCAACCGCCGTTTCGTTTGGAGCGTTTTCAGCCGAATGTCTATTACCACGAGGTGGAGATGCTCGGCTATCCGCTCTTTAAATATCCGCCGTATACGTTAGCGCTGATTAATAAAATCGCGGAGCTCGCAGAGCGGGAAAAGCTGGATATTGTCCACGCTCATTATGCTATTCCCCATTCCTTTTGCGCCCATTTGGCAAGAGAAGTGCTGGGAGAGAGCAGCCGGGTTAGGGTGGTGACAACGCTGCATGGCACAGATATTACCTTGGTAGGCAACGACCCGTCGTTTAAGCGGATTACTCGTTTCAGTATCGAAAAGAGCGACGGAATTACTGCCGTTTCGTACAGTTTGCAGGAGGAGACGCAGCAGACTTTCAATGTGACAAAGCCGGTGGAGGTAATTTATAATTTTATCAATACTAAGCGGGTCTTCAGGCTGCCAGGCGCACGGCAACTGATAGGCTGTGTGCCGGCGACGGGTAAGGTGCTGGTGCATGTTTCTAATTTTCGGCCGGTTAAGCGGGTGCCTGACGTGGTTGCGGTATTTGCCAAGGTGCGCAGCGAAATAGATGCCAAGCTGCTGCTTGTGGGAGACGGGGTGCAGCGGCAGGCGGCGCAAGCCGCCGTGGAGCAGTTTGGCTTGCAGAGGGATGTGCTTTTTTTTGGTGTGCAGGATAATGTGATTCCGCTTTTGTCTGCGGCGGATCTTTTTTTATTGCCTTCGGAGAAAGAAAGTTTTGGTTTGGGCGCGTTGGAGGCGATGGCTTGTTGCGTGCCGGTGATTGCCACCAGGACCGGCGGTTTGCCTGAGTTGGTAGTGCATGGGGAGACAGGTTATTTGGCGGCGGTGGGCGATGTGGACGCATTGGCCGATTCTGCGCTGCAGTTATTGTCTGATGAGAGTTTGTTGCGGCAGATGGGGGAGGCGGCGCGGCGGCGGGCTGTGGAGACCTTTGAGAGCGAATTGATGGTGCCGCAGTATGAAGCTTTTTATCGGCGCGTTTTGGCAGAGGGGAATTGAGTTGTAGAGCGGAAAACCTGAACGGGGTAAGGACCACCCCGGTGCTGCGCACCACCCCTCCAAGGGAGGGGAATCTTTGGGGAGAGGGAATTGTGCCCTCACCCTAGCCCTCTCCCAGAGGGAGAGGGGAATTGTGGGGGAGGGGAATCTTTGGGGGCAACCACCCCGGTGCTGCGCACCACCCCTCCGAGGGAGGGGAATCTTTGGGGAGAGGGGAATTGTGCCCTCACCCTAGCCCTCTCCCAGAGGGAGAGGGGAATCTTTGGGGGAGAGGGGAATTGTGCCCTCACCCTAGCCCTCTCCCAGAGGGAGAGGGGAATTGTGGGGGAGGGGGGAATTGTGGGGGAGAGGGAATTGTTGGGGAGAGGGAAGTATTTTTATGCTTGACAGGCGGGAGGGCGAATGTTAAAATTTAATACGTTAACGCTTTAATGTATTAAAGGGAAGGTTGTGCCGCAGTGAATGAGAAGCTGAGAAGACTGCTGACACCCGAGGGCGTACGCGATCTTTTGCCGGAGATGGCTGCGTGGAAGCGGGAGTTGGAAAAGAAGATTCAAGCGAGTTTTAGCCGATGGGGATATGGAGAAGTGTCCACGCCGGCTTTTGAGTATGGCGCCAATTTTGTGGATGAGATGAAGGCTGAGCTGACAGATAAAGTCTACCGCTTTTTAGATGAGCGGGGAAGAATGTTGGTGCTGCGTCCTGATTTTACTTTGCCGCTTGCACGAGTGGTCGCCACTCATTTAACCGCAAACCCCATGCCGCTGCGTTTGTGTTATGGCGGTGATATTTACCGTTATGCGCACGGAGAGCAGGGCAAGCAGCGGGTGGTGACGCAGGCCGGTGTGGAGTTAATCGGTTCGGATTGCGCGGGAGCAGACGCGGAAGTGATTGCGCTTGCGGTCGATGTTTTGCAAGATTTGGGACTTAATGAATTTACTTTTTGCTTGGGTCATGCCGGTTTTCTGGAAGGGATGCTTGCCGCATATGAAGTGGCGGCAACTGAGCGGGAGACTATTAAATTTTACTTTAACAACAAAGATTTTGTTTCGCTGAAAAAGCTCGTTGAGAGCCTTCCTCTTGACGGGAGCGCTAAGGAGGCTATTCTGCGTATTCCAGGGCTGCGGGGCGGCAAAGAGGTTTTAACTGAAGCGGCTAGGCTTGTGCCGGGCGGGGCGGCTGACGAGCCGCTGCGCTTGCTCGCCGAAGTATGGGAAGTACTCTCAGATTATGGCGCAACCGAGCATCTTACTCTGGATTTGGGTTTGGTGCGTATGCTTGATTATTACACAGGCATGGTATTTGAGGGGTATACGGGTGGCTTGGGTTACGCCCTTTGCGGCGGCGGCCGCTATGACCAGTTGCTTGGACATTTTGGTTCGCAATCGCCGGCAGTCGGATTTGCGATCAATGTCGACCATGTGTTGAAAGTGTTGCAGCGGACAAGCGAAATGCCCACCGAGAGAGAACTTCTTTTTGTAGGCTACAGCAAGGCGCGGAGGGCGGCAGCTTTTGCCGAAGCAGCCCGCCTGCGCCAACAAGGCGAAAGGGTGCTTGTTGATGTGCAAGAGCGCTCGCAGGAGGCGGCGCGGGCGGAAGGAGAAAGGTTAGGCGCGGCTAAGGCAATTTATCTTGGCTAGAATCGCGGCAAGGAGTGCCTGTTGCCTTGAGAGGAGGGCTGGTAATGGTTAATAAAGATTGGCTGACTGTGGCGCTTGCTAAAGGACGGATGTTGCCGCCGGCACTTGAGCTTTTTGAGAAAGCGGGTATTGGTTGCGGTCAGTTGCGGGAGACTTCGCGGAAACTGGTATTTACAGTGGAGGAGCATAAGCTGCGCTTTATTTTGGCTAAGCCGATGGATATTCCTACTTATGTAGAATATGGTGTGGCTGATTTAGGGGTGGTTGGCAAAGATGTGCTGATGGAACAGGAGAAAGAGCTTTATGAATTACTAGATTTAAAAATCGGACCCTGCCGCTTATCGGTAGCGCAAAAGTGCGGCAGCGGCAAGTTTAAAGGCGGTTATGTGGCTACAAAATATCCCCGGGTGGCAGATCGCTATTTTCAAGGGCAGGGGAAGCAGGCTGAAGTTATTAAGTTGCACGGTTCTATCGAATTGGCGCCGCTGCTTAATCTGGCTGATGCAATTGTTGATTTAGTTTCTACCGGCAAGACGTTAATTGAGCATCATTTGGAGGAGGTTGAAGTTATCGCCGAGATTACCTCACGTTTGGTGGCAAATCCCGGCAGTTACCAGGTAAAAGGAACGCGGGTGACCGATTTGCTGCAACGCTTGGAGGCTGTCTCGGCTGAGGGGGTGGCGGCGCCGTGCTAAGGGAGTTTAACGCAGAGTCATTCCGGGAAAATTTCGCGCGCCGAGGTTTTGCGGATTTTCATGCGGAACTGGCGGTGGTGCGCTCTGTTTTGGCATCTGTGCGTCAAAATGGCGACAGGGCGGTGCTGGAGTATACACGGCAGTTTGACGGGGTCGCACTGGAGACGCTGCGTGTCTGTGAGGATGAGTTTGCGGCGGCGGAGGCGGCGGTGGAGCCGGCGGTGCGGGAGGCTTTGCTGCGGGCGGCGGAAAACATTCGGGCGTATCATCGGCGACAGCTGCAAAATTCATGGCTTGAGGTGCTGCCGGATGGGGTGGCGCTTGGGCAGCGGCTGACGGCGGTCGACAAGGCGGGTGCTTATGTGCCGGGAGGCGGCGCCGCATATCCTTCGTCGGTGCTGATGACTGTGATTCCTGCCCGTGTAGCCGGAGTGGGTGAAGTAGTCGTCGTAACACCGCCTAAGGCTGACGGCGAAATTAATCCTTATATTTTGGCGGCGGCAAGAATTGCCGGAGCGGATGCTGTCTTTAAATGCGGCGGTGCGCAGGCTGTGGCTGCACTCGCTTACGGGACGGAAAGCATTCCGCGGGTAGATAAAATTGTTGGGCCCGGCAATATTTACGTGACGCTCGCTAAAAAGGAAGTTTATGGTGACGTTGGGATTGATATGCTGGCTGGTCCGAGCGAAGTGCTTGTAGTGGCGGATGAAACGGCTCGCGCAGATTTTGTGGCGGCAGATTTATTGTCACAGGCTGAACATGATTTGCTGGCAGCTGCTTATCTGATTACCACTTCCCGGCGCTTAGCGACTGAGGTGCAGCGCGAGCTGGCTCGGCAGTGTGCAATGCTTGAGCGCTGTGCTGTCGCAGAGCAGGCGCTGATGAAGCAAGGCGCATTAGTGCTGGTTGATTGTCTTGACGAAGCTTTTGATTTAGTAAATCTGTTGGCGCCGGAACATTTGGAGCTGCAAATTGCCGATCCGTGGGCTGCTCTGGGTAAGGTGAAAAATGCGGGAGCGGTTTTTCTCGGAGCGTATACGCCGGAGCCGGTGGGCGATTACTGGGCGGGCGCAAATCATGTTTTGCCGACTGCGGGAGCGGCGCGTTTTGCTTCGGTGTTATCGGTGGCTGATTTTAGCAAGAAGATGAGTGTCGTTTATTATCCGCCGCAAGCTTTGCTGCAAGCTTCAAAGGAAATTGAAAAACTTGCCCGGGTGGAGGGTCTTCAGGCTCACGGGCAGGCGGTAAGGATGAGGAGGGAGCGTCTTGAAGAAACGGGAGGCAAGAAAAACGCGTAAGACGGGGGAGACTGCCGTGTCGTTGCAGTTTGGGCTGGACGGTACAGGCAAAGTTTCGCTGTCCACCGGGGTAGCTTTCTTTGAACATATGCTGACGCTTTTTGCGCAGCACGGTTTTTTTGATTTGCGGCTTGAGGCGGAAGGTGACCTGCCGGTTGACGCTCATCATTTGGTGGAAGATGTGGGGTTGGTGCTGGGAGATGCTTTTGCCGAAGCTTTGGGAGATAAAGCGGGGATTCGGAGGTACGGTTCCGTTCTTCTGCCGATGGATGAGGTATTGGTACAGGTGGCTGTGGACCTTTCAGGACGGCCGTATTTAGCGTGCAAACTGAATTTGGCGGCAACGCGCCTGGGAAATTTTGAGACGGAACTGGTGGAAGAATTTTTGCGGGCTTTTGTCAACCGGGCGCAATGTACGCTGCATGTGCAACAACTGGCGGGGAGTAATACGCACCATTTGATTGAAGCAGTGTTTAAGGGATTGGGGCGGGCATTGGATGAAGCTGCCACGTTTGAGCCGCGGCTAAGCGGAATTCCTTCCACCAAAGGTATATTATAAAAGAAAAAACCTAGCGGATTAGCAGGATTTTTGCTTTAAGCGGGGAATAAAGAAGGGTGGACGGAAGTCGGAGATGATTGTGATTATTGATTACGGCGGAGGCAATCTGCGCAGCGTGCAAAACGGTTTTGCCGCAGCCGGTTTTCCCACGGTTATTTCTGATGAACCGCATGAACTGGCGGCGGCTGACGGTCTTGTTTTGCCGGGCGTAGGTGCTTTCGGTCAAGCAATGAAAAACCTGCAGGGAAGCGGCTTAAAGCAGTCGCTTTTGCGAAGGGTGGCGGCCGGTGTGCCGCTGCTTGGCATCTGTCTTGGCTTGCAGCTCTTATTTGAAAAGAGCGAGGAAAAGGGGGAGCATGCCGGCTTGGGACTGATTGAAGGCGCAGTGGTGCCTTTTTCCGGTGCGTTGAAAGTACCGCAAATCGGCTGGAATCAGCTTGCTATCCGGCGGGAGCATCCGTTGCTGGATGGGATTAGGCAGGGCGATTATTTCTATTTTGTGCACTCTTTTTATGCTTCCTGCACAGATCCTGACGTAGTTTTAGCAAGCGCTGACTACGGCGGAGAGTTTCCCGCCGTGGTTCAAAAAGATAATCTGTTCGGAATTCAGTTTCATCCGGAGAAAAGCAGCCGGCTTGGAATACAGATTTTAAGAAATTTCGGGAGGTTGGTGGAATGCTAATCATTCCCGCCGTAGATATTCGGGGTGGGCGGTGCGTGCGTCTGGTCCATGGCGATTTGTCAAAGGAAACAGTCTATCATGAGGATCCGCTGGAAATGGCGCTGCGCTGGGAGGCGGAAGGGGCAGCTAGAATTCATCTGGTTGACTTGGACGGCGCGTTTCAGGGTGGGATGCAAAATAGCGCTGTGATCGAGCGGATTGCCCGGGCGGTAAAAGTGCCGGTGCAGGTAGGCGGCGGTATTCGGGACGAGGCCAGAGCGTCAGAGCTATTGGAGCGAGGCGTGTCCCGTGTGATTTTGGGTACAGTGGCTGTGACTTCTCCCCAACTGGTGGAGGCGTTGTGCAGCCGTTTCCCCGGTCAGGTGTTAGTGGGAATTGATGCCCGGGCAGGGAAGGTCGCTATCCGCGGTTGGGTGGAGGAGGCGGAGTTGAGCGCGATTGATTTAGCGCGCAAAATGGAGAACTTAGGTGTCAGGGAAATTATTTATACTGATATTAACAGGGATGGAACTTTGCAGGGGCCGAATCTGGCGGCGCTCGAGGAAATGGCAAGGGCGGTGAACCAGCAGGTAATAGCATCCGGCGGTGTTTCTTCGTTAAATGATCTTGAAAAACTGTGCCTGCTGGAGTCGCTTGGTGTCAGCGGCGTAATTTTGGGTCAAGCACTTTATACGGGGCGGGTTGATTTGCGTGCCGCGCTGACTATTGCGGGGTGCGCTTAAATGCTGGCCAAACGCATTGTGCCTTGTTTGGATGTGAAGGACGGGCGTGTGGTAAAAGGCACGCAGTTTGTCCAACTCCGCGACGCCGGCGACCCGGTGGCTTTAGCCCGCTTTTATGATTTGGCGGGTGCTGATGAGCTGGTATTTTTGGATATTTCCGCTTCCCATGAGGGGCGGGGAACGATGCTCGATGTTGTGCGCCGTACGGCGGAGCAGGTGTTTATCCCTTTTATAGTGGGCGGAGGCATCAGCCAGCTAGAAGATGTGCGCCGCTTGCTGAGTGCCGGGGCAGACAAAGTGTCGTTAAATACGGCTGCCGTGGAAAATCCGCAGTTGATTTCCGACGCTGCCGACCGTTTCGGTTCTCAGTGTGTCGTCTTGGCTGTAGACGCAAAATGGAACGCAACGCTTGGCACTTGGGAAGTCTATACTCACGGCGGACGGAAAGCAACAGGCAAAGATGTTCTTGCTTGGATAGCGGAGGGAGAGCGGCTTGGAGCCGGTGAAATCCTTTTGACAAGTATGGATTGTGACGGCGAGAAGGATGGATATGATTTAAGACTGACAGCCGCGGTGGCAAAGCAGGTCAATCTGCCGTTGATTGCCTCCGGCGGAGCGGGTACGATGGAGCATTTTTATGAGGCGCTAACGGCAGGAAAAGCTGATGCTGCGCTGGCTGCTTCCGTTTTCCATTATCAGGAGTTTAGTGTGGCTGAAGTAAAGCAGTATCTGCGTAAACGGGGGGTAGCAGTACGCTATGACGAATCTGCAGTTTGCTGAAAATGGTTTGCTTCCGGTGGTGATTCAGGATGCATTGACGGAGCGGGTGTTGATGCTCGCTTATATGAATGAGGAGGCACTGCAAAGAACTATTTCTACAGGCCAAACTTGGTTTTACAGCCGCAGCCGCCGGGAACTCTGGCACAAGGGTGCCACATCCGGTCATTTCCAGCAGGTAAAACGGATTGCCTATGATTGTGACGGCGACGCGCTGCTTTTGTGGGTTGAGCAAATCGGTAATGCCTGTCATACGGGAGCAGCAAGTTGCTTTTATAGAACGCTTTTTGGTGACGAGTCTGTCGGTACGGCTAATTTTTTGGCGGAATTGGAACAAATTATCGCGTTGCGCAAACAGACCAAGCCGCTAGGTTCATATACGGCAAAGCTGTTTGAGCAAGGGTTGGACCGGATTTTAAAAAAAATCGGTGAGGAAGCCGGCGAAGTGATTATTGCCGCTAAAAATCAAGAGCGTTCCGAACTGATTTATGAAAGCAGCGATTTGCTTTTCCATCTGCTGGTATTGCTGGCAGAAAAAAATGTATCGCTGGCGGAAGTCTTGCGGGAATTGGCTGGTCGCCACCGTCCTCTGGCTGCGGGGCAGGCATAATGTTTGTCGATTATCATTTGCATACCGTTCGTTGTTGTCATGCGAGCGGCACCATGGCGGAATATTTGGCTGAAGCAGAAAAAAAGGGGTTGGCGGAAATCGGCTTTGCAGACCATTTCCCTTTGGAAATGTTTGGCATAACGGAAGAAGAACGCTTGTCTATGCAAGCGTCAGAATTGCCGGAGTATATTCGGGACGTGGAACTGCTGCGCCGGCAAACGTCTATCCCTGTGCGCCTCGGCATAGAGGTGGAATATCTGCCCGGTCGGGAAAAGGAGACTGCCGAACTGCTGGCAGGTTACCGGTTTGATTATGTAATCGGCTCAGTTCACTTTCTTGACGGCTGGGATTTCACCCATCCCGGACAAGCTCAGCGTTATCAGCAAGAAGATATTGATTTTCTCTATGAGCGTTATTTTACGCTTATACAACAGATGGCGGCAAGCCGTTTATTCCAAATTATCGGTCACTTGGATGTGGTCAAAAAGTTTTCATTTTTCCCACGGCGAAGATGGGAGCATCTGCTTGAGGATACCTGCCGGGCAATAAAACGGGCTGATGTTTGTGTCGAGTTAAATACCGCAGGCTGGCGTGCACCGGTAGGCGAGGCTTACCCGGGAGAAGCCTTTCTGGCAAGATGTCGTGAGCTGGACGTGCCGGTGACTTTTGGTTCTGATGCCCACAGGCCTCGCGACGTGGGCAGCGGCCTGCACCGTGCAGCTTTCCTCCTGCATAATTTGGGGTTCAAAGAGATAGCTACTTTTAACGCAGGGCAGCGGCAGATGCGTCCTTTAATATGGTCAGGATAAAATCCGGTCAGACTAAATTTAGCTAAGCAAAGAAGCGAAAAGGCAGGGGAAGCGGAGTGAGGCTTTCAACCAAAGGTCGTTATGGGGTTCATGCCATGTTTGATTTAGCCATGCATAGCGGAGATGCTGCTATTGCGCTGAAAAGTGTGGCTCAGCGCGAGAATATTTCTGAGAAATATCTTGAGCATCTCTTTGCTAATCTAAAAAAGGCAGGCCTAATTCATAGTGTGCGCGGTGCTCAGGGAGGCTATCGTCTGGCGCGGCCGCCGGAAGAAATAACACTAGGTGATATTATTCGGGTGTTGGAAGGACCGGTAGCTCCGGCTGAATGCAGGGCGGAGGCTGGCGGCAATGAAGATTGTCATGGCTCAGCCGCATGTGCTATGCGTTCCGTCTGGTGTCGTATCCGAGATGAAATTAACAGCATTTTGGATAATATTACTTTGGCGGAAGTGGTGGAAGAACAACGGAAACGCAGCGGCGAAGGCTATATGTTTCATATTTAGCCGGGCGGTCTGAGGGAATTTTATAAACAGCTTATTGTCAGGAGGATGTTGATGCGAAGCGGTGAAGCTATTGTTTGCTGTTCGGTAGAGACGGCGGGCGGATTTGTGGCGCTGGCATATACAATAACAGGGTTGTATGCGTTGGAGTTGCCCCAAGCACAGAGCAAAGACGGTTGCCCGGCTGTTGGTCAGACAGAGCCGGCCTGGCTGCAAAAATTGGCGGCAGATTTAGGCAGTTATTTTAACGGTGAGCCGGTTTCCTTTGACTGTCCTTTGGATTTAGACCTTTATTCGCCTTTCTTTAAGGAGGTTTTAACAGTTTGCGCAAAGATTGCCTATGGGCAGCGGCGCAGTTATGGCTGGCTGGCGGCAGAGGCGGGAATCCCAAAGGCTGCGCGGTCGGTCGGTCAAGCTATGGCTAAAAACAGGACTCCTTTAGTTATTCCATGCCATCGAGTGTTGCGGAGTGACGGTGGGTTAGGTGGGTTTAGCGGTGGACTGTTCTGGAAAGAGAAGCTGTTGGCGTTGGAAGCCGGCGTTCAAGCCTGAAGAGTTATTTCGCCGGAGCAGTTTAGCGCAACTGGCGCTGATTGCTCCGCCGGGGAGGAAAAGTGGATGATTGATCCGGAGGCGTTTCGCGAAGCGGCGGGATCTTTTTACTTGCAGTGGGCGTTGTTAGGGTTGGGGCTGTCATTGGGCTCATTTGTCACTTTGCGGCTAATCAAGCAAGCCGTGCTTGTTGACGGTGGTTTGCGCACTGATTTTTGGCGGCTGGCTGATCTTTGCGCTCCGGGGCTTGCCTTAGTTCAAGCCGTCTGGAGCTTGAGTGGGTTTTTTGGTCGGGCAGGATATGGCATTGAGACTTTGCTGCCTTGGGCCGTTTTTTTCGAGGGGGTGCCGCGGCATCCTTTGTTTTTATATCATTTTTTCTTAAACTTTGCGTTGTTTTTCTTTCTGCTTCGTGCCGGTAAAAGGGAGAAAGTTCCGGGGGCAATCTTTATGCGGTATTTTATTTGGTATTTTGGAGGGCGCTATTGGATCGAAGGCGTGGTTGCTGAACCGCTGCTTTGGTGGCGCTTTAAGGCCGGTCAGTTAATCAGTCTGCTTTTGCTTCATGCTGGCTTGATTATCATGTGGCAGCGCCGGCGCCGGTTTAAAAAAGCGGAGGAAGGGGAGCGAGGATGCGTTACCTGACGGCAGGAGAGTCGCACGGTCCTGCGCTATGCGCGATAATCGAGGGGTTGCCCGCCAATTTATTTTTAGATACGGAAAAAGTAAACGGCGATTTGGCGCGGCGGCAGCAAGGCTATGGCCGGGGCGGCAGGATGAAGATCGAGAAAGATTGTGTTGAAGTGTTTTCAGGTTTGCGTTTCGGAAGGACGCTGGGCAGTCCTTTGGCGCTGCGGATTGTTAATCGTGATTTTGATAATTGGCGGGGAAAGATGGATCCGGTAGGGACTTGTCCGTCTGATTTGGAGGCGGTGACTCGGCCGCGGCCGGGTCATGCCGATTTAACCGGCGCGCTAAAGTTTAATTTGGCAGATGTGCGTGATGTGTTGGAGCGGGCAAGCGCAAGGGAGACGGCAACGCGGGTGGCGGTGGGGGCGGTCGCAAAGGCGCTCTTGGCCGTGTTCGGTATTCAGGTATATTCGCAGGTGGCAGCCGTTGGTGAGATTGCGGCTAAGGCGCTGCCTGCGCAAGAATTGGTGTCGAGGTACGGAGAGATTGAAGCGTCAGCACTGCGCTGCGGTGATAAAGAGGCGGAAGTCGCTATGATGGCGGCGATTGACGAAGCTAAGGCGGCGGGTGATTCGTTGGGCGGGATTTTTGAAGTGGCAGTATTAGGCTTGCCGCCCGGCTTGGGAAGTTATACTCATTGGGAAAAGAAGCTTGACGGCAGGTTGGCTGCCGCGTTGATGAGTATTCAGGCGATAAAAGGGGTGGAGGTGGGCGGCGGCTTTGCTTTAGCGGCGTTGCCCGGTTCAGTTGTCCATGATCAAATCGCTTTTCAGGAAGGACGGGGTTACTTCCGCCTGACTAATCGTGCCGGCGGAATTGAAGGCGGCATGACTAACGGCGAGCCTGTCGTGCTGCGGGCTGCCATGAAACCGATTCCCACTTTATACAAGCCGTTAAAGAGTGTTGAGATGGCCGATCATTTGCCTTTTGAGGCGGCGGTGGAGCGCTCTGATGTTTGTGCCGTGCCTGCGGCGGCGGTAGTGGGGGAAGCGGTGGTTGCCTGGGAGATCGCGCTTGCGCTGCGGGAAAAGTTCGGTGGCGACTCTTTGGAGGAAATGCAGGCAAATTTAACAAATTATCTTAAACTATTGGCCGGACGCTAGGAGGCTGGTCTGGATGAGAATAGTGGAAGTTGCTCTTGGTGAGCGGAGCTATCCGATTTATATCGGTCAGAACATCTGGCATGAAATTCCCCGTCACTGGGCTCTGCGGGTAAAGCCGGGCAAGTTGTTGCTCGTCAGTGACGAAACAGTATTTCCTCTTTATGGCGGACGGATGATTGACGGCTTGCAGCAGGCGGGCTTTGCGGTTAACTTGGCGGTGGTGCCGGCGGGAGAGGGCAGTAAGACTTTGGCCCGGGCGGAGCAGCTCTACAGCGCTGCTATTGAGGCAGGTTTAGAGCGCAGGGATTTGATTGTGGCGCTGGGCGGTGGCGTGGTGGGGGATTTGGCAGGCTTTGTAGCGGCTACTTACCTGCGCGGCGTGACTTTTGCGCAGGTGCCCACCACGCTTCTAGCCCAGGTGGATAGCAGTGTTGGCGGAAAGACGGCAGTAAATCATCGTTTGGGGAAAAATCTGATTGGGGCGTTTTATCAGCCGAAGCTGGTCTGGGTGGAGCTTGACACGCTGTCGAGCTTGTCGCAGCGGGAATATTTGGCTGGGGCGGCGGAAGTAATTAAATACGGAGTTATTTTGAGTGAAGCTCTTTTAAAACTGCTGGCTGCGCGCTGGCAGGATTTTTTGGCGAAAGAACCGGGACTGCTTACCGCTGTGGTGGGAGATTGCTGCGCGTTGAAAGCGGCTGTGGTGGCGGCTGATGAGCGGGAGTCCGATTTGCGTGCTATTTTGAATTTCGGCCATACCTTGGGTCATGCGCTTGAGGCTGCAACCTCGTATAGTTATTATCTGCACGGAGAGGCTGTGCTTGCCGGCATGGCGATGGCGGTAAAATTGGCGCTGGGCAAAGGGATTCTGCGGCGGGAGGAGGCTGTCGTGCTGCTTGAACTGTTCGGACGGGTAGGGCTTGTCCCTCCGCCTGAGGCACTGCTTGCGGCAGATGTTTTGTCGGCATTAAAACATGACAAAAAGCGTGAGGCGGGGAGAACTGTTTTTATTTTGCCTGAAGCGATAGGCAAGGCAAGAGCTTTTCATGACCTGGAGCCTGAGGCTGTGCGGCAGGTTTTGGGCTGTTATCTCTCCGGCGACCCGGCCGGAGGTTTATTGCGGCTGACAGATTGAGGCGTAAAAGCTGTAGTTTCCTCCGCGCTTGTGGCAAAAAACACAAATTGACAATGTTTTGCTGAGCGTTTATAATTACTGTGGAACTACCCTGCGGCTTCTTTTCCGGTTGTTTTTTTTTGCTCTTATAAAATTTCTTCCGAAAGAAGGAGGTGTCCGGATGAAAAATAACCGTACTCTGCTACTGGTTCTGGCAGTTGTTCTGCTACTGGCTTTAAGCGCTTTTACCGTTGACCAGGCTGTGAAAAATCTCAACTTGGGCTTGGATTTGCGTGGAGGAGTTTATATTTTATACCAGGCGGAAGAAACGGGTGATGCAGCCGGCGGAGATAAAATTGATCGTGCAATTACAATTATCCGCAATCGGATTGATGCTCTCGGCGTGGCTAATCCAGTTATTCAGCGAGAGGGAGCAGACAGAATTCGCATTGATTTACCCGGCATTGAGGATCAGCGCGCCGCCAGAGAAGTAATCGGCAGAACGGCGATGCTGTCTTTTGTCGGTCCCGATGGGGAAAATATTTTGACAGGCGCCGAACTGAGAAGCGCCGGCGTCACCATGGATCAGTTCAATCGACCGGCGGTATCGCTCGATTTTAACCCGGAGGGCAGAGCAAAGTTTGCCGCCGCTACAGAGCAGTTTCTCGGTCAGATAATTTATATTTATTTAGATGAAGAGGTTATTTCCGCGCCGACGGTGGAAAGTATAATCACAGACGGTAATGCGATTATCACCGGTGCTGGCACTATGGACGAAGCGGCCAATCTGGCGTTGATGCTGCGTTCCGGTGCGTTGCCTGTAAGACTGGTTGAGCTGGAAACAAGAGGCGTAGGTCCGCAGTTGGGGCAGGATTCAATGAACCGCAGTGTGCAGGCGGGGGTAGCCGGTTTGTTACTGGTGCTGCTTTTCATGCTTGTTTATTACCGCGGTTTCGGCATGGTCGCCAATGTAAGTTTAATCGTTTATCTGGCGCTCGTTTTAGGCTTGCTTACCGCGATTAATGCCACTTTGACATTGTTTGGTATCGCCGGTTTGATTTTATCGGTAGGCATGGCGGTAGATGCCAATGTGATTATTTTTGAACGTATAAAAGAAGAATTAAGAGCGGGGCGCACTATGCGCACTTCTATTGAGGCCGGTTTTCAACGAGCATTCCGCTCAATTCTTGATTCCAACGTGACAACATTAATCGCGGCGGCTGTTTTATTCAGTTTTGCGACCGGACAAGTCCGTGGTTTTGCTATTACCCTTAGCATCGGCATTCTCGTCAGCATGTCTACCGCCATTTTATTGACGCGTTTTTTGATGCGCCAAGCTGTTCGCGCCAACTTGTTTAGAGCACCTGAAAACGCCGGGCTTAAGGGGGTAAGCAAATGAGTTTTGTTGCCTTGAGGAAGTATGCCTTTATTTTTTCAGCCGTAGTGATTATTGCCGGCGTGATTTCCATGAGTTTTAGAGGTTTTAATTTTGGGATCGATTTCACAGGCGGTACCCTGCTCCATCTAAATATCCGTCAAGAATTTACGCTTGAGGAGGCGCGGAGTGTGCTCCAACCTTTTGGTTTGGAAGCGGCAGCGCTGCAAAAGGTAGGCGCTGAAGGGTTGGCTGAGGGTGAAAAGCAGGAGCTGCTGATTCAGACGCAGCAGTTGACTCCGGCGAAACAAGATGAAATTTTTTCTGCCTTTCAGGAGAAGTATGGATTAACTGCCGCTGATTTGCTGCGCGTAGAGAATGTTGCGCCTGTGGTGGGCGGTGAGTTGCAGCGTCAGGCATTGATCGCTTTGCTGCTCGCCGGTTTGGGAATGATTGCGTATATTACTATTCGTTTTGAGTTTCGTTTTGCCGTCAGCGCTATTGCCGCATTGCTTCATGATGTGCTGGTTATGCTGGCTTTCTTCTCCATTTTTCAGATAGAAGTAAACGGACCGTTTATTGCGGCTGTTTTAACAGTGCTCGGTTATTCGATTAACGATACGATAGTAATTTATGACAGAGTTCGTGAGAACTTGAAGACACGCCGCAAGGAGCAGCTTGCGGATGTGGTGGATAACAGTATCAGACAGTCTCTGGTACGTACGATTAACACTTCGGTAACTACTCTCATCGTTGTAGGCACGATTTTAATTTTCGGCGGTATAACTTTGTTTCCGTTTATGTTGGCTTTACTTGTGGGTGTGTTTTTTGGCACCTATTCCTCTGTTTTTGTCGCAAGTCCCCTTTGGCTTGCGTGGCGAGAGCGGGATGCGCGTAAGCACCTTAGGGTAAAATCGGCCTAAAGCTTCTGCTTTAGGCTTATTTTTTTTTTGCCCTCACCCTAACCCTCTCCCAGA
>Ga0208611_10119_pt1 | contig 24565 bp, 17 predicted proteins | sample Subbio2Mar_QV11C_FD_184821 | JGI IMG/M metagenome (GOLD analysis project Ga0208611, IMG submission 184821) | Serpentinite rock and fluid subsurface biosphere microbial communities from McLaughlin Reserve, California, USA - CR12Mar_QV11C (SPAdes) | ecosystem: Environmental > Terrestrial > Deep...
GTACGAGTCTGATGATCTCCGTCTTAAAATCTTCATTGTAACGATTAGTATTCTTTTTCATTTCAACGCCTCCCACAGCTTCATTTTATCCTAACTTAGCTGTGTCCGGCAAATCGGGTATGGGTCTAATGGATGATTGGATGTGGGTTGTGGTTTGCTGGAGGAGTTTTGGAGTGATGGGTTTGGGTGGTACGGGTTTGTGTGGTTTGGTGGTGGGCGGGATGGTAAGGTCGGGTGCGTTTTGGAGATGGGGTTGGAGCGGGTGCCAGGGGGAGAGATCGGGTTTGTGGGGGTAAGTACTGATGAGGATGGTGTCTTTGGCGCGGGTGGCTGCTACATAGAGGAGACGTACTTCTTCGGCTTGCTGGTAGCGGGTTTCCTCCTGCTGGCATGTATCCCAGTCGGGTGGTTGGGCGATGGTTTCGGATGTGTGGAGACCTTTTTTGGTGATCCGGATGTAGCCGGTGGTTTGGCCGGCAGTACGGCTGACATGGAGTGTTGGTTCGTGGCTCGCTGTTTTCGAGGGGTTAGCGAGGATGACGACGGGGGCTTCCAGGCCTTTGGCCCGGTGGAGATTCATGATGCGGACACCGGTGGATTTGCCACCTTCGATGTCCAGTTCTTCTTCCATGCCGGATTCAAGGAGTTGGTCAAAAAAGTCAACGGCAGCTGTGAAAGAGGTGTGGCCGTTTGTTTCGTGGTTTTTTAGGAGTTCAATGAATTGGAGTATGTAGCTGGTGCGGCCTTTGCCCATAGTGCCGGAGAGAGCAAAGGGAATCAGGCCCAAGTCGGTGATGATGTTTTCCAGGGCAGCGCTTGGGGGTAGTGTGCGAGTCCAGACATGGTAGCGGCGGAGGGTTTCGAAGATGGGGATAAAGTCGTTTTGGGAGGGTGGCACGGTACTGAAGAAGGAGAAACGGCCTCCGGCTTGTTTGAAAATGTAGAGCTGGTGGTCGCTTAGGCCAAAGAAGAGGCCGCGGAGGGTTGCTGTGAAGGGTACGGGGTTATCCGGGTCGGCCAAGGCTTTTAGGAGGCAGGAAAGTTCTTTGAGTTCGCGGGAGTCAGCTATGTCGCTGCCGCCGGAGATGGAACAGGGAATTTGGTAGGCTTCAAGTGCGCGGGCGTAGGCCGCCATGCGGCTCTTGTAGCGGACTAGGATCATAAAGTCTCCGGGGGCCATGTCGTTCTGGAGTTGGGAGTGGATCCAGGAGGCTATCTTTTCGGCGTCTTCGGCAACAATGGTTTCCTGTTTATTACGGGTGGCTGGGGATATAGGGAGGGTGAAGATACCCGGGGCATTTATGGGGGGTCGGATGTGGTTCATGGGAACAAGTTTGGTCTGGTAAGGCGCTTGCTCATTGGCTAAGAGGTCTTTAAATGTGGGATTGACCCAGTCGATGATACCGGGGAGGGAGCGGAAGTTGGTGGTGAGCTGGAGTACTTCGCCGCTGTTGTTTTCGATTTGGGCTTTCACGCGGTTGTAGGTGTCGATGTCCGCACGGCGGAAACGGTAGATGGACTGTTTGGGGTCCCCCACCACAAAGAGGGCACCGGGACGGGGTGTCAGTTGAGTCCAGTCTGTTTCAGAGGTTTCGGTGCCGGCTAAAAACATCATGATTTCCGCCTGGATAGGGTCGGTGTCCTGGAATTCATCGACGAGGATATGGGTGTAGCGGGACTGGAAGTAGGTGCGAACTTCGCTGTTGTGTTTGAGGAGGCTGGCGCTTCGCATCAGGAGATCCTGGAAGTCCACCATGTTCTCTCTTTCCCTGACGGCCTGGTAGTGGCGGACGGCGGGAAGAAGGAATTGCAGTAGATGGTGGTAACGGTATTCATACCACTGCCGGAGGGCGGGTTGGATGACATTGAGGCGGATGCTATCAAAGTAGGCCTGAGTTTGCCTGGCGGTGTTGGCGTCCGACCAGCGGTTTAACGTGATATCGGCGGTTTTATTAAAATGAGCCAGAAGGCGCAGGAGGTAACGGTCGAGCTGGAGGTCAAAAATGCGGCGCCAGCGGAGGGCCTGTACCAGGGAGCGCTGCAGTTTGTCCCAGCCATTGTCCGGTTGTCTGCGAGGTACGGCGTTTTCAGCAATGAGTAAGAGCTTTGTCAGCTTTTCCCGGACCGGATCCAGGTCGGGGTAAGGTGCGGGAGCTGAGGGGAGATGTACGTCGGGGTAGAGCAACAATGTTTTGTAGGCTTCTTTCAGGTCTTTGGGGGAAACGTCAAGGTCGCGCATCTGTTGGAGGAGTTGGGGTTGGTTGAAGCGGACGTGGAGCAAGTATTCCTCCCAAGCTGTCTCCTGGAGAGCACGCTCTTCTATTCCTTCAATTTCGGTGAAGTCAGGGGCCATGCCCGCTTCCACCGGGCGTTCCCGCAGGAGGCGGGAACAAAAGGCGTGGATGGTACCGATAAAGATGCGGTCCAGTTCGGAGAGGGCTGTGGACAGGCGGTGTTTTACGGTGGGGTCGATGGTATTGTGGTATTTCTTCTCTAATGCTTCCTGGAAGCGTTCGCGCAGTTCGCCGGCGGCTTTACGGGTAAAGGTGACGGCGGCCATGTTATCCATGCGGCAGTGGCCTGAGGCGATCAGTACGGTCATCCGGCCTACGAGGCTGGTGGTTTTGCCGGAACCGGCGCCAGCTTCCACAAGAAAAGTTTTATCGAGGACGGTGAGGATGGCGTCACGGGCCAGCTGGTCCGGCAGGGTGTTCTCATTCATAATCCTGCAGCTCCTTCCAGGGCTTTAGGTAGGGATCGTCTTTTTTCAGTTTTGCACGGACTATGGTTTCTTCATGGCGGCAGACAATGGTGTAGTCACAGAAGGTGCAGCGGTCTTTGTCGTCTGTGGCGCAAAAGAGGCCGGATGAAACAATATCAAGGGCTTTCTCCACAATTTCCAGGACAAGCTGGCGGAGACTGCTGTGGCGGGCAAAACGCTGCCCCTCTCCTTTCTCTGTGGGGAAGATGTAGCCGGCCACTTCTACTTCCGCTTTGTCATCTACATTGCGTAATGCAGCTTCGGCGGCAAAGGCGTAAAGGGCGTGTTGAATCTGGCGTCCCTGTTGGTACGGTTTGTTTTCATCGAAACCGTAGGTGCCGCCGGTTTTGTAATCCCATACTTGATAGAGGTGTGTATTGCTGCCGTAGTCGATACGGTCGATGCGGCCGCGAAAGCGAATTTCGCCGCCGGAGGGGAGCTGGATGGTGACGGGGTCGGCGAGGCCGACTTTGGCGGCGTCGGCTTCCTCCTTGCCAAAACCAAAAGGAACTTCAAAGTAGGCAGGGATGGTTTTAGCCTGTTGTTCCATCTGCCAGAAGACATCGAGGCTGGTGAGGATTTCATCCCGCTCATGTTCATAGATATGTTGGCTGGGAGGTGGTACGGTGTCCTTCATTTGTTCAATCAGTTCGGAGGCGATGCGAAGCAGGTTGGCTTTGCTGGGGTTGGCCGGTTGGTTAGGGGGATAGGCCTCACGGAGGATTTCATCCCGCTCATGTTCATAGATATGTTGGCTGGGAGGTGGGACGGTGTCCTTCATTTGTTCAATCAGTTCGGAGGCGATGCGAAGCAGGTTGGCTTTGCTGGGGTTGGCCGGTTGGTTAGGGGGATAGGCCTCACGGAGGTAGCGGCAGTAGATATCGTGGAGGAGCGAACCGCGGGCCATAGCGTCAAGCCAGGCACCGGGATCGAACTCCGGTTCATCAGGGGGTTCGATGCGGAGGATATAGCGGAGAAAGTAAGAAAACGGGCAGCTAGCCAGTTTCTCCAGTTGGGTGGCCGAAAGTGTGAGGGTTTGATTAATACGGGGATCGATATCCGGAGTGGGATTGACGCGTCCGTCGTATTCGGTAAAACCTGCTTCCTCCCTCCGCTCTTCGGCCAGAGTGCCGGAGGCGATGCCGGGAAAGCAGTCCGAGACAACGGCTGTGTCGTGGTTATAGCGGCCAAGGAGTACGGCGGCAAGCCACCACTCATCCGGAGATATCGCTTGTTCCGGCGTGGAGGCAAAAGCGGCGGGATATCCGAGACTGTGAATCAGGTCGGAGTAGTCGGCCGCCGGGTTGCCGCAAAGCAGACGATACACCTGGAGTACGATGGATGCCGGAGAGGACGGGCGCCCGTCTACCGTATCGTAGATGGCAAAACTTAAGGTGAGCTGTCCGCGGCGGGCGGCGAGCTGTTGCGAAAGGCGGTAAGTTTTATCTGCTGGAGCGGCGGATTTGAGACTAAGGTTAGGGCTAATACTTTGGCGTTCCTCGTCAAGAAGAATTGGGTCCTGCAGACCACTGCCGGGGAAACTGTTAGCATCCAGACCGGCATAAAAGGTAACCGGGCGGGAGTCGAAACTGTCAAGGCCTGCGATGTGGAGATGGCCGGGTTTAGGGCCACTGGCGGCAATCTGGAGGTTTTCCACTGCTTCGCGCAGGCGGCGGATGGCATCGTTTACCGGAATGAACCGTGGGCAGGCGGCGGATTCTTCTGCCAGGGTTTCGCGGATGGCGCTTAAGGCGGCCCGTTCTGTTTCAGTGGCTGTCCGAGTGTAGGTGGAGAGTATGGCGGACAAGCCCTGGCAGAGGGTCGGGAAGTCTAAAAGGTTAAATTCATCGGGGATTGGGATATGGTTGAGTATATTTGTGATGATGTCTGTAAGGGTTTGTACATGGGAGCGCTGTTTGGTGTAATACTCACCTTGTATATTGTTGCCCTCCTGGCGGGCGGAATGTGCTCTTTGGGCTAGGGTATGATCAAGTGCCCGGAGGCAGGTTACGTAGCGGTCACGGTTCCAGCCAACGGCAGCCTGGCGAAGCAGTCTGGCTAGGGTGCCGGCATAGGGAATCTCTGCATCGCCGCTGAGTAGAAACCTGTAGAGAATACTTGAAAGGTATTTCTCCCCAATCCAGCGGAGAAGGCTTTGGATAAAGCGGCCTGTACCAGTAAATAACAGCGGGAGGCCGTCAGCAAAAGTCATAGGGATAGACAGGCGTGTACCGGTGGAGTGGAACAGAGGAATGTAGCGGGACGGATCCGCCAGGCAGACGGTGACTTTATCTATGGGGGTTTGGGATGAATGGATGCGGCGGATGATTTCCCTTACTTCGTTGGTAGCACCGTAGGCTGTGAAGAGGGATGTGTCTGTAGGGGGCCGCGCCTTGGCAGGCTCGTGAAGGTAAGACATGGAACTTTCAATTTGAGGCGTGTCGGTGATAAAGTAAAAACCGGTGGGTTTGGTTAAACCACAGACAGGTTCGCCGGCAAGGATTAAGCGGTTGTTGGCTGTAAGATAGTTTAGAAATGTGTACGTCAGGTAATCAAAGGAAAGTTCTTTGGGAATTAGATACAGGGACGCTGTTTCTGTGGTTGATTGGAGTGCCAGGGAAAAGACGGATGCTGTGTCGGCTAATTTCAGGATGGCGAGTTTTTCTTCATAGCCGGCAAGGAGCATCCAGATTTCGTGGCCTTTTTGGGTATCAACAAACATGGATGGCTGGAGTTCAGATGAAACACAGCCTGCCATCCGTAATTCACAGATGGCAGGGAAAAGTATTCGGGCAAGATCAGTGTTTTGCCTGAGGGGAGCAAAATAGGTGAGGTTTTGCGATGTGGCCATATCGTCGAGGATCGTGGCAAGGATGGCTAGGAGTCGACCTTCGCCGGCCACTGTCGTTTCGCTTTGCTGCAGAGCTGACAAAGCTGCTTTGAGGGCCAATTCGTAAGGAGTAACGGGGCGGACATTAAGCCAAGGGATGCCTGCCTTACTCAGACTTTCCAACAATTGGTGCCCGGAGGTGAGTGAGTGGCAGACCAGTAGTTTTTCGTGCGTTTTATATTGTTGGCAGGCCTTGACAAGGCTGCTTTGGAGTATATTCAATAGGCTCCCACCTTCACTCTGAATAACTCTAAGAAAGATTATTATATCGTTGGGTAGATCACATGCTGACTGCTTACAATTTGTCATCTCTTGAGACTGTGTAACGTTGCTCTATCGCTTCACGCACCAACTCTCCAACAGAAGTGCTTTTTGCGACAGCTTCCTTTTTTAATCTGTTTAATTGTTCTGGATCCAAACGTATTTCTAGCCTGGCATCTAATTTCTTGTTCGGCATAACCGATGCTCTTTACGTATATTAATTACGTATATTATACTGTAAGGCAATTTTTAATACAACCTGATTGAACTTTCCGCAGTTCGCACACTAGTAGCACACAAATAGAGATGTAGAATTCTTATCAAATAAATTGCTCTTGCTTTCACGGTTAAATATAAGAGGGATGAAGCAGGGTGTTAATGCCCATCAATAGAACTTGTCAGTAAACGCCCTTTGAAGAAAGCGTATTATTTATCAAAAGGCCAAAGTTCGCGTAATGTTTATAGTTCGGTAAATAGGCGGCTAGCAAGAATTACCCTGTCGGTCGCTGTTTACTTTGTGACCGTTTGCGGTATAATGAAAGTACGAAATTCGCACAACGAAAGGGTGCAGAAAATGACAACGCTGACAAAACTGCGGAACCGCGCACAAGTTACCTTGCCAAAAGAAGTGGTACAAAAGCTAGACCTAAAAATTGGTGATGACTTAAATATCGAAGTAAAAGGTGGCCGCGTGATTATCACCCCGGTGATGGTCATACCCAAAGATGAGATGTGGGCATGGAAGCCAGAAATCCGCGAAGCCATCATTGAGGGAGAAAAGGAAATCCGCGAAGGCAAAACCAAAAAATACGCTTCGGTCAAAGACATGCTCGCCGAATGGAAGGAAGAGGACGATGATGAAGAAGGTGTGTTTGTCGGTGAAGCATTAGGGGTGGCGCATGTTCACGATAAATCCAACGAGCCGGTTTAAGCGGCTATACAAAAAATTACCGCAAGATATTCAGCAACAGTGTGATATTACATTGCAGAATTTAGAGGATAATCCTCGCCATCCTTCGCTTCGGAGCAAGCCTTACAAATCCATTCCCGGCTACTTTGAATCCAGCATTAACATGAACTATCGAATTCTTTGGCGATACGATGAAACCGATAAAAGCATTATATATTTGAGTTCTTGGTTGTTTTCTCGGGCAAATCGGATAAGACGGTTTTGCGGATTTCATTCTGCGCAGGATAAAGGGGGGCGGTGGCTCTGCGCAGTAACCTGGCTCTTTCCATATTACTTTTTCAAAGTCTCGGTTTGAAGTAATAATGTGATCAATGCCATTGTTAAACATTACTGCAATGTGAACTAAGTCCCTGGGAGAAAGCTTGGCGCCTGACTTGTTGTAGGCTAACTCCCTTGCCAGCAGCATATCTTCATGGCGGACTGGCAGAACTGAGCCATGCATAATTTGTGAGTAGGAATCAAATACCTGTAAGCCAAGTTCATGTCTGTTGATACTGAAGTAACGGTAGAGAATTTCCTGAAAAACTTCTGCATCGGTATAAGCATCAAGATTTCCGTGAGCAATTGAGCTCATAATTTCCAAGCAACTAACCTTAAGCGGGTGGTCTTTACTTGCGGCATACATTTGGAATACCTTCTTCATTTGTTCCCAATTGGATACGGGGGCATTAATATTAGCCATTTCTTGGACTGCTTTCAATTTGTCATCTCTTGAGACTGTGTAACGTTGCTCTATCGCTTCACGCACCAATTCTCCAACAGAAGTGCTTTTTGCGGCAGCTTCCTTTTTTAATTTGTTTAATTGTTCTGGATCCAAACGTATTTCTAGCCTGGCATCTAATTTCTTGTTCCGCATAATACATGGCCATACCTCCCTAGGGTTTAATGGATAATTATGTGTCGCGGTTAAACTATAGACTGAACGGTAACCAAGAAAAATTTTCTTGTTCCGAAGTTAACTATCCTTTTGTCTTAATAAAGCTTAATATATTAAACAAAGCAGCAGCGGGCGGGTTACAAGCCTGCTGCGGCTTTGTTCTAATGCTGCCGCCAGTTCCAAAAAGCTACTTCATCTACCATCAAAATGGTTATCCACTCTTCTCCCTGTAGTGCAAGAAGCTCTTTTGTAGGGCCTGTAATGACTGCGCCGTAATGATAGATGCCGTTTTCTTCAAGATGGTTTATTCTTTCTGTAAGATTAAGAGGTCTGAAATCAACGCGGTCGGCTATGTTTTGGTTTTCTTCCAAGAAATAAAGAGTTTTCATAAACTGCTGATGAAAAACAGTCTGGTCACCGGGGTCATAGTCTGGTGATCTCCGGCTTTCGGAGGAAAATCCCCTGCCTTCTGTGCGGGAGGTGACAATCATATCATCATCATGCCAGATTGGCATATAGGCCGGGAAGCCAAGATAACTGAAGCGGAATAAGTCTTCATCGTCTTCCACTCCCGAATCCACCGCCAACCAGAGCATGTCAATGTCTTTATCAGAGAATAGGTTAAAGACTTCTTCGGTGGGCAAAAGCCGGTTAAAGCTGACGTAGGCTGATGCTACCGTGCCCTCAGGTAGCATCTCCAGGATGTCCCATTGAGAATTTGCCTGAAAATTAGCCGAGTGTGCGGGATGCACCATATAAGGTGGACTTTGTGTGGTTCTGCCAAGCTCTACTCTGTCGGTAAAAGTCATCCTGGAAAATATAAATCTGTAGTTTAGCTCCCCTACCTTGATTGTTTCATGACCAACTCTTTTTGTCATGTCGCTCGTGGCGTCCATGGTAAAGAAAGGATTGGCCTGTGTGCTGGTGCCGCGATACTGGCCGTAAGGATCGGTGACTATCAGTGTATATTCAATTACATTACGGAGCACTTCACCGCGGGAAGGATTACCGGTCGCATAGTAAAGCATGGTAATAATTGAGGAAACAATGGTGATAATGATCAAAAAAGAAATTGCTGTAAAAGCGGTTTGCAGACGGGCTGCCCATTTACCGCGTTTTAGTATTTTCTGCTCTGAGTTAAGTGCGCCTTTTTTTTCCTGTCCGGAGTTATGCGGGGCAGTCTTTTTTTTATCGTCCAGGCGCTCCTGTAGGGCTTCTAGTTTTTCCAGTTCTTTTTCAAACTCTTTTTCTTCTTCTTCAGACATTTTGCCGTTTTCGTAATCGTCAAGTTTTTTATTGAAATCGTCGGTCATGTATTTTCGCCGCCTTTCTTTTTACGGATGGCCTGTCTGGCTCTGTAGAGGAGAATTTTAAAATGTGACAGTGATACATTCATCACGGATGCAGCTTCGTTATAGTTTAACTGGTGAAAATCGTGGAGCAGCAGTGCATATTTCTGTTTTTCGGGGATGTTTTCAAGTAGTGAGATGATTTCAGTAATTTGTTCGTCGGTTACTATTTTGTCTTCAATGCTGATTTGTTTGTCCGGCAGTGCGGACAGATATTTATCTCCTTTTAGCCTGACTCTGCTTCGTTTTCTGATATAGTCAATAAAAGCATTGTGCGCTACTGTGAACAGCCAGGGCTTCACCTTCTCTCCCTCGTAATGCTCCAGGTACAGGTAGGCTCTGACAAAGGTCTCCTGAACCAGGTCTTCTGCAGCGTGATGATCACGGCAGAGAGACAGTAAATACCGGTATATGTCGTTAAAGTAGCTTTGGTAAACTGCATCAATTGACTGTTTCATCTGCCCCTCCTACCCTATCTACGGATGTAAAGAAAAAAAGTTACACTAATTTTAACAATCTTAAGCAAGAAGTCTCCCGCCTCTAAGCTACCCTGCTCACGCTAGTGAGAGCGTAGGCGGGAGATGAATTGCTCCCTTTTTATTCCAATAATTCATTGATAAGTGTCTCTATATATGATAAAATATACTCAGTAGTAATTATATCAATTGGAGTGATATCAGTGGAGTTGGATAATAATAATCACTCAGTATTTCTCATGTATTATCATCTTGTTCTTGTCGTCAAATATCGAAAAACAGTAATCAATGAAGCAATTTCTAATAGGCTTAAAGAAATATTTGAGTACATATCACCTAATTATAATATAACTCTACAAGAGTGGAACCAGGATAAAGACCATGTACATATCCTGTTCAAAGCTCACCCTAATACAGAATTGTCAAAATTCATTAATGCCTACAAAAGCGCCTCATCTCGCCTGATTAAAAAAGAATACCCACAAATACGCCAATTTCTCTGGAAAGAACACTTTTGGTCAAGAAGTTTTTGTTTGCTCACCAGTGGTGGCGCGCCTATTGAAATCATCAGGCAGTACATTGAAAGCCAGGGTGAAAAATTATGAATAAAGCTTTCAAATATCGCCTATACCCTGATAAAGGACAAGCCGTCCTTATCAATAAAACTTTTGGTTGTGTGCGGTTTATATATAACCAGATGCTTGCTAATCGTAAAGCAATCTATGAGCAGTATAAAGATGATAAGGATGCCTTAAAGCAGCAGAAATATTCCTTGCCGGCAGAATACAAAAAAGAATTTTCTTGGCTAAAAGAAGTAGACAGTCTAGCATTGGCCAATGCCCAGTTGAATCTCAGCACGGCATACAGCAACTTTTTTAGAGATCAATCTGTAGGTTTTCCCAAATTCAAGAGCAAGCACAAAGACAAAAAGTCTTATACTACCAATAATCAAGGCGGAACCATCCGGCTTGTTGATACTAAAACCATTCGAGTGCCAAAATTAAAAAACGTAGGAATCAAGCTGCATAGGCAATTACCAAAAGATGCTGTTATCAAATCCGCAACTATAAGCCAAACAGCTACAGGAAAATACTATATCTCCATACTGGTTAAGTTTGAAACAAAAATAGAACAGGTAACACCAACTATTGAATCAACGATAGGTTTGGATTATTCTTCTGGGTCACTGTATGTCGATAGCCAAGCAAACAGTGCGGAATATCCAAAATTCTATCGCCAGTCAGAAGCCAAATTGCAAAAAGAACAAAGAAAATTATCAAAACGTAAGAAGGGAGGTAAAAACAGAGAAAAACAACTCCATAAAGTAGCCAGACTCCATGAAAAAGTAGCAAATCAGCGAAAAGACTATTTGCATAAACTGTCAAGACAGCTAGTCACCACTTATGATGCAGTAGCAATCGAAGACTTAAACATGCGCGGAATGGTCCAAGGGTTAAACCTAGCAAAATCTACTCATGACAACGGCTTTGGCATGTTTAGAACATTTCTGTCTTATAAACTTGCCGAACAAGGCAAACAACTTGTTGTTATTGATAAATGGTATCCATCCAGTAAACTTTGCCATTATTGTAATCATAAAAATAGTGAATTATTATTAAGCGACAGGAATTGGACTTGTCAGGAATGTGGGAAAATACTAGACAGAGATGTAAACGCTGCGATAAATATTAAGAACGAAGGCTGCAGAAAGCTCGGTATAGCCTAAAGATTGTATAAAAACCGTTGGGCGAACGGGGATAGCTTGGTCATTATACCGGCGTTAGCTGGTACGTCCCAAGAAGCCCCCACCTCTGTAGGTGGTGGGAGTACGTCACTTATAGCATCCTGAATTCCTCAAGACTTTAGCGTAGACACAATTCATTTAATGCTGTCTATGATATCGCCAACTGCGTTAAACGCTAAAAGAATCTGTTTCTGCTTCTTGGTCAGAGCTTTTGTGAAGCGGTATCCATCATGGCCTGAAAGAATGGTGATATTTGACAACTCAAAATTAAGAAGTAGTGTTTTATGCGTCGCTGGTCAAAATGGTGGCGCTAAAACCTCTGGCAAAACGATAACGCCGTCCCCGGCGTTATCGTTTTTTGAAAATTTTAGATATTGTGGCAGGATACACTGCTGGCTGACATTAGCAGGGCACAAAGATTACTGGCTGATATATGCTGAGGGGCACCGTTCCTTCATCAATTTTAGAAAACCTTCTTTATCTTTTGGAGAAATAATGACAGCGCCCTTTTTATGCCGAATCTCAAGTCTATCCATGGATGATGCAGGCGCACTTAAAAGACTGCGTGAAGGCTTAATGGATGTAACATCAGAAAGGGCTACCGTCCATTTGACCGGCCCGCCCCGGATAATAAGTTTTTCATCCAGGACCCTATACCCCGTGCCAAAAAATACCCAACAGATAAATATGCTGATACCGGTATTTATGAATACTATTACAGAAGAGGAAGAACCCAGTGCCGAAAATGCCAGCGGCAAAATCCCGGAAATTATAATAGCAGTCAGCCACCAATCATATTTAGACCGAAAATACATGTCATGACATTCCTTTCACTATTATGCATACAGTCAATCAGCTGAAAACGCTTATTACTTTATCTGGTTTCATATTGAACAGAAACCACTATCGCATAAATGCAAATAATAACCGCAAACCCAATTATCACCCCCGGCATCCAGGAAACATTAAACAACATTCCGGCCGATACAAAAAAAAACGTGATTGCCAAACCCAAAAAAACAACAGCAACGATTCGGTATGATTTTTTTGTGTCCATCTTTTTTCGAACCCCAGGGCTTGATACCAGGTAAATGGTTGTTAATAATGGGCCTTTCTCCTGAAAGGCAAACAATGAATAAACAAGACAGAAAATTGCAATAGCTGCCGTTATGATGACTGCCCCAGTCATTCGACAATACCTCCCGGTACTGATTTCTACATTATATTCACCGCAAGTTAATGTATTTCCTGCAAATGGCCCTGCCGGCTCCTGGCAATCGATTGATGATTAAAACCATTGATGAGATAATGATTGTTTCTCTTAAAGAAAAAGAGATCTTCATTACAGAAGTTATGAAAAGAAATAACAAAATCAGTCTAAGTTAGAATAGATTGCTTCAGTGAGTGAGGTGTATAAACCCCCTGCGTATTTCGGCCACATTCGGAGCTAACCCCAATTTTACCTGGTCTAAATAAGGGAGCCCGCCGCCACACCAAACTCAGGTATAGGTGAGCCTTTACGGCAATCCGCAAAAAGTGAGGTTATTATTGTCAGCCCGTTTATCGGTAAGCGGCGTTTGCCCCGGATGTTACATATTTTGGCTGCCGCCATAAACAATGGGGCAAAAATCACGGTCATCACCCGCCCGGAGGCGGACTACAAAGAAACAGACCGGCTTTCCGTGCGGGAAATGGCCGACAGGATCAGAAATTGCGGAATTAATCTTGTTTTTAAAGCTAATATTCATCAGAAGTTTGCCGTAATTGACCAGAGGATTGTCTGGTACGGCAGTATCAACCTGCTCAGCTTCGGCAGTTCCGAAGAGAGTATCATGAGGCTGGACAGTATTAATATTGCCAATGAACTGGCGGGTACAATCTGAGTTTTCGGTAGGTATGCTTACAATGAAAGGTTGAATATGTCACGCAGTTCACTGTCGGACATTTCGGTCAGCCATGTTTCTCCGGCTGAGACTGTCAGGTCCGCCAGTTCTTTTTTTGCTTCGAGCATTGAGTTTATTTTTTCCTCGAGTGTGCCGAGGGTAATGAATCTGTGGACGGTGACGTTGTTTTTCTGGCCAATACGGTAGGCTCTGTCTGTGGCCTGGCCTTCAACAGCCGGGTTCCACCATAGGTCGTAGTGGATCACATGGGTGGCTGCGGTCAGGTTCAGCCCTGTGCCGCCTGCTTTAAGGGAGACCACCATCAGGCGGGAATCGTGATCCGACTGAAACGCTTCGACCAGCGTTTCCCGGGCTTTTCTTTGCAGACTGCCGTGAAAGAAGCTGACAGGGAGATTTAGCTTGCTTTCCAGCATTTGTACCAGCAGTTCGCCCATTTCTTTGTACTGGGTGAAGATGAGGGTTTTTTCGTTTTGCTGCACGATTTGTTTGAGTAAGTCGAGAGCCATCTCGGCTTTGCCGGAATAATGGGGTTCCGGTTGGCCTTTTTTGGAAAAATGGACAGGGTGGTTGCAGATTTGTTTGAGCGAGGTCAACAGGCTGAAAATCAAGCCTCTTCTTGCCATGCCGTCGCAGTCGCTGATTTTTTTCATCTCACGCTCCAGCACCTCGTGGTAGAGCGCGGCCTGCTCAGCAGTTAGGCGGCAGTATTCATTCTTGGTTGTTTTCTCCGGTAAATCGGATATAACGGTTTTATCGGACTTCATCCTGCGCAGGATAAAGGGAGCGGTGGCTTTACGCAGCAGCCTCGCTCTCTCCATGTCTCTGTACTTCTCAACCGGTACGGCAAAACGCCGCGCGAATTCTTTTCTTGAGCCGAGAAAACCGGGGAGGATGATGTTAAAGATGCTCCAGAGTTCATCGAGCCTGTTTTCCACGGGCGTGCCGCTCATCGCGACGTAGCCGTCAGCCCGGAGCATTTGTAACGCTATGGCCTGGGCGCTGTCGGTGTTTTTCACGTTCTGTGCTTCATCGATCACCAGGAGGCTCCAGCTTTTTTTGGAGAGCAGTTCCTTGTCGTTGCGTGCAACGCCGTAACTGGTAATAATGATGTCTATGTCTGATATCTGCAGTTCCCTGTCGGGGCCGTGGCAGACTGTGACGTTAAGGGAGGGCGCAAAACGGGCGCATTCTTTCTCCCAGTTGCCAAGCAGCGTGGTAGGGCAGACTACCAAAGCCGGCTCGCGCAGCTTCCCTTCTTCTTTCAGTTTCAGAATGAGAGCGATAACCTGCAGTGTTTTGCCAAGACCCATGTCGTCGGCCAAGCAGCAGCCGAATCCTCTGTCATAATTGCCATAGAGCCAGCGCAGGCCACGCTCCTGGTACGGGCGCAGGCTAGCCTGAAGGCCGGACGGTACAGAGACGTCTCGTTCCGTGTGCAAATCAGCCAGGAGCTTTGCTAGGACGGCATCGTGTTCAAAGCTGACGTCGCCCGCTTCTCCCGTCAAGCCGGCGCGCAGCAATTGGGTCGGACCGAGCTTGGGCAGCGGCTTTTTCAGCTGAGTCAGGATGCGGTCTACTTCTTCCGGCTGAAGCAGGAGGTAGTTGTCGCGGTAACGCACAATCCCCGAGGCATCCGCCGCCAGTTTTTTAAATTCTTCTCCGCTCAAGCGCGTGTCGCCGAGGGATACTTCCCAGTCAAACGAAACCATCTCGGCCACTGATAGGTAGGTAACGTTTTTCCCTTTGCTTTTGGCGGAGAGCACAAGCTTTGGCGAAAAGACGGAGATGAGTTCTTTTGGCAATAGCATGCGAATGCCAAGCATAGAGAGCACTTCTTTGCCTTCGCCGAGAAAACGCGTCAGCTCATCGGTTCCCATGGCAAGCGGCTGTTCTCCTTTGTTGGCGAGCATTTCTTTCAGTTCGGGACAATAACCGGCGGAGGCGGCAATTTGCCTGGCTACAATGGCCAGCACGTCTCCCGCCTGGCAGGAAAAAGCGTCCTCCCCGGCAAAAAGCCGGGCAAGAGGTATAGGCGGTGCGAGCGGGTCTTCCCTGTCTTCCACATCAAGATAGAAACGGAATTTCTTCTGGCGTCCGGACGGCAGTTCAATCCGCACCAGCGGCCCGAAGCGTCCGGTCATGCCGGAGAGACTTCCGAGCCAGTCCACCACCGCTTTGCCCGTCTTCTTTTCTTCGAATTTTTCCGGGCGGTAGTCGGCCATTTGAAAAAAGGCGAGGCACAACTTGTCGTCCTGTTCAATATTATTGTATGAACGCATAAGATAGGCCAGAAAGAGCGAGACGATTTCTTCCGCGCCTTGCCTGCCCGGCATGACCGCTTTCTGTTTACGGTGAAAAATCAAGGTGGGCGGCATCAGCTTTGCCAGCATCTCAATAGCGGCCGCTACGGCGGCATCACGAGACAGCGGCCTGTAGGAAATATGGAATTGACCGGTTTTCTGCTGAACGACTTCCGGGATAAAGGCGGAGGTTCGGGCCAGCGCGAGGGCAACTGTTGCGGCGGCGCTCAGGAAGGTGATCTCGGGAGAACCTTTAAGGAGGAGGGGCATTTCCAAAAAGAGTTTTAATAGGGTTGGCAAGTCGATTTTGCTCCCACGGAACTGCCGCAACCTGCATCGTCCCGCTTCGATTAGCGGGACGCGTACCGTCGCTGATTTATCGGCTCCAAAGGGTGAAGTCTGCTCCGGCCAGACAAAAGCTTCTGTGTTAAGCGGCTGTCCTTCATTAGGGTAAAAAATGCGTATGCCGGCCGCTTTTTCAAAAGCGTTATTCTCAGCGACGTCTAACGTTTCGGCGGCTGCGGCCACATTTTTGTAGGCCTTTAAAAGCAGCCTTTTAAAGGCCGAGTTAAAAAGCGGCTTATCGGCGAGCAGAGGAAAGATCGCTCCGGCTTTTTTATCCAGACCGGCGAAGCTGAATTCGGTAGGCTCAGACGGCTTCACAGTAACTTCCGTCAGCGGGACAAACCTGTCTTCCCGTTTCACTTCGCCGGCAAAACCAGCCGTTTCCATCAGCTCCTCTTTGGCAAGCCCCCGCAAGCTGAAGAGCATGAAAGGGTCGATATCTATTTCCTGTGACAGCACGTAGAAGACGGCGGCCAGATGTTTGCAGGGATTTACCCAGTCAGGACAGGAACAAACTGCTTCTATTTCGCGCCATGAGCCGGGGAACAGTTGAATCCCGTGGCGTTCAAAGACAAAAGGCAAATCGAGCGGCAGCTTGCCCGTGGAAAGTTCCGCAGCAAAAACCGGGTTTTGGCCGATGATTCTGTTGATAGTTTCCACCTGAACCGGCGTGAAGTGCTTCAGCCTCAGATAAATTTTGTAGGCGGCCGCGCGCTGTCCTTTTACTCGCGCTTCCAGGGTGCCGTCCCGGATTTTGACATCTTTCACCCTGCCTTGTGTGGCGTAACTGCGGCCTCTGGACAGTCGGTTACTATGGTCGAGGCGACGCAACGCATCGAGCCAGGAATCTCCCCATGTTGTTTTGGCGAAGGCGCGCTTCCCTCCGGATTCACCCCGTAGTATGCGCTTCAGTGACTTTACATGTTCACGCAGGCCTGCGTCCAGCTTTTTTTCGTCGATTCGTTCCATATAAGCCCGCGCTTTCGCCGACTCTCCCGACTCCAGACAAAAGCCTGCTATATTAACCAAGAAAAGTGGATTTTCTGGGTCGAAGCTTTCCAGCATATCCAGCAACACCTTGGCTTTATCAGGCATCTCTTCCGCCCTGTATAAATTGGCGAGCAATAGAAGCGCCGGGGGAAAAGTCACTCCCCGGTTAAACATGCCTTGCAGCAGTTTAATCGCTTCCCCGTTTTTCTCCAGAGCCCTTAGTCGCAGGGCATTTTCATACAGCTTCTTTGTTTCGGCATCCGGTGCTGTGCTGACTGTGGTATTATTAATTTTTACCAGTTGTTTTTTTCCGTCCAACATCTTTACCAGCATCTCTTCAGCCTGGTTTAACTTTCCTTGTTCCAAGTATTCACGCGACTGACCAAAGAGTTTTTCCAGTTTGTCTCTGCTCATAAAACACCTCCTTGGACAGGATTTTTAAGTTTCAACAGGCTTTGGATAATTCCTTTCATATCTGCTAGGAGTGCTTCCTGCTCCAGGCGCAGATTGTGCGCAAACATAGTTTGGATAACAGGATGAAATTCGTCGTAGCGGACATCAGCAAGGAGTTTTTCCAGTCTTTTAACATAAGAAGGGTGAAGTGTGTCGGCCATATGGCGGTACGCCAGAAGGGTGTTCTCGTCCATAAAGAGCGGCCGTATATTGGGAAAGATGGTTTCTTTGAGGATGCGGTGGATACGAAATCCGCCCAAATCTATATCGCCCCAATGATAAAGCTGCGTTGTTGTGCGCATTTGTTGGCTAAGGAGCGTAAGCAACTGACGTTTACCGGGACCCGGAAAACCGCCTAAGTAGATGAGAATGATATCTTTGGACAATCCTTTGCGTACAAGTTCATGAAAGTTGGTTTTGTTTTCGATTAAGAGAATTGTATCTGCATGCAGACTTACGAAGCGGATGCGATTAATCTGACTGGTATCGATCACGACACCGAAGGTAAGCGGCGTGAGGTCTGTTGCTATTTCATCAATACTGAGTGTGAGCGGGCCTGCGATCAGCAGCTCGTTTGACGTTCGCACAATGCCCAGTTCGGCCAGAATGTCTTCATCGGAGAGATCCGGATCGGCAAAGCGGCGGCGCACGAGGGAGATGAGGGCGGAACGGTTTTTTCCGGCAAAGAGTTTACTGTTACCCAAGTAGCGGATACTGAAAATTCTTTCGGAGAGTTCCCCCTCCTTTTTGTCATCCAAGCCTGACAGTACTTTAAGGAAAATTTCCAGCTGTTCGCTCTCCGTTGGAAAGGGTGAGGGAATGGCGCGGGTTGCCTGGATGCTATTTTGAGCCGCTTCCAGTGCTTCCAGAATCCATGGTGTTTGGATTTTGGCGGCTGTACTGCTTATAAGGTATAGTTGCTCTGCCAGTTGATCAGCTTTAGGGAGGCGGCCTGCCATGCGGTAGGCCGCAGCGACATTGTGTAAATTTAGGGTGATTTTTTTGAGGATGTTGCCTTTTTCGCCCCGCAGCCATTCCACGTCAAGGATGCCGGCTGTTTGCAGTTCCACGACAGCCTGATGAATGGCGTATTTGTCTTTTGGTTGGTCGCCGGCAAAATAAACTGGCATGGTAGAGCGGTTAAACGATAGGCCAACCCGACGGTTCACGCGGGATGTACCAAAAAAGTGGGCACTGTTTTCGTATTTGTCGAGGAGTGTATTAAGGAAAAAGGAACGGTAGTCCATCTTAGGCCCCCATTTCCAGGATTTCCTGCGGATCGAAGGCTTTGATCACAGTTTCCCGCTTAACACGGATGACACAAAGGTTGCGATCCATCAGCGGGGCGATGTCGCCGATTTTTTCTGTGGGTGCGGAGAGGATCACTTGCAGACCCAAATCACGGATTAGGCGTACGCTCTCCTGAATGCGCTGGTGATCCATTTTACTGTAAGCTTCATCAAAGACAATCAGTCGCAGAGTGTTTTCATCACCATGGCGGACACGGTAAAGCTGCAAAAAAGATGCGAGGACGGCGATGTAAAACGGCGTTTGCGTTTCCCCACCGGATTTTTTGCTGAGGACGCGGGATAGGCGGGACTCCCGTCCTTCATCGTCAATATTCAACATGTCGAAATCGAGGTAAGTGCGATAGTCTGTGAACCGTTCCAGGTTTTCGGAAAGGCGCTGCCGTTGATCAGCGGTCAGCGCTCCTTCGCCCACGTCAACAATCTGGCGAAACAGTTCATCCACAGTATCGCCGTGCTTCTCAAGAAATGAAGCAGAGAACAGGTTAAAGCCTTCAATTAACATGTCGTCGTTTATCATGTCGTAGAAGCGCCGGTAGGTTGGGTTTGGCGTCACGGTGAAACGGTAACGGTCACGACCGAAGAAGTTGTCTTTGATGGCGCGGTTTATGTCGCTGATCTGTTCCTCCGCCTTTTCAATATTGGCACGCAGCTTGCTGATAAAGTCTTCACGAAATTGTTCCTGAGCACGCTCTTTGGCGTTTTTAATTTTCTCCCGGTAATCCAGGAGCAATGTGTCACGTAATCGTTCCAGTTCGCTGTCGTAAGCAGTATTATCAGGCGCTGTAGGGCTGAAGGAACCTTTGAAGTCCCGGTTGTAATATGTACGCAAATCTACAAGCGTATCCCAACGATCCTTCTTCTTTGTCTCGGTACCTTTGACCACTGATGTAAAAGCTGTAATGATATTGGCAGCAGCGCCTCTTGATTTTAATTCCACCTGATAACGGGGTTCGCCGATTTGCTCACGCCAACTGCTGTCATAAAGTGTGGACAGATTTTCAAAACGCCGTAACCGTTCAGCTTCTATCAATGGCAAGGATTCCTCTTTGCCTTTTTTCAAAGAAGTCGTTTCGCCTCTTTTTTCACGCTGATTACTTAAGATTCCTTTTGCCTGAGCGATCTTCTTGTCATATTGGTTAATTTCTTCTGTGAGGCGAGTCAAATAAGAGAGGTCGAGTTTCCCTAATTGATCTATTGCTTCACGCCACTCGGCTTCCAAAAGCGGCAAGGTTTCCGCTTCTTTTTTGAGTGTGAGAATTATATCGATGTCGTTTTGAGAAAGGGCTGGTGTACGGCTCATGCGCGAAAGCTCATTGACAAGAGGAGCAAGATACGCCAAGCGCTCAATTATGGTACGCCTTTGTTCTTCTTTTTGCTGAATCTGGCGAGCCAATGCTTTGCGTCCGATATAGGGGGCTTCGTAGCGCTTAGGGTTCAGCAGACGAACTACGTAGTTATGATAAAGCATACCGTCGGGAGTGATGGCAGTATAATGGCGGCGCAGATCTTCAACTGTTTCGCTTTTCATGACACGACCCAAAAGATAGTCTGCGTAAGCGCGAGCCAGCGGATTTTCAGTTTCCACTTCTTCAGCGAGGCTGCCGGGAAGGGCGGTAGGATTAAGCGCCAGGATTTTTTCCATATCTACCAAGCCCAGGTCATAAAAGCGTCGTTCAAATTTGAGCCGGTCGTATGTCTTTAGTGAAGCTGTAAACATCTGCGGTTCCACCAAGAGATAAAACTTTTGTGTATGGAGATAGCCTTCAATAGCTCTCTGCCATTTATCATTTTTAATTTCCAGCAGCTCGGCAAAAATCTGCGGGTTGGCGCCGGGATTTTCCCGCTCAATGCTGCCTTTAAGCTCTAACAAGTTTGATTCGTAAGGCTTAATACCGCGCTTAAGCCCCTCGATTTCCTTACTTAACCGTTCTTCTTCCGTTTTCGCCTGCTTATGTTCGATTTCCAGGGTATAGGCGGTTTTTTGCAAACCAGCCAGATAGTCGTCCATGCGCACTTTAACCAAACTGAGATATTCATGGCTTAGTCGGCTGTAGTTGCCGATGCCTTCGTTAAATACGCTTAGTGTTTCCGCAGATATGATGTTTGGCAGCTGCAATTCGGGGTGAGTGGCGCAGTAACGGGTGACCTCTTGCCAGCAGCGATAGTGACTGTTTAGTAAAGAAGTTAAGCGCTCGGCACTGTTCTTTGCTTTTGTGATCTCCCGCTCCAGGAAGCGTTTTTTCTCTGTCAGCGATTGTTCTTTTTGATAAATGTCGGAGCGCGCCCGTTCCTCTAAAAGGCGGTCGCGTTTTCCTTCCAAAGATGCCAATTGATCTTCCGTTTCTGCGATCTCTGCTGTGAGATTCAGGATGTGTTTTGTAAGTTGCTCAATTTCCCGACGGTGTTCTGTCAAGTCGTCTTCGCTTTTGCCAACGCCGGCACGGTCAAGCAGGAACTGCTGGATGTACAGTCGGTCAGCTTCCTCACGATAAGCTTGGTGCTGCGTGCTGATACCTGCCAGTGCCTCCACCCGTTTTTCTACCCAGTCAAGCTCTTCTTCCAGTTGTTTATACTGACGGATATTTTCCTGCATATGAGAAATGTCCACTTCATTTTCCGTATCGCAGACAAACTCGGTGAGGAACTGTTTGATATTCATAATCGGGGAAAAAGGGACGGCTTTGCGAAAAAGTCGGAAAAAGCGGTTGTTTAGTCCTCCTAAAACGCCAACCAAGAGGTCGCGATATTCCGCATTGCTATCTAACACCTGGTAGCGTTTCGCCTCATAATGATTGCCAAGATAGGCGCGCAGGGTGCGGATATTCATCGGGATGTTGTCTAAATTAAAATGGTGCGACGGCAGGTGGTCTTTAAGATAAAAAAAGCGATACTTGAATTCACCGTCTTTATAGGTGTCAAAAACTATCCCCAGGCAAAAACGGCTGCCGGAGATGGTGTCACTGTATTCCAGGACTATATAGCTGGTAAAGTCTTTATCACTGCGGAGGTAAACTGTGTTAGTGTTTTCATCTTCAGCCACTTCGCCGCGGAGATACCCTTTCAGTGTCCGTGTCGAACGCTCACTGGCCGCCTTATTGAAAAAATGGCCCTGAGTGTCACCAAGCATCATCAGCTGGATGGCGTCAATAATGGTTGATTTGCCCGCGCCGTTTTTGCCGGTCAGAAAGTTCACATCCTTAAATTCAAGCAACTGATGGCGAATGTAGTGCCAGTTAATCAATAGCATCTTCTCCAGCCGCTTCATCTTCCCTCCCCTCCTCTCCGATAGATGTTTGCCTTAAAGTTTCATAAAGTTCCCCGATTTTCTCGTTGGAGACCAGAAGCGTCACGGACGGGTAGATGATTAAGCGTGTCTGGGGAGTTGTCCAGCTTCCGTCCAGTTTATCGATGATGCTATGGTTTTTCAGGATACCTAAGTTTTCACGCAGCATTTTATCCGACGGCTTTTTGTCAAGCAGACCGAGGTGAAACATTTTCTCAAGCACTTCACCCACAGTTGTAAACGCTTCACGGCGGAGTGCCAGCTTTTCCAGTTGTTCTTCGTAGATCAACCTAAGCGTAAAGAGGATATAGGTGGCGGCTTTATCAAGGCGGCGGTGGTTATAGCCAAAGCGGTTGTAGAGAGCAGCCACGCCGCGGTGCCCGTCCAGCTGAATTCCCCAACCGGCCACCCTGAAATAGTCGGAAAAAAGCGTCTGGTAACGTTCCAGGAAGCGAAAGTCCTTGTTAATCACAATTCCGTGACTTTTAACATCAACTTCGTCGCGCACAATAAAGGTCTTTTGAAAAAGCAAATTGACAACACGGGCAAATTGCTCCCTGTCTTTATCGCTCATTTTTTCCCATTCCTGTTCCCACATGGCCTTTCCCCTCCTCTCTTGAGATGACTAGTTCCGGTAGACGGTAGCCGTTCACAAACAGATAGCCTTCCCTAAACTCTAGACGGTAAGGCAAGCCATTTTCATCGCTTTTCACTGCGGCGAGCAGTAGTTTAACAAACTCCTCCGCAGAAGCAAGTTCCAATTCGGCCGCTGCCATGCTCCGTCTCTCTCCTAATTGCTTCAGGATAAAATCAATGACTTTGCGGTGCGAATAAACCTGTGCCAATCGTTCTCTAAAGCCCGCCAGTTCTTCGGCGACATCTTCAGCGGAAGCAGCCGCCTCCATCACCTCTTCCGGCGCATGTTCCCGCCGTTTAGGCTCATTATATAAAGATAATTCATCCAAGTAGCCGGCACTGTATAAAGGCAGGTCGGCTAAGGCACGAGGCAGCGCCCGTTCATCCTTTAATGGCGGCATTGCTTTTAATACTTCCACCAGTTTGCCTTTGATATCGCGGTCGGCGTTTAAATAGTATTGCATCCGCTCCACTGAAGCCCGGGTATAACCGGCATTTTTTCGGTCAATTTGCGCCAGTATACTGCCCAATCTGTCATAGGTGTCCATAATTTCGCCGATCATGCTGATCGCCTGTGAGCGCGCTTCGTCTTTATCGGCAAACTCACCCCGGCGCAGTGCGGCGGCAGCAATAATGTTAAGCGTATCCGCGTCACGAAGCCAAGAACGCAGGATAGAGGTAATGCGCTGTTTGAAACGGGGCACACTGTCAAATGTCTTGAGCGGATGATAAACACGGTCAGATACCAGCACACGAAAGCGGTCAAAATGTTCAGCAAGCAGCTCCTTTACATCTTCCTGCTCCTGCAGGCGCTGGTGGTAAATGCGAATGTTATCAAGCAGCTCACGCAGGCTTTTCCAGAGTTCTTCCGTGGCACGGTGCGCCTGTTTTAAAGCGTCATACATATGCTCGTCTCTGTCTTGTTCGGCCGTGCGCAAATTTGAATAAGTGGAATAGACAAAACCGTTATATTCCACAGGTTTTCCATGAAGGATATCGTAAAACAGGTGCAGCAGCTTACTGGCGTAACCCGGGACAACATAACTTTCTTCAAAAGAAGCCAGATCCGGCTCCAGTTGGAGCCAGCCCGTATCGACAAATCTGCGCAACAGAAAATGTGCTCTCCCCGAAAGATTTACATCTTCATCCGGCACATAAAGATCATCGTCTTCTCCTTTTAAATCAAGCATTCTTGTCTCCAGTCCGGCAACCAGTCTGGAGACTAAGTCTTGCTTTTTTAGGAGAGTTTCACTGCGATACTGGCGGTGAAGGATCAAGAGCGCTTCTATATAAATATCCCTGTTTGGTGACGCAAACAGAGAAAAGAAATTTTGGGGGAATATCTCAAAAAAGCGCACTATGACAGACCTTCCTTCGCCACACATTAAAGTATTTATCTCTTCGACTTAAAAGGGAGATTTCCTTTAGTATGCGGCTAGATATTGCCACTCCGGAATTTTTCAGCTTCCCATGCAGTCATGTGCGCTCCCGAAAAATTTCCCCCCTCACCCTAACCCTCTCCCCCCAAAAGGTGGAGAGGGAATCAGGATAGGTAGAATCGGTACCCGGCTTGAGCGCTCTCCACCCAAAAGGTGGAGAGGGAATGTTAGCACTGCACCATAGGCTTCTCCAATCAAAGGGTGGAGGAGAATTTTAGGGTATAACGCAGGAAAAGCAAAGCGCACCAATCATAATGAAAGGTGCGCTGCTCTAAAATATAAAATTTAGTCTGGCGGAGACCTATTCTCCCAGGGACCAACGTCCCAAGTACCATCGGCGCAGGAGGGCTTAACGGCCGTGTTCGGAATGGGAACGGGTGTGACCCCTCCGCCATTTCCGCCAGAAAGTTCTCTCAAAACTGCACAGCGATCTGCAAAAAGTATCATTTCGTAAGGTCAAGCCCTCGACCTATTAGTACCGGTAAGCTTTGACATTACTGTCTTTACACACCCGGCCTATCAACCAGATCTTCTCTCTGGGGTCTTACCTCGTTTTCCGAGCGGGAGAACTTATCTT
>Ga0208611_10120_pt1 | contig 23892 bp, 24 predicted proteins | sample Subbio2Mar_QV11C_FD_184821 | JGI IMG/M metagenome (GOLD analysis project Ga0208611, IMG submission 184821) | Serpentinite rock and fluid subsurface biosphere microbial communities from McLaughlin Reserve, California, USA - CR12Mar_QV11C (SPAdes) | ecosystem: Environmental > Terrestrial > Deep...
ATAAAGAAACCAGCGGATACCAGCTATATGCCTATTGCTTAATGAGCAATCATCTTCACCTGTTGCTGAAAGAAGGCAAAGAAAACTTAGAAACAGTCTTTCGAAGAATAGGGGCAAGCTATGTTTACTGGTATAACCGGAAATACAGCAGGCGCGGGCATCTGTTTCAGGATCGATACAAAAGCGAAGCCGTTGAAACAGATACATACTTTTTAACCGTGCTGCGGTATATCCATCAAAATCCAGTCAAAGCTGGAATTACAGAAAAAATACAAACATACCCCTGGAGCAGTTATCGGGAATATACAGAAAAACCAGTGATATGTGCCACCCAGTTCGCCATGGGGTTGTTTTCAGAAGATAAAGCAGTATCATTGCATTCAATGGAAGAATTTCATCAGGAACCAAACAAGGATCAATGCCTGGAGCCTGATCATGGGGTCAGGACAAATGATCTGGAAGCAGCTGAACTAATCCAAAAAATAGCTGAAGTAAAAAGTCCGAAAGAGATACAGGCATTTGAGAAGCAAAAGAGAAATGCAGTGATCAAAGAGCTTAAAAAAAGACAGTTGTCCATCAGGCAGATCGAAAGATTAACCGGGATCAGTTTTGGTATCATCAGAAAGCTATGATCAACGGTATCCGAACTGCCTGTCTAAAGAATAAGCAAATTACCTACTAGAAGACGGTAAAAGAAGGAAAAAAACACGAAAGAACCGTCCCCATGTGTTACCACCACCCTGTGTGTTACCGCAACAAACAATATAGGGCGCCTCCGTGATCTTATTTTATCACACGTTCTGTGTGTCCATAAAATCGCGGTAAGGTCAAATTAAAAATATGCTTAAGGATATATTTTTAAATTTACGTAAGCAATGGAAAGACGCCGCAGAATTTCAAAGTATGCGATGGTACTTGGAGAATCAGTGGCCCAAGATGGTCTTCGTACCCTTATACCAAGGGTTGCCTGTACTTGGTGGATTCCAAATGCCCTTGTATAAAATTTTGGATACTGATGAAGATCAACTTGTCAGTTCTTTATTTGCGGCTGAAATTCCGGTAGAAATTTTTCAACGGTTAGATATTGAGTATTCTAAAATAGAATCCTGGCTAAAGGCTGTCGGCAATATGGAGAAATTAAGATTATTGCTTCTTCAATATAACGATGTGGTGAAGCATACATCCGGTGAATCTGATGCTTGTGAGCAAGGCCTTGTGATTTATTTGCAAGCATTGTTCTGCGATATTGCCGACACGACGACGAATATCATAAAACTTATTGAACCGGCAATCAATATTCTGCCTCAGACAGGAAATGCTGACGTGGAAAAACTCTTTGATCTCATGATTGCCCCTTTGAAAAAGGCTGAAGATATTGAAGACATCGTGAAGTCGCTGCGTCCCTTTGATGAATTGCCGGAGCAACTAAATAATGCGGTGCTTGCCATGGTGCTCTTAACGCCTTGGCTCATAAAGAACTGAAAAGCTTCTATACATAAAGCTTTCTATTAAGCCAGGAGTTCTTAGACTTATTAAAATGTAAATGTTGGAAAAATAACAAATGATGGACGAACTTTGTGGTCGGAGGCCAAATAGCATACGGCAATACGAGAAAGAATGATAGATTTTTAGGTGCAAAATTGCAGGAGGGATAAACATATGCCATTATCCTGGAATAATGTTAATGAGGAAGAATTAAGACGGTTGTATTATGACAAAAGGTTGAGCGATAGACAGATTGCTGATTTATTTAGTATCACCCGTGGTAAGGTGGCCTATAAAAGAAAGAAATTCGGGATTTCCATTAGGAAGCAAATATGTGAGGAAATGATTGAACAACGAGGCGATTTGTTTCACAAATTAAATGCTGAATCCAAGGAAAGGCTGTTGTCACGTGAAAACATAGAGATTGCGGCTAAAGCGATTACGCACTTTGCGTTCAGGAATGGGCCTGTTGAAGATATACATAGCAATAATCAGCTTACTCAGGGCGATATGAAAACTTTAAATCAATATATGGTTAACAGGATAGCAGGATTGCTTACCGCCATTGCCGATCATAAATGGCTACACATAGAGGCTTTATTATCTCATTATAAACGTTATGGAACCGAATGGGATAAAGCTGAGCCGGATATGGAGGAAATCAATGCTGTTTTAAAGTATATAATCAAAAATGAATTCATTTAATTGCGAAAAGTATTCAGAAAAGTTTTGGGTGCAGTTCGTGAAAAATGCAGGAGAAAAATGCTGGATATCGCAAAGGATCCGCAAAAAGTCAGGGATTTCTTTGAAAATACGCCGGAAGAAAATAAAAGGAAGCCTTTTACTCTGTTGCAAAACTTTAATAAGCGTGAATTTTTTTCGTTGTTGCAGAGCTCTGAGTACCTAGTCAAATTTAGAAATGAATTTGATATTGTCCGTTCACGAGGACGCTGTAGAAGAATTTGAAAATCTGCCATTCTGGTTTGATAGAATTCAATGGTATCGTCCTTGGTGCGAATTAGAATGCAAAACAATGAAATTTGTTATTCATCCATCTGGGCTACAATTTAAGGAAAGGTGGTAAATGTGATTGCATAAAAAGAAACAGCCGAAGGAGAAAACCATAAGATCCTCCGCTGCGGAATACCTGACATACATCGCTGCAACGGGTGAGAATCCACAAAGTGTTGAAATGCGTTATGAAGATGAGAACATCTGGCTTACTCAGAAGATGCTCGCAGTGCTTTATGACGTAGATATTAGGACAGTAAACGAACACATACAAAAAATATATAGAGACAACGAATTGAAACCAGAGGCAACTATCCGGAATTTCCGGATAGTTCAAAACGAAGGTTCGCGTCAAGTTAATCGTGAGGTTAAACATTACAACTTACAAATGATAATTGCTGTTGGCTTCAAAGCGAATTCTGAGCGGGCGGTGCAATTTCGAAAATGGATCAATAAAATCGCTAAGGATTACACCATTCAAGGCTGGGTAATGGATAAAGAGCGCTTGATAAATGGCGGAAGTATTCTTACGGAAGAATACTTTGAGCACTTGCTTGAAGAAATCCGGGAAATTCGTCTCAGCGAACGGAAGTTTTATCAAAAGATAACAGATATTTATGCCACGGCATTGGATTATGACGGTGATTCCAAGACCACGAAGGAGTTTTTTGCTACTGTGCAGAATAAACTGCATTGGGCAATCCATGGTCGCACTGCGGCGGAAGTGATTGTAGATCGGTCGAATGCTGAAAAAGAAAACATGGGACTGACATCCAGGAAAAATGCGCCGAACGGAAAAATAATCAAGTCAGATGTGTCGATTGCTAAAAATTATTTATCTCGAGAAGAATTGCAGAATCTGGAGCTAATCGTAACCGCATATCTCGACTCGGCTGAGTTGATGGCGCGTAGACATATCCCAATGACGATGAAAGATTGGGCAAAACGTTTGGATGCTTTCCTGCAGTTCTCAGAATATGAGATATTAAATGATGCCGGAAGGGTGAATGCAGAAGTCGCCAAAGCTTTTGCGGAAAGCGAGTTTGAGAAATACCGTATCGTACAGGACAAACTATTTCAATCTGACTTTGATAAATTAATTGAAGGAATTAAGAACGAGGTATAATTCTAAAGGCGTCGAATTTGACGCCTTTAAAATATATGAGTAGATCTTGCTGCCAAGGCCCTACCAGGCTCCAGTGACATCTTTTTTGTCTCTTCAAGGCACGTTAAGTGCGTAGTTTGCCTCAATAGAAAAGACATTCTGAACCCTAGAGCAATCAGGGCTTTGTCAGTTTTAGGGATATGTTTCCGTGGACACTGGGTGGTTCGGGGGAGGATATGCAATTAATCCACTTTAAACGATATTTCTGAATAAGTAATAGTTAAAATGAAAGCAAACGCAAAGTATTTTGTAATATTTGTTCTGAAAAAGGTAATCATTGTTAGATAAGGTTGAAAGAGATATAATTTTATTGGAAAAGTATATTAATAGCAGCTGAACTCTGTTTCAAATACTACTTCAAGGGGGTGCCTAGTTGGGAGAACCTCTTAAATTAGAGTATATTGAGGACACAGACAGTAGAAAAAGATTTGTTGATTATGTTGACCATTGCGTGGGAGAAGCGAAAAGTGACTATGATTTAGTACATAAAGACATTGTCATGGTAAAAAGTATTGAGAAACATCTTAAGTTATTTGAAATATTTAAGCTAAGAAATTCTCAAATGATAATTCTTACTTTGGCAGGAGCGAAAACCTTAGCCAGCGAAGCAGGTAGATTTTCATTAGAGGAGGCTCATAAATATCTAAGCTATATGAGCAGGAGAACCCAGGACAGAGTACTTAGGGAGCTTCTGGATAAAGGTTGGATTATATTTGACGGATTTGATTATGAGATTCCCGGCAAGGTAAGATCTTTCTTATCCTCTATGTTTTTATCCTTTGCCAAAGAGAAACTCTCGATGGAAGAACAAATAAAAACTACTGTAATGTTAGCTGAATTTATCGATGAATTTAACATGGAAGAAGAACAAAGCGAGTCCCTTAAAAATATGGGATTCCGTGAATTGTCGGTATGGAAAGGTTATCTTGACCGTGTTATTCAGAAAAAATCGCGACGTGAAATTTTAGAGATAGGTAAACATACTCAAGGTATTATTAAAGTTATTAAAGAGACACAAAAAACGCTCAACAGTAACCGTAAGGTTTTTGGCAGAGCAAAATACGATGAGTTTTTCGATGTAACAAGTAGCATTCTGGATTTGACAACGCAAGTCTTGTCCATGGCAATTCAATTTCAGAGAGAAAGCCAAAAAGGCCTAGGTGAATTTATTTCCCCAGAAATGATAGAAGTAGCTCTACATGACGCTACAATTGAGATTTTAGCAACCTTCACCGATAAGAACTTTTCAGCACCAAGGCAAGTATATCAATTAAGAGAGGAAATCATTGAGAGCAGGACAAGGACTTTTTTTGAAAATGAAAAAGAAGAGGTCATTGCAACTATCCCTCCGGAACCCGTTGAATTTATTGAAGAAGAAATGATAAACGATCGCCTTCAAAACCCCATGGAAATCTTTTACCATGAGATTGTACTGAAGATGAAATCGAAAGATGAAGCGCCGATGGATGAAATCCTATTTAAAGACATAGATAGTTTCGGCCAGGCAATGTATAAAACCGGTCAGCTACTGAAACTAACAGGTGAATTGAGAAACAATGAGAATCAAGAAATTATGGGTAGAGAAGTTTTTGCGCTCAAGGTAAACGACGCGTGTAAGAAATTGGAGGAAGGTCCTGTTGAGATTGTAACTGAGTGTCATGTAAGGAGAGGTAAAAATGGAGCCGATTAGGGAAATCACCATTAATCCAGAAGCTCAAAAAATATGCTCAATGTTTCATTATGGCTGGATTTCGAAAAAAGAAATAGGTCCGATTGAAAGAGATATTAAACTCTTTAGAGACGTTCAAATCTATCTTTCCTTAATGGGTTATGAATTGCTTAATCCTCCTGGCACGGATTGGTATGTAGTGCGCTTAAAAAAGGAATACGATTCCGCTTCCTTCGATTATTTTCTTAAGAGGGTTAAGGGGTTAGATAGAAGACACATGGCACTACTTTCAATAATATATGCCAAACTTGTCCTTCCCAAAGAACTCCGTCATGTTGAGCCCGAAAATGAGCTGAGTCTGACCGTCGATGAAATTGTCTATAATTATGGAGCGAAGTTTCAGCAAGGGAAGCAGAGCCCACGAAAGGCCATTGAAACCTTACTTGCATCGCTAAAGAGATATAATTATATTCTCTTTGAAAAGGGAAAATCAAAAATAACAGTTGGACCAGCTATGTACATGTTGCATAGTAATATGCTAATGGACATATGCGCTTATGTAATCCAGGGACTAACCGAAAGCCTAAAATCTATAAAAAAGATCGAGGAAGAAGATGTGACTGACGGTGAGGAGGACCTGGAATGATCAAAGACTTCTCAACTGTATTTTGGGGATATTTACCTCCAACTAAAGAACCATATACGGTCCATGAAAAGGTCAATGCCTTTATAGGTCCCTCCGGTCATGGTAAAACGACTATCTGGGATGGGCTTCGACTTATGCTGGGTGCAAGCCATTTTGAGAGCAAAAGGACTTTTTCTTTTTATGTGCATAAGAAAAGTAACTGGGCTGTAGTCAGAGTTACGTTTTATAACCAGCCGGTTAATGGTGTGCGCCCTTTTGAACCGGTTCGTAAATTTAAAGATGAGGTTACCGCCTGTTGTAGGATTTATAAAAATGATACCAGCTCTTGGGCGAGAGAATATTATCTATTCGATGGTGAATTTTATGATCTAAAAGATCTGCATTTTAACACAAAAGCGTATAGCGCAGCGGTTCTTAATGTAGGTGAATACCTAGAAGTATTAGAGCAATGCCTTGGAATAACGAAGGAATTTCGCAACCTAATGGCCATGAGCCCGGATACCGTGAGAGAAGTTGTTAACTCTTCACCACACACACTTTTTAATTTAATTTTTGACTTAAAAGGAGCAAAGGACTACAAAAAACGTTATGATCATAGCAAACAGAGATTGAATGAGCAAGAAGTTGCTGTTGAACGGGCAGAGGAAGAAATGAAGCAAGCTCAATCCCGATTTGAAGAAACTAAGCAAAAAGCACAGAAGCTTCGTCTTTATCAAGCTAAAGAAAAAGAAGTTGAAGAAACTAGGCTTAAACTCAAAAAAATCGAATATATTGAATCCCGCGAGTTGTTAAAGTCAACGGAAGAGGAAATGGCTGGTATTGCAGAGCAGTGCAAAGCTGAGGCGGATAAAGTTAATGCCCTAACTGTAGGTATTAACGCTATAAAAAAAGAGTTAGACTGGTTCGAAAAGGAATATAACCGTCTGGATGAACTTGAGGAGCAAGCAAATCAAGACATTAACAGTTTTACAGGAGATAAAACAAGAAATGATATCGAGGTTAAGAATCTTTCTAAACAGATCAAAGACTTGAAACAAATTAAACCTCAAAAAATAGACGATTTGTACCAGTTGAGAGATATTTTAGTGGACGATCTAGATGTTAAGAAACTAGCTTATTCAAAGGCACAGGATGAACTCCGCCAGTTGAAAGAAAAACTCTACGATTTGGAAAAAGACCTCTTGCCTTATAAAGAAGAAGCGAAAAGGTTTAGGCAAGTTCTTGAAAGAGAAAAAATTCCCTATATTATGTTAGCAGATACAATCAGTGTAAAACCGGAGATGAAGAAATGGCAAGAGGCAATTGAGGCCTATATAGGTAACAACCGTTACCGGGTCATTGTGGAAACTGATAAGTACCTTCCTGCCAAAAAGCTGCAGGAAAAGGCCAAATATGGAGCTCGTGTATCTTTACCCAAAAGCGGAAAAGAACAAATACTAACCATAAAGGATGTTCCATATCCAAGTATCCGTGCCGCAATCAATATCGATTACAGTGAAAAAGTGGAGGGGTATTTGGACCGGTTAAATAATGTGTACCTTGTAGAAACGGTAGAAGAAGGCCATGCACTTCAGGCACGAGGAATTGAAAGTATTACGTTGGTAGGTCTTTTGCAAGATAATGACGGCGCAATTCATTTGAAGTATCATAATCTCTGTTGCGGAAAATTGGCTATTGAAGAAGAGAAAAAACGAACAAGAGAATTACTATCGAAACAGGAAAGCATTATTAACGAATTGCATAAAAGTGTTTATCAACTCCAAGATGAATTAAAAGAATTAACGGATGCTATTAGAAATCAAGAGCTTCTAGAGAAACTGCCGGAGTTGGAACATACATATGGCCAGTTGCTGGACGAAGCAAAAAAACTCTCAGAGTATATTGTAGAAAAAAAGAAGAAAAAGGCTGAAACAAAAAATGAAAAAGAAGTTATACGTAGTAAAGAGCGTGAAGCTGAGGGAGAAAGGGCAAAATTAACTTCAGAAAAGGAACAAGCCACACTTAAGGCGGAGGAACTTTCCAATCGGTATGTTGTTTTACAGAATAAATTAGGCTCTCTTATTTCTGCTATGGAGCAGGCTACGATTGAAGTTAAAAAGCTAGGACTAAGCAACGATGCAATTGCCTTTATCTCTTATGATGTACAAAGCAGCTCTTTTATGGCCATACAGGGGGGTAGGGTTACTTCTAAGGAAATACAAAATAGGCTTAATACACTGCACCAGGAGAAAGAGAAACTCTATGATCCCTCAGTCAATGAAGAAATAGTACGTCTGGTCGAGGCTCAGGAAGGTCAAGTGGAGATACTGTCTCAGAATTTACGGAGGCTGAAAGAAGATAGGAATGATCTCGAACGGACTTGCGATGATCTTCTGTATCAATTCCGGGGGCATATAAAAGAAATTATGAACGAGTATATTAAAGAATTTGAAAGTTTTGCTGACTTACTGAAGGCTTCGGCTAAAGGGAAGCTGGTTGAAGTAACACCTGAACCGGAGACCTGGGAAATACATTTGTTTATTGGGTATGATGGAAAAGAGCCCGTTGCAGTAGATGGACCACACCTGAGTTCAGGGCAAAAGGCTAGCACTAGTTTAATGATTCTGCTCGCAGCATTAAGTGACAACAAGAATGACAAAGCCACGCCGATTATGTTTTTGGATGAACCCAAGGCTCGGGTGGATGACGACCGTGGCAATGAAATTGGGCAATTACTGCAAGTTACAGATATCCAATATTTTATAACACATCAACAAGGAGAATCATTAAAAAGCATCGATTGGATAGACCACGCTTTTAGCTGCAGTGCTTGTGTACCTGGGAAAGATTTCGCAAATCCGCTCATTCTTAAGAAACGTTCCAGGAGGAACTATTCATGAGGGATTCCAAAAAAATACTTTTCGAAACAAGTCCGGTAAAAAGGTATGCTACGTATAAGACAGAGTCTGGAATGGATTGTAAAGGAATTCAGGGTACATTGAACAAGCCTCACGGACTAAAAGAATTAATGGGGCAAATTATTCAAGAATTACACAAAGGCCCTAAGAGGTTTGTCCCGTTTTCTAAAAAGCTCGCTAAAAACAACTCTTTTACGCAAATACTAGAAGCCATTGATATCTTGGTAATCGACGGAATTATACAAACGAAAAGTAAAAACAAAAAACCTAATAAGAGTAATCTGGAATGGGAATTGCAAACGATTAGTCTAGATCCACGCGTGCAAAAAGAGGTTTCTCAGAAAGAAATAGTATCAGTTGAACAATACGAAAAGTTTAAAATCAGGATCAATATGATTATTGAAAAGACAAAACCAACCTTTCTTAAGTCCCATTTAACGCAATGTATGAATAATAGGGTTTTAACAAGTCCTGATGGGGTAAAAGTATGCGGAAGTGAAGCATGGGTAAAATATCAATCAATTACTTTGACACTGGCTTATGCAATTGTTTTATTAGATGAAGATAAGCGAGAATCCTTGAGGGTTATTTCAGAACGTATTTGGGGAAAAAGTAAAATCCTCGATAGGTATAAAAAAGATATCACTCTTGTTACGGGTCTATCGCTGAACCAAATGAATTTAACGAGTATGCCCGAAGTAACTTTTATTCATGGAGATGTTACATATACTTATAAAGGTTACCGAGCATCTTTTTTAGCCGGGAGTCCATGTAGTTTAACAGAAGTAACGATAAAAGGATTAGATATAGAGCATGTTGGTATAGATAAAATATTTATTATAGAAAATCTTGCTGTTTTTCAAGAAATTCTTATGCGGGCGTATCAAGAAAGGCCTAATGTGTTGTTGTTTTGGGGTGCTGGTTATCTTTCATCTCCAAGATTGAGACTCTTGAAAAAAGTTTTACTGTATAAGCCCGTTCCAGTATATATCTGGAGTGATTTAGATTCTGATGGGCTTGGATTAACTTTAGATATTATCAAGAAAGTACGGGCATATAGTATAGATGCTAGCCCCGTTCTCATGAGTTCAAGTGAACTTGATTTAGCAAAAGGGGTGTATAAGGCATCCAATCATCACAATTTGAATGACCCTGAATTATTGACAGTTTTCCCAGATGTCATAGAAAGAATTAAATTACAAAATGTTATGGAACAAGAAGAGCTTCTTCTCCATTATGACCTGTTAAAGAACAAGTTACCTTAAAGCGATCTAGAAAGAATATTTGACACTTGGTCGGCAAACGCCTACTTATCTATGCCATTATTTCTAATTCGACATATTGCGATTGTATTCGCCAAAGGGTAATCGATGAAATTGTAGAATAATTATACTGAAATAGAAATATGGGTAAATTTTACTGCTTGTATCAATAATTGTTTTAAATCAATTAGATGCATAACGAGTTAAAGTGTATAAGTGAGGGAGACCGTGATGAATGTATATCATGATCCTGTCAGGCAGGAAAATTATCTTCGCCAGTGTTTAGCCCATGATAAAAAGCCGATAGGAATTTTGTTAGGAGCTGGCGCTCCAATGGCAATTAAAAACATAATAGATGGACAGGCCTGTCCAATCATACCAGATATTGCAGAAATGACTAAACAGATATATAGTTTGCTTTCTGAAGATGAAGGATTAAAGGACTCATTTTCAACTATCTGCTCTCATTTTGCAACTGATGGAAAGCCAATACCTAATATTGAAGAAGTATTAAGCCATATACGGTCATTAAAACAAATAATAGGTACAGGTGAAGTTAGAGGATTAAAGACATCGGAGTTAAATGAGCTAGATTGTTTTATTTGCAATAAAATTAATGATCTTGTGGACAAGTGTTTAACTGAGAAAAATACACCATACCATAAAATTGCCGCATGGATTAGAGCAATCTCAAGAACAAATCCAGTTGAAATTTTTACAACAAATTATGATTTATTAATGGAACAGGCATTAGAAGATTTAAGAGTATCTTATTATGATGGGTTTTCTGGATCACGTTTTACTTTTTTTGATACCCATACAATTGAAGATGACCAACTTCCAAGTAAATGGGCAAGACTTTGGAAACTTCATGGTTCAATAAACTGGTATATTAATGAACATGGAATTGTATATCGTAGCATTTCACCATCTCAACATGGTGATAGGCAAGTTATACACCCTTCCCACCTTAAATACGATGAGAGTAGAAAGATGCCATATCTGGCATTAATCGATAGGCTCAAATCATTTATTAAATCTCCATCAGCACTATTATTGACTTGTGGTTATTCATATCGCGATATGCATCTGAATGACATAATAAATCAAGGCTTACAAAGTAATCCAACTGCGATTGTATTTGGATTGTTACATAATGACCTTAACTCATATGTAGAAGCTATGAAATTAGCCCAAAATTGCCCAAATCTTAATCTTTTGGCGTATAGTGATGCAATGATCGGGATGAAGTACTTAACTTGGATCGAGAAAGATAGTAATAAAGGAGATTTATATAATTCTATTGCTATAGAGTGGATGACAGGTACCACAAGTAGTAATTCAATAGCTAAATTTAAATTGGGTGATTTTAGTAGCCTAGGAGATTTTTTTGAGGAAATTATTGGTTCGGAACCACAAAGGAGAGATTCTTGATGGTTAATCAACCTACTTTCCTGGGTACAGTGCAAGATGTAAGAGGTGGTACCATAAGTATAATCCTCGATAACAATACATTGTCAGGTTTGGTTTTTGTTGAAGGTCTCGGATATAGAATAGGGCAAGTAGGTTCATTTGTTCGTATTCCAATTGGGTATATTAATTTATATGGAATTGTTTCACAAGTTGGGGCTGGGGCAGTCCCAGAAAAGCTATATGATCAATTACCACATGGTAACCGTTGGATGACGGTACAATTATTGGGAGAAGGTCAGAAAAACTGCAGCTTCTCTCGGGGAATTTCACAATACCCCACAATAGGGGACCAAGTACATTTATTAACAGAAAGAGACTTAAGTAAAATCTACGGGCATGCAGATGCAAAGAACTATGTATGTGTTGGACATCTTGCAAGTGCAGAATCAATACCAGCTTTAGTAAATATTGATAAACTCGTTACCAGGCATAGTGCAGTTGTAGGTACAACTGGGTCAGGTAAGTCAACTACTGTGGCTGGATTGCTATCTTCTTTAAGTGAAGGCAGTAGATATCCATCCTCTAGGATACTAGTTTTTGATATTCATGGAGAATACGCTTCAGCTCTTAAAGATAGGGCTAATATTTTTAAGATAAATCCAAATGAAAAAGGTGGAGAAAAACCACTTTATATTCCTTATTGGGCTATGAATTTTGATGAATTAATGTCAATTACACTAGGTAATCTAGACGACAATAGTCGCGGACAAGTATTAGAAAAAGTCATATCTTTGAAGAAAGAAGCCCTAGGAAGTATAGAAAGGGAGGGGGTATCAGAAAACAATCTAACAGTGGATACTCCCGTACCCTTCAGTATACATAAGTTGTGGCTTGATTTGCATAATATGGTAAACGCTACGCACACAGTCCAAGGCACTGCTCAGAGTGAAGCAACTGTGGCGTTTTTATTAGATACTAGAGGAGAAAAAATAGAGCCAGGAAATGCTTTAAGTGTGATACCACCTAAATTTAAACCCCAAAATCAAAGTGCAAATAGTGAAAAAATATATTTAAGTGGAAGTAATTTAAACATAAAAAGACAACTGGATTATTTGGCTTCTAGACTGAGGGATTCTCGGTATGATTTTCTTTTTAGGCCCGGTCCATGGTTGCCGGATGAAAGAGGTCAACCACAGGATGATTTGGATAAGCTATTAAAGAACTGGATAGGTGGGGAATTACCAATTACTATCCTCGACTTATCAGGAATACCGGTATCTATACTAACTACGCTTATTGGTATTTTGTTGCGTATTATTTATGATGCATTATTTTGGTCAAGATTTATTTCCGAAGGTGGAAGGGAACGTCCATTATTAACTATCTTAGAAGAAGCACATACATACTTGGGGCAAGGCGATAATGGCCAGGCGGCATTAGCGGTTAAAAGGATAGTTAAAGAAGGTCGTAAGTACGGAATTGGAGCAATGATTGTGAGCCAACGACCTTCAGAGATAGATTCAACAATTCTATCACAGTGCGGAACAATATTTGCTATGAGGTTATCAAACTCATCTGACAGAGGGCATGTAACAGGGGCTGTTTCAGATAATTTAGAAGGTTTATTTAGCATGTTACCAGTCTTAAGAACTGGAGAAGCAATTATCGTAGGAGAAGCAGTTAACATGCCAATTAGAACACTTATTGACCCCCCACCTAAGAATCGAAGACCGGATAGTTATGACCCTGTCATTTATTCTTTGGAAGAAGAGCCTGGTGGATGGAATCGTAAACGAGAGAATTGCGATTATAAAGAGATGGTACTTACATGGAGAAGGCAAGATCCACGGTCGCCTAAAGTTAAAATAAATTGGAGAGATTAGGAGGTATAAAGATGAATTGGATAATTGCTTCGTCAACAAACATTGAAAGATTTAGGTATGACCCTTATTCATTGATTTTAGAAATAGAGTTTAAAAAAGGTGCAGTATATCAATACTTTGATGTACCTAATTCTATATATGAGGCGTTTAAGAGTCAGGTAAATTCAGGTGGTTCAGCGGGTCAATTTTTTAACACTAATATAAAGGGTTGTTTTCGTTACGCAAAAATATAAAAAGTAAATACAGAAATTATGCAGTTCCAGGATTAAACTCCCAACTCCACAACTTGAGATCTCAAGATTTTGGCCAAAGTCTATCAATTAGCCTTGCATAACGCTGGGTTGCCGTGTCAAAATAGATTTGGAACTGCTGGTCGTAACAGACGATCCGACAACCGGCGTTGAAAAAGTACCTAATCACTTCGCAAAGGGATGGGGCTTGTTCGGCGCCTTCTTTGCTAAACTCCCAATTTGCGTAACAAAGAAGGGTCTTTGCCGTGAACAAGAGCTCCACATGTGCGAAATGAGCTGTCTCAGGCTGTGCATAGTAAGATGTTAAACTAAGATTCTGTTTTACTGTCCGGTAAAAGACCTCAATTTCCACCTTTTTGTTCCAAATACTGTTATGTAGTTGAGCAAATCAAGAATTATTTAATTCTCTTAAAGCGCCCTGTCCCTTTAAACAAGGGATTCGACTTCACCGTAAATATCGTTGACCTCTATTACAAAAAAAACGACGATACACCATTCCCAGCCACGATGATACAATTTCGGCATTAACTTATGCAAAAAATGCTGACCCTGCCAGGTATATTTCAGTTCATGATGCATTAGTGAACATTTATAACTGCCAACCTTACGTTCAAAGCAGTGTTCAGGGGTTATTCTTCACCGATTACCGGAGGAAGAGATAAAGAGAATGTTCGGCAATAGTTACGACCTGATTAAGCCGAAAGTAAGGAGAAAACACAATGGCTAACGAGTTATATTCGCTTTTAGTCCTGTTTCAGAACAGGCTTTTTAGGATACCTGACTATCAGCGCGGGTACGCTTGGAAGCACGAGCAGCTTGCCGATTTCTGGGAGGACTTGCTTAACCTTCAGGAGGATAGGTATCACTATACGGGATTGCTTTCTCTGAAAGCGGTCAACCGTGACAGCGTCAAGACTTGGGACTGCGATGAGTGGATTTTGGACATCGGGTTCAAGCCCTTTCACGTCGTGGACGGGCAGCAGCGTCTAACCACTTTTTCCATCTTAATGTATGAAATGGTAGTGTTCGTTAAAAACCTGCCCGAAAACAAAGATAAGGACGACGACGATATTTTGCTTGGGGATGAGTCCCTGAAAGAAATTTCGGAGAGATACATTCTCCGCAGGCGCAGAAAGAACTTTATCACGACATACCTTTTCGGGTATGAGACCGACAATCCCAGTGCCGACTACCTGAAGTACAAGGTGTTTAACGAGCCTTTCGGCGGCACGGTGTTTGAAACCTACTACACCAAAAACCTTAAATACGCCAAGGCTTTCTTTGCCGATAACCTTGCGGCAATGTACGAGAGCGACGGCATTGAGGGCATCGAGCGTCTTTACAAAAAGCTGACCCTTCGCCTGATGTTTAATCTCCACGAGATAGAGGACGACTACGATGTTTTCGTTGCTTTTGAAACAATGAACAATCGCGGTAAGAAGTTGACGAACCTTGAACTTCTAAAAAACCGCTTAATATATCTGACCACGTTATTCGACAATTCCGAAATTGACAAGACTGATAAGGAACAACTGCGCAGGAATATAAATGATGCGTGGAAAGAAGTCTACTATCAGCTAGGGCGCAATCAGAATGCCCCGCTCTCGGATGATGACTTCCTCCGCGCCCATTGGATTACCTACTTCCGCTACTCTCGAAAAGCAGGGGACGTTTATATCCGATTCCTGCTTGGAAAATTCTCGGCAAAGAACGTGTTCGAGAAGCACACCGTTACCCAAGCCGTAGAGGAAGCGGAAATTCCGTCTGACTTTGAACAGGATGATAACGAAATAGATGCAACGCCTGAAACAGAAGCGGTGCTTGTTAGCAAACTTGCGCCACAGGAAATAAACGACTATGTCAACAGTCTTAAGGCTCTGGCTGAATACTGGTACTACAGCTTCTTCCCATATGACAGCTGGTTTAGCGACGACGAGAAGATTTGGATTGATAAACTGAACCGCATAGGCATAGGCTATTTCCGTCCTCTCGTTGTCGCGGCTTTAGCGACTGAAAAATCTACAACATCGGCGGAGCGAGTCACTCTGTTCAAATCTATCGAGCGGTTTATATTTGTGTCCTTCCGTCTTGGCGGTTTCCAGTCAAGCTACCAAAGCAGCGTTTATTACAACAAGGCAAGGGAAGTATTAAACAAGGCGGCCACCCTTGATTCCGTGTCTGCAGATTTAGACAATACAGTTGATGGCGATATGAACTCGGCAATGAAATCCTTTATTGCTCGCACAAGCCGTCGTTTCGATGCGGGAGACGGCTTCTATCGTTGGCGTGACCTGCGTTACTTCCTCTTCGAATACGAGTATGAGAAATCGGTCAAGAACAACATTGAGAAGGTAAACTGGATTCTATTCACAAGGGTTGAAAAAGATAAAGTCACCATTGAACATATCCTGCCGCAAAAGCCGTCAAAGTGGTACTGGCGTAATATGTTCAGGGCTTATACCGCTGAGGAGATAAAACTGCTGTCCGCCTCGCTCGGAAACTTGCTTCCGCTCTCGCAGAGCATTAATTCTTCGTTGCAGAACGACAGCTTTCCGGATAAAAAGAACCCTTCAAGCAATGGACGGCGTGGATACAGTAATGGGTCGCATTCAGAGATTGAAGTCGCCGCCGCGCAGGACTGGAAAGCAGAAAACATCTTGGAGCGCGGTCAGGCGTTGCTTGATTTCATGGAGAAACGGTGGCGGCTTGAATTTCTGGGCAACGCCAAGATGGAACTTCTCCACATCCCGTTTGTCGATGACGGTCGGGAAGTTCCACCGGAAATACCGGAGGTTGAAATTAAGCGGTAGCTGAGGACAAAGCAAAGCCGACATCAACAAGGGAACTCGCCGATAGGAACTATCATCGCTTTGAGTTTTGGAGCAACTTCATCAATTATTGTAAAACGGTGGGCAGAGATAAGGACATCGGCTCCCGCAAACCGTGTTACGAGTATTGGTATGACGTTACGATAGGCAATCCAGACTACCACATGTTTTTCCAGCTTTATCACCAGAAGGTTCTCCGTATAGGGATTTATGTTTACCGACCAGAGGATTTTGCTCGACTTGAAAGCAAAAAAGCTGAAATAGAGGCTTTGTACGGCGCGCCATTTGAATGGTATACGAGCCGCAAAAAGAGCGTTGCGAAAAGGATACTGCATTCTATTGATGCCGACGTTCACAACCCCGAACTGTACACTCAGCACTTCGACTGGCTAATAGCCCATTTTGATAAGCTGCGAAACGCCCTCGAAACGGCGGACAAAAAGTGACAATCAAAAAAGAGGTGACAATATGCCCTTTACCATCGTCCGTCAGGACATCACAAAGATGAAAGTTGACGCCATCGTCAATGCCGCCAACACCAACCTGCAAATGGGCGGCGGTGTTTGCGGCGCAATATTCAAAGCGGCGGGAGCGCATGAACTGCAAGCCGCTTGTGACAAACTTGCCCCGATTAAGACGGGTGAGGCGGTCGTCACGCCAGGGTTCAACCTTTCGGCTAAATTTGTAATTCACGCTGCCGCTCCCGTCTATCGGCATTGGAACAAGGAGCAAAGCGAGCAACACCTCCGCGCCGCCTACACAAACTCGCTGAAGAGAGCCGTCGAAAATAAGTGCGAAAGCATAGCATTTCCGCTGATTTCAAGCGGTATCTACGGTTACCCGAAAGACGAGGCTCTGCAAGTGGCTACTTCGGCGATTCAGGGATTCCTTGTCGACCACGACATTGACGTGACACTTGTGGTGTTCGATAAATCGGCGTTCACCGTCAGCTGCGAACTGCTAGGCGCGGTTGAAAGCTATATTGATGAGCATTACGTTGACACGCACCAAATAAGGCGGCGGCCACTTCTTAATGTAGAGCGGGAAGCCTTGTATGAAGCCGATGAAGGCGTTAGTACATACAACGAGTCTGTTTATGATGAGATTCTTGCTCCGTCCGCAGATGCGCCTTTAGATAGCCTGTTCAGAAATCTTGACGAACCATTCTCACAAACGCTCCTGCGGCTGATTGACGCTAAGGGTAAAACGGACGTGGCGGTTTATAAACGCGCCAACCTTGACCGCAAGCTGTTCTCTAAGATTCGGAGCAACAAAGGTTATATGCCAAGCAAGCGCACGGCGATTGCCCTTGCCGTGGCGTTGGAGTTATCGCTCAACGAAACAGACGACCTTTTGAAGCGGGCGGGCTATGCACTTTCCCATAGCCAGAAGTTCGACGTGATTGTCGAATACTTCATCGTCAGCGGTAAATACGACATCTTTGAGATCAACGAGGTGCTATTCGAGTATAACCAGCCGCTGTTGGGAGGGTAAAGCAATGAAAAATGAACTAAGGCTGGATTTAGGCGGCACGGTCTTCCACTTTTTCTTCTCGGATAAAGGCTTCGATGATTGCGGCTATTTCTGGACAGATGCCTGTATTTCCGTTGAAAACCGTTATTTTAACTATCAGACGGGTTCGCAGTTTTTAACCTTTGCTGAACTTCAGGAAATATGCGAATCCCTTACTAAATTGCTGAATGGCGGTATAACAGAAAAACGCCATTTGGAGTTCATTGAGCCGAATTTGCAGATTATTCTCAATCCGAAATACGATTTAAAAAATGACCCCAAATACGCCTATGTTAGAGAGGGCTTTGAAATCGTAGATGTTTCAGCGGAGTTTTCATTCTACCTGTTGCTGAGTGATGGCTACACAGATGAACGCTATACGCTGCCTTTATACCGTTCAGACATTGAGGAAGTAGTAAAATTCCTTAATGAGAAGATTGCATCTTTTGCATAACAATTTATCGAAGGGAGTGAGTTAAATGGACATATTTGAAATATTCAGATCTTCGGCAGACATAGAAAAAGCAGGGCCAATGAGTGCTTATATGCGTAAGCAGTTTCATTTTCTCGGTATACTCACTCCGAGACGAAAAGAACTGAGCCGTAGCTTTTTTAAGACCGTCAAGAAAACCGACCTCGACTGGGATTTTGTTTTCAAATGTTGGCAACAGTCAGAGCGCGAATTTCAATACTTGGCAAAGGACTATCTGGCAAGGCAAAAAGAGAACCTGACCGCTGTGGATATTCCGCGCCTTCGTGAATTGGCTGTTCAGAAGTCTTGGTGGGACACTATCGACGGGCTTGACGTTATCGTAGGCGATATTGCTCTCCGTTTTCCCGAAGTGAACGCCACGGTATTGGATTGGAGCGTTGACGATAACTTCTGGCTTCGCCGGATTGCTATCGACCACCAACTCGGCAGGAAAGCAAAGACCGACGCCGAATTGCTGGAGCAAATTATCGTTAACAACTTCGGGCAGACTGAGTTTTTCATCAACAAGGCGATCGGATGGAGTTTGCGGGAATACAGCAAGACGAATCCTGACTGGGTGCGGTCGTTCATAAACAGGCACAAAGATAAAATGGCTTCCCTCAGTATAAAGGAAGCAAGCAAGTACATTTGATTTGTCGCTCCTCAAGCGACCTTGAGCATACAGGAAGTGTTATCCTTAAGCTACAATAAACTTGAGGAGGACATTTCACATGAAAAAAGGATTAACGGAACTGGTATTCATACTGGACAAGAGCGGCTCGATGGGAGGTTTGGAAACCGACACCATCGGCGGCTACAATTCGATGCTCAAACAACAGAAAGCGGTCGAGGGCGAATGCCATATTACAACGGTGCTATTTGACAACAACTACGAGTTGCTTTACGACCGCATCGACATTAAAGCAGTCAGCCCGATTACCGAGAAGGAATATCAAGTCGGCGGTTCGACAGCACTCCTGGATGCAATCGGCAGGACGATTCACAAGATCGGCAATGCCCAGAAACATACCGCCGCCGACTACCGCGCTGAAAAAGTGATGTTCATCATCATCACCGACGGCGAGGAAAATTCCAGCCGTGAATACTCTTCGGAAAAGGTCAAAGCGCAAATCGAGCGTCAAAAGACGAAATACGGATGGGAGTTTATCTTTCTCGGCGCGAATATCGATGCGGTGCAGACCGCCGGGCGGTTCGGGATTAATGCGGACAGAGCAATTGATTACGTTCCCGACAGCGCAGGGACAAATCTTAACTTCAAAGTGATGGCTGAAGCCGTAGCGACCTTCCGCGAATCCGGCGTGGTAGAGGAAGAAGCCTTTACGCCAATAAGGGCGGATATGAAGCGGCGGGGAGGTCGGAAATAATGCTCGGAGCGATTATAGGTGACATCGTAGGCTCTGTCTACGAATGGCATAACATCAAAACAAAAGACTTCCCTCTGTTCGGTGACGACTGCTTTTTCACGGACGACACAGTGATGACCATCGCTACAGCAGACGCTCTAATGAACGGTGGCGAAGCCATCGACCAGTATGTTTGGCTGCTTGGGAAAGATTACTTTCCGAAGAACTACGGAAAGAAAAAAAGAGGAGATAAGTAGTTATGAAGATTCATTATTTCCAGAGATACCATGAGAAAGAAAATGTTGCTACAGCAAATACGATGTTGCTGTTATCCCGGCTCTATTCATATTCTGCGGATAAGTTCTTTCGCTTTTTGAAATCTGAGTTCTTTTCAGATGCCTTTGAACCTGAAATAGTTTTTAATTTACAGGAAAAAAGTGTGGAGAGTATTCCGGATGCTACTATCACACAGGAGAGCTTTAAAATTGTTGTTGAGACTAAAATGTCTGACTGGTTTTATACAGATCAGCTGGTGCGGCATTTGAAATCTTTCAGTGATGAAAAATATAAAGTGATGATTACTTTAGCACCGGAGTTGATGAAACCAGAAAAGAAAAAAGAATTCGAAGAGCATCTGAAAAAATATAACGCCACACAGACATATCCGATAATGCACATTAATACTACCTTTGAAAGGATTATCGATGAAATAAAGGATACTATTGATGACAGAGATTATGAAATGCAAGATGTACTGGACGATTACCAGAATTATTGCTACAAAGACAAGCTAATTATTGTATCAGATTCGTGGAAGCGCATGAGGGTTCAACTTGCTGGTACAACATATGATTTTAATGTAAGTGAGAACCTCTACTACGATAACATTGAGCGCGGCTTTAGCGCCCACGATTATCTAGGGTTATACAAAGAAAAAAGTGTGAGAGCCGTAGGTAAAATCAATGCAATGATCACGGCAGTTACTACGGAAACTAGACTTGAGTATAAAGTCGAACTTGGGGAACTGACCGATGAAAGAAAACAGCAAATAAACCGAGCTATAGATGATGGAAAAAACTATGGCTATGTGTTAAATGCCACCAGATATTTTTTTGTAGAGAAATTTTATGAGACTGACTTTAAGAAGATTACTCCAAGAGCACCAATGGGCTCACGAGTATTTGATTTGACACAAATCCTTGAGACGGAGCAATTACCCGAAACTAAAATAATTGCTGATATGCTAAGGACAAAGACGTGGAGCTAAAGAGATTGTAGTAAAAATAAACTATTTCAAGAAATAGGTACATATAGGAAAACAGAAGAGTTTAAAGAGCTTTTAGATTTTGCAAAGAAAGAAGTTTCCAAAGATAGCACCATTTAACGCACCTTTATAACTCGTTAACACTTACCTTTGCACTTCTTAACTGAGGTCAGTCATTCTACGAAGATTCCTAAAATGTTTCTGTATGCCCAGGCTGCTAAGATGAGCCAGAATACTATTATTATACCCGCTCCATACAGCCCGTATCTTTTATCAATATCAATAACTTCATCTACTTTTAGCCGACACTCATCCCATATATTCGAGGGTATCATTTTCATGGCCAACATAACCCCCAACGGGATCAAAACCAGGTCATCCAACAATCCTACAACAGGTATGAAATCGGGGATCAGATCTATTGGGCTCAGTGCATATGCGATGATTAGTAATAGGAATAATTTTTTATGCCAAGATACACTGGAATGGGAATACACCAAGTATATGACGTATACCTCTTTTTTTAAGTGCCTGACTTGTTGCTTCAGTTTTTCCAGCACTCTTTTTACCTCTAATGGTGATATTTAAGCTTTATTATATCACATAATTTCTCACACCCGCGTTCTTTTAGCCATTTCCACGTCTCGATGAACAGCACGTCCGCGCCCAGCGGTTTCCTGTCCCTTTGCCTCGCGATGAGGTAATTGCTTGGGGAAGGAATGTCTTCGCCGAATAAATCCGCCGCACCGCCCAGTTCGCCTGCTTCAAGCAACGACACAGGATGCAGTTTAGGAGCTTCCAAAACGCGAGCGGCTTTGCCCGCCGTGATTTTCTCCGCCAAGGGCTGCGGCTTGTCCCCATCGCGCACACCCCTGCCGCCACTGTTTGTTCCGTCTTTAGCCACACGCCATCATCTCCTTGCCGCGGCCTGCCTGCTGCAGGCAAGCGGGGCTTAAGCTCCTGTTTGAACCGTGTTTTTTCGCGCGTGACCCGCCGCCCGTTGCCCGGGGCGAAGGTTATAGAGATTTTGACCGCCCCTGCCGGACGCACACTATTTGGTATGCATTGACAATGTGCAAATAGTGCAGTATGTTGAATATACTAAGCAATTAAATGAGCGCAATACCATGAATGAAACTACAAATATCAGCATCCGGATAGATGTTCAACTTAAGAAGCAGGCTAAAAAACTTTTCTCGGACTTGGGCCTCAATATGACCACAGCCTTGACCATATTCCTTCGTCAGGCTGTACGCAGCCAAGGAATCCCGTTTGAGATTTCCCGTGTTCGGATTCCAATAGAGATATTAACAGCAAAGGTGCCGCAAAACAATGGATTATGAAGAACTTTATAAAAAATACCAAAAACTGCTGGATGAAAATAAAAGGCTGAAGATTGAAAATGAAAATATCAAAATCCAGCTTGGGTTAGTATTGCCGGTGTTCGGCAGTAAAACTCATGTAGTACTAGAAGATCAAGACTTATCAGACCAATTTGATGACTCGGAGCAAGTAAGCAACAGCAGTTCTCCAGATGATAAGATCAATTTATTCATGTCTTTGTTCAGAGGCAGGGATGATGTTTATGCGAAACGATGGCAGAACAAAGAAGGCAAATCCGGCTATTCTCCTTTTTGTCTGAATGAGTAGGTAAAGGGAATCTGTAGCAAGCCTAAAATTAAATGTTTCGACTGCGCAAACAGAAATTATGCCATTCTTGATTCTAATGCGATAGACAGCCATTTGAGAGGAAAGGCGGTATTCGGCATTTATCCTCTGCTTCCGGATGAGACCTGTTGCTTTCTTGCGATGGACTTTGATGACGAAGGCTGGCAGAAAGATGTAAGGGTATTAAGAGATATTTGTACCGAAAAGGATATCCCCTTTGCTGTAGAACGATCGCAATCCGGGAACGGAGGACATGTGTGGTTCTTTTTTAAGGACCAAATCAGCGCCGCAACAGCCAGGAAATTTGGCACATTGCTTCTAACCCATGCAATGTCAAAAAGACATGAAATCAAATTTAGCTCATATGACCGGTTGTTTCCCAATCAGGACACACTTCCAAAAGGCGGATTTGGCAATTTGATAGCATTACCCTTTCGTGACGAACAGGTAGAAGCCGTAAGTCAAATGTTGCCCCACGATAATGGGGTTTTAGCCGCAACCACTGCTTTCGGAAAGACAGTAATAGGGGCGAAACTTATAGCTGAAAGAAAAGTCAATACGCTTGTGCTTGTTCATACGCAGCAGTTATTGGAGCAATGGAAACAGAGGTTAACCCAATTCCTGACAATATATGAGGAGTTGCCTGCTGATCCTGTTAAAAGAAGAGGCAGGAAAAAGGTTCGCAGTATTATTGGCCAGCTTGGCGGGGGAAAGAAGATTTTAAGCGGGATTATCGATATTGCGCTTATGCAGTCATTGGTAAAAGGAGACGAAGTAAAAGATGCTGTCCGAGATTATGGCATGGTCATTGTTGATGAATGTCATCATGTTCCTGCATTCAGCTTTGAACAAATCCTTAAAAACGTTTCAGCAAAATATGTTTATGGACTGACCGCAACCCCGGTGAGGCAGGATGGGCATCATCCCATAATATTCATGCATTGCGGCCCGGTTCGATATAAGGTGGATGCCAGAGTGGATGCGCTATGTTCAGACTGTACCATTGAAAAACTGAAATTCCAATAATTATGCTATACAAAAGTTTACCACCTTAAGCCCTTTAACAGCAAGTATTTCAGGAAGCTCTATTCGTTCATTAGTT
>Ga0208611_10133_pt1 | contig 21939 bp, 22 predicted proteins | sample Subbio2Mar_QV11C_FD_184821 | JGI IMG/M metagenome (GOLD analysis project Ga0208611, IMG submission 184821) | Serpentinite rock and fluid subsurface biosphere microbial communities from McLaughlin Reserve, California, USA - CR12Mar_QV11C (SPAdes) | ecosystem: Environmental > Terrestrial > Deep...
CCACGGCGCTGCACCCGCGCAACAAGCCAGACCAATCTTGGCTGGTGTGCAGCTGCGCCACCCCGGCCAGTGCGCCGCCCGCCATGCGGTGCTCGTGCCGCGCGCTGCCCGATACCGCAAACCCAGCATCGTGCAAACGGCGCTCGAGCGCTTGGCCCACAAAGCCGGATACGCCGGTGATCAAAACGCCTGTGCGGGTGCTGGTGGTGTTGGGGGTGCTGGAGTTGGGTGGGTTTGATGTCATGTGGAGGATTGGGCCGCCGGCCGGTTTGTGCTCAAAGCTGCGGCTCATCAACCGCGCGTAAGGCCATACACCAGCAGCCCCAGCCACTCGTGCAAAGCCGTTTGCCAGCGCAGCAGGCTACGGGCCAATGAATACTCGGTGAGCGGCGTGCTGGTGCCCGTGCGAAAGTCCACCGGATAGGGTGTCACGCGGCAGCCCTGCGCCTGAAACTCGGCCATGGCGCGCGGCATATGCCAGGCCGATGTGAGCAGTAGCCAAGGCTGCTGGCAGCGCGGCCCCAGCAGTTGCGCCACCTTGATGGCGTTTTCGCGCGTGTTGCGGGCGCCGCCTTCAAGCTGCACGCGGCGCATGTCCAGCCCCTGCTGCGCAAAAAACACGCCTGCCAGCTCGGCCTCGGTCGTGCCCGTGGGCAGCAGCCGCCCTTCGCCACCCGAAAATACCAGCTCCAGCGTAGGGTGCTGGCGCATCAAATACAGCGGCGCCGTCATGCGCTCGGCTGCATCGCCTAGGGGCACTTGACCGTGGGCAGCAAAACTGCTTGGGTGCCCGGTGGCCCCACCCAGCACAATCACACCCACATGCTGCCCCACGGTGTGCGCGGGCGGCGCAGCGTAGCGGTTCTCGAGGGGGCGCAACAACGCATCGGGCAGCGCCATGAACCCCAGCAAACCCAACACCACCAAACCTGCCCAAAGCATAGACATGCCCAGCACACGGCGGCGCCACAGCACCAGCAAGGCCAGCCCCCACCACAGCGCCAGCCAAAACATGGGCTGGGTGATGGCGGATAAGAGCTTGGAGGCGAGAAACACGATTTACGAAAAAACCCGCTAAAAGTTCAAATGCTATTTGCGCCCAAATCCATCACCCATGCCTTTTCCTGATGGCTATGGCCTCCTGCAAAAAGCCTTCCAAGCGATCCATCAGTTGGGTGCGACCAAATTCTGACTGCGCATATCGCCGTCCGTTCAACCCTAGTTGCTTGCGCTCACCGGATGACAAGGCCGCCAATGAAAGAACTGCTTTGGCTAAGCCAGCGCTATCGCCTGCGGGGCATGTCAAACCAGCTCGGGCTTCTTGAATGATGGCGGCACCTTCTCCGTCAAGCATTCCAAGCAATGGTATGCCAGCCATGAGAGATGATTGCACTTTGCCGGGTATCGTAATGCTGAAAACCGGGTCGCGCTTCAAAGAAACGAGAAGGGCATCGGCGTGGGCATGAAACGAAGGCATACGTTCCATTGGGTAGCGCCCAAGGAGCAGCACCTTGCCTTGCAAGCCGCGTTTCAGCACCTCTGATTGCAGCCACTGGAACTTGCGGCCATCGCCAACTATGGTCCATCTTATGAAATCGTTATTCCTTAACAATTCAGCCGCCTCTAGCACGGCTGGCATATCTTGCGCTTCTCCGACGTTACCGGCAAACATCACTGTAAAGCCACCTTCGAGCTTTACCAACTCTGCAGCAGGCTCAACGTGCTCATAGGCAAATACGTCCTCTGCCCAACTCGGAAAATATCGAATTTTGTCTTTATTATTACAGTAGTTTGCAATGCTTTCCAAAAATCCACGCGACTGGCCCAGAACTAGAGTGCAACGATTGTAAATATATCGGACTAAATGCCCGACCCAGCCCAGCACGCGAGCCGATCGCACTATGCCTACGGCAGCCAAAGTTTCTGGCCAAAGATCGAGCGCCCAGAAAACAACTGGCGTTTTTTTAATTTTACCCAACCATACAGCAGGCAAGCCCACTGTTACCGGGGATGGCTCATAAACAAAAATCACGTCAAATCGCAGCCTTTTTAACTTCCATGCCCCAAAAATTATGCCAGACAGAACAAAGCTTAAATAATTCAAAAAAAGTCGAACGCTTCCATTGCCACGTGGCAGCACCGGTATGCGTACTACACTTGCACCCTCGTACTGCATAAAAGCGTTTGGGTTTTTACGATACGCATCAAACACCCTGCCCTCTGGATAGTTGGGTAAGCCAGTGAGTACCGTCACTGTATGTCCACGCTCTACCCATTCTTTTACCAGATCATTGATCCGAAAATTTTCAGGCCAAAAATACTGACTGACTACAAGTATCCTCAAAGCAGCCTGCCTCAGTATTTCTTCCAAACCACCCGATTTATGTAATCGGTGTAGCTGTGGATAATGCGCAGCACCTTGTCGCTCACGTTGGGCATGCTGTAATCCGCCACCAGTCGCAAGCTGCGCTCATCACCGCGCGGCTGGGTGGCCAGAATGGCCAAGCCTTGGCGTACGCGCGCTACCTCTAGGCCCACCAACATCACGGCGGCTTCTTCCATGCCTTCGGGGCGTTCGTGGGCCTCGCGCAGGTTTAGGGCCGGGAAGTTGAGAATCGACGATTCTTCGTTGATGGTGCCGCTGTCAGACAGCACCGCTTTGGCCTGCGTTTGCAGGTTCACATAATCCAAAAACCCAAGGGGCTTGAGCAAGCGCACCAAGGGATGGAACTGGGCGCCAGTCGCGTCTATCCGCTTCTGGGTGCGCGGGTGGGTCGATACCACCACCGGCAAGCCGTGGTCTTGCGCCAGCGCGTTGAGCACAGCCACCAGCTTGGTGAACGCTTGGTCCGATTCGATGTTCTCTTCGCGGTGCGCACTCACCACAAAGTACTGCTCGGACTGCAAACCCAAACGGCGCACGGCATCTGATGCCTTGATCTGCGGCAGATAGTGGTGCAGCACCTCGTACATCGGGCTGCCGGTCTTGATAACTTGGTCGGGCGGCAGGCCCTCGCGCAGCAGGTAGTCGCGGGCAATGGTGCTGTAGGTGAGGTTGATGTCGGCCGTGTGGTCCACAATGCGGCGGTTGGTTTCCTCGGGCACGCGCTGGTCAAAGCAGCGGTTGCCCGCTTCCATGTGGAAAATAGGCACTTTGCGCCGTTTGGCCGGAATCACCGACAAGCAGCTGTTGGTGTCGCCCAGCACCAGCATGGCTTCGGGTTGCACATGCGCCAGCACGCCATCCACGGCCGTGATCAAGTTGCCAATGGTGTTGGCCGCGCCTGTGCTGCCTTGCGCGCTGCTCAAAAAATAGTCGGGCTTGCGCACGCCCAGGTCGTCAAAGAACACCTGGTTCAGTTCGTAGTCGTAGTTCTGGCCGGTGTGCACCAGCACATGGTCGCAATGCACGTCCAGTGCCGCCAGCACGCGCGACAAGCGAATGATCTCGGGCCGCGTGCCCACGACCGACATGACTTTGAGTTTCTTCACTGCTTATACCTTGCTGGCAACCGTGTCCGGCTTGAGTCGGTCAAACTTTTCATTGGCCCAGAGCATGACGATCATCTCGTCTGGGCCCACGTTGGTGATGTCGTGCACCCAGCCAGGAATCGTATCCACCACCTGGGGCTTGTCGCTCCGTGTGTGCAGCTCCACCAGCTCGCCGGTGATCAGGTGCCGGAACTTAAACAAGGCCTCACCTTTGATGACCAGAAACTTCTCGGTCTTGGTGTGGTGGTAATGCCCGCCACGAGTGATGCCGGGGTGGGCTGTGAAATAGCTAAATTGGCCGCTGTCGGCGGTTTTGAGTACTTCCACAAAAACACCGCGGGGGTCGGCATGCTGGGGCACTTCGTAGGCAAACTTCTCGGGTGGTAAATAGCTCACGTAAGTCGCGTACAGCGCCCGCACAAGGCCCGTGCCCACGCGCTCGGTTTGCAAGCTGGTGCGGCAGTCGTTAAAAGCTCGAATTTGCGCCGCCAAATCGCCCAGTGTGACCCCGTATTCTGGCTGCACCACGCCCTGCGACAAACCCGCCGCCGGGGCTTCTAGTGCAGCCATGAACGCCGCTACCACATCGTCCACATACACCAGCCGCACGCTGGCAGAAGGGTCGTTAACCTGAATGGGTAGGCCCCGCGCCAAGTTGTGGCAAAAGGTGGCCACCACTGAGTTGTAATTGGGTCTGCACCACTTGCCGAACACCCCGGGCAGGCGAAACACCGTGCACGGGTTGCCTGTGGCATCGGCCAGTGCCGCTACTGCCTGCTCGGCTGCCCGTTTGCTGCGGCCATAGGGGTTGTCGCGCTCTGCCTGAGCGGATGATGCCAGCAGCAAAGGCACGCGCACACCGCTGGTGCGCACCTTGTGGGCAATTGCCTCACACAGCGCAACCGTCAGCCCGGTGTTTACCGCTGCAAAAGCGCCTTCATCCAGTGGGCGGTTCTCACCGGCCAGGTGCACCACCGCATCGGCCTGCGCCACCAAAGCGGGCAAGGCTGCTGGCGAGTCGCCGCGTACAAAGGTGCACGCGGCAACACCGGGCAACTCGCCCAGCCGCACCACGAGGTTTTTGCCTATAAATCCATGTGCGCCGGTGACGAGCACGCGGCGTGTTGTCGTGCTCATGCCATCATTCCTCGGGCTCAACCAGATCACCGCGCACAGCGGCCTGCATAAAACGCAGCTTCATCAAGAGCGCCTGCATGCCAGCCACATCCAAGCGCGTGGTGTTGTGCGAGTTGTACTCCACCGCTTCAGATACCTTTACATCGCCCTGCTCTACGTATTTGCCATAGTTCAGGTCGCGCAGGTCGGGCGGCACCCGAAAGTAACCCCCTAGATCTTCAGCCGAGACCATCTCTTCGCGGCTTAGCAACACCTCGTACAGCTTTTCACCGTGGCGGGTGCCAATCACGTTGATGGGGTGGTTGGGCACACCTAGCAGACCCGTAAGCGCCTGCGCCAACACCTCGATGGTGGCTGCCGGTGCCTTTTGCACAAAAATCTCGCCTGGCTGCCCATGCTCAAATGCAAACAGCACCAAGTCCACCGCGTCGTCCAGCGTCATCATGAAGCGCGTCATGGCAGGATCGGTGAGGGTAAGGGCTTGGCCCGCCCGGATCTGGTGGGTGAACAGCGGAATGACTGAGCCGCGCGAACACATCACATTGCCGTAGCGGGTGACATTGATCACGGTGCCGTTGCTGCTGCGCGACTTGGCCACGGCCACCTTTTCCATCATCGCCTTGCTGATGCCCATGGCGTTGATGGGGTACACCGCTTTGTCGGTGCTCAGCACCACCACGCGCTTGACGCCGCAGTTGATGGCGGCCTCTAGCACATTCTCGGTGCCCAGCACATTGGTCTTGACGGCCTCGAGCGGGTGAAACTCGCAAGATGGAACCTGCTTGAGCGCCGCTGCGTGGTAAATGTAGTCCACCCCACGCACAGCATTTAACACCGACTGATAATCGCGCACATCCCCAATGTAGAATTTGAGCTTGGGATTGTTGTATTTTTTGCGTAAGTCGTCCTGTTTTTTTTCATCGCGGCTAAGGATGCGAATTTCGTGCAAGTCCGAATCTATGAAACGGCGCAGGACGGCGTTACCGAAAGAGCCGGTGCCGCCGGAAATCAGCAAGGTGGCGCCGTCGAAAGGGGTTGGATGGCTCACAGGGAAAGACTCTTGATGATTGTTCGGACTGCGCTACGGCATGCTGGGCCGTTGACGCAAACATAGGAAACGCGATGTTAACCGCCCAACGGAGCACCAAGAACAGCCTCGAACATGCGCCGGTTCGACTGGCGTGCGTCCTCGTCATGGAGGATCGACGCCGCCTTCGCGCGGCAGGCCGCGGCCACGGTGGCCCGCTTGTCCTCGGGCCAGGCCGCCACCTGGTCGATCACCTCGGCGAATCGCTGCGGAGACTCGAGGGGCAGGTCCCACCCAACCCCCTTCTGTTGTTCAAGCCCGCGCCACGGCGTCTGATCGCTGATGAGCACGGGCAGCCCAGCCGCCCAGGCCTCCACGATCACGTGGCCGAAGTTCTCGCCGCGGGTGGGAAGCAGGAACAGGTCGTGTGCCGACAGGGTCTCGACTACCGCAGCAGCAGGAACCGGCCCGCACCATCGCACTTCGGCGTTTGCGGGAAGACCGGCCGCCAGTTCACGGCAATACCGGACGTAGGCGGCATCTTCCTCCGGGCCAAACACCGAAAAGACAAGCGGAGCGCTCACATGCGCCAGGGCACGGAGGGCAAAGTCGAGGTTCTTCATCGGCGATATCCGCGAGAGAAACACCACCGACAGCCGGAAACTTGACTCCTGACCGCTGGTTTCAATGGTTGTGCTCGCCGTTGGCCCGACCAGGTCCTGCGCCACAAAGCTGTTGCGCGCGTCAAAGCTGGCACCAGCTTCGGAGACATCGAACACCGCACGGAGATCATCCAGCTCCAGCGTCGTTGACAGGTGCCAGTAGCACTTCTTGTACAGGCCCAGCAGATGCGCCATCCCTAGATAAGGTCGCTTCTTCCATGCCTTGATCGCCAGCGCCCCCGGTGAAAACTCGCCGCGAGGCGCAATCAGAATTCGCTTCCGACGAAGCAACCCCGCGTAAGCGCTTGCGACCGGCAACAACGACATCCTCGGGCTGAAAAAGCTGTTCAGATACAGCAGGTCGTAGCTCAATCCCCGCAGCAACCGAACCAGATTCCAGGGACGGAGCGTCCGCGGCGACGCGTAATAGACCAAGGCTTGACCGACGCGCGTCCACTGATCGGAAACCACCTCCGGATAAGGAACATCAGAACCGAGATCTCGATCAGGGCAAACAATCCGCCATTCGAAATCCACTCCCAATAACTCAATCATTGCCGAGATCGAACGTATTGGACCACCAGCAAGGAAGCCTGGCAGATAAGCATCCATCATGACCAAGACCGTACGCTTCACGTTGTTAGCCCTCAAGACAAGTGGCGCACGCGAGACAGCGAGCGCCAGACGTTAAGAAACCTCTCTCCGGCAACAATTTTTCTCACCTGCCCACGGCTGAGTTCGTCTAAACCGTGTACAGATCTTAATTTGTTCAATTTTCTTAGGGAAATCAACATAGAACAAGCCCAGTACAAGCAGTTGATGGCCAGCCTTGAAGGCTTGACCGAGGCGCAGCTCGATGAGTTGTGCCAAGTCCTGCGCCAGCGCCAAGAGGCCGACGGTGTGCAGCGCCTGATCAAAAAAGCGCGGCGGCAAGGCCAAAGACGGCGCTGGCACCGAGAAGACCGCTGTGGTCGTGGCGGTGCAGCGCGGCACCCAAGTGGTTTTTGACCAAGTGCTGGAGCGGACCACGGGGGCGGACCTGACCGAAGCGCTGCGCTCGGTGCTGGGCACAGATGCGGTGCTGAGTACCGACGGCAACGCCGCTTACTGGACGGTGGCCGAGCAACTTAACGTGGAGTCGGGCTACTTTGTCTCGCAGTACCACGGCAAGGGAGGGCATGGGCCTTGGCATGTGCAGAGCGTCAACCGCTACGACTCCAGTCTGAAGTCCTGGATGACACGCTTTCGCGGTGTGGCCACCAAGTATCTGGCGAACTACCTGGGCTGGCGCCGGCTGCTGAACCGCTTCAAAGACCAGCTCGCACCCGAGCAATTCCTGTTTCTTGCGCTACGAAATTCGTATCAGTGAGGGCGTATACGGTTTATGCGAACTCAGCCCGTAAAATCCATCACCGAATTGGATTATATTTGAAATAAAGAATATGCTTTGTATCGAGAAATAGCAAAGCAAAAGAATCGGCAGCGGTCTGTTTAATCTTTCCTCAATCAAAAGATAATAAATTACCAACGAAACAGCAATCATATTTACCCTTTCGCCGCCCAAAAGAACTACAGCAGGAAATAAAGGCAGCAAAACAAGAAACATTCTCAATCTATTTTTTGTCGCACTTAATGCAACAATTAGCAGTATAAGCAAGTTTACAGCTTCGGTTATTTGGGCATTTTCACTAATATATATTATAGCTTTTGCAAGAATTTCGTCAAACTTAAACAAGCTAACAACAGCCACGAAAACAGCAAAAAGCACGATAACGATTAACAACTTGACAGTTAAATAATACCTCAAAAACAGCTTTAAGTCATAGTACAAATAGTATAAAATTAGCGAAGGAAAATATATTAATGCCTGAAAATGTGAGAATGGAGCGAGCGCAATATTTCCAAATCTTCCGAATGTTGAAGTTGATATTGCTGCAAATACAAAAAAGATGTACGCGAATTTTAGCCTTTCAGCTCCAGTCAAAAGGACTATTAGGTAAAAATTCGTCAACAAAAGCAAGTATATGTAGAGCGGCGCCTTTTTTCTGGCTAACAAAACCAAGAGACCAAATACTAAAATAGAATTAAATATTGATATGTAAACGTTTTTATCAATACCCCAAACAGCACCAACCCAAAGTATATACAAAGTAATAGGCTCAGCGCTTGAAACATGCAAAACACCAAGATCCATTACTTCCCAAAAATAAGCGGCTTCAAAAGCTTCATACAATCTCTTGTAATGTATCTGATCACCTTCAGTGTAAAAACTAAGTAAAACATATGACATTATAAATGCGGCAGAAGTAAGAGCGGCATTCAGCAAACTATTTTTACTCATTATAAATTTTGTTTTGTTCATCGGCTGAGTTCGTCTAGCAGGCCGTTGAAAAAGTGCACACCAAAGCTGCCCCGCCCCCTGCTGTATCGCTCTCGGGCCGCCGCAGTGCGCATTTTCCTGCCTTTGCAGCCTCATTCGAGGCCCGTTTCATGCCAATGCACCCATTTTGGACGCACCTCGGCCCTGAATCACGCATGGTGTGCATCCCACCAGCCACCCATGGAGCCCATGCGCACCAGGTTGTAGGCCGCAAAGCACATCAGCGCCTGCCCAGTCAGCCTGGCCCTCGATCAGGGTGCCATCGACGCTGAAATGCTCGTCGCCGATCAGCCGCGCCCAGTGGGCGCTGTGCTTGACGCGCTCGAAGAACACGCGCGCCAAGTCTTCGTTGAACAAGCGCTCGCGGTTGGCGCTGAAGGTGGAGTGGTCCCAGACCTTGTCTTCGATGTTCAGGCCCACGAACCAGCGATAGAGCAGGTTGTAGTCGATGGCCTCGACCAACAGCCGCTCGCTGCGGATGCAGAACAGGATTTGCAGCAGCAGGGCTTTCAAGAGCATCTCGGGCGGCACCGAAGGGCGGCCTTTGTGCGCATACACGGCTTCGAACTCGGCGCTCATGCTGGCCGAGCAAGGCATCGACCAGCGCGCGCAGCTTGCGCAAAGGATGCTGGGCCGATACCCGGTCTTCAAGGCTGATGTAGCTGAACATGGCCCCCTGAAAGCTCTGCACACCTCTCATTGCAAATCTCCTATATCTGCAAGCTGCCGTGATGCATATGATCACACATTCAGGGCGGGCGTGGGGGAGTATTTCAACGGCCTGCTAAATATGATTTTTTTGATATCCGAATTAACGAATCGTTCGACGAGCGCGCTTCCAAATGAGCCCGTAACACTTGTAATTAGCAATACCTTGTTAGAAAACATGAGCTTTTTTGACTCCACGATAATTCATATTGACGTCTTCAACACTGCCCCACCATCATCATAAAGTTCGTAGCACAGGCAGGAGTGTTACGATTTGACGATAATTTCTCTGCACTTTTTTCTGAATATCTTCCGCATAATTCCACGCAAGGATCACCACGCAATTGCCCGATTCATTCGCGTAGGGCGTGATGGGAATATCGGTGCCTGCAATGTAGCGCCCCTGGCGTAACGGGGAGTCATCGAATACGCGGTGAAACAAGGCCTCCGAGCGCGTCATGTTGATGAACATTTGCGAGCGGCCGGCCGCGCCGTATCCGGCCAGAGGGCCATGCTCGGCGAACAATCGTTCCAGATCGGCCCGGCAGCGAGCGATGGCGGGAGTGATGAAATCGTTGAGGATTTCAACTCGCTCCTGGCTTCGCGCATGGTCAGTAACCTGATCAGTTAGGCGCGCGATCAATCGCAACCCACCACCGTGCATAGCGGTCTTGTCGCAGGCAATCACACTGAACCCGCCGCGCTCCAGCAATTCCCGCAGCGTGGTCTCGGTGTAGTAGGTCAGGTGCTCATGATAGATCGAATCGAATTGCCCTTCCCGGCTCACCAATTCGCCATCGTGTACTTCGACGGCAAACAACCCGTTCATTCCAAGTGCAAATCGCACGGCCCGCAGGACTGCGCTCAGGTCGTCGATATGGGCAAATACGTTGGAGCAGGTGACAAGGTCGAATTTTCGGGCAAGGCCAATTTCTTTAAGGAGCTCTTCCGAGAGAAACCCGGTCGATACATCCAAGCCCTTGGCGCGCGCCAGTGCGGCCACATTCTCGGAGGCGTCGATACCCTTGCAGATAAAGCCCATGTTCTGCAAGGGCAGCAACAAAATGCCGTCGTTGCAGCCGAATTCAAGCACGCGAGCTCCGGGTTGCAGATGGCGCGCCAGCCAATCCGCGTATTGCTCGAAATGCCGCACCAGACCGGGAATTGTGGAAGACGAATAGCGATAATTATCATGAAATACTAGATTGATCGGTGGCAGGTTAATCACCTGCAGCAATCCGCACTCCCGGCACTGGGTCAGATCCAGCGGAAATTTTTTCTCCGCCACGACCGAGTTGGGCACCTTCGGATAGCTGCCGGCCAAGGGCTGAAAACCGAAATCGTAGATAGTGTCCAGATGCTCCGATTGACAGCCTCTGCAACGGGTCAGATTCATTCAGTCACTCCATTCTGTTCAAGTCGTTCATAGAATTTCCGCATTTCATGGACAAGTTGCGACCAGGGCGGTGCCGTGTATTCGATTCGCTTGCCAATCAGTCTCGAATCCAGCGACCTGTCCAGCACAATACTGTCGTCGCGCACCAGTTCGATATTGTAGCGCTTCCACTCCTTGCCGATCAACGCCAACAAGTCGAATTTCGAGATCGGAGCTGCCGAAAGATTGAAAACCCCATGCAAGTCATCTAGTTTGGGAAGCACCTGCATGGCGATGACGCGCGCAATTTCATTGACCGGCAATCCTGAAAACATGGCGCCGGCATAGCCCCGGACCTGGCCAGTCTGCGCCAGGAACCAGTCGACCAAGTTGCTTCCGCCGTTCACGGAACGGCCGACCAGTGACACGCGCAAGGTCAGGCTGTGCCGGCCCTCAGGCTCGCCCAGAAATTTCGACATGCCGTACAGATCGTCCGGCTGCGGTGTGTCGGTGTCCTGAAACGGCGCCCCGTTGCCACCGTAAACGCTGTCGGTACTGAAGTGGATCAATCGTAGGTCGCGCTCCTGTGCAAGCTGGCCCAGCCTGCGCGGAATCACAGAGTTGACCCGAAAAAGCGCCATAGTCTGTTGCTCGTTGCCGGCTGTTTTCAATGCCGTCGCATTGATCAAGAGCTCGATCCCGTGACGCGCGATCGCCGCTCTGATGGCAGCGAAGTCGCCCATCTCGATTTGCGTAAGGTACTCCAACCCGCGGCACCAGGAGCATGCCGGGGGCTGGTTCGACCGCACTGTCCCGAGCGCGACATGGCCGCTGTCGTGGAGCACCCGGTGGAGCGCAAACCCCAGCATGCCGCTTGCGCCTAGCACGAGTATCTTCATGTCAGCCTCTGATTACGCGCGCGGTTGTGGGTCATGCTCACATGCGCCAGACCTGATGACCGTGCGCCGTGATGCCCTTCAGATCAAAAGCAGCTTTCACGTCCACGAACAGGCCATTGGTCCTGAGCAAGGTCAGCCTTTCCCCGACCGGACACCGCACATAATCGCTGTGCGAAACCGCGAGCACAACGGCGCTGGCCTTGCGCGGCAAATCTTGCCACGCCACCAGCTCGATGCCGTATTCGTAGCGCGCCTCTTTTACGGCCTGATGCAGCAGGCCAAGCGCGCTGCACGCGGCTTTCGAACAGCGGCGAACTTCATCGCCACCAGCGCACCTGCAGCTGGGCCGGGCTTACTCATCTGCCGGCATCGCCGTTCGTCGCGGCCACGCCCCGATCAGCCGGGTTGACCACACATCGAGCTTGATGTCACGTTCCACACGAAATGGCATAGAGCCCTCTTTTCTCATGAATTCACGATATCGCGCACTGCCGTTCGCCAGTCAAGCCGCAAGCTTGCGAGTCTTGCCGCCAGCTGTGGGGGAGCCTCGGCAACCGTCGCTAGCCCATCGATGTACGGACGTCCGCCCGCAGCGGTCGGACGCAGAGCTCGCATCAGCATATGCCTGAGCCGCGCGCGGCGCAAAACCCGCCGTTCACGCTCCACGGCTGCCGTGAGGGCCTGGCGATCAACACCGAGCAAGTCAGCGGCCTCGCGCGTGGCAATCTCGCTTTCCTGCGTGAACTCCGGATGACGGGCGCGGCAGGCGGCGAGCAGATGCGCGAAATTGAACCGGGTGACCGTCTCGGGCGCGATGCGTTGGAGCGTCTCCAACGCTGCATGCGCCCAAACCGTCTCGACCGAGAAGAACTTTGGAACTCCCGGCGTCCACCCTGATGCAATGAACCCGCTGGTCTGCGATTCCGCGCTCAGTCTGCTTTTATGGGTGTTCATCGCGCTGCGCCCAGAGTTACTGCCCCCAGAGGCTCCCGGTATGGACAAAGGGAAGTCTACCACCAGGAAACGTGCGCCAATGGCAGCCAGCCCGATGGCCCCCGAAACATCAGGGCTTGAGCCGTGGAAATACTGACCCGTACGCTGCTTGACCAATTCAAACAAGGAGCGTCGCACGACACCGTGATAGACCTTCGGTAAGCCATCGGTGCCTTGGGCGGCATTCGCCAGGGCCTGTCCCAGGGCTTCGTCGGCACGGTGCAGTCTGGCCGCCCTGCCCATCGTCCGAGCAAAGTAGAGCCGGGACGCATGTCTAGCACCGAGATAGCGCGAACGAAAATCGGGCCAGACATAGTTGGCCACCACATTGGGGGCAATGATGTCTATGCCCTCGCCACGGGCCCACTCCGTTGCATCCAGAATACTGCCGCCGATGGTGTCATCGTCGCCGATAAGACACAGGAACTCACCCCGGCACGCCTCCACGGCAGCGTTGTGATTGCCTGTCATGTCCAGCTTGTGCGTTGGCACGTGGTAGTTCAATCGGTGGTCGCGCCCGACCGGGTGCTGGCCCACCCAGCGCCGGAGTTCGCCGTCGGTGCTTGTATCGCTGACAACGAGCTCTAGGCGGTCGTCGCCCTGGCTCAGCACGGACTGGATCGCATGGATGGCGTACCCGGCCCGGTTGTGCGTAGGCATGGCTATGGAAAGAAGGGGCTGCTTGGCGGCCATGACAGGATCAACCTATTTTCTTCTGTTACGCCGCAGCCAACGCTGGAGCAGGAGGGGAATTGGGTGGGGAAGGCGGAGCATGAACTGGTGTGAGGGGGGCGATTCTTACGATGATGTAGCGCACGAGGGCTCGCCTACGCTCGGGTTTGGCCAACTGTGGCGCGCTTGCCAGGTTGGCGTCCAAGCCCTTGCGGACGTTGGCGATCATGGTCTTGACCTGATCGGCGCAGGCATGGGTGAGTGTCACCAACAGGCGTGTATGTCCGGCATGCGCGCTCTGTCGTGCGATCCCGGCCAACAACAGCGGGCGCGAGGTGATGGCTTCGAGACGCGCCTTCGGATGGGCCAGACGCACATACCAACTCCACCAGTTGTAGATCAGCGCCCCAGTCCGGGCCGACAGGTTGCAGCGTTCCAGATCGCGTGTGGTGTAACCACCCCAGCCCCACTGGTTCTTCAGTTCATCGAAACCGTTCTCGCAAGCGGCCCGATCCCGATACAACTGGCCGATGGCCGCCAGCGGGCAATCGCTATTGGTCACCAGCACGGCGTACTCCCACAACTTGCCGCCCTCGACATTGGCAAATGGCAGACTCTGCTGGCCTTTGGACTTGCGCCCCTTATTCGCCTCGACCGCCAGGGATGGTTTGACGGCCCGGCGTACCACGATGACGCGGCGATCATGCTCCCAGCCCGACAGGGCGAGGCGGGTTTCAACCGCATGGTAGCCCTCGCCCATGTCCTGCCACTCGGCGTCTCGCCACAGACGTTCGATCAAGCGCCTGACGCCCGCGCTTTGCTTGAGCTTGAACAAGTAGGGTTGAGCCATTCTTTCCAGTTCGCGCATCACGGGATCGACGCCGAAGGCGAAGTCGCCCCGCACCAGGCGGGGATCGTCTCTTGCGGCGCATTTGCGACTTCCCTGCGTGCAAGAGGCTGCCAGTAGATTCGGGAGGACAGCCGCAGCCTGGGGCATGTGCCGCTGATCGATCGCAACCCCCGCAAGGGAACGAAGATCGAATTCGATCCTCACGAAGCCATCGGCTACAACGAGCGCACCGTCGCCGACCGCAGCGATGCACGCCTCAAGGACGAGTCCGGCGGCAACCATGTCATGGTCGAGGGTGCCCCCGAGGTGATGAGTCATCTGATGTTCGGCGTGCTGGTGTTGTCCGCCGACCAGTTGATCCGATTGCGACAACGCGCGGCTCACCCGCATCCTGCGCCACCATGCAACCGGTTTGCAGGAGCGGCCTCGTCCAAGACCCGGACAAATTTACGCCCCGTAAGGTCGTACGGTGCCTATGAACGCAGTTCGCTTGGGAGTTTTGCAAGAGGATCACCTAAATGACAATACTTGTGAAAAATTTAGTAACCGCGAGCGTCACCCCACCGCCCTCCACCCGCCACACTGCATCCATGGCCCGCAGGGGCCGCAGGCGGTGGGTGATGAGGATGATGGTCAGTTCGGGGCCGAGCGCCTCGATGGCCTCCAGCACCGCGTCTTCGGTGGCGTCGTCGAGCGCGCTGGTGGCTTCGTCGAAGACCAGCACGTCGGCGTGCTTATAGAGCGCGCGGGCGATCGCCAGCCGCTGGCGCTGCCCGCCCGAGAGGCGCACGCCGCGCTCACCGACCATGGTCTGGTAGCCCTGCGGCCAGCCTTCGATGGTGTGTGCGATCTGTGCGCGCTGGGCGGCTAGGCGCACGCGCTCAGGGTCTATTTGTGCTGGGGGCACCCCAAACGCGATGTTGGCGGCTACGCTGGCATCGGCCAAAAACATGGCTTGGGGCACGTGCGCCACCCGGGCTTGCCAAGCGCGGCGGTTGGTTTCGGTGATCGGGCAGCCGTCAACGCACAGTTGCCCTTCGGTGGGGGGCAGCAGGCCCATGAGGATGTCCATGAGCGTGCTTTTGCCGCTGCCGGTGGTGCCCACGATGCCGATGCGCGCTCCTTTGGCAATGCCCATGTTTACGCCGCGCAGCACTTGCGGGCCATTGGTGTGGTAGGCAAAGCCGAGGTTTCGCAGCTCGATAGCCTGATCAAACGGCAGTGCAGGTTCTGTGCTGCCTACAGCGGGATCGGCGGGCATGGGCTGCTCGACCAGGGTGAGCACTTCAGTTAAGTAGCCGTGGTTGCTGCTGAGGTTGCTCCAAGCGGCGTATATGTTTTGAGCCAGCGGCAGCATGCGCTGCGCTGCCAGGGCCAGTGCGCCCAGCACCGGCACCACTTGCCCCAAGCCGCCAGCGCCCTGGGCCATGAGCAAGGCCACGCTGGCGATGAGCACCATGCCCAGCGCCTCGATCATGAAGCGCGGGGTGATGGCAAAGACCACGCTGCGCACTTGGGCGCGGCGCATAATCAGATCAGCTTGCTCGAATCGGGCGCAAAAGGTGGCGTGGGTAGAATCGAGCGTGATGTCGCGTATGCCGCCTAGGCCCTCTTGCAGCGCCTGCACGCGCTGGGTGGCGGCTGCGGCGGCGCGCTCGCCGTCGCGTTGCAGGCGGGCTTGGGTCAGGGCATAAATCAAACCGTAAATGCTGCCTAGGCCCAAGATCATGCTGATGGCCACCCAAGGCTGAAACACCAGCACGGCCGCGCACACCACGAGCACGATGAAGACTGCTGCAAAGCCGTTGGCTGTGGGCAAGAGCACAAAGCCAATCACGCGCTCGACCTTGAGCACGATGCCATCGACCACCTCGCTGCTGTTGCGCTGGATGTGGGTGGTGTAGGGCTGGTGCAGGGTGCGGCGAAAGATGCCGGCCACCAAATCGTGCCCTATAGACAGAGCCAGCTTGGTGCTGGCCCACTGCACGCCGATGCGAACCAGGCCAGCCAGCACGGCTGCGCAGCCAAAGAGCACGGTGAGCGGCAGCAGCAGGTCTTGCGGCTGCTGCAAGCCCAGCGCGGCGATGAAGGGCTGCATGAAGGGCAGCACAAACAGGGCTTCGGGGGCAGTGAGCGCGGCCAAAAACGGAATGAGCGCGCCGATGGACACCAGTTCGGCAGCCGATGCCACCACCGTGAGGCCCATCAGCGCCACGCTCTGCCCTTTGCGCCGCGCCGACATGCTGCGCCATAGGCGGCGCAACTGCGGCAGCGCAGCCAGCAGCCCGGGCTCGGGGGTGGCGCTAGGGCTGGGGGTGGCGCTGAGGGTAGCGCTGGAGTTGGCGGGGGGCATTGAGGGGTGGGCCAGAAAAGCGTTTGGCGACGCTACCGCCGTGCCGTGTCACGTTCGGCGGGCGCGCTGGGCTGGTATGGGCTTTGATTGTAACCCGCTAGAGAGCGGGTTTTCATGGGCAAAAGCTCAGGCTTCGTTGAGGTGCCCTGCATTTGCTGCCTTCTGGCGCTAAGCCGCCTCTGCTTCCTCGTTGATATTCTCAAACGGAAGGTAGCCTTTATAAACCAACTGATTACGGACAACGGAACAATGTACGCCCAATCTGCGGGCGGCGACCTGCATGGCCTCCGGCGTGGGGTTGTTCACGTCAATGACTTGTTGGATTTCGTCGAGTGGGCTGAGCAGGCTGTGAGCGAAAGCACGCTGGAATTTCTGCCGGTCGCTTTTCGCGCGGCTGACGATGCCAAAGCTGGTGTTTTTGTGCCAGATCGCATCGCCGAACTGTCGCGCCAACTCGAAGCGGCGGTCATGGAGCGCCACTGTTTGCAACGCAACCCGAGACTTCGCTTCGTTCCCCATTCGAGCACCGTAAGGAAGCTTCCTGGCGGTCGCAGTGGAAGACTTCAAGTCAGCCCAGCGCGCTTTGAAAATATCCCCGAAAATCGCGTCGCTGATCCGTCCTGTCTCGGCACCGATGATGGACCTAAGCTCAACTGCGGCAGCTTCCGCCATTTGCCATGGGCTTGGATAGTTCGGCAAGTTCCAGTTACGCGTGAGCTTATCTGCCAAACTGAGATCGACCTCGACTGAAGATTCGCGCGTGGCTTCAATTACACGACTCAAGAATTGCGCTGCGTTTGACCCAGGCTGAGCGTGTGCGGCTTCTTCCACGCCGTCCGCGCCTGCAACGCCTTCCAACGCGACCAATGCACCTACGACGTGGTCTGGTGCCGCGTCAGGGTCGAACCCCAGACAAGCTTCCAGGCGTCGCCAGCCCGCCAGCTCCGGGTCGTTGCGCTCGGTAGTGATTTGCTGCAGCAAGATGGTCAGCGCGTTGCCGTCCTCCGTTCGTGCGCAATGTTCAATAACCGTTGCAAAAAAACTGTCCAGTTCCCGCTCATACTCAACTGCAGCAACCATGCCAATTTCAAACGGGAGATACGCTTGCGGGCCATCGACAACCCGCTTGCCGATGCTCGGTGCAAACGCAATGCGGTCGCCCACACTGAAGATCGTCACAGGTGGCCAAAGGGTGCCGCCGCTTGCCGAATTCAACTCATGACGCAGGCGCCAGTCCACCTTGGGCATCCCGGCAGCATTGATCGTCTCCCAGCGTAGGCGCCACCAGTTATCGGCCAACCAAAGCGCCAAACCCGTTGCCGAAGCCCTAAAAAAATCCCTAACCGTAGCTTTTGACGTATCGGCAAGCCTGGAGATGACTCGGTCTCCCACCCGAAGGGTGATCTCTGCCACATCATCACTACCCTGGGGCCATGAGGCAGCAAACTTGAAATAGTTTAAAGCAGTCATCTGTAAAAAATCTCCGCTGCCGCGATAGCAGATCTCGCAGTTGAATCCTTATCGACAGGAAACTCGCGCTCGTCGTGTGCAACTGCTCTTGCACGGTTCAGGACATGCCTCGCAAACGCATCGCCCGGCAGAACAGGGTAACCGTGATATTGAGCTTGGTCAGCGTTGGTAATCCGAAGCTCGAAGATCCAGCCGCTCTCAGCTACAGTCCAGAGCAAACTTGGAACATCTCCGCTCGTCTGCGCGGACCACAGCCCCAGCATGACCCCACGAACAAGGAGGGCCGGGATTCGGTCGAGATTTTCCTTGCCGAAGTTGGCATGTGCGTCACAGTAGGTCCGCTCCTCATCTTGGCCAGCATAAGGTCTGAGCTTGTAGCCCCTTGGGTTAATTTTGTGCTTAGAGTACCCATCGTAGTTCACTCGCGCTGACAACTCTCGCCGCGACTCAGTGCTTGGCACGATGTCAATCAGCCGGCGATTCGCGTTGTTCCGTGAGCGCTGCACTACAACACGGGGGGCTGGCTTTTTTCTGGTCATTGGAAATTTGTGCACATCGGCTGCTGTTGCCGGCCACGTGTACGGTGTAGGGCTGATGCAGGTTGCGGCGAAAGATTTGCCCCGCAAAGTCCACCCCCACCATGACGGCGTACTTGAACCCGAGCCAAAACAGCACGATGCGCACCAGCGCTGCCGGGGGCAGCGGCCTGCGGCACTGGGGTGGGGGCTGGGCTTGCGTGGGTCACGCGGAGGGGGGGGTGTGAGGGGCGATGGGTGGCTTTTAGCCACGCTACCGCCGTGCCGTGTCACGATCGGCATGCGCGCTGGGCTGGTATGGGCTTTGATTGTAACCCGCTAGAGAGCGGGTTTTTGTGGGCAAAAGCTCAGTGTGCTACTGGTACAGATCCTTGAACATCAGGATGGTGTCGCGCACCCTCTGGCTCTGGCGCTCCTTCTTTTCCGAGAGGCTCTCGATAAAGCCGGTACGCTGATAAAAGATCAGCGCCTCCACCTGATTCACTGCATCGACCGTGAGTAAGCGCACGGCGAACGGGGCTGTGGACACGATGCCGCAGATCAGGTCAATGAGTGCACCACCTATGCCGCCCCGCTGAAGTTCACTCACCACGGCGATCTTGGTAATTTTGACGGCAGGGTAGTAGCTGATTGGCACATCGAAGGGCAGACCCAGGTCGGTGCGCTCGCCGCTGCTCAGATGCACCGAGTCGGCCGTCAAGCTGAAATAGGCTACCGGGCTCTCGTAGCCGTCAGCAAACACTAGCACTGTGCTGGTCAGGCCATGCGCGTCATAGTCGCGCGCATCTTTGTGCAGGAATTCATCGAGTTGGGAGCGACCGCAAGAGAACTGCCGCAGAACCTCGTTTTCGACATCGCGGATGTGTCGAAGCGTGAGGCCATTTCGATCAATGGCCATTCGCCTTGCTGGGCAACGGCCGGGCAAAAGCAAGGCGCGCAGACTCGGCCAGCGACGCCAACTCGCAGCGGCGTTTTTCAGTCAAGCTGACGCCGCCGACGGCCTTCAACAAGGCTCGGCTGGCTTCGACACCCAGTTTCGGCGTCGCTTTGAACGCTGCAGGTTTCATCATTTTGCCCCAAGATCGAACGCCACCCCGCAACGGGATGACGCTAGAGATTATCCACTAATCAGCCTGACTGAGCAAACAGCAGCACCCACATCACACCGCCACCTGCTGCAAAAATGCACGCGGGTCGGCTGAAAACCGGGCAAAGTTCTTGGGCCACGAGCGGTCGCTGACCAGCACATCGTCGGCGTTGGCGTAGTGGTGCGGCCAAGCCCCTTGCGCCAGCAACTGGCGCACACCCGTGGTCTTGCCCACCTGCCGGGGCCCGACCAGTAGGCTGACCAAGCGGCTTGAAGCGTGCACGAAGGTGTTGTGGCTGTTGTGGGTGAGCACATCGCCCACGTGGGCGTTGCCATGTGCGTCTTTGGGCAGTGCGTAGCGTTTGGCCACGCTACCGCCGTGCCGTGTCACGTTCGGCGGGCGCGTTTAGGTGGGTGTATAGAGCCGGCCCTAGTGTGGCCTAGCGGGCTGCTGCACGGGGCAGCAGCGTTATGGCCTGAGTATACACAAGCCTTTGGGGGGAGGTGCCGCCTTCAGGCTTGACAAACACAACAGAACTGTTAAGATTCGGCCTGTGAACTCAAAACAGATGAAGAAGTGAAATGTTTAACTACCCTGTCACCCTCACACCGGACGACAACGGCTCTGTGCTTGCAACGTTTGTGGACGTGCCCGAGGCGATCACCTTTGGTGCGGATGAGGATGAGGCACTGCTGAACGCGATTGACGCGCTGGAAACCGGCCTCTCCTTCTACGTTGACGCACGCAAGCCCCTGCCTGCTGCCAGCAAACCAGAACAAGGGCAAAAAACCGTATGCCCTTGCGCACTCGAATGCGCGAAGCTCGGGGTGTATCAGGCCATGACTGAGCAGGGTGTGAAAAAGGCAGAACTCGCCCGCCGCTTGGGGTGGCATATGCCGCAAGTGGATCGGCTGCTTGACCTGCGCCATGCCTCAAGGCTTGAGCAAATTGAAGCCGCCGCGAATGCGCTCGGCAAACACGTGCACGTGCACGTGGCCTGACCCGCAGAAACAAAAAAGGTTATGGGCCGCAGCACATAACCTTTTGATTGCTTTATCTTAATTTTTGGCGGAGCGGACGGGGCTCGAACCCGCGACCCCCGGCGTGACAGGCCGGTATTCTAACCAACTGAACTACCGCTCCGTGCGGTTGGCGACCCTACGGGGATTCGAACCCCGGTACTCACCGTGAAAGGGTGATGTCCTAGGCCTCTAGACGATAGGGTCAAACCTAGAAAACTGTTACCGTAAAACCTGTTGCAGCCCGCTTTGGTGGAGGTAAGCGGGATCGAACCGCTGACCTCTTGCATGCCATGCAAGCGCTCTCCCAGCTGAGCTATACCCCCTTTTGGAGAGCTGCAACCTTTGCACTCGGTTTAGAGCCTTGGCTCTGCGCTTCGTGCATCAGCAAGACTCGAATTATAGACAGGTTTTTAGGCCTTTTGCAAGGCGCGCAAAACTTTTTCGCGCGGCTGCAGCGCCAGCACGGCGTCGAGCGCGGGCGTGTTGGGGGTGCCCATGACGAGCACACGCACCGGGATGGCGAGCTGCGGCATTTTGAGGCCGTGTGCGGCCAGCACGGCTTTGAGCGCGGCGGCGATGCCGGGGCGGCTCCACTCGCAGCTTTGCAGCTCGGCGGCCAGCGCCGCCAGCGCCGGGCGCAGCGCCGCGCCGCCGTGTTCGGCCAGCGCGTCGGGCGCCACTTGGGGCTCGCGGTAAAAGCAGGCGGCCCAGTCGGCCAGCGCCACGGTGGTGTCGCAGCGGTCTTTGAATAGCGCGCAGATGGCTGGCAGGCGCTCATCGGAGATCAAGCCGCGGCGCGCCAGTTGCTCGGCCACCAAGGGCGCCAGCTCGGAATCGGGCAGGGCCTTGAGGTGTTGGGCGTTGACCCAGCGCAGCTTGGCTTCGTCGAACTGGGCCGCGCTGCGCCCTAGATGTTCGAGGTCGAACCACTGCAAAAACTGCTGGCGGCTAAAGATTTCGTCGTCGCCGTGGCTCCAGCCCAGCCGCGCGAGGTAGTTGAGCATGGCGTCGGGCAGGTAGCCTTCGTCGCGGTACTGGGTGACGGGCTTGGCGCCGTTGCGCTTGCTCATCTTCTCGCCCTGCTCGTTGAGCACGGTGGGCAGGTGGGCATAGACCGGCGGCTCGTGCCCGAGGGCGCGCAGGATGTTGATCTGGCGCGGGGTGTTGTTGATGTGGTCGTCGCCGCGGATGACGTGCGTGATGCGCATGTCGATGTCATCGACGACGACGCAGAAGTTGTAGGTCGGCACGCCGATGCGCGCGGACTCTGCGCTG
>Ga0208611_10146_pt1 | contig 20127 bp, 19 predicted proteins | sample Subbio2Mar_QV11C_FD_184821 | JGI IMG/M metagenome (GOLD analysis project Ga0208611, IMG submission 184821) | Serpentinite rock and fluid subsurface biosphere microbial communities from McLaughlin Reserve, California, USA - CR12Mar_QV11C (SPAdes) | ecosystem: Environmental > Terrestrial > Deep...
ACCGAAACCGCCCTGACCCAGCCGCCGCCGCGCCAGAAACCGGCGAAGCACGACCTGACTAAACCGCCAAACCGCGAGGCTACGAAGCTGGCTCGGTTGATACCGCATCTGCCGCGCATCGAGGAAGCGAGGCGGTTGGGCTGGCGCATCCCTGAGATTCAAGAAACGCTTGCTGAAGAGCTGGGGCTTGAGGCGATGAGTAATGCGACTTTCCGGGTGCTGCTTGCTACTGCTCAGCGCCGGATTGCCGCTCAATCTGCTGCGCCTGTCGAGCCCATTGAAGATGCCACGCACTACGATCTGACCGCGCCGCCGCCTGGTAGAGAGCCCAAGAAGCTGGCTCGGCTGATACCGCATCTGCCGCGCATTGATGAGGCGATGCGCATGGGCTGGCGCCTGAGCGAGATTCAGAAGTCGCTTGCTGCGGAGCTTGGCGTTGGTTCATTGAGTGAAAGCGCTTTTAGAACGATGGTCTCCACCGCCCGCCGCCGCGCTGCTGCCCAAGCCGCCGCCCCCGCTCCTACTACTCAAGCCGCTCCCACCATCCCCGCCCCTGTCACCCCACCCGCTCCAGCCCCAGCCACCCCAGCTCCAGCCCCAGCCGCTCCAGCTCCAGCCACCCCAGCCCCAGCCCGCAGCGTTGATGAAAAAATGGCCCTGTTGCGTGCTGACCATGCGCGCCGGGCTGCTGTTCGGGATGCTGATGCTGACGTCCAGAAATTGGACGCCATCGACAGTCCTGGGCGTGGCGCTCCTGCTGCTGTGTCCGCGCCCGCGCCCATTGCTACGCCAGCGCCAGCACCTGCCCCAGCTCAAAAGCCTACCCCGGCTGCTGGCACCCTTACCCGCAGCGAGAAGCTGGCGCAGATGAGGGCGTTGCAGCTTGCAGCGCCTGAGCCTACTGACCCGACCTTGATTGCCGCGCTGCGCGTGCGCAAGGGCTGGCTGAAACCCGATGATTCGATAGTGGCAAAGGCTGCGGATGAGGGATTAACGAAGATGGGCGTGCTCCTGTGCCCGCCGCCTGATCCCAATGGCAAGTCCATTCCCGCAAGGCTGTTCAACGAGATAGCCGCTGACTACCTTAAAGCGGTGCCGCAAGCGCGGCTGCTTATTGAAGAGGCTACGGTTGAGCATCAGGCATTTTGGAATCCTGATCAGCCATACGTCGAGCGCACGGATGCTGATATTCAAGAAGATCTGGTCACGGCAATCAAACAAGCCAATGCCGTGCGGCTGCGGGCTGCAAGGGCCAAAGCTGCGGCCGGCTCCTGATCTGCTGCCAGCGGGCGCGCGGTTTCTCAAAAATTCTCAAGCCTGTTCTAGCTGCGTATTCCGGACGAATGTGACCGGTGATTCCGGTATCGTGACCGGGCATTCCGGTGAACGTGACCGCCGATTCCGGCGAACGTGACCGGCGAGCGGGTGACGTGGCCGGAACGCCGGTATACGACATCGGCACGGTGTTGCGCATGAACCAACCGCGGGCAGGTAGCCTCGCTGCATTTTTGCAGGAGACATATGCCCGCCCCAAGGATCAACATGCGCAAACTCAAAGACGCACTGCGTTTGAAACTCGAAGGTGGGCGGTCCCACCAGCAAATCGCCGCCTCGCTGGGAATCTCCAAAGGCGTAGTCACCAAATACGTCGGCCTGGCAGTGGCCGCCGGGCTGGATTGGCCCGCTGTGCAGGCCCTGGACGAGGCGGCGCTGGAGCGCCGGCTGCTGGCCGCCTCGCAGCCGGCGGCCGGCTACGCGCGCCCCGACTACGGGCGCATCCACCAGGAGCTGCGCCGCAAGGGCGTCACCCTGATGCTGCTGTGGGAGGAACACTGCGCCCAGGTGAGTGACGAACATGACCCGGCGCACCCGCTCAAGCCCTGGCGCTACTCGCAGTTTTGCGAGAACTACCGCCAATTCGCCAAGCGGCTCAAGCGCTCGATGCGCCAGGTCCACCGCGCCGGCGAAAAGCTGTTCATCGACTATGCCGGCCCCACCATCGCATTGACAGATGGGGGGCGCGCCAACATCTTCGTGGCGGCGCTGGGCGCCTCGGGCTACTGCTTTGCGCTGGCTACGCCCGCACAAGGTGCGGCCGACTGGCTGCACGCGACGGCGCGGGCCCTGGCCTTCTACGGCGGGGTGCCCCAGCTGATCATCCCAGACAACCCCCGCGCGTTGGTCAGCCAAGCCAACCGCTACGAGCCGCAGCTCAGCGACACGGTGCTGGACTTTGCCCGCCACTACGGCTGCTCGGTGCTGCCCGCCCGCGCCTACCACCCCCAGGACAAGGCCAAGGTGGAATCAAGCGTGCAGCTGGTGGAGCGCTGGATCCTGGCGCGTCTGCGCAAACACCGCTTTGCCAGCGTGGTCGAGGTCAACGAGGCGCTTGAGCCTTTGCTGGAGTACGTCAACCAGCGCGCGTTTCAAAAGCTGCCGGGCTGCCGCGCCAGTGCCTTTGCGCAGCTCGACGCGCCGGCGCTGATGGCCTTGCCCGCCCAGCCCTGGGAGTGGGCCAGCTTCAAGACCGTGCGGGTGCATATCGACAGCCATGTCGAATTCGAGGGCCATCGCTACAGCGTACCCAACGCGCTGGTCGGGCAGGCGCTGGAGCTGCGTGTCACGGCCGCCGCGCTGGAGGTGCTGCACCGCGGCCAGCGCGTGGCCAGCCACATGCGCTGCGCGCACCGGGGCGGCTTCACCACTGTCACCGAGCATCTGCCCGAGCGCCACCAGGCGCATGCCCAGTGGACGCCCGAGCGGCTCGTTGCTTGGGGCGAGCGCATTGGCCTGGCCTGCGCGGCCACGGTGCGCAGGATGCTGGAGCGTCAACGCCATCCCGAGCACGCCTACCGGGCCTGCCTGGGCTTGCTGTCGCTGGCCAAGCGCCATGGAGACGCCCGCTTGGAAGCGGCCTGCGCCATGGCCCTGGAGCTGGGCACGTGCAAGTACACCCACATCCGCGACATTCTGGCCAACCGGCGCGATCAGCTGGTGGCCAGCCCCACGCCCGAGTGGACCAGCCCGCAACACGCGCATGTGCGCGGCGCGAACTACTACCAGTGAACACACGGCAAGAGAACAAAGGAAAGAAGAACATGATGATGCATACGACCCTGAATTAACTGCGCGGCTTGAAGCTCGAGGGGCTGGCCCAGGCGCTGGAGCAGCAGCTCAGCCAAAGCGGGCTGGGCGCCATGAGCTTTGAGGAACGTCTGGCGCTGCTGGTGGATCGCGAGGTGCATAGTCGGCAGGACCGGCGCTGTGCGCGGCTGTTGAAGCTGGCGCGGCTGAAGTACCCGCAGGCGGCCATCGAGGACCTAGACAGCCGGGCTGCGCGCGGCGTGCAGCGCAGCGCCGTGATGAGCCTGGCGCTGGGCGAGTGGGTGAGCGCCGGGCACGCGGTGCTGATCACCGGGCCCACTGGGGCGGGCAAGTCCTGGCTGGCCTGTGCACTGGCCCAGCATGCCTGCCGGCGCGGCCACAGCGCCTACTACCAGCGCGTGCCGCGCTTGGGCGAGGAGCTGCGCATTCGGCACGCCAACGGCACCTTCACGCGCTGGCTCGATGCCCTCAAGAAAACCGACGTGCTGCTGCTTGACGACTGGGGCATGACAGCCATGGATGCGCACACGCGGGCAGACTTGCTGGAGATCATCGATGACCGCGCGGCCAGCCGCGCCACGATCATCACCAGCCAATTGCCCATTGAGCATTGGCACGAGTGGATCGGCGACGCGACGATGGCCGATGCGATGCTGGACCGGCTGATGCAGCACCACCACCGCTTCACGCTCACCGGGGAGTCGCTGCGCAAGAAGAGCACGGGTACAAAGGCCAAGGCCGACGATCCGCCCGCCAGCCCAGGCGCTGCCGCCTGAAGCCCGACTGACAGAGGAAGGCACGAATGCGAGGCTGTGGATTTGTGGACGATGCGTCTGCGACGCACCAAGGCACTTGCCGTGGACAACTCTTCGAGTTGCCCACCGCGTGCCCCTTCGCCCACAAGCTCCACAGCCACCTACCACGTTTGAAACAAAGGAGTCAAAACCCAGAAAACCAACACCAACTTACAATCAATGCGCGCAACACCGACCCGGTCACGTTCACCGGAATCACCGGTCACGATCGCCGGAATACGCACGAAGGTACAAAAAGCACAGCCCAAAGCCCCACGTGCGGTGATTGTCGGTGAGCCGGATCAGCCACTGGGCAATCTGCTCGTTGTCCGCGTTGTCCTTGGGCCGATAGCGGTAGCACGTCTGGCTGACCCGGAAGATCTCACAGGCCAGGGCTGAGTTCGTCTAAACCGTGTACAATCCTATCCAGTTCAATTTTCCAAGGAAAATCAACATGGAGCAAGCCCAGTACAAGCAGTTGATGGCCAGCATTGAAGGCTTGACCGAGGCCCAGCTCGACAGAGCTGCGTCAGGCCCTGCGCCAGCGCCAGGAGGCCAACGGTGTGCAGCGCCTGATCATGGCGCGCATGGCCGAACAAGGCTCTTGCCCACGCTGCCAAAGCAGCCGCAATGGTCTTGTACGGCATCGAGTTTGGCGCGCAGCGCTTGCGCTGCAAAGACTGCGGCAAGACCTACACCGCCACCACCGGCACCTCTGTTTCACCGCCTGCGCGACAAGAGCAAGCTGCTGGAGAACGCCGCTTGCATGGCCTTGTGGCCTGTCGGTGCGCAAGACCGCTGCGCGCTTGGGGCTCTCGGTGCAAAAAACCTTTCGCTGGCGGCACCGGTTTCTGGACTTCCTCAACCAGCAAAAGCCCAGCGCCTTGGCTGGCATGGTGGAGGTCGATGAAACCTTTTTCCCGGTGTCCTACAAAGGCCAGCGCAAGTCCATGCCGCGCACGCCCAAGAAGCGCGGCGGCAAGGCCAAAGACGGCTCTGGCACGGACAAGACCGCCGTGGTCGTGGCGGTGCAGCGCGGCACCCAAGTGGTCTTTGACCAAGTGCTGGAGCAGGCAACGGGGGCGGCGCTGACCGAGGCGCTGCGTCCGGTGCTGGGCGCAGACGCGGTGCTGAGCACCGACGGCAACGCCGCTGGACGGACGGTGGCCGAGCAACTCAAGCTGGACTCGGGCTGTCGCGCAGCACCACGGCAAGGGCGGCACAGGCCACTGGCATGTGCAGAGCGTCAACCGCTACGACTCCAGCCTGAAGTCTTGGATGACACGCTGGTCAAGGTGTGGCCACCAAGTATCTGGCGAACTACCTGGGCTGGCGCCGGCTGCTGGATCGCTTCAAAGACCCGCTCACACCCGAGCAATTCCTGTTTCATGCGCTACGAACTACGTATCAGTGAGGGCGTACACGGTTTATGCGAACTCAGCCCAGGCCAGTCGAATCGAGATGCCTCGGGTGTCCACAGCGTTGCGTGCCATCTCACGCCGGCGAGATGGCCGAATCACTTTTTTCCGAGGGCCTCCTGCAAAATGTCGGCCTTCAGGCGCTCCTCGGCGTACATCTTCTTAAGCCTGGCGTTCTCGACCTCCAGCTCCTTCATGCGCGCCATCAGCGACACATCTAACAGGCCGTTGAAAAACTCCCCGCACCCGCCCCAGTTGTGTTATCATATGCATCACGGCAGCGTGCATTTATAGGAGATTTCCGATGAGAGGTGTGCAGAGCTTTCAGGGAGCCATGTTCAGCACCATCAGCCTTGAAGACCGGGTGTCGGCCCAGCACCCCTTGCGCAAGCTGCGGGCGCTGGTCGATGCCTTGCTGGCCAGCATGAGCGCCGAGTTCGAGGCCGTGTATGCGCGCAAAGGCCGCCCTTCGGTGCCACCCGAGATGCTCTTGAAAGCCCTGCTGCTGCAAATCCTGTTCTCCATCCGCAGCGAGCGGCTGCTGGTCGAGGCCATCGACTACAACCTGCTGTATCGCTGGTTCGTGGGCTTGAGCATCGAAGACAAGGTCTGGGATCACTCCACCTTCAGCGCCAACCGCGAGCGCTTGTTCAACGAAGACCTGGCGCGCGTGTTCTTCGAGCGCGTCAAGCACAGCGCCCACTGGGCGCGGCTCATCGGCGACGAGCACTTCAGCGTCGACGGCACCCTGATCGAGGCTTGGGCGTCGCACAAGAGCTTCAAGCGCAAAGACAGCGACAACCAAGTCAACGACAGCGACAACCACCACGACCCAGCCCCGCCCCCGGGGCGCAACCCCGAAGTCGACTTCAAAGGCCAAGAGCGCAGCAACGACACCCATGCCAGCAGCACCGACGCCGATGCGCGCCTGTACAAGAAAGCCAAGGGCGACAAGCCGCAGCTGTGCCACATGGGCCACATCCTGATGGACAACCGCAACGGCTTGGCGGTGGACGTGGAGATCACCCACGCCAATGGCACGGCAGAGCACCAAGCGGCGCTCAAGATGCTGGGGCGCCAAAGGCGCAGCGGGCGCAAGCAGACCGTGGGCGGACTGGCCAAGACCAAACTCAAGGGTCAGGCCAAGCTGGCTGGACAGGCGCTGATGTGCTTTGCGGCCTACAACCTGGTGCGCATGGGCTCCATGGGTGGCTGGTGGGATGCGCATCATGCGTGATTCAAGGCCGAAGTGCGGCCAAAATGGGCGATTTGGCATGAAACAGGCCTCGAAAGGGGCTGCAAAGGCTGGAAAGTGCGCGCTGCGGCGGGACGAAAGCGGCGCGGCAGGGCTTGTGGTGGCTTTGGTTCGCACTTTTTCAACGGCCTGTTAAGCCACCGTACTTGGCACGCCACTTGTAGAACGTGGCCGAGCTAATGCCTAGCCCCCGGCAGACCTCAGGCACCGACAGCCCGTTCTCCACCCGCTTGAGCGCCTCAATGATCTGGCTATCCGTGAACTTCGACTTCTTCATGCAAAACCTTCCTTGATGAGAAAATTCTACTACTGAAACCCCTCACTGGCTGGGGGATTACCGTGCGCGCGTTCTTGTGCAGGGCTAGAATCATGTAAACTCTCCTTGATCTTGATCTTGATCTTGATCTTGATCTTGATCTTGATCTTGATCTTGATCTTGATCTTGATCTTGATCTTGATCTTGATCTTGATCTTGATCTTGATCTTGCGCCAGATCGTATGCCAGCGCCTTCATCAACGCACGAGCGATGAACAGCGCGTAACGCTTCGAGTCTATACAATCATCGGGGATGCGACAGCTTGACGCATAGCTTCGGCAAGGCAAGGCAAGGCAAGGCAAGGCAAGGCAAGGCAAGGCAAGGCAAGGCAAAATTGATGAAATTCAGGTTTAATGCGGAATTTTATGCTGGCGATGCCTGTCCGTGGAAACGAACAAGTCGTCCACTTTTAGTGAGCAAATGAGGGGAGGGGTTTATGGTGGCAGCTGATCCTTCGAGAGTCGCAGTACTTCACACGCTTGGCCCAACGGGTACAAATTGCGAGGCTGCCGCACATGCTTGGTTTAGACGCCAGGGAGGTGTCGGTCGCGTAGAGTTGCACTCGACACTCGAGCAAGCTGTCGAACGTATGCCGGAAGATGATACGCATGCACTGCTGAGCTGTGTGGTCTATCCGGAGTTGCATACTTTGGTTTTCTCCAATCTCGGTCGACTTGCACTTGCAGATTGTTTTATTTTCCCGACCTTTAACATGCTGCTTGCGAGGCACCCGGATGTGATGCAAGTGCGCTCTGTGGCCAGTCATCCAGCGCCAAGACATTTAGTACCTGCGGGTTTAGAGGTTCGCCTCGTCAACAGCAATGCCCAGGCCGCACTCGATTGTGCCAGTGGCATTGTTGATGCTTGCATCACTACTTTGCCAGCCGCACAAAGACACGGCTTAAAAATAGTGAATGACCATGGCCCTGTGCCGATGGGTTTCGCGATCCATGTGCGTCATTGTGCTCAGTTTTCGCAATCGAATATGGCATCGGCTGGGCGAGGAGTTGCGCCATGAAGCTTCACTCGGAGAATTTAGCTCCTGATCCTACGCGGATCAACAGCGGTACGTTAGCTGACGTGCTTGACGGTCTTGGTCATTTCGGCGGCTTCCCAAGTTCGATTCGTGCTCTCAAACAGTCGCAAGCGCGTTTCATCGGGCGGGCTTATACCGTTCGCTGGGTGCCCACAAGGAAGTCTGCAAGCATCGTTGCGCCGCAAGCCTCCACCTGGGAACAAGTGCGCGATTTTCTCGCGCCAGCATGCCCTGAGGGCAAAGGCCTAGTCTACGTGGCTGGTACTGATACGGGCGCGCTTGTGACAGAACTGGCCTTGGCGGGCGGCTTCAGTTCAGCGGACTTTCAATTGCGCGGCTTCGCTGCGCTGGTGTTGGGTGGTGCAATCCGCGATGCGCACGTTGTGCAGCGACTTGAAATACCAGTTTGGGCCACAGGCTTCATCCCTGCTGACACGCAAGGCTCTTATCGTGTCGTCGAATGCGGTACTTGGTGCAATGTCGGCGGGCAGCGCGTCGTGTCGGGAGATTGGGTGTTTGGTGACGAGACTGGCCTTATCAATATTCCTGCGGCCATTGCGGAGAAGGTGTTTGGCACTGCTAACAGTGTGGAGGCCACCGAAGCGCGCTTGTCTGAGAGAATCGCGACAGGTAGCACCTTGTTCAATGCGGTCGAGGAGTTGGGCCGTCTATGAAATTAGAGCATCCCGATATCACAATTGCTCTTGAACAGAAATATGATCCTGAACAGCGCATAGTACAGCTTACTGGTACGCAGGCTTTGCTGCGCATGCTGATTGAGCGCAAGCGTGCAGACGCATTTGCTGGCTGGAATACGGCTGTTTTCGTATCTGGCTATCCTGGCTCGCCATTGGGTGGTTTTGATTCGCTGCTAACGCGTGAGCGCTTAGTGCTTGAGCGCTCAAACATCGTTTTTACGCCGGGCTTAAACGAAGAACTCGCGGCCACTGCAGTCATGGGCAGCCAGATTGCAAACGACTTTTCAGATCGGCAGGTCGAAGGTGTGGGAGGGCTGTGGTTTGGCAAGACCCCCGGGCTTGATCGTGCTCTCGATGCGCTCAAGCATGCGAACTCAGTAGGAACGGGAGTGCTTGGAGGGGCAATAGCGGTAGTTGGCGACGATCCGGGCTGTAAAAGTTCGACCATCCCAAATTCATCGGAATACTCGTTTCGCGCAGCTCAGATGCCGATACTTGTGCCAGCCGACGTTTCCGAACTCATCACCTTCGGTCTGGCTGGGTTTGCCCTTTCCCGCGAGACTGGACTGTGGGTTGGCTTGAAGCTGGTGACTGACATCGCCGACGGCGGCGCGCTGGTTGCTTTACCTGACAAATATGATTTTGTTTCGCCCCGTGCAGAGGGTACTTTGGCTGCACGTGCGATTCGTCGCTGTTTCCCTCCCGATTCGTTCGCCACTGAACGAGATATTGTGCAAACACGACTTCCTGCAGCTCAGAATTTTGCACGCCGCTACAAATTGGATCAAATTACTTCCAATGTAGGAAATGAGCGAATAGGACTCATTGCGGCTGGCAAGACATTTAACGACTTGAGACTCGCACTCATCAAGCTTGCTGCAGATGGTCGCGAGGTAACTCCTGCGCGTTTGCTCAAACTCGGGCTGATCTGGCCACTTAACCCGGTCACCCTGCGCGAGTTTGCGCAGGGACTTGACCGTATTGTTGTCATAGAAGAAAAGCATCCGTTCATTGAAGAGCAGGTTCGTACCATCTTGTATGACCTGCCTGAGCGTCCGCGTGTGTTCGGCAAGTTCGACGAGCATGGGGCAGTGTTATTCAATGCGCATGGTGATTTGGACGCTGACGCCATCAGCCTGCGACTTGCACGATGGTTGACCGACAAAGAAGCGACCGCGCCAGCAGCCCGGCAGACGAACATGTCGCTGGCGGTCAAGCGCGAGGCATGGTTTTGTAGTGGCTGTCCACATAGCCGTTCCACGCGGGTGCCGGATGATGCCACTGTTGGGGGGGGAATTGGTTGCCATACTCTGGCACTATTCATGGATCGCAAAGTTGAATTTATTAGTCAGATGGGTGGTGAGGGCGCAGCATGGATTGGAATTTCTCCATTTGTTAAGCGGGCACATATTTTCCAGAATATTGGTGATGGCACTTTTTTCCATTCGGGTTCGCTTGCAGTACGTGCAGCAGTAGCCTCTGGTTCAAATGTAACTTTTAAGTTGTTACGCAATGGCGCAGTATCTATGACTGGTGGCCAGCGTATCCAGGGAGGGCTTGCTTTACCAGATTTGTGCGTATTGTTGACAGCCGAAGGTGTGACCAAGATCGTGGTCATTGCAGAACATGTTGAAGTGACGCGTCGCATGCGGCTGCCGGAAGGCGTAGAGGTGCTTGAGCGCGATCAACTGGATACTGTCCATCAACGCCTGCGCATGCACCCAGGCGTATCAGTGTTGATTTACGATCAGCAATGTGCAATAGAAAAGCGGCGCGAACGCAAACGCCTTTCTGAAATTCATGCCCGTCAAGAAATTTTTGTTTCTAAAGATATTTGCGAAGGATGCGGCGATTGCGGCGTGAAGTCCAACTGTATGTCGATTGGATGGAGAGACACACCATTCGGTAAAAAAGTTGAGGTGCAAACGACTAGCTGCAATCAGGATCTTGCTTGTGTGGATGGTGAATGCCCATCCTTTTTCGTACTGACTGATCCGCGCAAAGCGGCAAAGACTACCGCACTGTTAGATCTGCCAGAACCGGTACTTTTCAATACCAATGCGCGTCCCTGGCATGCGCTTTTAGTCGGCGTAGGTGGTACTGGTGTTGTCACAGTGAGCGCCATTGTAAGTCATGCAGCCTGGATTGAATCGCAACCCAATGTTCATTTGGATCAAACTGGTATGGCGCAAAAAGGCGGCGCTGTTGTTTCACATCTGGTAATCGGCGCGAAAGCACATGAGCGTCCAGCTCGTATTGGGCGCAACGAATGCGATTTGCTGATCGCATTCGATGCGCTGAGTGCAATTACCCGCGATCTATCAACAACAATCGACCCCACACGCACGCTTTCCATCATCAATACTGCTTATACGCCAACGGCGCGAGAGGTTGGTCATCCAGAGGTGTCACTGCCAGCCACAAACGACTGGACTGAGCTGCTCGGCTATTCGCCTGATGTATCCAGCGAGCGAGTGTTTATTTTGGATACTTCGGCGCATGAAATTGCGTCACTTGTTTCACCTTCATCGGTGAACCTTTTCGTGCTTGGTGTCGCATGCCAACGTGGCCTACTTCCTGTGCGTGCTACTTCAATCGAACAAGCCATCTGCCTGAATAGTGTGTCGGTCGAGGCAAACATTGAAGCTTTTCGTCGCGGTAGGGGCTGGGTTCATGGGGGTACTTCTGTGCCTGCGATGCCACTTGTGCCCAAGGTCTTGAGTCAGCGTATTGTAGATGCTGTAGCTGCACTAGATTGGCCGACTGATCTCTGTGACACACTGAGTACCTTCGCGAAACGACTTGCCGAATATGACAACGTTGATAGTGCATGCGCTTATCTTGCAGCGCTTGGTCATGTCGTGCCTGCAGAAATAGCCCGTCAGCATGAGCGAGTCGCAGTTATGATCGCACGCTTGATGTTCGGCTTTCGCTATCTAAAAGATGAATATGAAGTCGCTCGTCTTGCAATGGAAGTACGGCACGAAATTATACGTGAGCGCGGCTACACCAAGTTTGGTCTCGCAATTAAGATCACGCCGCCATGGATGGATCACGCATCAAATCGAAAGTGGACAGTACCTGAGCCAATAATGCGTCCATTATTTGCTGCGCTGAAGTCACTCAAGTTCCTACGTCATACGCCGTTTGATCCCTTTGCTTGGAGTGCTGCTGACCGGCGTGAGCGAGCTACAGCAGCATGGTTCGATACATTCGCGCTACGTCTCGTTGCCCTACTTACCTCAACGACCGAAGTGCAAATTACGGCTCTGCTTGAGGATGTTTCGCGGATGCGCGGTTACGGCAGTGTACGCTCTGCCCGCTTGGATGAAATCATTCCACATGCAGAAAGAACCTTGGCTACTATCGAAAGTAATCATCCTGCTGCTCTGAGAAGTGGCAATGATCACAGAATGGACACCTTCCATGCAAAGCGATGATTCTGTGACCGAGAAATATTTGGCTGTACTGACCTTCGGCATCTCGCACTTGCATCATGAAAAGCTCCGTAACTATCGGAGTTTCTATGCGTGAAAACCGTGCTTTAGTAACAGTATGGATTGCCCTCGGGTTTCTCTGGTTGGCGTGGGGTTACAACTTTCTTGTCATCAAGATCACATTGCCATACGTTGGCCCGTTCCAGTTTGCGCTTCTTCGCACCTGGTTGAGTTTTGTTGCACTAGCGTTGTTGTTGGCCTATCTAGGCCGACTACGGTGGCCTAGAGAAAACAGTGGCCTGCTAGCCCTACTTGGCCTGTTACAAACCGGAGGCTTCACCGGATTCACATACCTGGCCCTTGTCAGTGGTGGTACTGGGGAGACTGCGTTGTTAGCGTTTACAAATCCACTGTGGGCTACATTAGTGGCTTGGTATGTTCTCGCTGAACGACCACGCAGTTCTCAATTAATAGCTGTCGGTATAGCAGTCGTCGGTATTTTGCTGATCGTGCAATGGTGGACAGGCGTGAGCTCACTCCAAAGCAACCTATTTGCTCTTGGTGCTGGAATCTCATTAGGCGCTTCCTCGATTATCATAAAAAAGCTTCAACAACGTGGCGAAACCGATTTAATACATATCACAGCATGGCAAATGTTATTGGGTAGCCTGCCGTTGCTACTGGGTGCAATATTTATTGCGGAGAGACCACTCGTTGCCAATCATATATTTATTTTTGGTCTTGCCTATAACGTAGTTACTACTGCCATTGGGTGGCCCCTCTGGGCATACGTATTGAAAAAAATGCCAGCTGGCGTGGCTAACATGAACATATTGGTAATACCAATAATCGGATTGTTTACGGGCTGGTGGCATCTTGATGAGCAGTGGAACGACGCAGATGCGGTTGGTATCATTCTTGTTTTGACATCACTAATAGTTATTTGGATGGCGCCGCTTGCAAACAAAATGCTTAGCGAGTGGAAGTTGCGAGGTCATTAGAATGCAGGAGATATCTTGATGGACGCACCGATCAAGTTTAGGATTGACGACGGCATTGCATCTGTCTCAATAAACAAGACTGGAACACGTAATGCATTGATGCCAGATGATGTGCTTTCACTGCGAGGCTACCTAAAGCGTGCCGAAGAGGATGGAAATGTACGCCTAGTTATGCTAGGCGGGGAAGGACATTTTTGTAGTGGAGTAGATATCCGAGCATTAGATTTAATAGGTGAAGGTAAGCGCTGGAATAGGCTTGGCGATTTTATTGCCGAAACATTTGAACCACTTGTTCATATTCTTTCAAATTTCAGCAAGCCAACTATGGCTGTGTTAGACGGAGTTGTGGCGGGCGCGGGCTTGAGCATTGCGTTAAATTGCGACTTTCGTCTTGCCACAAAACGTGTTTGTATAACGCCAGCATTTTCAAAATTAGGGTTGATACCGGATTGCGGCGGAACATGGTTTCTTCCTCGTATTCTTGGTGCAGCCAAAGCGTTAGAGTTTGCTTCATTTTCTGACTCTGTGGATGCGCTTCAGGCACAACAATTGGGTCTCGTTACATGGGTGGAAGATGTCGCGACACAGGAGGTGATTTTGTCTCGCGCAAGACTCGTCGCGGCTTTACCATGTGAGGCGACTGTTCAGTTGCGCCAGCTAATTGCGGCCAATTGGTCACGCTCCCTGTCTGCTGCCGTAAATGCGGAATCTAGTGTTATGTCAAAACTTGGTGAAAATGACGGTTTTCGTGAAGCTCTGCGTGCTTTTCGTGGCCGTCACCAACCAATTTTTAGAAGATGAGTTAGCTGTATTCCGAGATGCGGAATCATATGAACGGAGGTTGTAATGTCAATGCTTAAGAATCCAGGCGAAAAATATCGTCCCTCGATATCTTTTTGTCTTCCAGATCGTACTTGGCCAGATGCAAAGTTGGCGCGGCCACCAATTTGGTGTAGTGTAGATTTACGAGATGGCAATCAGGCACTAATTGAGCCAATGGACATTGATCGCAAAATGCGAATGTTCAAAATGCTTATAAATATTGGCTTCAAAGAAATTGAAGTTGGATTTCCATCGGCATCTCAGCTGGATTTTAATTTCATACGAAAAATAATTGAAGACGATCTTGTACCAAATAATGTTGCCATTCAAGTTTTGACACAAGCTAGACAAGATTTAATTGAGAGAACTTTTCAGTCTTTAAAAGGTGCCAAGCGAGCCATTGTTCATTTTTATAACGCGACAGCACCAGTGATGCGCAAGATCGTGTTTGGACTTGATAAAAAAGGCATCAAAGATATTTCTCTAACTCATGCAAAAATAATTAAAGAATTTGCGGAGGCGCAGCCCGAAACCGAGTGGACTTTTCAGTATTCTCCAGAAATGTTTTCTAGTACGGAGATAGAATTCGCCAAAGAGGTGTGTGATGGTGTCATCAACATATTTCAGCCAACACCAACTAGACCAATGATAATTAATTTGCCATCGACCGTTGAGTGTATGTCTCCCAACGTCTTTGCTGACCAGATTGAGTGGATGCATCGAAATATTTCTAGGCGCGATTCGATAGTTCTGTCGGTTCATCCTCACAATGATCGTGGAACAGGCACTGCTGCGGCTGAGTTATCGTTAATGGCCGGGGCGGATAGGTTGGAAGGTTGCCTTTTTGGCAATGGCGAAAGAACTGGCAATCTCGACATAGTCAATGTTGCGCTAAACATGTACGTGCAGGGAGTATCGCCTGGTTTGGATTTTTCAGACATTGACAAGATTCGCTCTACCGTTGAGCATTGTAACCAGTTGCCGGTGCATGTTAGGCATCCTTATGTTGGTGATTTGGTATTTACCTCATTCTCTGGCTCGCATCAAGATGCCATAAAAAAGGCATTTGCTGTGCGTAGCGAATTTGATTATTGGGATATGCCATATTTGCCAATCGATCCCAAAGATCTTGGTAGAGATTATGAGGCAATCATTAGAGTAAATAGCCAATCAGGTAAAGGGGGGGTTTCATATCTACTTGAAACTGAGTACGGCATCAAGATGCCCAAAGGACTTCAAGTTGAATTCAGCAAAGTTGTTCAAATGGTGGCTGATAGTACGAAGGCTGAGTTGACGGCATCGGACATTTGGTCATTGTTTAAAAGCGAATATATTGAGCGCCTTTTCGAGAGGAAATATGAAAATCATAGAATTCTTGGAGAGTTAAATAGGGAGCAACAGGTAGCTGTCGCTATCGAGTTTTCAGTTGAGTCTGAAAAAGTAACAGTTAATGGTTTCGGGAATGGCCCAATTGATGCTGTGGTTCACGGACTTGTTGAGTCTTGGGGTTGCAATATTGAAATTATTGAATATTATGAGCATTCAATTAAATCTGGTTCAGATGCAACTGCTGCTTGTTATATTTTGCTCTCAGTAGATGGTAGCAAACCTGTTTATGGCGTAGGAATACATCAGGACATCATTTCTGCCTCGATTCATGCCATTTTCTCTGGATTTGATCGAATAAAATCTTCAGATTAATTGGTTTTTTCTTTTTTTTAAGGAGCTTGCTCAAATGATCAGCGCGTACACTGTTACCACTTTCCAATATTCTCCTGGAAGCGTCACAAAAGACACATTTTTTTCGATGCCGGATGACTACCAAGAAAATTGCATCCGAATAATGGCTATGACCGCCTACGCGGAAAATCTTGGCGGGGAAGGCTTGTCAATGTGGGTATGTAAGGCACCGGATAACCCTCGGCGTAGGCTTGTTGCTCGATTGGCTTATGAAGAGTTGGATCACGGATATAGAATATATAAGGTATTAAACGACCTTGGTATATCTGAAGAGCGTGTTAATGATATTGCCAACGGGAAGGCTAACGATAAAGGCGCAATCCATGTTTCATTGAATCCAGCGGAACAGATGTATGGGGGTAGTGGTGAATATTGGCTTGATCTAGCACTGCATTGTGTTTTGATGGATTTGGCAGGCAGATACATTGTTGGAAATTTCGTTGATAGTAGCTATGCTCCTTGGGCAGAAGCAGCCAAGACAATTGTTGATGAGGAAAAGCTCCATATCGGATTTGGCAGAAGAGAGCTTGAGCGGTGTATTGATGAGGGTGTTTCCTCCGACCTTCTTCAGGAGAGGTTTACATTTTGGTATTCCAAAGCATTGAATTTTTTCGGCCCTCCTCCAGGAAAATCGGCGGAGTTGCTAAAGAAATATGGAATTAAGCGAAAAAATAATGATGAATTGCGTGATGAATTTAAAGCTGACGTTGCAAAGTATTTTTCATCTTTAGGCGTGAAAGAAATAATTCGCCTCAATAAAAATACATATCCATTCGAGTAGGCTTGTGTATGCAGAAGTTAGTTTCATTGCCGACAAAGGAGATTTTTAAACGCTTGCGATTACCAGTAATTGCGGCGCCAATGTTTTCTGTTTCTACGCCAGAGTTGGTTTTGGCGGCTTGCAAGCAAAACATCGGTGCAGCATTTCCGGCTGCAAGTGCAAAATCTTCACATGCGCTCAGAGAATGGATGGCTGCAATGCCAACAAGTCTAACTGACGATCAAGGTAAGGTTGATGGATTTTGGGGGATTAGTGTTGTTGCTCACAAAACAAATTCCCGTTTGAACTTAGAGATTGAGTTTATTGCAGAGTTCAAGCCGCCTTTTGTGGTATCAGCGCTTGGCGTGCCATCGGCTTTGATCGAAGCTGTGCATTCATATGGTGGTTTGATTTTTTCTGATGTCACAACAATTAAGCATGCGAGAAAAGCCGCGTGTTGGGATGTTGATGGTTTGATATTAATTTGTGCTGGGGCAGGCGGGCACACAGGCACACTGTCACCATTTGCGTTTGTGGATGCAGTTAGAGATTTTTGGAGCGGTACATTGATCGTCGCTGGAGGAATTTCATCTGGCCATATGATAAAAGCGGCATTAAGCCTTGGGGTAGATGCCGTATATATTGGTTCATATTTTATTACTGCGGACGAAGGTGGTGCAAGTAGTGGTTATCGTGATGCGCTTATCTCAGCCAATGCAGATGATGTGGAGATGAGTGATAGATTGTCAGGGGTTAAAGCTAATTTCCTAAAAGTCAGTATTGAATCGATATGGTCTGAGTTGAATTCTGCAAACAACTCTACTCATGATTTTTATCGAGATTTTGGATCTAGACGTCTTTGGTTTGATTTGTACTCGGCTGGGCATGGCGTTGGAAAAATCATCGAGAGCAAATCTATGGATAAACTAATTGATGATTTGAATCAAGGTTTTGAAGGGTAAATTTCATGGGCAACCCAAATTTTCTTTACAAAACTTGGATTAGATTGCGGTGGGGCGATATGGATTCAATGGGGCATATCAATAATGTTCAGTATTTTCGTTATATGGAGCAGGCAAGAGTTGAGTGGTTAACCTCACTAGGATACACGGTTGGTTTGGGTGGTGGGGAAGATGGGCAGGTTATTGCGGATGCTTCCTGCGTATTCCGATTTGCTCTTAAATATCCTGCAGATATCGAAATTGTAGTCAGTGGAGAGAATCCCGGACGATCAAGCCTAAAAATGCTTTATCAGTTGAAAGTGAAAGACACTGATCAAATTGTTGCGGATGGTGTTTCCACCTTGGTTTGGGTTTCTCCTGAAACAGGACGATCAAAAAATCTCCCAGATAGTATCAGGAACATTTTCTCAGAGTCTAAATCGGAGTAAGAAGGATCGATCCCACATTAATTTTTTCGAGAAATTTTACATGGCGAATTTGAGTAAATTTATTCCAGGTAGTTGGTTTTGTTTCCATCTTCCTGAATCCGTGCTCCCCTGCTTCACCCCCCGTGTCAGAATAGTTGCCGCATCGATAGAACCAAGAACCCTGGGGTGACGATGAAAGACGACTGTGGCTCGATACGGACAAGCATTCAAAGACAAAGCGGTGGCCCGGCTGTTGCCGCCCGAAAGCGCTGCACCGGACGTGGTTGCGCGCGACATGGGAGTCGGTGTGGGCACCCTGCAGCGCTGGCGTGAGGAGGCTGATCTACCGCAAGTCGGATGCCGTCACCCTCAGACTGGCGCGGCTTGGCTCGCACAGCGAACTTTTCGGTTGAGGCAGCACGCTGTTTAGGGGCGCGCTTCGGGTGCGCGTCTAAGGGCCTCCATTTTCTGGAGGTCGTTGTCAATGGAGGGGCGCGCTTACGCGCGCGGGTTTGGGAGCAGGTGTCGGTATCCAAAGCGCCCTGTCCCAATGCATGCCTCTGGAGGCATGAACATCACTCTCAAACCCCTCCACACCGAAACCCGCAGCGTGCTCCCCACCGAGGAAGCCGCTGCGCATCTGAACCGCCAGCCGCAAACCCTGCGCAAGTGGGCCATGCACGGCACAGGGCCGATCCAGCCGATCAAGGTCGGGCGCCGCCTCGGCTGGCCGGTTGCCGGGCTGCGGAAGCTGGTTGGTGCTTGAGGCTCGCCCTCAAGCGTCAATGAACGCCAGCAGGTCTAGCGGATAGCTCGACCCCGAGCGCCTTCATCACGGCCAGCGTCGTGCGCAGCGTCGGGTTGCCTTCGGCGCTGAACGAGCGGTAGAGCTGCTCACGCGATAGCCCGGTCTGGTTGGCGATCTGCGTCATGCCCTTGGCGCGGGCGACGATGCCCAGCGCGTGGGCGATGAAACCGGGATCATTGGTCTCGAACGCACCAGCCATGAAGTCGGCAATGGCCTGGTCGGATTTCAGATGCTCGGCGGGGTCAAAGGTCGTCAGTTTCTTGCTCATGGTGATTCACTCCAAGCTTCTGCGAGGCGCAGCGCTTCTTTGATGTCGCGGGCCTGCGATTTCTTGTCGCCGCCGCACAGCAGCAGATAGATCGTTTCGCCGCGTCGTTGGAAATACACCCGGTAGCCGGGGCCGTAGTGGATGCGAAGCTCGCTGACGCCCTTTCCTACCGGCTCGGCATCGCCAGTGTGTCCGTAGGACAGTCGCGCCAAACGCAACGAAATGGCCGCAACCGCCCGCTCATCCCGCAGCTGGGCGAACCACTTGCCGAAGGTCTCGGTCTGCTTGAGCTCGATCATGCTATTGATTGTAGTCCAGACACTACGCCAAGGCAAGGGGGCTGAAAAGCCTCATCGACTACCCGCGCCGCCACGGCGCCAGCGCCGACAAATCGATGATGCGTGACCTGGGCAGCGCTGGCCTCGGCGGCTTGGCCGCCCGCTGGCGCTCGCGGTAGGCGCGCTGGCGCTCGGCTGGTGTTTGGGCTGCGCCGGTGGGTGGCCGGCCACGGCGGGGGGCTGGCGCTGACGCGGTGGCTGCGGCGGTGGGTGCAGCGGCTGCGGCGGTGAGGGTGTCCATGCCTCTATTATACATCACCGCGTTACGGTAATTCAATGATTATCGTAACGCGTTACGATAAAGAGACAAGCAACCGCCGCTCTTTTTGCCCCCTGCCCGCTGCCGTAGGCGGCACGGTTTCAGGGCTTGCCGGCGCTTGGGCAGCTGGGCTGCTGCTTGAGGATGCACGGGGTGTCGGGGCGCAGCCCTGACTGTGACTGCGCAGCAGGGAACAACGGCGGCTCAGATCAGCGCGCCAGCGCTGGCTGCCCGCCCTACCTTGCACCGGTATTTCTGCGGGAGTTTTTGCGAGGATTTACCAAACGCCTGCTGTATGCCTGCTGCAAGCCTGTTTGTATGCCTGCTGTATGCCTGCTGCTTGCTTGCGTTGATGCCTGTGGTTTGAAGCTCGTTGCCTGCTACGTGCCCTTTTGGCTGCCTTGTGTGTGCAGACTTTGGAGCCTGCTTAAAGCCAGCTACCGCCTACCGAAGCCTAGGTTTGCCTGCTGTTAGCCTGTGTGTAAGCCTGCCTGAAGCCTGTTGACAAGTTCTAGGGTTCGCCTCTAGAATGTGAACAACCTTGAGGCTGCTATGAACACCGAAACCGCCCTGAACCAGCCGCCGCCGCGCCAGAAACCGGCGAAGCACGACCTGACTAAACCGCCAAACCGCGAGGCTACGAAGCTGGCTCGGTTGATACCGCATCTGCCGCGCATCGAGGAAGCGAGGCGGGTGGGCTGG
>Ga0208611_10148_pt1 | contig 19791 bp, 27 predicted proteins | sample Subbio2Mar_QV11C_FD_184821 | JGI IMG/M metagenome (GOLD analysis project Ga0208611, IMG submission 184821) | Serpentinite rock and fluid subsurface biosphere microbial communities from McLaughlin Reserve, California, USA - CR12Mar_QV11C (SPAdes) | ecosystem: Environmental > Terrestrial > Deep...
CGTGTTCGTGCCGCTGGGCGCGCCAGTGCAAGGCGCCTTGCTGGCGCGGCTGCTGGGAGCGCCAGCGTAATTGCATTGCCTCGAGCGTGCGGCTTGCCATTCATTCGCCAGCCGCAAGCCGATGTGCGCGCAGTGCCCAGGCCGCGACCATGCTCGCAGCATTTGTCAGGTACAGCGTGGTCTGGTTGGCATGGCTGGCGGCCTTGCCCACTGCGGCCCGGTCACGGTAGAGTTGGGCGATAGATTCCAGCGGGTAGTCCACATCGGTGACATACACCGCGTACTCCCAGAGCTTGCCGCACTCGTGCACGCTCGGGCTGGCCAGATCCAGCCGCATCTGCTTGCTGTCCAGGGGCCGCTCGCGCGCGAGCAGGTTGGCCACCAAGAGCGCTCGGCGCAGGGCGTCTTCGCTCACGACTTTGTTCATGCCCAATGCCTGTGCGGCCAGCGCGCCGCCGCGCAGCGCGAAACTGGCCGTGCGGCGTGGCCGCCGCACCCGTGTCCCAGCGCACGTGCATGCGCCCGCCCAGCGTGTCGACGATTTGCGGCTCGCAAGGCTCTTGGCCTGCCCCCTGGGCGCGCCGCCAGCGCCTTGCTTCTTGATTCACCCATCGGGTGAGTGTGCCAAAATCAAGAAACTCTCTGCCAGTCAGGGCTCTGCGTGCGATCTTGGGGGGGTGACTGCCGGATTTAGGTTGATCTGCAAACAAATCAGTCCTGGTGCCTGCCCCTCATCAAAATGGCAGCGCAGCGCGTCGTTTAGCATCGCATGCAAACCGGACAACGTGTCGGCTTCGGTGTAGATGTCGTACCCCGCGGCGCGAGCGGTGTAGCCGCCAGAGGGCGCGGCTTGGGCGAGGAAGAGGATCTCGGTCATGGTGTGCATAGCATACGATCAGCACATTATCTTGGTCGAATGCTAAAGTGTGTCACTAGAGGCCTACAGCCCGCACACTGCTGGGAGTGTCTTTGTAGGGTTTCCCTTGGTGCAACCTGATTTTTCACCAGATCGATGTGCAGCGAAAGGCCTTCAGGGAGAAAACAGACGTGGCGAATCTAGAGAATCCGGCGATTGGACCTATGCCGACCGCGCACACCAAGCAAGTAGCTTGGGGTAAGTTGTCGCGAGATGAGGCCGATCGTCTGACCGGTACGCATTCATTGCTCGACCACATGACCGATGTTGCCGCGTGCTTTTTGGCCTTGGCTGAGTGCGCGGGCATCCGACGATCTCTGGAGTTGGCTGCGGGCCGACCCCTTGACGAAGCAGATTTACAGCGACTGGCTGTCTTGGTTTTTCTGCACGATGTAGGCAAAGCCAACGCTGGCTTTCAGTCTCGGCGATGGAAAACACCCGAACGTCCGCCAGCGCTTTGGCCCACTACCCCACTTGGACATGGATCCGAAGGCTGGGAACTGATTGCCGGGCGCGTACCGAACGCCGAACACTACGCGTCAGGGTTGCCCATAGCGGAAATTGTGCTTTGGGGTGATGGCGCTGTCAGCGAGTTGCTCCAGGCAAGCATCAGCCACCATGGTCGCCCTCTGGGCGTAAGCCCCGGAAACCAAACAGAGTGCATCTGGAAACCTGTATTGGATCAGCGCGGGGCTGTGCTCTACGATCCAGCAGCTACCCTGACCAGCATGGGCGAGCGCTTGAAGAAAGACTATCCGCTGGCCTTCGGAGAATGCCAGCAGCCTCTACCAGATGAGCACGCGTTTGTTCATCTATTTGCCGGGCTGGTTCAGATGGCTGACTGGCTGGGTTCTGACACCCGTGAGAAATTCTTCCCGTACACAGCACCCGGTGAGGATCGAACCCAGACGGCTGCCGCTCGTGCGGCTTACGCAGTGAAATCCATTGGTCTGGATGTATCTGTTTGGAAGAATGCCCTGCACGGTCAACCGCCCACTTTCAGCGCCGCATTTGATGTGCCCGAAGCACGCCCTATGCAGGTGGCCGCTGCTGACCTGTCTTTGGGCAACATCGTCGTGCTGGAAGCAGAAACCGGCAGTGGCAAGACCGAGGCAGCGTTGTGGCGCTTTGTCCAGTTGTTCGAGGCCGATAAGGTCGATAGCCCCGACATCATTGAGCAGTTCATGGCGGGCAAGCAGCCGCGCCGGTTGACGCTGATGTGGTTTCAGCGAAACCGCCTGATGGTCGACTGGCAGGCCCAGCGCCAGCTCATGGCCAGTTTTGAGGAGGATGTGTGAGCAAGAAGCATCGCGGCCACGCCAAGGGCGACCCTGTGACGTATCAGACGCCGCTGCCCGCTGGCGGCGTGCAGATGGAGACCTTTCTGCCCTGGACGCTGGTGCGCCGGGGCCTGAAAAAGCAGATCATCACGCCACTGGACGCGCCGCAAGAATTCCTGGACGAGGCCCGCCGCGAGCGGCAGGCGCGCGAGATGGCGCAGGACACCCCGTTGATGCGGGCGCTGGGCCTCGCGCACCACTGGCAGCGGCTGCTGGACGAGGGGCGGTTCAGCTCCATGACCGAGATCGCGGAGGCTGAAGGCATCGACCTTGGCCAAGCCAGCAAGATGAGTCGATTGGCGCAACTGGCCCCCGACCTGATCGAAGGCATTGCCCTGGGCCACCTCGAGGTCGGTGTCAGCCAACTGCTGCGCGGCAGGATGTCGCCTTCCTGGATGGCGCAACGTGAGGCGCTGACGGCGGTCAGTCGCAGACGTTGACGCCAGACCTGGACGCCGCCGCAAGGCGGTTTTTTTACGTCTTTTGCTGTCTCGGTCGCGCCATCCCAAGCAGGCGAAAAAGCAAACAGATGGCCCGTAAGTCCGCGTCAATAAACGACTTCGGGCCTTGAATACTCAAGAGGGCAGCAGAGAACAGAGAGAGAAAAGTGGCGGAATGCGGACCTGAAAGGGGCGTTTTGGAGGGGGTGTGCTCAAGAGGCCAGCCCCGGAATCCGCGCCAACACAGGGGGAAACGGGCGAAAAAAAACCAACCGATAACGGTTGGTTTTTTGAATAGTGGTGGCGGAACACGGAACCGAACCCGCGTCCAATTTCTGAACAAAAGTCCGTCCGTAAGAACACAGTCCTTGTTTTGAATCATTTGGCCGTTTTGGCAGACATCGGCCGGAACAGATGGACAGGAAGGCTCGCGGAGTTCGATGTGGCCACTGGTAGCCAGTCGCCCTGGCCGACACGGCGCGCTACGACAGCCTGCGCACAGACATAGTCGTGCAGGAGGCCGTTCATACGTGAGTTGGACAAAGAGCTCAAAGAGCTGCGCCTGTATGGCATGGCGGGGGCCTGGGAGGATCTGGTCAAGCAAGGCGGTCATGCGACATTGGAGAGCTCGCGCTGGTTGCTGAAGGCGAATTGCAGTAGGCCGCGCGGGGGCTAGAGCAGCGGATGCGGGCGCGCATGCACTTCGTCCACGGCCGCGGCCCGGTCGGCCGGCATGCCGTACACAGTGGTGGTCTCTGGCGTGCTTCCAATGGTGGTCATGCGGCGGCTTCCCGGTCGTTGCACAAGGGCGGGTTGTGCCCGCCCGTTGTGGCTCAACTTACTGCTTTCGCACCGGGGGCAGGGTCACCTTGTCCTCGGTTCCACCACAAAGCGGATGCTTGAAGCCATTGGCCTGCTCGGTCTTGTCGAGATAGACGATGTTGTCGTCCTTCGCGGGACTGACGCCGGCCGGCACGTAGTCCAGCGCGAGCGCGTGGCGGGCCTTCCACGCGATGTTGTGGTCGGCGCAAGAGGAATCGCCGCTGACGCCGAGCGCGCCCACCCGCGTTCCCTTCGCGTCGTAAAGCGCAAGGCCGCCGCCGAACACGTTCACGCCGCCGATCCGCGCGCCCACCAGCGGATCCTTCGCCGTGCCGAAGTCCGCGGCACTGCCGGCGTAGGCCACCTGCGTATCGACCGGGTTGGAAAACTGCAGGCCGAACAGGCTGCCGCCCGGCTGCGTGGGCGAATATAGGTTGGCGGTGGACAGGGCGAGGCCCGGCAGGCTGAAGGCGTTCGCGGTGTTCGCCTTCTGCGCGGAAATCACCCGGCTGCCGAGCCACTGGTCGCCGACCTTGGCGCCGGTATGGGCCACGGCGCAGACCGTGCCGTCGGTCGCCACCACGGTGCCCCACATGTCGAGGTTGAAGCCGCCGTTGGCGTCTTTGCGGGCATTGGTGAGGGCCTGCTTGAGCTGCTGCCAGTTCGGCAGGCCGTCGCATCCATCGCCGGCATGCGCGGCGAGGGGCAGCAACAGCGAAGAGCACAGCAGGGCGAGTACGGGGAGTTTTGTCATGGTCATGTCTCGGGTTGGAGTGAACCTGGCGGCGGGCATTCCGCTTCGGGTTCGGGGTGGTGTGCGGGGTGAAAGGAATTGCCGGTCACGAATGCCGGGCCTGCCGGAATGCCGGCGCCTTCTGGCCATCCCAATCGAGGTCGACGGCCACCTGGGCCTGCGCGCGGTGGCGTTCGAGCGCGTCGATGTCGAGATCGGCGAGCGCCCAGGCTTGCGCGCCGCGGGTCGTCTACCATACGAAAGACCCACCCGAGGCTATTGAGAAACTCATTCGCCATCACACGAGTGAGGGATCGCACGTAGGGCTGTGTGACCCCCATCCTGCAGCGTGACCTGATTGGGTCAAGGCCGGGTTGTCATGCAGGCAGTTTGGCTGCAAGCAGTTCGACCTTCTCGATATTGGGCGGAGAACTGAGCAAGGTCGCGGCGTTGGCCATCAAGGCCGCGGCGATCTGGCCGTTCAGATGTGCTTGGCGACCTGCCTCATCGGCAAAGGCATCGAACACACCGAACGTCGAAGGGCCAAACTTCAATGCGAACCAGGCAGTGGTGCCGGACTCGGCGTTGGCGAGCGGCAGTGCGCTGGCCAGGAAGTCGGCTAGCGCAGCCTCCTGGCCGGGTTTGGCTTCGAGGCGAACAAACAGGGCGAGCTTGGTCATACTGTAATCCTTTGGGTAAATGGGAAAGTGGGTGAAGGGATCGACGAGACTGCAGTCTAAGTCTTCATGACAGCCATCTCTATAGACAATAATGACAACATTGATATCATTGTTGCCATGAAACTCCACCTCCTTGTTTGTGATGGCGTGTTTGATCTGGGGCTTGCGGCGCTCACTGACACAGTGGGCTTAGCCAATGCGATGGCGGGCTCGCTGCCACAGGCTCCCGCGCACATAGAGCTCACGCTGGTGGGCGTGCGGCGTCGCATCCGAACTGCGCAAGGCTTGACGGTCCCCGTAGTCCCTGCGCGCGGTGTGCCTGAACCTGACGTCGTGCTCGTGCCCGCGTTTGGCGACAAGATGCCTGACACACTCGCCGCGCGACTCGCACGACCCGACGTGCCCGATGCGGTCGCGGCTCTGCAAGAATGGTCCACCGGCGGCGCGCACCTAGGTACCGCCTGCTCAGGTGGTTTTTTGCTCGCGGAGAGTGGCCTGCTTGACGGGCTCCACGCGACCACATCATGGTGGCTTGGGCCCATGTTTCGGCAGCGCTATCCGAACGTCACGCTGGACGAGTCCCGCATGGTCGTGAGCACGACACGCTTCACTACAGCGGGTGCCGCTTTGGCCCACATCGACTTGGCCTTGCGCATCGTCCGAGGGCAAAGTCCAGCGCTTGCGGCCCTGGTGGCGCGTTACCTACTGGTTGAGGCACGCACTTCGCAAGCCGAGTTCGTGATTCCCGACCACCTTGCGCATGCCGACCCCATAGTCGAGCGCTTCGAGTGCTGGTCCAGACGTCGGCTGGCGCATGGTTTCTCGCTGGCCGAGGCGGCCAGCGCCGCGGGCACAAGCGAACGTACTTTGGCGAGGCGCCTACAAAGCGTGTTGGGAAAGACGCCACTCTCGTACTTCCAGGACCTGCGCGTCGAGCAGGCAGTCCATCTCTTGCGCACCGGGAACGCCAGCGTCGACCAGGTCGCCGCACAGGTCGGGTACTCGGATGGGGTGACCCTGCGGGCCCTGTTGCGCCGCAAGCTGGGCCGGGGTGTCAGGGAGTTGCGACGCGGTGGATGACCAAAGGCGTTTGGTGCATGTACGGCTGGAGACAGCCGCGAAACTGTCGGAAGCAAAGGCTTACCCACTTGCGTCTACTACATCGTGCGTTGGGTGCAAAAGCACCAGCCGTGCCAAAGCAGTCTTCAGTGACCTTTCAAAGTTCAATGACCTTTCAAAGGTCTGAGTATTGGGAATACTGTTAGCCTTACCACTGTTTTCTGTTCACTAATCTGGGTTTTCATCCACATGCTATTCAATCCACTTCAAGTAGGTTCTCTCACCCTGCCCAACCGCATCCTTCTGGCACCACTGACACGCACCCGTGCCGACGCTGGCCACATGCCCAACGCGCTGATGGCCGAGTACTACAGCCAGCGAGCCACCGGCGGCCTGCTGATTTCCGAATGCACCATGGTGGCGCCCGGTACATCGGCCTTCGTCAATGAGCCTGGCATCTACAACGACGCGCAGATTGCAGCCTGGAGGCAGGTGACCGACGCGGTGCACGCCAAGGGCGGACGCATCTTCATGCAGATCTGGCACGCTGGCCGCGCAGCCTACCCTGGCGCTGCCGATGGCGCCCCCATTGTCTCCAGCAGCGCCACCGCTATTGAGGGTGAGATCCACACGCCCCAAGGCAAGGTGCCGCACGCGGTGCCCCGCCCCCTGACCGTCGAAGAGATTCCCGGCATCGTGGCTGCGTTTGCTCAAGGCGCACGCAACGCCATTGCCGCCGGCTTTGATGGAGTGGAAGTACACGGCGCCAACGGCTACCTGATTGACCAGTTTCTGCGCGACACGCCCAACCAGCGCACCGATGCTTACGGCGGATCGCTGGAAAACCGTGCACGCTTGCTGTTCGAGGTACTCACCGCCGTGACCCAGGCCATCGGTTCCGAGCGTGTGGGTCTGCGCCTGTCGCCACTCAACAGCTACAACAGCATGAAAGACAGCGACCCGCTGGCCCTCATCGGCTTCCTGGCCGATAGGCTCAATGCCTTCAAGCTAGCCTACCTGCACGTGATGCGCGCCGATTTCTTCGGCGTGCAGAAGGCCGATGTCATGCCCGTAGCGCGTGAAAAGTACAAGGGTGTGTTGGTGGGCAACATGGGTTACAGCGCTGATGAGGCAGAGGCAGCTATTGCCGAAGGTAGGCTTGACGCTGTGGCCTTTGGCACCGCCTTCCTGGCTAACCCGGACCTGCCCGCACGCATCAGGGCCAAGGCACCGCTGAACGCGCCTGACTCCAACACGTTCTACGCAGGTGGCGCCAAGGGCTATACAGACTATCCGACACTGCAGGTCGCGTAAATCAAAGCCCATTCAAAAGCGAGGTATCCGTAATGGCACGCATTGTCAGAATTCATGAATACGGTGACGCCAGCGTTCTGAAGCTGGAAGATCTGGATGTACCGGCGCCGGCAGCAAACGAGGTGCAGATTGACGTCAAAGCTATTGGCCTGAACCGAGCCGAAGTGATGTTTCGCAACCATGCGTATCTACAGGAGGCCGAGTTCCCGAGCCGCTTGGGCTATGAGGCCGCTGGCATCGTGGTCGCAGTCGGTAGCGACGTAACCGAGACAAAGGTTGGCGATGCCGTTGCTCTAATCCCTCCATTGGATATCGCTCGCTGGGGCACCTACGGCGAACTGGCCAATGTACCGGCTCATCTGGTGGTAAAGAGCCCTGAGGGCCTGTCCTTCGAAGAGGCTGCTGCGTCCTGGATGCAGTACGTCACCGCTTGGGGTGCGCTGATCGAACAAGCGAAACTGCGGCAAGACGACTTTGTCATCGTCACCGCCGCATCAAGCAGTGTTGGCCTGGCCGCCTTCCAAATGGCTCGTATGGTCGGCGCTACATCGATTGCGATCACTCGAACCCGCGCAAAGAAGCAGGCCCTACTGGATGCAGGCGCTGCGCACGTCATCGTCAGTGATGAAGAGGACATCGTCGAGCGCGTGATGGCCATCACTGCCGGGCAAGGTGCTCGTGTTGTATTCGACCCAGTTGGCGGCCCCTCCTTCGAGCCCCTAACGCAAAGCATGGCCCGTGGAGGTATTTTGTTGGAGTACGGTGCACTCAGCCCAGAGCCAACGCCTTTCCCGCTGTTTACCGTGCTGGGCAAAAGCCTAACCCTGAAGGGCTATATCTATGCAGAAATCGTGGCCGACCCAGAAGCCCTGGAGCGTGCCAAGGCTTTTATTCTCCAAGGACTGAAGTCTGGTGCACTGCGCCCGATCATCGCCAAGACATTTGCCCTTAGCGACATCCAGGAAGCCCACCGTTTCCTTGAGGCCAATCAGCAGATCGGCAAGATCGTAGTTACTGTCTGATCGGTTTCTCCCATTGAGGAAGATTAGAATGTATCTGCCGAGCACGATTCCTTATCAGCAGCATCGAGGGTTCAGCCGAGCCTTCACTCCGGGTCATTTGAGCCTGGGATTGTTCTTCCCTTTGGAGGCCTTCGGTGGGGACATTCCGAGCATGCTCAACCAGGTCGCATTGGCCAAACGAGCAGAGGAGCTGGGCTTTTCCGCGCTCTGGTTTCGCGACGTGCCTCTTCGGGACCCTAATTTCGGCGATGTCGGCCAAGCCTTCGATCCCTGGGTATACATGGGCTATATGGCGGCTCATACGTCAGAGATAGCGCTTGGCAGCGCATCCATTGCCATCCCTTTACACCATCCTCTGCACACGGCCAAGGCGTCAGCCAGCGTCGATCAGTTGAGCGCAGGTCGCTTGATTCTGGGCGTAGCCTCCGGCGATCGCCCAGTGGAGTTTTCAGCCTTTGACGTCGATCCCGAAAGGCGCGGAGAAGTCTTTCGAGAGCACTACGAGGTGATTCGCCGAGCCTACAGCACCAGCTTCGAACCCATCCGCTGGAGCGGTGGTGAGCTGCGCGGCGCAGACCTCATTCCGAAACCCACAACCCAAGTGATTCCGATGCTCGTGACCGGACATAGCCGCCAGTCACTGGATTGGATCGCGCGCGAAAGCGCCGGATGGATCAACTATCCACGCGCGCCGAAAATGCAGCGACTGATCGTGGAAGATTGGCGGATGGAGGTCATGAAGCAATGTGGTTCCGTCTATAAGCCCTTCACTCAGTCGCTTTACATCGACCTCAGTGAGAACCCGTCCACGCCGCCCACTCCAATTCATTTGGGGTTCAGGCTGGGGCGTGACCACCTCCGGGCTTTGCTGGAGTCGCTTGAGGAAATCGGGGTGGACCACGTCATCCTCAATCTCAAGTACGGAAAGCGCCCTGCTGCGGACGTCATTGAGGAGCTGGGCACTCACATCGTTGCGCAATTCGGAGTAAAGGCGCGTCCTGGAGCAAATTGATCCGCCCGCCGCGTCCACACCCGGCCGAGGTGGTGCGGCTCAACAGGCTGAATGATCAGGCCGATACCTGTTCAAGGAATATCAGTTGCAACGGCTCTTGCAGCAGATCATCTGCCGTGGCGGCAAAGCGCTGAAAGTAAGGCATCGAAATATGCGCATCCAGCGCCGCCTGATCCCTGAAAGCCTCGCGCATGTAGAAAGTGCCCTGCTCGTCACGCTGCTCGAACAACACATAATCGAGATTGCCCGGCTCTGCGCGGGTCGGCGCTATCAGTGCCAGCAATTCTTCTTTCAATGCCTGTTCTTTGCCTGCCTTGGCCTTGAGTACGGCAATTGATACCAACACGTTACTGGACGTATTCATCGTCAGCTCTCCCACATAAAAAACGGCAAGTGATGCCGCAGGCGGTTCAACGGGCCCGCAGGCGAGCCCGTCTGACGAGTGAAATCAGAAACCTTCGAGAACGATCTTGCCCCGGGCCTTGCCGCTCTCGATCAGCGCATGGGCACGACGCATGTTTGCCGCATTGATCGCACCAAAGTGCTCGCCCACGGTAGTTTGCAGAACACCTTGGTCAATCAGAGCGCTGACCCGATTGAGCAGGTGATGCTGATTGATCATGTCCGGGGTTTCGTACAGCGAGCGGGTGAACATCAGCTCCCAATGCAATGACAGCGACTTGCGCTTGAGCGGCACCACATCGAGGGTTTCGGGATCGTCAATCACACCCAGACGCCCCTGTGGCTTGAGCACGTCGATCAGTTGTGCAAAGTGTTGTTCGGTGTGGGTTAGGCTGGCGACATAGTCGATCTCCGGCACACAGAGCGCTTGCAACTGTGCGAGCAGTGGCTGGCTGTGATCGATCACGTGGTGCGCGCCCAACTTCAGCGGTTTGCTGGCGTGAGGCGGTACCAATGACGGTAAGGCGGGTCAACTTTCGGGCCAATTGCACCAGCATCGAACCGACGCCGCCAGCCGCTCCAGTGATCAACAGGCACTTGCCCTCCCCCGTACCCTCGACGACACCGAGCCGGTCAAACAACAATTCCCAGGCCGTGATCGAGGTCAATGGCAACGCTGCCGCATCGGCGGCACTCAATGAATGAGGCTTGTGCCCGACGATCCGCTCATCGACCAAATGGAATTCGCTGTAGCTGCCGGGGCGGGCAATCGAGCCGGCATAGAACACTTCATCGCCCGGCTGAAACAGCGTCACTTCAGCGCCGACCTCGCGGACAATGCCTGTGGCGTCCCAGCCGAGGATTATCGGTTCTTTTGTGATAGTTCCGGCACGCACCTTGGTATCCACCGGATTCACTGATACCGCGCGAACTTCGACCAGCAGATCCCGAGGGCCAGGCGTGGGCCGCGGGAGACTGATGTCGATCAATGCTTGTGGATGGTCGATGGGCAACGCGTGCTGGGTAAAGCTGATGGCTTTCATGGAAATTTCAAAAAAAGAAATCCGGCCGGGAAGCGCTGGCGTTTAAACGCGATTTATAGAAGTGCCCTTAAACTGCAGCAGTTGGCGGACCAGGGCATCCGTTTCTCGCTCGACGACTTTGGCACCGGTTATTCGTCCCTGAGCTACCTCAAGCGCCTGCCGCTGTCGCAGCTCAAGATCGACCAGTCGTTCGTGCGCGACCTGCTGACCGACCCCAACGACGCCGCCATCGCGCGCACCATCCTGCAGCTGGCCCAGAGCCTGGACCTGGACGTGGTGGCCGAAGGCGTGGAAACCGAAGGCCAGCGCCAGTTCCTTGAACGGATGGGCTGCAAGGCCTTCCAGGGCTACCTGTTTGGACAGCCCGGCCCTTTTGAAGGAGATTGACCATGAACGCCCGTTTGCCCACCCCCGCACTGGACGCCGCCACACTGGCCGCTTTTGTCGACCAGCGCTGGGATCAGGCCCTTATCCCCGAGCTGAAAAGCTACATCGAGATCCCGGCCAAGTCGCCCTCGTTCGATGCCGACTGGGCCCGAAACGGCCACCTCGAAACCGTGCTGCAGCGCGCCGCCGAGTGGGTGCGCGCGCAGAAGGTCGAGGGTCTGCAGCTGGAGGTGGTGCGGCTGAAGAAGCCCGATGGCAGCGACCGCACCCCGGTGCTCTTTTTCGAGGTACCCGCCTCCAACGGCCGCCACGGCGGCGCTGCGCCCGCATCCGGCCAGACGGTGTTGATGTACGGCCACCTCGACAAACAGCCGGAGTTCACCGGCTGGCGCTCCGACCTTGGCCCCTGGACGCCCAAGATCGACGACGGCAAGCTCTACGGCCGCGGGGGCGCCGACGACGGCTACGCCGTCTACGCCAGCGTGGCCTCGCTGCAGGCGCTCAAGGACCAGGGCGTGGCGCACCCGCGCATCGTCGGCCTGATCGAGACCTGCGAGGAAAGCGGCTCGCACGACCTGTTGCCCTACGTGGACGCGCTGCGCCCGCGCCTGGGCGACGTGGGCCTGGTGATCTGCCTGGACAGCGGCGCCGGCAACTACGACCAGCTGTGGTTGACTACCAGCCTGCGTGGCATGGCCAGTGGCGTGCTCAAGGTGCAGGTGCTGACCGAAGGCATCCACTCCGGCGACGCCTCGGGCTTGGTGCCGTCGAGTTTTCGCATCATGCGTCAGGTGCTGAACCGCCTGGAAGACAGCGCCACCGGCCGCCTGTTGCCCGCCAGTTTTCATTGCGAGGTGCCGGCCGAACGTGTGGCCCAGGCTCGGGCCACCGCCGCCATCCTGGGCGAGGAGGTCTACAAACGTTTCCCCTGGGCCCACCACGACTGTGGCGGCTCCAGCGTGTTCGCGTTGCCCACCACCACCGACCCGGTCGAAGCCCTGCTCAACCGCACCTGGCGGCCCACGCTGTCGGTCACCGGCGCCGACGGTTTCCCCGAGCTGAAGAACGCCGGCAACGTGCTGCGCCCCTACACCGCCTTCAAGCTCAGCCTGCGCCTGCCGCCGCTGGTGGATGCGGCGTTGGCCGTGCAGGAGCTGAAAACCCTGCTGGAGGACAACGCGCCCTACCAGGCCCGGGTCACCTTCGAGGCCGAAGGCGGCGCCACCGGCTGGAACGCACCCAACGTCGCGCCCTGGTTCGAGGACGCGCTGCAGGTGGCCTCGCGCGCCAGCTTTGCTGGCGCTGGCTACGGCACCATTGGCCAGGGTGGCACCATCCCGCTGATGAACATGCTGAGCCAGGGTTTTCCGACCGCGCAGATGATGGTCTGCGGCGTGCTGGGCCCCAAGAGCAACGCCCACGGACCCAACGAGTTCCTGCACCTAGCGTACGCCCGGCGCCTGACGGCCTCGGTCGCGCAAGTGATCGCTCGCATGCCCTGAACATGACGACGACCTCACAGGCTCCTTTCACCCTGCGCGACGGCCTCACCCTCGCCCTCTACGGCTGGCCCCTGCCCGACACCGTACGCCCGCGCGGTGTGGTGCTGATCGTGCACGGCCTGGGTGAACACGCCTGGCGCTACGACCACGTGGCCCGCCGGCTCAATGCCTGGGGTTTCTGGGTGCGCGCCTACGACCAGCGCGGGCACGGCGAATCGGGCGGCGCGCGCGGCGTGCTGCCGGCCGATCACGCCCTGCTGGCCGATCTGGCCGAGGTGGTGGACGACACCCGCGAGCAGCTGTGCAACCGCTGGGCCTGCCCGCTGCTGCTGCTGGGGCACAGCATGGGTGGGCTGGTGGCGGCCCGCCTCGTGGCCGGCCGCTTGCGCCCGGTGGAGGCGCTGCTGCTGTCTTCGCCCGCGCTCGATGCCGGGCTGAACCCGGTGCAGCGCGCGTTGATCGGGCTGCTCTACCGGCTGGCACCCGGTCTCGCGCTGGGCAACGGACTGGATGCCCGCAAGATTTCCCACGACGCCGAGGTGGTCCAGCGCTACCAGACCGACCGGTTGGTGCACGACCGCATTTCCGCGCGGCTGGCGCGCTTCATCGACACCGAAGGCGCCGTCACCCGCGCGGCCGCACCCGGCTGGACCGTGCCCACCTTGCTGATGTACGCCGGCGCCGACGCGCTGGTGAACCCCCGTGGCAGCCGCGACTTTGCCGCCGCGGCGCCGCCCGCGGTGGTCAGCAGCCGGTGTTTCGACGGGCTGTTTCACGAAATCTTCAACGAATCCGACCCGGCCGAGGTTTTCGAAACCCTGGAACACTGGCTGGAGAGCCGGTTCTAGGCAGACCCGCCACCTCTACTGCAGCCGCTCGGTGCCGGACAGCGTGCTGGCGGCCATCGACCAGGCCCTGGCCCGCATGGGCACACGACCTCCCGGGGGCGCCGCGCCGCGATGAACGACCGCACGGTTGCCTCCGGACGCTGGCGCTGGCGCCCCAGCCTGCGCCTGTCGCTGCAGCTGGTGCTGCTGGCCACCGTGGTGCTGCCAGCCGTGGTGGTATCGAAGGGCATCCGGCGCTCGTCGGCAATGCGCAGCATCAGCAAGCGGATGGCGTCAGAGGCATAAGCGGACCTACCCCCCCGCCCACACCCCCCGCGCCGCCGCCACCGTGGCCTCAACATCAGCCTCGGAGTGCGCGGCGCTCACAAAGCCGGCTTCGTAGAGGGCGGGGGCGAAATAGACGCCGCGCTCGAGCATGGCGTGGAAGAAGTGGTTGAAGCGGGTGCTGTCGGTGCGCAGCACGGCGGCGTAGTTTTGCGGCAGTTGCTCGAGCAAGAAGAAGCCGAACATGCCGCCTTCGCTGTCGGTGCAAAAGGGCACGCCGGCTTGGGCGGCGGCTTGGGCTAGGCCTGCGGTCAGGCTGCGCGTGCGCGCGCTCAGGGCCTGGTAGAAGCCGGGGCGTTGCAGTTCGCGCAGGGTCGCCAGGCCGCAGGCGGTGGCCACGGGGTTGCCGCTCAGGGTGCCGGCCTGATAGACCGCGCCCAGCGGCGCCAGTTGCTCCATGATGGCGCGTTTGCCACCAAAAGCGGCCAGCGGCATGCCACCGCCGATCACCTTGCCCAGCACCGTGAGGTCGGGCTCGAAGCCGGGGATGTGCTGCGCGTACAGGCTTTGCGCGCCACCGAGCGCGACCCTAAAGCCAGTCATCACCTCGTCGAAGGCCAGCAGCGCGCCGTGCTGGGTGCACAGTTCGCGGCAGCGGCGCATGAAGGGCACGCTGGCGCGCACGAAGTTCATGTTGCCGGCGATGGGCTCGATCATCAGGCAGGCCACTTGGGGGCCGTGCTCGGCAAAGGCGGCTTCGAGCTGGGGCAGGTTGTTGTACTCGAGCACCAGCGTGTGCTGCACCACCTCGGGCGGCACACCGGCGCTGGTGGGGTGGCCGAAGGTGGCTAGGCCCGATCCGGCCTTGACCAGCAGCGCGTCGGCGTGGCCGTGGTAGCAGCCTTCAAACTTGATGATTTTGCTGCGCCCGGTGGCGCCGCGCGCGAGCCGGATGGTGCTCATGCCGGCTTCGGTGCCCGAGCTCACCAGCCGCAGCATCTCGATGCTGGGCAGCAGCTTGACGATTTCTTCGGCGAGCTCGATTTCGCGCTCGGTCGGGGCACCGAAGCTAAAGCCGTCGAGGGCGGCGCGCTGCACCGCTTCGAGCACCGCCGGGTGGCCGTGGCCCAAGATCATCGGGCCCCAGGAGCCGATGTAGTCGATGTAGCGCTGGCCGTTGGCGTCCCAGAAGTAGGCGCCCTGGGCGCGCTGCACGAAGCGCGGCGTGCCGCCCACGGCCTTGAAGGCGCGCACGGGCGAATTCACGCCGCCGGGGATGAGCTGGCGCGCGCGCTGCAGCAGGGCAAGGTTGCGGTCGGTGGCTTGCATAAATGAGATAAAAAAGGAATCAGTGGGTGCGGGATGGGGTGGGGAAGGCTTCGAGCTGCTGCGCCGGGCCGGCCGTGGGGTCGTCGGGGTCGGCTGCGCCTTCGGGGGGCTCGTCATCATCCAGAGCCCAGAACAGGCGGTTGGGAATGGCGTGGCCCATGCCGGGCTGAAAACCGGCCACCAGGCACTGGTCGAGGTAGGTGAGGGCTTCAGCGCAGGCGGTTTGCAAGTCGGTCTCGCCGGCCAGCAGGGCGCACAGCACCGCCGACAGGGTGTCGCCGGCGCCGCTGAAGGTGGCGTCGAAGCGCTCGAAGCGGGCGCTGGCGAGCAGCGTTTCGGGGGCCGCGAGGTGGCTCTCGAGGTAGAGGTCGGGGGCGTTGAAGCCGGTGACCAGGGTGTAGGGCACGCCGTGCACAGCGGCGGCGGCGGCGATTTCGCGCGCCAAAGGGGGGCGGTCGTGGGCCCAGTCGGGCAGCAGCCAGCGGCTCAGGGTGTGGTGGTTGCCCACCAGCACGCTGGTTTGGGGCAGCACGCGCTCGGCCAGCGCGTCGAGGTAGTTTTCGCGCTCCACTTCGTCCCACCAAGTGAGGTCGGGCAGGTAGCAGACCACGGGGATGTGGGCATAGTCGCTCAGCAGTTCGGCGATGGTGCCGAGGTTGTCGGCATTGCCCACGAAGCCGACCTTGATCGCCTGCGGGGTGATGTCTTCGAGCACGCAGCGGGCTTGGTCGTCGATCAGCTCGTCGTCGAGGGCGATGTGGTGGTGGATGCTGCGCGTGTCGCGCACGTAGCAGCCGGTGGCGATGGCCAGCACGTGGCACGAGGCGCTGGACATGGCGGTGAGGTCGGCCGGCAAGCCGCCGGCGCCGCTAGGGTCGTTGGCGTTGAAGGTGAGCACGCAGGGCGGGCTGGCATGGGCTGCGGCCTCGGGGGGTGCGGTTGCGGGCGCAGGGGGAGGCAAAACGGAGCTCATGCAGGGCGGCTGGGTCGCGGTGGGCAGAAGGGGTCTGTGGGTGCAGGCGGCGCTGGATACAATGTCTTCATTCTATGTCAAGCATTTTTCAACCATGAGCGCCCACAAAACTTGGATGTGCCTGATCTGCGGCTGGGTTTACGACGAAGCGGCAGGTTCGCCGGAGCACGGCTTGCCCCCCGGCACGCGCTGGGAGGATGTGCCCATGAATTGGACCTGCCCAGAATGTGGCGGGCGCAAGGAGGACTTTGAAATGGTGGCCTTGTGACTGCGATGTTGCTGCTTTGTGCGCCCGGCGTACAAGCTTAAATTACGATCGAGTCACAAAGGCACGCCATGCAGGAAAGCTCCAAAATACCTTGTAAAGTGCTGGTGGTGGATGACAGCCAGACCGTGCGGATGAGCGCTCAACGGTTTCTGCGTGAAGGGGGGCACGAGGTGCTTTTGGCCGAGGACGGCTACCAAGCGCTGGCGCTGCTGCACGACTTCATGCCCGATCTGGTGTTTTGCGACATCCTGATGCCGCGCCTCGATGGCTACCAAACTTGCGCCATCATTCGCCGCAACGCGCGCTTTGCCCACGTGCCGGTGCTGATGCTATCCTCCAAAGACGGCGTTTTTGATTTGGCCCGTGGCCGTTTGGCGGGCGCCCAAGACCATTTGGGCAAACCCTTTGGCCGCGAGCAGTTGCTGCAGGCGGTGCAACAACACGCGGTGCGATCGCCTTGCGCGCCTTAACAGACGTTTTATGCCATGGTTCGAAATATCTTAGTAATCGACGACTCGCGTACCGAATTGCTGCACCTGTGCAAGCTGCTCGGGAACAACGGCTACCGGGTGCGAGTCGCCCAAAATGCCGAGCAGGCTCTAGAGGAGTTGGCTGTTGAGTTGCCTGACCTGATCCTGATGGACGTGGTGATGCCTGGCACCAACGGTTATGCCCTTACACGCCAATTGGTGCGCCACCCCCAGTACGGTCAGGTGCCGGTTTTTCTTTGTTCAAGTAAAAATCTGGAGTCGGACCGGGTTTGGGGCTTGCGCCAAGGTGCGCGCGAGTATTTCACCAAACCGATTGACGTCAAGTCGCTTTTGGCGCACATCGAGGCGCTGAGCTAAAAATGCAGCATCGCCCTTGACCATGATGACTTCCAGCCGACCCAGCCGCAAATCTTACGAAGCCGAATTGAAGCGCAAGCTGGCCGAGTCGGGTCGGCGCAGTGCCCAAGCGGGATGGTTGGCGTTGGGCTGGCAAGGAGCCCTCGCCCTGGTGCCGCTGGCCCAAGCGGGTGAGATTTTTACCCCGACGCCTTTGCAGCGCTTACCGCACAGCCAACCTTGGGTGTGTGGCGTGGCGGGTTTGCGTGGCAATATTTTGTTGGTTTTTGATTGGGCTCAGTTGCTCGGTTGCGCCGCACCCGGGCAGGCCACCCCAACTGCGCTCGATGCGGCGGGCCAGTACTGGGTGTCGTTGAGTCCGGCCTTGGGCATTGGTGCCGCGCTGTGTGCCGACCGCTTGCTGGGTTTGCGCTATGAACAGAGTTTGGAGTTTGCTCCGGCCACAGGCCATCCTTCCGGGGTCCAACGACTGGCTCGAGATGCACAAGGGCAGCAATGGCTGGAGCTCGACTTGCCTGCAATTTGCAGTCGGGCGGCGTTTCAGAATTTGTTGCTTTCAGGATTTTCTCGCTCCGAGCCCACCTTGCCTCCTACTTAGCTAAGGTCGTCCATGTTTGCTGTGTTTCGTCGTATGTTTTCTGCCAAGGCCGGCAGCACGCCGACCGAGCCTGTCGCTGCAGCCACGAGCGACTTAAACCCTAACGACAGTGCGGCGCTCGCTCTCGATCCGACTCCCGGTCGCCTGGAGAGCCCCGATGTCGAGGTGGCCCCGACTCCCGATCGCCCCGATCGCCCCGATATCGATGTGATCGCTACCGCCGACCTGTCGTGGTGGGGTGCGAGCCACTGGTGGGTGTTTTTTCTGCTGTTCCTCATGCTGATGGTGTTGTCGGCGTTGCAAGGGTGGTACAACCCACAGTGGGCGGTGCCGCACAATTTGCCCCCTGGAGCATGGAGCGTGTTTGCAGCTGGGTTTGGATTTTTGGCGGTGTTGTCCTCACTCGCCATGATGGGTCAGTTGCAGCGGGCGGCCTTGGCGCAGCAGCAGGCCCTGGTGGATTCTGAGGTCTTGGCGCGAGAACAGGAGCAGGAAACCCGGCGCATCAACGAGGCCACGCAAGCGGCCATCCTGCGCCTGATGAACGAGCTCCAGCGCGTGGCCGAGGGCGACCTGACGCAGCAAGCCACGGTGAGCGAAGACGTGACCGGGGCCATTGCGGATACGGTCAACTACACGGTCGAGGAGCTGCGCAGTCTGGTGGCCCAAGTGCAGCGGACCACGGAGCGGGTGGGCGAAACCTCTGGCCGGGTTGAAAGCGCTTCCAATAAGTTGCTCTCTGCGTCGTCTGAGCAGCTGCACGAAATTCGTCAAACCGCGCAGTCGGTGCTTGATATGGCGGTGCGCATTGGACGCGTGTCGCAGCAAACGCAAGGTGCGGCAGCTGCGGCGCAGCAATCGCGTCAGGCGGCCGAAACTGGGTCGCGTGCGGTGCACGAGGCGATCGAGGGCATGAACCGCATCCGCCAGCAGATGCAAGAGACTTCCAAGCGCATCAAACGACTTGGGGAATCTACACAAGAGATTGGCGAGATCACCGAACTGATCGACGACATCACCGAGCAGACACAAGTTCTGGCGCTCAATGCCGCCATCCAAGCCGCGGCGGCGGGCGAAGCTGGACGCGGCTTTTCGGTGGTGGCTGAGGAGGTGCAACGTTTGGCAGAGCGCAGCGCCGATGCCACCAGCCAGATTGCTGCGCGGGTGCGCGCCATTCAGGTCGATACCCAAGACGCGGTGCAGGCCATGGAGGGCTCGACGCGCGAGGTGGTTGAAGGCACGAAGCGCTCCGACAACGTGGGGGCGGCGCTTGCCGAGATCGATCGCTTGTCGGTGCAAGTGGCTGACCTGGTTGCCCAAATTGCCACCACCGCAACCCACGAAGCGCAGCAGGCTGGGGCGGTGGCGAAGCAGATCCAACACGGCTTTCTGGTGACCGAGCAAGCCAGCGAGGGCACGCGCGCTACGGTGCTGCAGTTGCGCGAATTGGCGCAACTGGCCGAAGAGTTGCGCCTGTCGGTGACTCGCTTTAAGATTGCCTGAGCCCAAGGCCGCCCATGAAAGCTGCCTTGAGCGCCTCCCCTGCCGACCCAACCAGCGCCCCCATGCAAACCAACCCGCACAGTGCGCTTGAAGCTGGATTGCAGCCCTTTGCTGCGACAGAATCGGTGAGCATGGGGCCCCTGGGTTGGGTTTACGAAGAGCTGCGCCAGTGTCTGCAAGAGGCCGATGCCACGCTGCTGCGCTTTGTCTCTGACAATGTGGCGGCGCGCAGCGGCGACTTGGCCGAGATCGATGCCAGCGAGCTGCGGCTGCTCAGCCAGCGCCTGCACCAGGCGGTGGGGGCGCTGGAATTGGTCGAGCTGGCCGCAGCGGCCCAAACCTTGCGCGCTTTGGAAGCGGCGGTGGGCAAGCTGATCGCCAAGCCTGCCCTGGCCACCGAGGCGGCAGCCGCCGCCGTCAGCGCCGGCTGCCGGGTGTTGCTGGACTTTCTCTGGCGCGAACTGCGCCAGCGCCCGGTGTCGCCGCAA
>Ga0208611_10162_pt1 | contig 18349 bp, 19 predicted proteins | sample Subbio2Mar_QV11C_FD_184821 | JGI IMG/M metagenome (GOLD analysis project Ga0208611, IMG submission 184821) | Serpentinite rock and fluid subsurface biosphere microbial communities from McLaughlin Reserve, California, USA - CR12Mar_QV11C (SPAdes) | ecosystem: Environmental > Terrestrial > Deep...
ACCACCCCGGTGCTTCGCACCACCCCTCCACGGGAGGGGAAGGACCACCCCGGTGCTTCGCACCACCCCTCCACGGGAGGGGAAGGACCACCCCGGTGCTTCGCACCACCCCTCCACGGGAGGGGAATGAGGAGGCAATAGCCGATGTTTAAGCCGGTCCAGCAAAAATGCCAGAGTGTGTACACCAAGGTGATCTCAGAGCTTAAGTCAGCTATCATGCATGGCCAGTTAAAACCAGGAGATAAATTGCCTCCGGAGAGAACTCTGGCCGAGATGCTGGGGGTTAGCCGCACCTCCTTGCGGGAAGCCTTAAAACTTTTAGCTGCCGGTGGTTTTGTGACCATCAGACACGGCCAGGGAGTCTTCATCGCTGAGAACGATCATGACGACTACCTGCACAAGATCTTTGCCGAAAGTGTAGCCACCCGGGATGACCTGGTGGGGCTGTTCGAAATCCGGAAGGTCTTGGAAACCCAATCGGCCGCCTGGGTAGCCGAACGGGGGACAGAAGAGGAGATTAGCCGCCTGGCCCGGCTAATCAGCACCACCAAGGAGAAAGTTGCCGTAAGCCCCCAGTTGGGGGTAACTCTGCTGGTGGAGCAGGACAGCCAGTTTCACCTGCTTTTGGCCGAGGCTACCGGTAACAAAGTGATGCAGCGGGTTATGGATCACCTCTTAGACCTGCTGGCGGAGGTCCGCGGCCGGTCCATGGCTGTTAAGGGCAGGCAGCTTAAATCCCTGCAGGAACACGAGCTGATCGTCAATGCTCTGCTAAGCCGGGATCAAACAGGAGCCCGGCAGGCAATGTTAGACCACCTGACCAATGTCGAAAGAGACGTAGTCTGGAATGTGAAGGTAATGTATAAAAGTACAGTTTGTGAAGATCAACTGTAAAAGCAATTAAAATTAATGAAAAGGGGGATAAAAATGAGATTCAAAAGATCTACTGGGCTTTTCCTATTGCTCGCTCTGCTGATAATTGCACTGGCGGCGGCAGGCTGCGGTGGCCAGCAAACCACCCAGGCCCCGGCCCCAGCTCCGGCTCCGGCCCCAACTCCGGCTCCGGCACCCGCCCCGGCCCCAGCACCAGCTCCGGCTCCGGTTCCGGCACCTACCCCGGCCCCGGCTGCCCCTACCCAGGTAACCCCGGCACCGGCTCCGGTAACCCCGGCTCCGGTAACCCCGGCGCCAGCTCCGGCTGCGCCAAAGCCTGGCACGCCGGCTCCAGCCCCGGCGCCAGCTCCGGCTGCGCCAAGGCCTGGCACGCCGACTCCGGCCCCGACTCCAACCCCGGCACCCGTTCCGGCTCCGGCCCCAACTCCGGCTCCGGCGCCTGCCAAGCTGCCGCCCTTGGTTCCTCCGCCAGGCTTCCCGGCAAAGGATACCACCATGATCGTTGCCTTTACCCCTGGCGGTTCCAGCGATATGCAGCTCAGGCTGGTCCAGAAATACTGGAGAGAAGTGTTCCCCAATAACCTGATTATCGTTCACAGACCCGGTGCTGGCGGTGAAGTAGGCTTCCGCGAGCTGGCCAGGTCCGCCCCCGACGGCTACACCCTGGGCGGTGTGAATATGCCCCATATCTACCTGCAGCCTCTGGCCAGGAACACCGGTTTTACCCTCGATTCCTTTGCCTATATCTGCCAGATGGTAGACGACCCCCAGGTAATTGCGGTGCAAAAAGACAGCCCCATCAGGGATTTGGCCGATCTCATCAGCCGGGCTCAGGCTAACCCTGGCAGGCTTACCGTAGGCAATGTAGGCACCTTTACCGGCCACCATGAAACCACCTTGTTGTTCCAGCATGTTACTAACACCAGGTTTACCGTCATCCCCTACGTGGGGGCAGCCGACCAACTGGCAGCGGTCCGGGGCCGGCACGTTGATTTTATCATCAGCAATTTAAGCGACGTGACCCCCCATCTGGCCGACCTGCGGGTGTTTGCAATTAGCACCGAAACCAGACATCGCATGCAGCCTACCTGGCCAACCCTGAAAGAACTGGGGATACCTGTTGTCACAAGTATTACCAGAGGCGTAGCCGCGCCAGCCGGGATCGATCCCGCTATTTTAAGGTATTACAGGGAGGGCTTTGCCCGCCTTTCCGCCATCCCGGCATACAAGGCGGATATGGACAGAATCGGCCAATCTTTTGCCTACCTTTCTGGGGAGGATTATGAGGCCAATAGCAAGGAAGCAGCTGTCCGCGGCGAAAATCTCTTCAGGCGTTTCGGCCTAATCAGATAACCTGGGATATCACTTATTACATGCAGGCCCCCGCGAGCTCACCGGGGTTGCAAGACTCCGGTGAGCAGCCTTTAAGGAGGAAAATAAAAAATGTGGACTGATGTTTTAGCAGGGCTTGTCAACGCTTTAACCCCCGTTAACCTGCTGATTATGTCCCTTGCATTAGCCGGAGGCATTATTATCGGCACTTTGCCCGGCCTGACGGCTACCATGGGGGTGGCCCTGCTGGTCCCCCTTACCTTTGCCATGGAACCGGCAACCGGCCTTTTAATGCTGGGGGCCATGTACTGCGGGGCAATTTACGGCGGGGCGAATTCAGCAATTTTAATCAATGTACCAGGGACGCCTGCCGCTGTTTGCACAACCTTTGACGGCTATCCTTTAACCCAAAAGGGCAAGGCGGATTCCGCCCTGTTTACCGCTTTATTTACTTCCGTTATCGGCGGGATCATCGGGACCATCCCCCTCTTGCTTTTTACCAAGCCTCTGGCGATGGCGGCCTTAAAGTTTGGCCCGCCGGAGTATTTCTGGCTGGCAATTTTTGGCCTGACCATTATCTCGGCTTTATCTTCCGGCAACCTGATCAAGGGCCTTTTGGGGGGTACCCTGGGACTTTTGCTGGCTACTATCGGCATCGATCCCAGCACCGGTCTCTCCCGCTTTACCTTCGGCAGTGAACACCTGGTAGCGGGGATTACCCTTGTGCCAGCCATGATTGGCTTTTTTTCCATGTCTATGGTGCTTGGGTTAATGGATAATGACCAGACTTATGTAGCAAAGTACGAGCGGGAACCGGGCGTAATTCCCAGGATTATCGGCCAGATGTTGCGGCATACCAAGATGGTGATCTTTCGCTCCTCTATTATCGGCACCATCGTTGGCATCCTCCCCGGCGCCGGCGGCAATATCGCCTCCTTTATCGCCTATAATGAGACCAAACGGTTCTCCAAACAGGCGGATCAGCTAGGCAAGGGTTCATTGGAAGGGATTGCTGCCAGCGAATCCGCCAACAATGCCACAGTGAGTTCATCCTTAATCCCCCTCCTGGCCTTAGGCATTCCCGGCAGTCCGGTGGCGGCAGTCTTGTTGGGCGGCCTCCTGGTGCACGGCTTGTTGCCTGGGCCCCGGTTGTTCACCGAATCGGCAGTAGTCACCTACACCTTTATTGTAGGTTTATTTGTGGCCAACATCCTGATGCTGTTTGTGGGTTATGCGGGAATGAAGCTCTTTGTCCGGGTCCTGTCTGTCCCTAACTACTACGTGGCCGGTGTGGTGATGGTGCTGTCGGTGATTGGCTCCTACGCTATCAGGAACGATATGGTAGACGTTTATATCATGCTGATTGCAGGCTTAATCGGCTATGTGTTTAATAAAGTCGATATCCAGCCAGGTCCTATCGTCTTGGGGCTAATTCTTGGCACCATAGCTGAAATCGGCTTCTTCCAGTCCTGGCTGATAGGCCAGGCACAGGGCTCCATCTGGGCACTGTTTTTCACCCGCCCAATCAGCGTGGTCCTGATCCTGATGACACTTATTTCCATTATATCCCCCATCATCGCAGACTGGAAAAAGAATAAAACAGAAAAAGATGGGACGGCCGCCTAGCCGCCGTAGCTATGAAAGGAGGTTTTGCCTATGTCAATGCGCCAAATTAATTTTTTAATTGCGGCTGTCCTGGGATTGGTTATTATGATTTTTTATCTGGCCTCCAGGGATATAACCCCCCCCAGCCATGTTTATCCCTTAACAATTATTTACCTGCTGGGCTTTCTCGTAGTTGCAATGCTTGTGATTAACCTGTTCATCCCCGGCGCTGCCGCAACCGTAAAGCCTTTCGCCAATACAAAAAAGCTGCGGCTGATGGGGGTTGCCGTTTCATCCGTAGTCTATATTGTCAGCATCCAGCAGTTAGGCTTTTATTTTACCAGTGTTATCTTTTTGTTTCTCTTTACCTGGATCCTGGGCGGCAGGTCGAAAAAGGCCAGGGATATCTTAACATCAGCCGGTGTGAGCCTGGCGGTGATGATCTTAATTTACCTGGGCTTTAACCTCTTTTTGAAAGTCCCCACCCCTGCCGGCATCTTCATTTAATCATCGGTAGCCACCTGCTCTAACCCTTCGCTTTTTTAGCAGGTGGCTACTTCTTCTTCGCTATATAAGCCAACTCATAAATAGTCATTGCAGAAATATATATTTTTGCTTCGCCTCTCTTAGCCTTTGCGAGAAGTTCTTCAACGAAGTCAGAACCTTCTTCATCCTGGTAGTAAGCCAGTAACGTGCTTGTATTAAAATTTGCAAGACGATAAAAATATCATCTTGCATTAATCATTTTTGTTGCTTGCTTCATATCGCTTAAAGAAGCCATCCTGCATGCAAACTGGCACAAGAAGGCCAGTTTTTTTGCGGGAAAAAAGCCGGCTGGGAGAATATCCAGGTAACAACTGGCAACAATAGGTACTGAGATATTGCCGCTACATCAAATGCGGCTCTTGGAGGTGCCTATGAAAAAACTTCTGTTAGCTGTCATTTTTATTTCATCATTCCTTGGCCTGTATTTTAATGCCCCGCAACCAACCGCCGGGGTTGGCCGCGCTGTAGAGGAGGTGCTGTGCCAGTCTTTCGAGGCCAGCGGCGCGGAATTCCGCCAGATCAAGATTCAGGGCTGGGCACTGATCAATTCCTCTTCTGTTAATCCCGCAGAGCTAAAGACCATGGCCTACCAGGTGGCAAAAGCCCTGGGCGGGGGAAATCACCTGCACTCCTCCGTGGCACAGGCCAACCATTTTACCGGGGTTACCCTGGAAGGCGAGGCCGGGGCAGGAACCCATGTCGAGATAACCGCCCAAACCCTGGCAGGTGTCCCCGAGGCTGTGCGCGCAGGGACTGAGACCTTTCTTCTGGTTAACCTGGCCCACAGCAGCGACATGTATGCCCTGCCCTGGTGGCGGGAACAGGTTAAGGCGGCATTCCGGCAACTTGGCGCCGAGCCCCATGTCTCGGTGGCTATTACCGGCTCCTACCCCGGATACCTGAGTAAACAGGAAACTGCCGCAGAGGTAGAAAAAGTCTTCAAAGCGGCGCAGGCAAAATGGATTGAAGGAATGTCAGAAGGAAATCTAATCAGCGTCAGCGGGTATACTAACAGCATTGAGAATTATCTGGTGGTCGGCGGCCGCAAAATCAACCTCAATGTAGCTCTCCGTTACCATGACGCGGTTGACCGGACATATATCGACATTGGCTCTCCCCTGTTAGATGGCTCGTATTAGTAAGATAACCAGCAAAAAATAAGCCGGGTTCCGGCAGGAACCCTCAGATTTTTGCCGAAAATAATAAAAAATCTTTGGGTTCGCACTGGCCATTCAAAAGGCAAGAAGCAATAAGAAAGAACAAGAAGTAGCAAGAACAAGAGGTAGCAAGAAGCAGGATGCAGGATGGCTAAAGGGCTTTTGGTCCCCAAATATTCCGGCTCCTGCCTCCTGCCTCCTGCCTCTTGCCTCTTGAACAGGAGGCATCAACTTTGGAAAAACTGATTATTACCGGCGGGGGCCCCTTGCATGGGACCGTCCCGGTAAGCGGAGCTAAAAACGCTGTACTGCCCATCATCGCAGCCTCCCTCTTAGCAGAAGGTCCTTGCCGGCTAATGGACATTCCGGATCTGGCCGACGTGACCACTATTTCCGAGGTGCTGACAACCCTGGGAGCCAAGGTTTCGCCCCTTAGCGGCGGCGAAATGACCATAGATTGCGGGCAGATTGTTAACGTAGAGGCGCCGTATGAATTTGTCCGCCGGATGCGGGCTTCCTTCCTGGTGATGGGGCCCCTTTTGGCCAGAATGGGCAAAGCCAGGATGTCCCTGCCCGGCGGCTGTGCCATTGGCACCCGCCCGATTGACCTGCACCTGAAAGGGCTGGCTGCGCTGGGGGCCAGCATCAGCCTGGGTCACGGGCGGATTGAGGCCAGTGCCCACAAGCGGCTGACCGGGGCCAGAGTCTACCTGGACTTCCCCAGCGTCGGGGCTACCGAAAACATCATGATGGCAGCCAGCTTGGCCAAAGGCACCACCACCATTGAAAACGCCGCCGAAGAACCGGAGATCGTCGACCTGGCAAATTTCCTTAACAGTATGGGAGCCAAGGTTTTCGGCGCCGGCACCAACATCATCCGCATCGATGGAGTGGAACACTTGCGGGGCGGGGTCCATGCGGTAATTCCCGACCGGATCGAGGCGGGGACTTATATGGTAATGGCGGCGGCTACCGGCGGCGATGTCCTGGTGGAAAACGTGATTGTGGATCACTTGAAGCCCGTGGTGGCAAAGCTGTTGGAGGCAGGTGTCACCATCAGCGAGGTAGATAGCGGGATCCGGGTGCAGTCTGCTAAGCCCCTGAACGCCGTGGATATTAAGACACTGCCCTATCCTGGTTTTCCTACAGACATGCAGGCCCAGATGATGGCCCTGATGACAGCAGCCAGGGGTACCAGCGTAATTGTGGAAACCGTGTTTGAAAACCGCTTCATGCATGTTAACGAGTTAAAGCGCATGGGAGCCAATATCGTCATCGAGGGGCACAGCGCGGTTGTTAAAGGCGTCCCCCGGCTGACCGGAGCCCCGGTGAAGGCTACTGACCTGCGGGCCGGCGCAGCTTTGGTGCTGGCAGGCCTGATTGCCGAAGGAAAAACCGAAATAGCCGCCATCCATCATATCGACCGGGGTTATGAAAACCTGGTGGATAAACTGCGGGGTATCGGCGCCAAGATCGAGCGGGCGGAACATCCCGACCAGGAATGTTATAAGTCCTGCCCATAATTTACCTCGAAAAATATTGCTCTTTTATTTTCCAATCAGGAACCGGCGCAGCCGGTTCCTGCGACTTTCCTGCTTCCTGCCACTTATCTCTATTTTTGGGGTAGACAGGCAAGAAATTTTGATATAAAATAATTTTATAATGCCATTTGCGGCAATTGTTGCAGATTTAGTTGCCTGATCTAAAAAGTGACAGATGGGGAGGAGAAGCGGCATGTCTTATCAGCAATTAAATGTTTTCAAGGTTGTGGCTGAAAACGGCAATATTACTCTGGCAGCTAAAAAGCTGCACATGAGCCAGCCGAGTATCAGCCTGCAGATTCAAAGCCTGGAAAGCCAATACGGGGTAATCCTGTTTAACCGGAGCAACAAGGGGGTTTATCTTACCGAGGCGGGAAAACTTCTTTACCAATATACAATTAAAGTGCTGGATCTCCTGCAGGAAGCCCAGGAGCGGGTAGCCGAATTAGGCGCCGATCTGCGGGCCACCATTGCCATTGAGGCTACCTTTACAATCGGAGAGTACCTGGCCCCGCGGATTATGGCTTACCTTTACCAGGCCCGGCCGGAGCTGGATGTTAAATTGAGAATCGCCAATACGGAAAACACTTACCAGAATGTCCTGGAAAAGAACGTGCAGCTTGGCCTGATTGAGGGACCGGTACAGGCCCACCGGGAACTGGTGGTGGAAAAGTTCTGGGAAGACGAACTGGTCGTCGTGGCACCATATTTCCATAGTTGGGCCAAGCGGGATCAGGTTACTCTGGAAGAACTGAAAAAAGAAAAATTCATCCTGCGCGAAGAAGGCTCAGGCACCCGGAAGGTAGTGGAGAATGCCCTGGCGGCCAGAGGCCTTAATATGGAAGAGATGAACGTGGGGATGGAACTGGGGAGCATCCAGGCGATCAAGGAAGTGGTAGCTGCCGGTTTGGGGGTTTCCATTCTTTCCGGCCTCACCGTCCGAAAAAACTGTGAAGCCAGGCTTTTTAAGACCCTGCAAATTGAGGGCGGGCCGATTTCCCGGCCTCTTAGTCTGGTGCGCCACGCCACAGCCCACCATAATCCCCATATTATATTTGTGGTGGAACTGCTTCGCAATCGCGAAAAGCTGAAGAACATCCTGTCTGCAGACAGCCTGTTCGATCCGGATCTGGAAACCGTTGCAGGCGAAGATTAGGCAGCAAGACCGGTGCAAATGGCGTCAAGGCAGACTTGAAAAAAGCAAATCAGCAATCCCGGCCAAATGCCGGGCTTTTTCTTTTTATTCGGAATAATTTTGTTCGCAGCCTCATAGACATGTTCTTAATTGAGGACAATCCTTACTGAGTACTGGTAGGAGGGACTGTCATGAGGCGAACGCTGCTGGTGCTTCTTGGTATCTTTTTTGTGGCTGTCATCCTGATTCCGGCCGCCGTTATCTGGCTTTTTTCCGGGCCGGAAAGCCGGGTGCGGGTAGAAACCGGAGAAGCGGCCATCCGGGTTTATTTTCACCAAACCGGCCAGATCAAGGTGATGCCCCTGGAGGAATACCTGGTCGGCGTGGTGGCGGGAGAAATGCCGGCAAAATTCCATCTCGAAGCATTGAAGGCCCAGGCAGTGGCCTCCCGGACCTATGCCTTGAGGAGAATCATGCAGCGCGCCGACGTAACTAACCCCCGTCATCCTGCGGCAGATGTGTGTACCGATCCCACCCACTGCCAGGCCTGGATGTCCAGAGATGAGATGAAGCGGCGCTGGGGCCTCTGGGATTACGTCAGGCACAGAGAGCACATCGAGCAGGCTGTAGCCAAAACAGCTAACCTGGTCTTAACCCACCAGGGCAGGCTGATAGAGCCGGTGTTCCATGCCAATGCCGGCGGCAGAACCGAGAATTCCGAAGAAGTATGGCAGCATGGCCTGCCTTACCTGCGCAGCGTTAACTCTCCCTGGGACCTGCAGGCCCCCAGGGCGGAGACAGTTGTTTCTTTCAGCCTCCATGAGGCCGACCGGCTGTTAGGGACCTCCCTGGCTGCCCAGCCTGCGGCCAGGCTCGCCTCCTCCCCAAGGGAGGCCCTGCGGGTAACTGCCAGGAGCTCCACCGGACGGGCCAGGGAAGTTATAATTACCGGCAAGAAGTTTACCGGTACCGAGCTCAGGCGGATGCTCGGCCTCCGGTCAACCAAATTCAACTGGGAAATCAAGGGCGACCGCCTCGTCTTCACAGTGCGAGGCCATGGCCATGGGGTGGGCATGAGCCAGTACGGGGCCAACGGGATGGCCCAGGCGGGGAAAACCTTCCGGGAGATTCTTACCCACTACTATACCGGAGCAGAATTCAGCCGTTACGGGCAGCAGCGTTGAAAAAGCAGACCAATTTCCCGGGCGAATTGTTTAAGGAAAGAAAATACAGGACAGAATATGGCTGAGGTGATGTTCTTTGATTAAACAACCTTCAGCCTTTATTATTCTATTGTTGGAAAGACTGAAAAAAACGACGGCAAAAATAATGCTGTCCAAAGCAGCCAAAAAGCCCATGGCAATGATGCAAAAAACCGGCATGGCCATCGGTCGCGGGATGGTCCAGGCAGGCTCAGCCGTAAAGCGGTCCGGCGGCCTTTTGTACCGCATGGCTGCCAAAAACAAGGCCCGGATTGGCGCCCTCCTGGCCATCGGAGCACTGATCTGGGTTACTGTCGGCTGGTACTATAGCCGCCGTCCATTGCCGGAAACCCCCAGGGTCACTATCAGCACAGAGGAGCCCGGTCAGAACGGCGGTGCGGCAGCCGAATATCCGGCAAACCAGCCGGACCTTGTAGCCGGCAAGCCCAACATCCCGGCTTCGCCGCCGGCAGGCGTTGGTGAAGAAATTCCGGCCATCGGCCAGGCGGCTGACGAAGTGGCGGCCCAGGTGGATGTATCTCTGATGGTAGCGCCTGTACGGGGAACCCCCGGCAGGGGTTATGGTTTCGGCTATTCTCCGGTTTATAACGATTACCGCCTGCACCCGGGAGTGAACATTGCCGCCCCGGTTGGTACGCCAGTAACAGCGGCCCTCCCCGGCAAGGTAGAGGCGGTGGTGTTTAACGAGTTCCACCGTTACCGGGTGGCGGTGAACCACGGCGGCGGCTGGCAAACCGTCTACCTTAATCTGGACAGGGTGAAGGTCAGCAAGGGGCAGGAGGTGGCAGCCGGCACAGTCCTGGCCTCGGTAGGAGAGCCGGGCAAGGCAGCCGAGGCGGAAGGAAGCCACCTGCACTTCCAGCTAAGGAAAGACAACAAGGCCGTCGACCCCGCCCCCTATTTGGGAATGCAATTTCAAACCGCTCCCAGGTAATCAAGAGAAATTCGGGGAAATTCGGGGACGGTTCTTGAATTGAATGCTTGTCCATTCAATTCAAGAACCGTCCCCGAATTTCCCCCTTTCCTTGTAAGATAAGGTCTTTTTCCTGGTTCCCCCTCATATAAATTAAGCAGAAATTTGCATCACGAAAAAGGGGGAATCCCTTGTGCAAGAATATATTCGCAAACGGGTGCTGGAAATCGGAAACTATATTTTAGAATCATCTGCCACAGTGCGTCATACAGCTCAGGTGTTCGGTGTTAGCAAAAGCACCGTTCATAAAGATATGACCGAGCGATTGCCGGAAATTAGCGAAGACCTGGCGGAAAACGTGCGGCAGGTCCTGGAAGTGAACAAGGCCGAGCGCCACATCCGCGGCGGGGAAGCCACCAGGAAAAAATACAAAGAAAACCAAGTTTCCTAATCCTTAAATTATCCCTCGCCGGGCATAAATAGAGGCAGGGTTTTTTCCTCTTTTGCCGAAGATATCCACAAATGCGGACATTCCTGGCCCAAAAGAACAGCCTGGGCTTTGGCAGGTGTGTCCCCATTCCTTAAATTCGCGGGCAAGAGGGAAGGAGAGCGGCTCATGTTCGGTTGGGGAACAGATATCGGCGTAGATTTGGGTACTGCCACTGTGCTTGTTTTTATGAAAGGTAAGGGTATCGTTTTAAACGAACCTTCCGTCGTTGCCATCGACAAGATTACCAATCAGATTATTGCTGTGGGCGAAGAAGCTCGCCGGATGCTGGGGCGTACCCCGGGAAATATTATCGCTATCCGTCCCCTGCGCGAAGGCGTAATTGCCGACTATGACACCACCGAAAAAATGCTCCGTTATTTTATCGAAAAAGCCTGTGGCCGGGCGTTCTTGTTCAAACCCAGGGTCATGGTCTGCATTCCGGCCGGGGTTACCAGTGTGGAAGAGCGGGCTGTGCGCCAGGCCACCATCCAGGCCGGGGCCAAGCAGGCGTATCTAATTGAAGAACCCCTGGCGGCTGCCTTGGGAGCCGGGCTCGACATTGCCGAAGCCAGCGGCTCTCTTGTGGTTGATATCGGCGGCGGCACCGCAGATATTGCCGTTCTTTCGTTAGGTGGTATCGTGGTCTCCAAATCCCTGCGCATCGGCGGCGATAAGTTTGATGAAGCAATCGTCCGGTATATTCGCCGGGAATACAATTTAATGATCGGCGAGCGCAGCGCCGAGGAGCTGAAAATTAACGTGGGGTCTGCCTATCCCAGGGCCAAAACCGAAAACCGGTCCATGGAAGTCCGCGGCCGGGACCTGGTCACCGGGCTCCCCAAGACCATTTCTGTCACCAGCGAGCAAACCTGGGAAGCCATGCAGGAACCGGTAGAAGCTATTATCGGCGGCGTGCGGGAAGTGCTGGAAAAAACTCCGCCGGAACTGGCCTCAGACATCATTAATAAAGGGGTCGTCTTTACTGGAGGCGGCTCTCTCCTGCACGGTCTTGATATCCTTCTGGCGGAAGAAACCGGGCTGCCCGTCCACGTGGCGGAAAACGCCGTCTCCTGTGTGGCAATTGGCACCGGCAAGGCTCTGTCCATGCTGCAAGTCCTGCAGGGGAGCGGCATCGTCAGCGCTAAGCGGGTGGTTTGAAATTGAGAACATTAGTACCTTACGGTTTCAGAACTGCAATAAAAAACAGGTTGTTATTAGGTTGTGGGCCAAACCATCTTGGGTATATCCTCCCATTCCCCTCCCGTGGAGGGGTGGTGCGAAGCACCGGGGTGGTTATTCCCCTCCCGTGGAGGGGTGGTGCGAAGCACCGGGGTGGTTATTCCCCTCCCGTGGAGGGGTGGTGCGAAGCACCGGGGTGGTTTCCTTGCTGCAATGCGGGACAGTTCTTAGGCAACTCCATTACACTAGCTAATTTGCATAAAACATCCTTTGCTTGAACGTATTTAGATCACCCCGTCCTGACGGACACCCCTCCAAGGGAGGGGAATTTAAGGAGTTCATTGTCAGCCTCATCATTTGTTAGCGCTTCCATGGAGGGGATTTTTTTGAGTTGAGGGCAAAGCCCACTTTAGTATAGCATTATTCGGGGACATTCCTGTCCCCAAAGACAGCCCAGACTTCAGCAGGTGTGTCCCCATTCCTTCGTATAGTACAGCGAAAAACAGGCAATAATAATAAAGGGCTTAACGGCCCTTTATTTTCGTTTTATCGGGGACATTCCGCGTTCCGTTGTACTTAAGCTGGTATATTCCCGTGGCCTATTCTGATTTCCGACTTCCGACTTTTGACCTCTAATTTAAGCGGTGTGTCCCCATTCCTTATTAGGAGGTATTAATTTTGAAACTTTTTTTCTTGTTGCTGGTAATACTGTCCTTAAGCCAGTATTTGCTCATGGAAGGGGGAGAAGGCCCCTGGAAACAAATGGCCGGCGCCATATCCGCCATCACCAGAGAAACGGCTGATCCCCCGGCGGAAAATAAACCATCAGGGGACGGCCAGCAAAGTGAACTGGGGGAACCTATGCCCATTCCCTCGCCCATTGCCTCTGCGGAAAAAAGCCCCTCCCCCAAACCTGCCGCCCCTCCGGGTGCCGCCCAGATTGCCGCCAAGGCAGGGAAAGCTCCGGTGCAAGAAAAAGACATGCCGGCCGAAAATACCCGGCCAGCTAATCCCCGGCTTAACCTATTGACCAGAAACCTGAACATATTGTTCGTCGGGGCACATCAACAGGACCTTTTGGCGGTTGCCGTTTACAGCGTTAATTACCCGGACCGCTACCAGTCGGCCGCCATTTTTATCCCAACCGATGCTTTCTTCCCGCCGGAACGGCCCATGCCGGGCAGACCAAATAAAAAAGCCCGTTCCCTGGAAACCATCTTCCAGGCAGAGGGGCCTCAAGGTCTGGCCGCAGCTATCAGCGAAGCCCTGTCGGTGGAGCTGGACTATTATATCAGCATAGACCAGAGAGTTCTGCAAGAGGTGGAGAAGTTTATCGATCCCATTGTGGTAAACGAGCAAAAGGTAGAGCTGGAAAACCTGTTCACCATGGAAATCACCCCGGCCGACGAGATCATTATGGGCGCCCTTTTGGCCGAACTGACCAGGCCGGAGGTCTTTTTTGCCCACCTGCCCAGGCTGGTGCTCACTTTCCGGCACTACCTGGAAACCGATTTCGCCATCAACCCGGAAAACCTCTGGCTCCACTACAAGATTGCCCGGGGAGTAGACACCAGTGCCATTCCTAAAATCTTCGCCCCCACGGTTCCCGCACCCTGGCAGGGACAAACCGCGCGGGTGGTGCCGGAGGAATGGCTGGGCAGCGCCCTGTACCGTCTGACCAGAAATCAAATGGCGCAGGTTAATTAGTTAATTAGCCCTGCGCCAAATATGAACTGGGGACCATTCACTCGGGGACATTCCGCGTTCCGTTGAACTAAAGCGGGCATATTCCCTTGGCCTATTTTGACTCCTGACCTCTGACCACTAATTTAAGCGGTGTGTCCCCAACTTATTCGGGGACATTCCGCGTTCCGTTGCACTTAAGCTGGTATATTCCCGTAGCCTATTCTGATTTCCGACTCCTGACCTCTGACCACTAATTTAAGCGGTGTGTCCCCATTCCTTAGATCACCTTTTTGCGGGGTTTTTGCATCAGCATTTTCTTGGCAACGTCCAGCTGGTCGTCGATATCCATCAGCCTGACCAGGATGCGTGCCTTTTCTGTTTCCCTGGCGTTAATCCACTGGTTCAGCAAGTAATTACGCTCTTTTTGCAGCAAAGTTGTGGTGTTTTTCATCCTTATCCAAGCCTCCTTCTCATAAATATAGTTTTCATCAACCAAGATTGTGAGTACAAGCACAAGCGCAGCGAAAAAATAATGTGCTATTGAACCTATGTATCAAGTGAAACATCCCACAATCCCTCGCCAATTACGCCTTATTTCCCTGAATCTATTTTATACCCCTGGAAGAATTCCTGCAAGCCTTATTTGAAAAAATTTTTAATTTTTTCGCAGAAACATAAAAAGGTCAGAAAATTGGCGCAGATCGCAATTTTGGCATATTGCCTTTGGCATATCGCCAGACATAACATTTCCCCCTCATATTTCCCCTGGTTCCAGCAGATTTGCCTTTTTACAAACAGGAAAACCGCCAGTGTTGTCGAAGAGTATTTTTTGGGAAAAAAAACGGCAGGAAGCTAGAACAAGAATTGGGGACATTCCGCGTACAGTTGCACTTAAGCTGGTATATTCCCGTAACCTTAGTTTAAGCACATTCTATCGGAAAAGAGGGATATATTGGGGACATTCCTGTCCCCAAAGACAAGCTTTTGCTTCAGCAGGTGTGTCCCCTTTCCTTAAATCTGGAGGTTCTATGAAAAAGCTCCTTGGGTTAAACAAGCCCTTAGCACTTATAATAATCGCCGCCTCTTTGGCTTTGGCCGGGGGGCTGGCCCTGGCCAACCAGCTTGAACCAGGCAGCAAGGAAGACCCCCTGGTCACCAGGGGCTTTGTCCAGCTTTACCTGTCCCAGGAACTGGCAGGGGCTTCTTCGGCTCTCGCAGAGCTAAACACCCGGATTGGGGAGCTGGAGCAAAGACTGTCCAGAATCAAAGCCAGCCGGCCCCAGCCCATCTTCCTTACCATCGGCCGGCCTACCGCCTTTGTCGGGCAGACAGCCCATACCCTGGATGCGGCCCCTTTTTTAACCCAGCAGGGCCGCACCATGCTCCCTTTTCGCTTCCTGGGCGAAGCCCTTGGCGCCCAGGTGGGGTGGGACCAGGCCACCCAAGCGGTCACCTACCGCCTGCGCGGCCGGGAAGTTGTCCTGGTCATTGGCGAACCCTTGGCTAAAGTGAATGGAAAGCCCGTCAGCCTGGAGGTAGCGCCCCAGCTTGTTAACGGCCGCACCATGGTCCCCCTGCGGGCTGTGGGAGAGCTGTTGGGCGCCAGGTTCGAATGGCAGGAGGCCACCCAGACCGTAATTGTCCATCCATAATCGGGGACATTCTGCTTATTCGGGGACATTCCTGTCCCCAAAGGCAGGCCCAGACTTCAGCAGGTGTGTCCCCATTCCTTAAACGACAGGCCCAGACTTCAGCAGGTGTGTCCCGTACAGGAAGCAAGAAGCAGGAAGCAAGAACAAGATTAAATAAGACGCAGGAACAAATTGCGGCGGTTAAACGTCTTTACTGTAACACGATAACATAAAAAGGGGATGTTAGTTGGTGTCCAAAGATAACGACGATTTCGATTACGAAGAGTTCTGGGGCCGCCCCCCAAGGCGCAGGCAGCAAAAGAAAAAAAGCCTCCTTTTACCCATATTGGCTGCCAGCCTGGTGGCTTTTCTGGCTATAGCCTATGTTGCCTATCAATATTCCGACGATATTTTGCGCCGGGCCGTCCAGAAAATACCCGGCCCGTCCGCACCGGAGAGAGAGATAAAAAACAGCCGGTCCGCTATCCTCTTAATCGGCACCGACCAGCGGACTAAAGAACCGGCCCGGGCCGACACCATTATGGTCGCCTTTTTAGATCCCAAGGTCTCCCGGGTGCAGGTCCTGTCCATCCCCCGGGATACCTATGCCGAGATTCCCGGCCGGGGTTTCGGTAAACTTAACCATGCCCATGCCTTCGGCGGGGCAAAGCTGTTAGCCAAAACAGTCTCCGGCCTTTTAGACGTCCCCATCAACAAGTACGCACAGGTCAACTTCGATGCCTTCCGGGCCGTGATCGACATCCTGGGCGGTGTGGAGTACGAAGTTGAAAAACGAATGCACTATCCGCCGGAAGGCATCGACCTCCGTCCGGGCCGCCAGGTCTTGGACGGTGACAAGGCCCTGCAGTATGTGCGCTACCGGAGCGACGGGGACGACCTTACCCGCATCCGCCGCCAGCAGCAGTTTTTAGGGGCCGTCAGCACTCAGGCCTTTAAAGCGGCTACCATCTTAAAACTGCCCCGGCTGGGCACCGAGGTTTACAGCCATATTAACACCAACCTGAGCCTGCCGGAAATGATCGGCCTGGCCAAGGTGTTCCTGGAAGCCGGCACCGCCAACCTGGAAACCGTAATGCTGCCGGGGGACTACCGCACCATTAACGGCCTCAGCTACTGGATGCCCTCCGCCGAACGCACCCGGCGGACCATCGAGCAAATAACCAAACAAGAACCCCCACAAGTTGGAGATGTTTCTATCCCCAAAGATTAACCCGGGTTCAGCAGGTATGTCCCCATTTCCTTTATTCGTTGACTCGTCCCCAATATTTCCTTATAATGGATATGAAGAGCCGAGATCCCCTAAAATAACAGATTCCCTGCTAATGTTAGGTTGGTTTGGAGGCTAGTCAACATGGATAACAAAGATAGATTCAGTCACTGGGAAGAATACGCTCAGTATGACCTGGATACAGCCGGGGCAATGTTTGATGCCGGAAAGTATCTATACGCTGTGTTCATGTGCCAACAGGCCGTTGAGAAAATAGTGAAGGGTATCTATGTTCTTTACACAGGGGAAGAGCCCGCCAGAACTCATAACATTGCTTTGGTATTCAATAACTTGTGCGAACGTGAGGAGTTTCGCAAAAACTTAACTGCCCATGACTTTGACCGCCGGAAAGATGAGTGTACATCCGTCTTTGTAAGGCTGTTGGCATTCTATATATCTGCAAGGTATCCAACTTATAAAGAGAAGCTTACAACCATGCTAACTAAAGTTGAAACCCAGGAAATCATCGATAAAACAAGGGAGACGTTTGCATGGGTACAATCCCTCAAGAAGTTCTTAGTGTAGCGACAGATTATATCAGCAAATTGAAGCAGCAGATTCCTGTCGAGAAGGTGATCTTATTTGGTTCCTGTGCGAAGGGTAGCTTCACAAAAGACAGTGATGTCGACCTTGCGGTGTTTTCGCCTGCTTTCGAGCACATGTCCCGTGTAGATGGGATTACATTCCTATTGCTGCATGCGTTAGGGTATAAAATAGACATCCAGCCTCAGCCCTATACCATGAAGGATTACGCAGAGCAGATCGGATTGGTTGACGAGATAATTAAAACAGGTATTGAGTTAGCCTGAAGGGAAAAAAATGGTTAAAACAAAGCAAATCACCATTCGCGGCGTCCGGGTGGATGCCGTCACCATGTCCGAAGCCCTCAATATAATAGAAGGTTTTATTAAAAAGGAAAAGCCCCGCCAGGTCATTACCTTGAACGCCGAGATCATCCACCAGGCCTGGCAGGACCCGGCCTTAAAAGAAGTGATCCGGAAAGCCGGCCTGGTCACCCCCGATGGCTCCGGCGTGGTCTGGGCAGCCCGCAAGCTGGGGACCCCCGTCCCCGAGCGGGTTACCGGCATCGACCTGGTGCAGGCCCTTTTGCCCCTGGCCGCCCAAAAGGGCTGGTCCCTCTATTTTTACGGCGGCAAGCCCGGCGTGGCGGCGGAGGCTGCAAGCCGCCTCAAAGCACTGCATCCCGGCTTAAATATCACCGGCGTCAGCCACGGCTACCTGAATGAACAGGAAAATAACCAGCTTCTGGCCGATATAAAGGCTAAAAAGCCCCGCATCCTCCTGGTGGCCCTGGGGGCCCCCCGGCAGGAGTTCTGGATCCGCCAGCACCTGGCCGATCTTAATATCCCCGTAGCCATCGGCGTTGGGGGCACCCTGGATGTGCTGTCCGGCCAGGTCAAACGCGCCCCGGCCGCCTTCCAGAAACTAAAGCTGGAATGGCTCTACCGCCTGTTAAAAGAACCCCGGCGCGCCAGGCGCCTCTTGGCCCTGCCCAAGTTCACCCTGGCAATTTTAAAAACCGCGAAAAAATAATTAAAAACCTAGCCTTATTTTCTTTCAGCCCGCAAAAAGCGTAGCTCGGTTACTGTTCAGACCCCCCTTTTGGGGGATGACCTGAAAAAATGAGGCGCAAGCCTCAATTTTTTTTTCAAAAAAAGCAGGTCTCTTTGAATTCATGTCGAATACATAGTTCATGAGTATATATAAA